>ODAJ012148008.1_pt1 | contig 12898 bp, 5 predicted proteins | sample 1539241 | NCBI WGS metagenome assembly ODAJ01 (sample SAMN02144231, study PRJEB22623) | gut metagenome | biome: sheep rumen | host: Ovis aries | place: New Zealand | reverse complement strand
GAGTCCGGACCATACGTTTCAACACCGTGGAGCCGCTGGATGAGACCAAGACCCAGAAGATCAGGATTACGGGCCACCAGCCCGGCAACCATCAGGACCTGCGCCTCTACAGGGAGGTGGAGATTACGCTGCAGAAGAAGCAGCCCCTGACTGTCACGTGCACCGATCCTGTGCTGCCTGTCTCCAATGCGCCTCTTACAGTGGGAATCACCGTCCCGTCGGAGCTTCCCGAATCCATGTTCCCCCTGGCCTTCATAGTCGAGCCCGAGGCCGGTACCTTGACGCCGGACACTTCACATAATGTCAACCTGCCAGTGGGCTCGGGGCGTTCAATAGCCACCACGGAATCTGCGTTCAAAGACACCCCGGCATTCTTCTACACCAGGACACTCACCTGGGAAGAGTTCTCGCATCTGCCCGTAAGCGAAAGCCAGCGCACGTTCTATTGCTATTTCAAGTCCACCCAGCCCAACAGCGCCACCACCATCTGGGTCTACAACGAATACTTCCACAAGGGCAGCGCGTCGTTCAGCAACACATTGTCGCTTACACTCACATGCACAGACCCTGTCAATGCCGTCGTCGGAGCGTCCGTCGCCGTGGGAATAACAATTCCTGCCGGGATGCCTCAATCCATGTTCCCGCTGGCCTTCACCCTCGAACCGGATGATATGACTCTCGCCACCGACACCTCGAAGGGAATCAGCATGCCTGAAGATTCCGGGCGCTTCACAAGGACGCTCACCTGGACCGATTACTCGGCGCTGCCCATAAGCGGTGGATCGCGCACTTGCTACTGCTACTTTGTGACCACTCAGGCCAACAGCGCTACCACCATCCGGGTAAGCAATGAATATTTCAGTACGGAGAGTGTTTCCTTCACCAATGCCATGGTTGGCAGAGGAGACATCAACTTAGGCGATAATCTTAATAATGGAGGCGAACTATGAGTAAGTTGACAGGTATAAAGATTCTGCTATGGATGGTTTTGTCTCTTGTTGTAGCCTGCAATAAGGATGTGGAGGTACCTTCCACCATCCCGGAAGTCCAGACCGTGCATTATCGGGCTTCCATCCGCACGCATGCGGACACCCGGGCCACCCTTGGAGATGGCATGGAATATAAGTATGCAACCGGAGACAGGGTGTATCTGGAGAGCGAAGACGGCAACCTGTACGGTTTTCTGGATATGGACGACGCCAGCGGCATAGGCAGTCATGAAGCTTATTTTGAAGGAATCCTTACATATACTGGAACCCTTCCCATGGATCCCAATCCACAGGTGAGGCTGGTTCTTGTGAGCGGGACGGATGACCTGCACACCGTAACGGGCGGGAAAGTGGACGCCGTTACCGCCGGCAGTTACGGCCAGGATAAATGGGCCCCGTCCCTGGAGGATGCCGTCAGCCGTCTGAGCCACTTTACCGGCTCCGGCAATCTCATGGACGACAGTTTCACCCTTCAACAGCAGTCCAGTTTCCTTCGCTTCTCTGTCAATATGACGCTGGGGCAGGCGCCTGTCGGCCGCGTGATTACGGCCAGGCTGCTCAACAACAACGTCCCTCTCAGGGAAGTGAGCGTTTCGGTGCCCCAGGCAGGCAAGCTTCCTTTTGTTTTCGCCTTCCTGGGCGGCGATGTGTCGCTGGAAAGCGCCAAGCTGGTCATCGAGTGGACGGATGCCGGGAATACGGATCAATCGAAAGACTTTGACGTTGCCGACCAGACGCTTGCCGCCAACACCTATTACACGGTCACCCGTTATACGTATTCGTATGATGGATTCCGTATCAAGGCCACCCAAGACAATACTACCATAACTTTCAATTACAATTATGCCGACTCCGGTATTGAGTATAGCGTGGATTACGGTGATAATTGGATTCATTACACCCAAGCTTTTACTCTGAATAAAGGGGAAGTGGCATGGATAAAGGGGAATCGCAGCAATTATAAAAATGAAAAAGCAAATGATACCTGGTGGAACCCTGCTGATAAGCCTATCTTCAGGGCTTCCGGCTTATGTTATATATCCGGTAATGTAATGAGCCTTTTGAGCGATCAGGATAATCTTACGGAGAGTGCTTTCCAGGGCGCTTTTTCCAGAGGGACAACGGCTGTCAATTATATTGATATCGACCCTGATGACCCGCTGATTCTCCCTGTTCGGAATCTCGCCAAAAGATGCTATATGCGAATGTTTCATAATTGTACCAGCTTGACGACTGCGCCGACATTCCGCGTGGAAGGAACTGCAGAGAAGTGCTGCTACAACATGTTCCGCAAATGCTCAAATCTGACGGATGTAAGCGGTATCGAACTGCCGGCCATGACTCTTACCTTGGATTGCTACCGTGAATTGATAAGAGAGTGCACAAAAGTAAAAGCGGCGCCCGTCCTTCCCGCCAAGACACTCGTCCAGGACTGCTACAGGCAGATGTTTTCAAGTTGTTCAAGCCTTAAGACTGTTGTATGTCTGGCCACAGATATATCAGCGCCTGGCTGCATTACAGAGTGGATGTCAAGTGGCGTACCGGGCGGTGGAACTTTCTACAAAGCACCGGGCGTGACATATCCTTCCGGAGTAAGCGGCATCCTCAATAATTGGACCGTAGTAGAAATTACAGATTGAGTATGAAACGTTTTGCAATAGCTCTCTGCCTGGTGGCGGCCGCGGCCGCGGTCGCCTGTTCAAGGAACGCCCCCATTAATCGTCCCCAGGAACAGCGTGATACCGTATATACCCCGCGTGCGGCGATGTTCATTCATGCATACCAGCCACGCCGCGCCCTAGCCATAATCGATTCTGCGGTGATCGTCGGCAACGCAAGCCCTTTCCTGGCCGATTTCCTGCGCGCCAAGACTTATGCGGAGTCGGAGCTTGACCCCGGGAAGGATACCACCATCAGCCTGTGCCTCGCCCTGCTGCAGAGCGACTCCACAAAAACCGATACCAAGGCCGGCATTGACAACCGCGGCAACGTCCTTGGTCTCCTTATCAGCATTTACAGAGGCAAGGGCGACTACAGCGAATGGCTCAAATATTCCAAGGAGCTGTCTGACCTGGAACATGCCTACGGAAACGAAAACGACGCCCTGCGCATGGATGCGGAGGTCGGCCTGATCATGACTTCGCTTGGCTGGCGCGAGGAGGGCATGGAAAAGCTGGACAGTGCAATCAACTCGCTAAAAGGGCATAAAAGCCTGGACAAGCTGGACGCCTTCATAGTCTGCACGAAGCGCAAAATCGCCCTTCTGGATTCCGAAAACGACTTCGTGGCGATTATCCCCCTGGCACAAAGCATACTCTCCGAACTCGACAGGTACGAACTGGACCCCGGTTCATACGCCGAAGACAGCTACAGGATTCCGAGCAACACCAACAGGCAGCTTTGGGCCGACTGGTACCGGGCCCAGGCCTTGTGCTATGCCGCAAACGCATTCGCGCAGAAAAAGCCGTCCGACCCCGATTCGACAAAGTATTATATCAACCGGTGCCGCGCGCTTGAATACGGCAGGAGCTTCAGCGGGCGCTGGCTTGCCCTACCCGCCGCGGCAGCCCTGGGCGACTGGGACGAAGTGACTGCCGTAACCGATATGGCCGTAGCCCATATGCCGGGCGACACGTCGTCCCGCGACTACGCACGCGTACTGCTTTACCGCGCACAAGCGGCAAAGGCGAAGGGCCGGACTGCAGACGCGTACAAGCTTATGACGAAGTACTCCGGACTGCAGGCGGACCTGCAGGCGGAGATGATGAAGAGCCGGGGCGTCGACATGGTCGCAAATTATAAAATCCGTGCTCACGAACTCGAACTGCAGAAAGCCAGGAACAAAGCCAGAACCAATTGGGTCCTCATGTTGACCATACTGTTTGTCTTTCTGTTAGCCACCGCCTTTACCATCCGGCACAGGATTCAGAGACTTCAGATAGAACAAAAGAACAAGGCCCTTGCCGGTATGGTAGAAAAGTTCGCCGAACCGCTGATTAGGGAGAATGTTGAAGGAGGAGGAGAAGGAGAAGGAGAAGGAGAAGGAGAAGGAGAAGGAGAAGGAGAAGGAGATGAAGAAGAAGCGGGCACGTCCGACGTCGATCCGCAGCTCTTTTTCACCATCGACGAAACCATAAAGTCAGAAAAGCTCTACACAAACCTGTACCTTCAGAGGCAGGATATTATCGACCGCTTCGGGATATCGAGGCACACGCTCAACAAACTGCTTAACGCACATGCAAAAGGGCAATCCTTCCCGAGCTACATCAATTCCATCCGGCTCACAGAGGCTCTGCATCTGTTGAAAAGCGAGCCCGGCATGAGCACTACATCCGTTGCAGAGGCAGTCGGTCTGACTCCGGCAAACTTGCGGGAACTGTTCAAGCGCCACTTCGGAATAACTCCCACGGAGTACAGAAAAAGTCTGCAACAGCACTGAAAAGCAAGTATTTAGTCCAAATGCACGCATTTGGCGAATACCAAATGCAAACATTTCAGCCGCACTTATAACTTATTTTTTTTGTATCTTTGCATTTCATTAGTTTTGTAAAGTTGGAAATAATTATTGATTCACAAACAATATGCGTAATTCCGTAAAACTCCTTCTCGCTGGGGCGATAGCCGCCGCGAGCGTTGTTGCATGTACTCCCAAGGAGGACATCAACCCCAATTACAACCCCGCCACCGGCGAGGTCCTCACCAGCTTCGTGTTCAACGTGTCCGCTTCCAACACCCCCATGACCAAGCAGACCCCCGAGAACACCCAGGCCATTCCCGGAACCAACGGCTTCCTCGGAATCGTTGACGGCAACCTGCTTTCCTTCATCAAGGACACTCCTGTCGCAGACGGCAAGTGGATTCCTTCTGCAGTGACTGCGAACAAGCAGTACAGCCTCGGCAACATCATGAGCACCTCCGACGCCACCACCAACGGCGACAAGAGCCACAAGGTCATCGAGCTCGCACTGCCCACCGAGACCAACACCCTCATGTTCTACGGCCACGCTCCCAAGACCGGCGACGACAACGCCCAGGGCAAGGTCACTTACACCATGGACGGCAAAGACCTGAGCGCCTACAGCTTCGCACTCAACCGCAGGGTTCCCGTCGCAAACGAGCCTGACTACCGCCAGTACGGCGACCTCATCCGTGCAGCCCTCGACTACATCTGCGCAGCTGAGCTGAGCGACGCCGACATCGTCTTCGGCGGCGTTCACTACCTCACCTCCGTCAAGTGGACCCACTTCGTGACCATCTCCGACGCCGGCGTCATCAAGCCCGCCACCAAGGCTCCTCTTGACGGCACTGAAATGTGCGCTCTCGGCGAAATCCTCGGCGACGCTCTTGCCACCCTCGCAACCATCAACCCCCACGGTGTCCGCGCAGGTAGCGGTTCTTCCGTCGAGCGTACCATCGGCGACCTCAAGTTCGTCCTGAACAAGATCCACGAGACCACTGCAAACTCCCGCTACGAGGCCACCGCAAAGGCTCTTGCAGAGAACATAATCTCCCGTATCGACGCCTGCTTCAACGGCACCGCCCCCACCCTCGAGTGGAAGACCGCCGACCAGGTAAAGTCCGCCACCGGCTACACCGGCGCCACCGACAAGATCACCCGCAAGGGCAGTTCCGGTTCCGCACTCTCCGAGTGGCCTGACGTGAGCTTCGATGTCCCCAAGGGATGCGCACAGCTCATCGTTGAGACCACCAAGTCCACCGACAACGCCGGTCAGGTTACCACTCCCGGTACCATCAAGTGGAAATACAGCCCCAACACCCCGCTTCTCTCCACCTCCAGCACCTCCATCTACAACGTTTACTACCCTGCAGAGCTTACCTACTTCGGCAACAGCCCTATCCGTGTCACCGACGACGCACATGTCGAGGCTGACTATCCTCAGGGCGTAACCAACTGGGATGCAGACGCACAGTGGGCAGCCGGCGTGAACAACAACAACGTTGACTGGACCAAGAACGGCCACGTGATCTCCACCACCCGCAGCGTTGCCATGCAGTACAACATCAACTACGGTACCGCCCTTCTCAAGAGCACCGTAGGCTACCAGAGCGGCATCACCCAGCTCAAGGACAACAACCATGCAATCCAGCTGGCAAAGAACCCCACTCTCCCTACCACCGAGGAGCCTGACGCACTCATTGACATCACTGCCAACACCTTCAAGCTCAACGGCTACCTCATCGGCGGACAACCCGAGACCGTAGGTTGGGATTACGTTCCCGTGAGCGGTTCCACCTTCGATCACAACATCTACGACAGGGCTCTGCCCAGCGGCGGCGACGCCATCCCTGCAACCGGCACCTCCACTCCTAACTACACCATGGTATGGGACAACTGGAATGCAGCATCCGCAGGCTCCAAGCAGAACGACGTTTACATCGCTCTCGAGTTCATCAACAACTCCGGCAAGGACTTCTGGGGCAACTACAACATCATCCGCAACGGCGGTACCTTCTACATCATCGGTAAGCTCGATCCCGACGCGGGCCGCAACACCACCGACCGCAGCGAAGGCATCACCTGGCCCGATCCCGCCCTGCAGGCCCTTCCTCCTTTCGATGCATCCGGCAACACCATCAAGGAGCGCCGCGTGTTCATTCAGGACTACATGACCACCGCCAACTTCATCCTCGGCGAAGACTCCCTCAAGAGTGCATACGCAACCGTCCCTGACCTGCGCAGCACTCAGATCAGCCTCGGTCTCAGCGTTGACCTCAAGTGGCAGGCAGGCCTCGTATTCGACAACGTCGTCCTTGGCCAGTAACAGTTAACTTGTTTATCTTCAATTACGTATATTGCTAGCGGGCAGCGGTCCACGTGGGCTGCTGCCCTGCTGGCAGAAAAAAATCCCGATGAAGCAGGTTAGAAGCATAATAATACGGTTAGCCGCGGCAATTCTGCCGCTGGCTTGGGCGTTTGCTTGCCAGCCTGCTTCACCGGAAGATTTTTTCCGCGGCAGCCGAAGCGCCGACCAGCTGGTGCAGGCCCAGATGGCACTTTCGCTCCAGCCCGGCGCCGCGCTTCCCGCAACCAAAATGACCGACGCGATAACGCAGTCGGAGGCCAACACCGATTACACCGTGTTCCGCGGAATCGAACAGATGTTCATCATCCCCTTCGGTTCATTCGACAAGGTTTCGGCAAGCGACGAACGCATCGGCAAGAACCTCCAGCTGCCTCACCTCGGCATTTCGCCGGTCTTCGGCACCACCGCAGCCGACGGCAACCTCGCCGGCCTGGTGGAGAACAACAACTCCCACCTTTACCGGGGAGTATATTTTAAAATAGGAACTTCGGCGGCTCTTGCTTACGGCAAGGCCATCGATGAGCCCGTAGCGGCAACACCCTCGGACTCCATAAACTACAAGCGCCGCAACGGCGTTCTCAGGGGCAACGGACTCGTGTCGGCCGCCTCTCCCGCAGAGATAAGCTTCTCACTCGAGCCGTTCATCAACTCAAGCAACGAGGCTGCAATGCAGAGCACCCTTAACGGAATTCTTGCATACCTGACGGATATCGCCGGAGCAGCCGTTTCGTATACCGGATACACCTACCGCAGCAGGACTCAGACCACATGGCGCTATTACTGGGACGATGCCGCTTCATACAGCAACTTCCCCACACTCGTAAGCGCCTTTGAGACGCTCACAGGCGGCGGAAACGTTTTCTCCGGCGGTACAGAGTCCCTGGAAGGTATGCTTACGTCCATCTACAACGGACTCTACGATATTGCCACGGACGAAGACGAAAGCAGCAGCTACAACCAGGAATACTATGGATACAATTCATACTACTCCTCCGGCAAATACTACTACGTTTACCAGCTCGCCCGCGAAATCCGTTCCCTGATAGACAATTCATCCTACGTAACCCTTTCGGGCTCAGGCAGCAACGTAAGCGTCTCGTTCAATTCCACCTACTCCGGCTTCCCCGGCGGCTACGGCGTTCCCGACGGAGCGGTAGCAATCCAATGGAACGGTAACGCATTCACGCAGGTTTCCGCAGTAAGCAGCGCACTCGCGCCCATTGACGCATACTGCTATCCCCCGAGCCTCTGGTACTGGACCAACAGCCGACTGGTCACATCCGACGAGGAAAATGTAGACGACGAGTACGTTTCCTCCAATCCCGACTGGGCGACGATCCTCGGCCATTACACTTTTGGGCGCACCGTAAAGCCCGGAGCCACCTCGGCCGCAATAGAGGAGCCTCTGCAATACGGAGTTGCAATGCTTGAGCTGGAAATGAATGCGTCCAGTTCAGAAGGCGGCACATCCAACCTCCTCGACAGCAACGCCAACACCGTAGACATTACGGGCAACGTATTTCCCCTTACCGGAATCATAGTCGGCGAGCAGCGTGACCAGCACTTCAACTTCACTCCGTCCTCTGGAAGCAATTACTACGTTTACGACGCAGAAGTGCTCGACGGCACGTCTCCCAAGGCCTACATCCGCTACAACAACAGCGGTTTCAAGAAAATTCACACCCTGATGGTGCAGACCGACGTAAACGAAGACGTCCACTACGCCCTCGAGTTCCGCAACGACTCCGGCGCTCCTTTTTACGGAGCCAACGGCTGCACCGTACCTGTCGGAGGCAAATTCTACCTGATAGGCACACTGGAAATCAGCAAGATGACCGATGCCCAGAAGAACGGTATCGAATGCGTATTCACGCAGGACCACGTCACACGGCTGTCCGCAAGCGTACGCAGCCTTGCAAAAGCCTACAACACAATACCGGAACTCCGTGACCCACAGCTGGAAATCGGAGTCCAGACAGAAATGAAATGGGTCGGCGTCACTCCGACCCAGATACCTATGTATTAATAATGAAGAACAGGACTGCACACATACGCCTCGCTCTTGCGGCATTGCTTCTGGCAACGCTGGCAGTTTCCTGTTTCCGCCGCGATCTCTTCGGTCTGGAGGATCCGTTCCTCTACGTGAAGATCAACATCCCCGACGCAGTCCTCACCAAGGCCGAGACCGGCACCCACACAGGGCTCTCCTCCGAGCGTACGCTCAGCGATCTGCAAATCTGGGTGTTCCGTACCGGAGCCACGACAAGCGCCGGATTAATCGGCTACAAAAGACTCGACGCGGACGCTCTTGCCGCCACGGGCCTCAAAAACGGCAGTGCTTCACGCTTTGCCATTGCAGTAGATAAAACCATCCTCGAAGAAAACCCGTTGCCGCGTGTTGACGTTTACGCAGTTGCAAACGGCGCTTCAACAGGATTCACCATAGACAAATTCGCCTCCGCCGGCGGAGATTGGGCCAAGGTATCACCCGCGGATCTTGCCGCATTCGTCATGGACGCCGAGTCCTTCGGAGTGACCACCCTCGTAACCGAAGTGCCCTCCGCCGGGCTCCCGATGGCCGGACTCATGAGGAACGAACCCATGACGGGCGAGTTCCCCGTCCTCACCATCAGCACCCTTACTCTCACCCGCGCCGTATCCAAACTTCGCTTCGTCTTCTGCCAGATGACGGATGAAGGCGTCCCCGTGGACGAATTCCACATCACGGGCATCAGCCTCCAGGGACAGATCGCCCAGAGGGAGAAACTCATCACCGACCAGGTATACAGCACCCATACATACCTCACAAAGCTTTTTGACTCAGATGGTTATGTAGCGCTCGACAAGAGCTGGACCGGTTCCTCCCTGCCCACCCCGGCAAACAATCCCGCTCCCGGAGACTATCTCTACACAGGACAGGACGCCCAGGCTTACGAAGACCTGATTGACGGCGGCGTTTCCGGCGGTGTCCTCACCGAGTGGGGCCTTACCTACCTCCGCGAGACAGACACCCGGTTGTACGGAGAAATCTCCTACACCGTAGGTTCAGGCGCCACAATGCGCTCCAAGACCACAAGTTTCGCCATGGACGCCCCCGGCGACTTTACCCGCAACCACAGCTGGATAATCTACGCCTATTTCATCGGAGGCCGCCTGGTCGTACAGCCCACCGTCCTTCCCTGGATTGCCGGACACGACCGCATATCCTACAAGACAACGGGCTTCACCGAGTTCAAATACGAAAAACCCTGGTTGCGCTACGATGTGGACAAAAAGGCTTCCACATGGAACGACACATGGCTTGTCGTAGCCTACGGATACGAAGGAGGAAACGTGGGCAAGCCCACGCACTCTCCCATGTTCACGCTCGAGACCATCAGCGCCGACAACCTGCGCCTGCAGATAAACAACGACCACTTTATCATTGTGCAGATGACGGAAACCACCGACGCGCTCGGCTATCCCGTCTTCACCTACACCAAGCACGCCCAGACGCTGGACATTCCCGCCTCGCAGGAGAAAACGACAACCAACTTCTACGTCGTTCCTGTAAGCGACGCCGTGATGGCAGACCCGTACGTCAAGGTCTTCCTAACAAGGCTCAGCTCCAGCGGCCAGCCGCCCGTGAACATTCCGTTCAACCACAACCTCCCGGGCGACGAAGACCATACGTCCATTCTTATTTATAATCCGGGCATGGCTGAATACACCGCAAACATGGAGAACCACAAGAGTTCCGGTGACGTACAGCCAAGCGAATACTGGCTTGAGGAGGAAGGATAGACATGAAGAAGACTCTAAAATACCTTATCTATATTGCCGCACTCGCACTCTGCGCAGGGTGCCTGAGAGAGGTAGTGCCTGTTGCTCCCGGAACCGAGCCGCAGCTGTCCGTGCGTCCGAGCATTGCCGGCAGCGAAGCTGCTCCGGCCACAAAAGTGGAGGACACCGATCCGGGCATACAGAAAAACGACCTCGTAGACGCCAGGGACGAACTCCGCGAGAACTTCTTCGGCTCCCTGGACATCTTTGTAAAGCGTCAGGCAGACGCTCCCGGCACCGCATGGTTCAAGGAGTATCACCTCAACGCAGGTGACGCCGGAGTCGTCGTGGACCCGTCGAAATACGACTCCGAAAGCCTGCTGGACCAGGCAAAGCAGCTGCTGGCCAGCAACTGGGCCGAACAGGGTTACGTAACCGGCGAGCCTTACGACATTTACGTAACCGCCAACAACCCCCACACGGCGGCAGGCGCAGCTCCCGCAAACCTTACCGGCCTTCAGGCCCTCACGACCAACGACCCACAGATTTTCCGCTACTACCTCAACTACACTCCGCCCGTGACGGACAACATGTACTATTCCAACTGCATGTACTCCGAAAAGAAGAACTTCCTGATGGACGGAAAGATAGAAGGATGGACCATAGACCCTTCGAAGTCCGAGCAGGTGTTCGACGTCGACCTTGAGAGGGCCGCGGCGAAGATTATCGTCACAGTCAAGTTCAGCGACGAGAAGAATGTCCTCATGCAGCCGGAACCCACAGCCTCCAATCCAAACCCGGAACCGATGAAGGACGAGCACGGCAAGGCCGTGTACGGCTCAATCAAGGAATACATGGCTTTGGTAGGCCGCACAGCCGGCGAACCCCGCTGGAAGCCCGTCAACTTCTGCTACACAGGCTCCGACATAGCATACGACACCGACCCGTTGCCGGCAAACGAGCCCCTCATGACCTCGGGCAGCAACTACACCATCTTCAAGGAGGGTACCAGTTCCGACAACACCGAGAACACTTTCGCGATGGTGACATATACTTATCCGATAGACTGGAGTGCCGACAACGACCGTGTCCCTTATGTCCTGCTGTCAGTGTTCTACACCCGCGATTCCGACGGCGACCAGCTCCGAAGCTACTACCGCATTCCGGTGTGTGACGAATCCACCGTTACATCGCTCGACCGCAACCATATCTACATCGTCGACGTAGAACTCGCCTCGCTGGGTGCTTCCAACGAAGCCTTCGACGCCCAGGACGAAGAGCTCCGCATCGAATACCACGTCATCCCCTGGACGGAGACGAACATGACTCAGGAGGCCACCACGGTAAAGATCAGCGATACCAAGTACCTCACCATCATCCCTACCGAGTACACGCTCAAGGGAGACGGCACCGAGAGCGTCGACCTGCAGTGGTACGCCTCCGTATCCATCGACGACGGGCGCATCGTGGACATCGACCCTTCGACCCTTGCGGTCTCGTACGTCAACTACCTGGGCAACACCACCGACATCAAGGGCACCGTCACCAAGCAGGTGCGCAACGACAGCGGAACGCTTGTAACGGCAACCGACGCAAACACCGACGGCAAGAGGGACATTGTTATCACCTCCACCGCGCCTACATCGGGCGCCCAGGGGGAGAAGGTCATCATAACCCTCACCCCTACGGGAATACTGTGCGTGGAGTCCGAGGCCCTGGCCAGCCGCGCCGTCAAGGACATATCGTTCACCGCCTACCTCAAGAATGCCACCGGCGTCGATGCCGTCCCTATAACAATACGTCACTTCCCTCTCGACAACATACAGTCGTTCACCGGCTTATGGTCTTCCAAGTGGAACGAGACCTACACGACCGAGACTGTGCGTGAATACTCATTCAACCCGGAGGCAGACGGATGGGGTAGCGCGAGCTCGTTCAGCTACGAAGACAATATCGAGTGCTCGCAGTCGGAGTACAATTCGGCCTATACAGGAAAATCGACAGCCACGCTCAATGACGGCACTCCTTCAGACAATGATGGAAGGGTCAACTACACGACAGGGACCAACGGTTCCACCGTCCAGACTCAGTACCGCAACAATGTCGCCCAGGGAGTGAACCGTTACAATACCAACGGAGAAGCAAACGCCGCTCTTGGTACCGACGGATACTGGTATTGGGGCGATACAAGGGTGAACGGAACCAACACCAATTATGACTGGCGAGGCGATAACGGAAACGGAGGTAACGGCACCCAGCGTTACAGATGGACCAATTACTACCGAAGCCAGTACAGCAAGACTCACTATTACGCCCGCCGCT
>ODAJ012180761.1_pt1 | contig 12900 bp, 6 predicted proteins | sample 1539241 | NCBI WGS metagenome assembly ODAJ01 (sample SAMN02144231, study PRJEB22623) | gut metagenome | biome: sheep rumen | host: Ovis aries | place: New Zealand | reverse complement strand
TGGTAGTTGTTCATCATAGTTTGTTGTTTTAGTAAATCAACTGCAAAGATAATGTAATTTTTTGATATGAACAAGAGAAATGGCTAAAAACATGACTTTTTGTATCGTTTCATTTCTGTTCATTTTTGTTGAGGTTTGGCTTGCACTATTGACCATTGGTCGACGATGATGTGCGGGTCTACGGCACGAAGCGTGAGCGTATGGCTGCCGGCATCAAGGTGAACAGGGAGGGTTCTGATGGCTTGACCTCTGAGGACATTTTCTTTCCATCTCTCGGAACGGAAGGGCTCTTTCAGGTTCAGGGCGTCGGTTCTTCCCTGATCAATACATACGGTAAAGCGTAGGTCTCCCCCGTCTGTAGGGTGTGTAGGAATCAATGCGACGGTCAGCCAGTACGCTCCTGCTGTCTCCACGTCAAAGGTGTAGCTCAGGGAAGCTCCGCGAGGCAGTGCCACCGCTTGCATGGAGTGGCCTAACATCTGGATTGTTTTGGGCGCTCCGCTATGACTGGTGTAGTCGGCTGCATGGCAAAGGTATTGAAAACGCCCGTTCAGTGTGTCTTTTGCCAAGTCGGCTCTTACGTCGCCGAAGACGGGCAAACGCCGTGGGGCAGCATCCATTATTTGTTGCCATTTGCCATTGCTAAGTTTGTTGTATTGAGTGGTGAGCTTCTGTATCCGAAGGTACTCATGGTGACTCTCAGCACTGTCGCTGAGTATCTTGTGGTTCATGGCCGAGGTTGCCAGTACTGGATAAGTAATGGCTGCAAAATACGCATCGTGAAGTTCGGGCCGTATAAGCCGGATGCAATTCCCGACCGTCTTTTCCAGTTGTCCGAAAGCTTTCAGTCGTACTGCCGCCTGTGTGGCCGTTAATTCCGTTTTACCGACAGGCGAAAGCCCCCGGTGATAGCGTTTCTTGTCCAGTTCTACCTGCGTCCACCCCATGAATTCCGGGCGTCGTTCACCACAGAGTCTGTAAAACTCGTGCATGGCAGGAAAGAGTTTTTCGCCAGCTGCTGCCCCGAATTGCCGGCAGAGCCAGTTCTTATAGTGGGTGTTCAGTTCGTTGTGCTTGGTGCAGTTGATATTCCACGCTAAATCCATGAACAACTCCAGTTGGTATCCAGCCACTTTCGGGTCGTGGATGTTTGCTATCCAGAGCCGACGCATTTGGTGGTCGTAAGCCTCCCGCAGTTCTTGGTATATCAGTCCTGGCTGGGTGGTGCAGAGCCATAGATAGTCATGAGGGCGCCCCCAATAGCTCAAATGGTAATACACGCCTCCTCCTCCGCTGCGTTGTTGTTCGGAAGGTGACGAATAGCGTGTCATGTAGCCATAGTTGTCGTCGCACCACATCAACGTGACGTGGTCAGGAACGTTCAGTCCCATTTCATACAGTTGCAGAACCTCCTTGTAGGGGACAAACACCTGTGTCTGCTTGTGTTTCATGTATCGGCTGATTAACTTTTGTTGGTCATCGATGACCTGTTGCAGTCCGTCCAGCTTCTCTTGCATCGTATGGTATCCTTCCATCGAGCTGTCGTGTATGCCTCGCATACCAATGGTAAGGAGGTTGTTGGGCGACTGGCTGACTTCAGAGAGCCGTTCAGTCCAATAATTCAGAACACCTTTCCTGTTTGTGCGATAGTTGAAAGGTCCGCGTACATTGGCATCCCATTCACCGACATTGTTGCGCAGCAGCGGTTCACAGTGGCTTGTGCCAATGACAATGCCGCATGAGTCTGCCGTGGCCTTTGCGCCAGGCAGCAGGAAGAAAGCCGTGGTCCCCTCGTGCATGGCAGGCCAGACCGTGTTTGCCCGCAGTCGCAGTAATAATTGGAAGATGCGCTTGTAGGTCTTGACCGCATTGTCCATGCTGTTGCCTGTCCCTCCCGTATGACGGCTCCAGGGACGCAACGACCAATCTTCGTCGTTCAGGAATACTCCCCTGTACTGAACGCTGGGATGCTGTTCGGTCACAAAGCAGCTGTCGAAGGCCAGCCTGTGTCGGTGCTCGGGAATCACATCTCCCCACCATATCCAGGGCGACACGCCCGCCAGTCGCGACAGTTCCAATAGTCCGTAAGCCGTTCCACGCGCACTAAAGCCCTCAACCACCACTTGCCCGTTCTTGATGTAAAGTTTGAAGCCATCGTCACCTCCCTGACCCTCTATGATACAAATGGTGCCTTGACGACTCTTCTCAGGTTTTATGCCAGTGACCTGTAGCATGTCGTTTTCCCACATGTTGAGGGCGGTCTTTACTACGGGTGAAACTTTTTCGGGCAGTTGATAAGTGATAGGATGCTTTCCATCAAATAAAATTACTTCTGAGGCAATTGAAATACAACCGCCAGATAATAATAAAAGAAAAAATAAAAGTCGTTTCATGCCACAAAGGTAACAAAAAGTTTGGAAAACAATAAAAAAAATCTTATCTTTGTACCCTTGAAAACAAATCAAAGCTACAAGACAATGAACAAATTGTTTCTGACATTGGCACTGACAGCCACCCATTATCTTTTTGTCTATTTCACAGGCAATGCTCCCGAAAAGGAGCAGATCTGCTATGCCGTCAGCGATGACGGTTTCAATTACGCTCCGTTGAACAATGGTCAGCCCGTCATCGGCAGCGATACCATAGCGCGTGCCAAAGGGGTGCGCGATCCTCACATCTTGCGCTGCGACGACGGATGGTTTCGAATGACCGTTACCGACATGCGCTGTCGGCAGGGATGGGACAGCAACCGTGGTATCGTACTTTTGCGTTCGCGTGACATGGTACATTGGGAGCACCATACGGTACATTTCCCCGAGCGTTTTGTCAACACCCCTTTTGCCAACGTCACCCGCGTATGGGCACCACAAACCTTCTATGACCAGAAGGCAGGCCGCTATATGGTCTACTTCTCGTTGTTGAGCAGTGACGGTACCATTCCCTACGACCGTGTCTATTGGTGCTATGCCAATAGTGATTTTTCTGATCTGGAAGGCACTCCCAAGGTGCTTTTCGACTTTGGTGCACCCGCCATCGACTCTGACATCGTGTGCGACGAACGTGGACAGATGCATCTCTTTTTCAAGACCGAGGCAGACGGAGCCCATAAAGGCATCCGTCAGTATGTCTTCAAAGACATACATCAGCCGTCCACATGGAAACTCCTTGACGGATTTTGCGAGACGACCAAGAGCGATGTTGAGGGAGCAGGTGTTTTCCCCCTAATAGGTGGTGGATGGTGTTTGATGTACGACTGCTACCGAGACCATTATTACCAGTTCACTAAGAGCAGCGACCTGCGTCGGTTCCGTTTCGTGCAGAACACCAAGACAGAAGGAGCCTTTACGCCTCGTCATGGTACTGTCATCCCCATTACTACCGACGAGTATCAGCGACTGCTGACCGCCTTTCCGTCGGCTGACAGTCACAATAGGATGAAGCCCTTGGATGTCCAACTTGACCGTACCGCCGATAGTCCGTTTAGCTATAGCGTCCCTGTACCTGATGGCAACTATCTGGTGACGGTGACATTAGGTTCTAAGCAACGGGCGGCGCAAACTGTTGTCAGAGCAGAGAGCCGCCGCCATTTCTTTGATGTCGTCAGTACCAAGAAGGGCAAGTACGAGACTGTTAGCTTTGTAGTCAACAAGCATTCGCCGCGCATCGATGCAACCCACAAGGTCAAACTAAAGCCACGCGAGTGGACGTATAAGAATTGGGACGACTCGTTGACTCTGTACTTTTGTGGACCTGCCCCTGCTGTAAAGAGCATACATATAGAGCCCGACACGACCTCCACTACGGTGTTCCTTTGTGGCAATAGTACCGTTGTCGACCAAGAGGACGAGCCCTGGGCTTCGTGGGGACAAATGGTCACCCGCTGGTTCGACGCCGGCGTAGCCATTGCCAACTATGCCGAGAGCGGCCTGTCTGCTACTACTTTCTTGGCCCAGTTGCGGTTGGATAAAATCCTCACCCAGCTACGGCCCGGCGACTACGTCATTTGTGAGTTTGGCCATAACGACGAGAAGGAGAAACGCGCCGGTGACGGCGCCTGGTACAGCTACAGCCGCAACCTGAAAATATTTGCCGACCGCGTGCGTGAGAAGGGTGGGCACATCATCTTTGTCACTCCGACAGCACGCCGCCTGTTCAGCAATGACCACAAGACATTGGGCTATACCCACGGCGACTACCCCGAGGCCATGCGCACGGTGGCCCGTCGTGAGCAGGTATCCTTCATCGAACTGAACGGCATGACGCGCACTTTCTACGAAGCATTGGGTGAGGAAGGGTCGAAGAAAGCCTTGGTACACTATCCTGCCAACACTTTTGCAGGACAGGACAAGCCGTTGGCAGATAATACCCACTTCAATCCCTACGGTGCATGGGAAGTAGCTAAGATGATTGTCATGGGGCTCAAACAGTTGAATTCACCGTTGGTTGACCATTTGCGTTCAGATTGGCAGGACTTTAATCCCCAACATCCTGATGACCCCGATCAGTTTGTGTGGTATATGTCGGGCAGCAGTAATATTCTTAAACCAGATGGGAATTAAGGGAAAAGTATATGAAAAAGGTAATCTTATTACTATTATGTTCTCTTGTGGTAAGCGCTGCTTGGGCAATTGAGCGTCAGAAACTGAATTTTAATGGCGGTTGGCTATTGTCTGTAGGTGATACACGTGAGGCTGCATCATTAGATTACGATGATGCCGACTGGCAGCAGGTGACGCTGCCTTACGCCTTTAATGGTGATGAAGCATTCCGTAAGGACATTGTCGACCTGACTGATACCATTGCTTGGTATCGTAAGCATTTTTCCGTTTCCGCTTTGAAGGGGAAAAAGGTGTTTGTTGAGTTCGAGGGTGTGCGCCAAGGAGCAGACTTCTATCTGAACGGCCATCATATAGGCCTTAGCGAGAATGGAGTGATGGCGAGCGGCTTTGACTTGACACCATATCTCAAAGCGGGCGAAAATGTCATTGCTGTCCGTTGTGACAATAGCTGGCAGTATCGTTCGCGGAAATACAATAGTCGCTATCAGTGGAACGACCGTAACTTCAATGCCAACTATGGTGGTATTCCGAAGAATGTCTATCTGCATGTGACAGACCTGCTATACCAGACTCTTCCTCTTTATTCTGATTTGGGGACTACAGGTACTTATATTTATGCTACCGATTTTGACATACCCAACCATAAGGCAGTGATTCATGCAGAATCACAGGTTCGTAATGAGGATACTATGGAACGTTCTTTCACCTATATTGCGAAGGTGTTGGACATGGATGGGCGGGAAGTGGCTCATTTCAACGGCAAACGTATCACCATGCAGCCAGGTGAGACGCGGACCGTCAAGATACAACAGGCTGTCGAAGGCCTGCATTTCTGGTCGTGGGGCTACGGCTATCTTTACAATGTGATGACACAGCTAAAGGCTGACGACGGTACGGAGATAGATAATGTCATCACGCGAACAGGATTTCGCAAGACACGGTTTGCAGAGGGCAAGATATGGTTGAACGACCGTGTGCTGATGATGCATGGATATGCTCAGCGTACTTCAAACGAATGGCCTGGTGTTGGCATATCTGTTCCTGCCTGGTTGAGTGACTACAGCAATGGACTGATGGTGGAGTCGGGGGCTAATCTGGTGCGTTGGATGCACGTTACCCCCTGGAAGCAGGATATAGAGTCGTGCGACCGTGTAGGACTGATTCAGGCCATGCCTGCCGGAGATGCCGAGAAGGATGTGGAAGGTCCTCGTTGGTTACAGCGTACAGAGCTGATGCGCGATGCAATTATCTACAACCGCAACAATCCTTCTATCCTCTTCTACGAGTGTGGCAACGAAAGCATCAGCCGTGAGCACATGATAGAGATGAAGAAGATTCGCGATATTTATGACCCCTATGGTGGAAGGGCCATTGGAAGTCGTGAGATGTTGGATATCGATGAGGCGGAATACGGTGGTGAGATGCTATATATCAACAAGTCGAAAAAGCATCCGATGTGGGCGATGGAGTATTGTCGCGATGAAGGCTTGCGCAAGTATTGGGACGAATACAGCTATCCGTATCATCAGGAAGGGGATGGTCCGCTTTACCGTGGCAAGCCAGCAACGGACTACAACCACAATATGGACGCGTTTGCCATCGAGATGGTTCGCCGATGGTATGACTACTGGCGAGAGCGCCCTGGAACGGGTACTCGTGTTTCGTCAGGAGGGGTCAAGATTATCTTTTCTGACACCAATACCCACCATCGTGGAGAGTCGAACTATCGCACCAGTGGTGTGACGGATGCCATACGTATACCCAAAGATGCTTTCTATGCTCACCAAGTGATGTGGAGCGGATGGGTGGAGCCCGAACAGGCGAATACTTACATCATAGGCCATTGGAACTATGATAAAGGTGTGAAGAAACCCGTCTATGTGGTTTCCACAGGTGACGATGTCGAACTGTTCCTCAATGGGCGCTCCTTAGGTAAGGGACGCCAGAGCTATCGTTACCTCTTCACCTTTGACGATGTGCCCTTCGAACCAGGAACTATAGAGGCAGTTGCTTCTGACGGCAGCCGCTATAAATTGGAGACCGCAGGTGAACCTTATCAACTGAAGCTGACCACCATAGAGAATCCGGAAGGTATGAAGGCCGATGGTGCTGACATGGCACTCGTTCAGGTTGAGGTCGTAGACCGTCTGGGACGTCGTTGCCCGCTGGACAACCGCTTGATACATTTCGAGCTGTGGGGTGAGGGTAAGTGGATAGGAGGAATAGCTGCCCGTAATAACAAGGAACTGCAAAGGCAGGATGACAATCGTCCTGCAGGGTTGCTTGATGCTGCCGCTACAAAGAATATTTCAGATAACTATGTGGGCAGTTATGACATCCCAGTGGAGTGTGGTGTCAACAGGGTACTGGTTCGTAGCACCGTCAATCCGGGGACTATCAACATTTCTGCGTATGCTAAGGGTATTAAGCCTGCCTATGTCACCATGAACAGTGAAAAGAAAATGGTGGAGAGTGAATTGCCACAGTTGACGCTGAAAGGACGGCTGGAGCGTGGTGAGACACCTGCAACACCCTCATATACAGAAAAAGCTAAAGGTGTTAATATTGTATCAGTGAAGGCAGGCTACGATACAGAACATGCCTCCTGTAGCTTTGACGACAACGAACTGTCAGAATGGAAGAACGATGGGCATCTCTCTACGGCATGGATTACCTATCGCTTGGAAAAGAAAACGGTAGTCGATGACATCTGTATGAAACTGACTGGCTGGCGTCTTCGTAGCTATCCGTTAGAAGTGTATGCAGGTAAGACACTCATCTGGAGCGGAGAGACAGAACGAAGCTTGGGCTATATTCATTTTAAACCTGTCAAGCAGGTTAAGGCCAACGAGATTACTATTCGCCTGAAAGGTGCAGGAAAAGATAAAGATGCCTTTGGTGGTATAGTCGAGGTTGCACAGCCTGCAGCTGGCGAACTCGATCTTTTTAAGGCCAGAAACGGCGGCGAAACCAAGAAAGAGCTTCGCATAGTAGAGATAGAATTTCTGGAAGAGGTAAAAAAATAAAACATAAAATACAGTAAAGATGAAACGATTTGCATTTAAGATGTACCTGAAGCCAGGTTGTGAGAAAGAGTATGAACGCCGTCATGCTGCCATCTGGCCTGAGCTGGTACAGATGATTAAGGATGCCGGTGTGTCCAACTATAGCATCTTTTGGGACAAGGACACCAACATTCTCTTTGGCTATCAGGAGTGTGAGGGCGAAGGCAGTTCGCAGGATACGGACGATGTAGACCCGATCACACAGAAGTGGTGGGACATGATGGCTGATATTATGGAGGTTACCCCTGACAACTCGCCTGTTACCATTCCCATCCAGGAGGTGTTTCACTTAGATTGAGAGATATGCGACGAGTGACGCTATTCTTGCTGGTGCTGGCAATGACACTGGTAGGACGGCTGACATTGCGTGCTGCCGTCCCTAAGGTGAAGTGGGACAAGTACAGCCTCATCATAGACGGTCAACGTGTGATGCCCGTTATGGGCGAAATCCACTATTCCCGTGTGCCTGCAGAGGAGTGGGGATGCGAAGTCCGGAAGATGAAGGAGGGGGGAGTGACCATGATAGCCACCTATGTTTTCTGGAATCATATAGAGGAGCAGGAGGGCATCTTCCGCTGGGATGGCCAGCGCTCGTTACGTGCTTTCTTGGAAGTGTGCCGTCAGGAACAGATGCCTGTCATTCTCCGACTGGGCCCGTTCTGTCATGGCGAGGTGCGCAATGGTGGTATTCCCGACTGGATGTTTGCAAAGGGATGCCGTCTCCGTGAAGAGAATTCTACGTTTCTGGGCTATGTGGAGACACTCTATCGTCAGATATTCACACAAGTGCAAGGACTACAGTGGAAAGATGGCGGTCCTGTGATTGCTGCTCAGTTTGACAACGAATACCGAGGCCGTGGCGAGTACCTGATGGCACTGAAAAAGATAGTGTTGCAGGTGGGCTTTGACCTCCCCTTCTATACCAGAACAGGCTGGCCTGCATTGCGTACCCCCGTACCCTATGGAGAGATGATTCCTCTCTATGGCGACTATGCTGATGGTTTCTGGGATAAAGAGGTGAAGGAAGGGGTTGGCAACTATTATAAGGCATTCAACTTCAAGGCCTTCCGCTCGTCTACCGCTATTGGCACAGACCTGCTCGGAAAGCAGGAGGCAAAGCTGAATACAGGCGACGAGCAGTATCCTTACTTTACCTGTGAGTTAGGTGGTGGTATGGCAACAGCTTATCACCGTCGACCCTATGTCTATCCGGAGGACGCTTATTCCATGGCTTTGGTCAAGCTGGGCAGTGGCAGCAACCTGTTAGGCTATTATATGTACCATGGCGGCACTAACCCGGAGGGTGTGCTTCATACGCTCAATGAGGTACAGACATCGCCGGGGACAGCCAATAACGACTTGCCGGTGGTAACCTACGATTTCCAGGCACCACTTGGGGAGTTCGGGCAGCCTTATCCACAGTACTATTCATTGCGCCCATTGCATCTTTTGATGCAGGACTATGGCTCCATGCTGGCTACCATGGAGGCACATTTCCCCGCACCCCAGGACTTGAAACGTGGCGAAGACCAGCAGTTGCGCTGGACCGTTCGCACCAAGGACAACAGCGGCTTTATCTTTGTCAACAATTATGAGCGTCTGCAACACCTGTCTGTTAAGAAAGGCGTCATCTTGGAGGCTTGTGGCATCCGACTTCCTAAACTCACCATTCCGTCAGGTTGCATGGCTATATTCCCCGTCAATATTGAGGGCATCCGCTATGCCACGGCACAATTAGTAGCTCGTCGTAATGGTAAGATATATATGATGCAGGTTCCAGGTGTTCCTACCACTATTGCTCTCAGTGATGGCAAGATGCTGAAGAACCAGAAGCCCAAGGGCGCAGCCCAACCTATCTATAAGAACATCTATCTGCTCAGCCGTCACGATGCTGAGCATCTGTTCCTTGGAGAACGTCCACAGCCGTCTACCTCCGTTTGTCAGTATGAGAAGATGAAGGAGGTTGGCGCACTGCGAACTATCCAGCGTGGCAAGGCCAAGGTGGCTGAGGCTCCGAAAGAAGAAGACTGGCAACAGGCTGCTGTATATACCATCCAGTTGCCGCAAACGCTCTCTGCAGCCTCTTCTCCATTATTGCAAATAGATTACCGCGGTGACTGTGCCCGTCTTTATGCTGATGGGAAACTGGTGGCCGATAACTTCTACTATGGTCGTCCGTTTATGTATGGTCTGTGGCGTCTTCCTAAAGGCTGTACCAAGTTGGAACTGCGGATTCTTCCCTTACAACCCAATGCCCCCATCTACCTGCCGCGAGAAGCAGAAAAGGTGGCAGGCGAAGCACTCAATACAGTAATGATCTCATGCGAAAAATAGTATTCTTTTTATCCTTGCTTTGCTTTCAGCATTTTTATGCACAGCAGTCGCTGGACCTCAGTGGTCAGTGGCAATTCCGTAGTGAACGGGAGCAAGGTGTGGTGACACTGCCAGGATCGATGTTGACCAATGGCAAGGGCGACCAAGTGACTGTCGATACAAAGTGGACGGGGTCGCTCTACGACTCGTCATTTTACTTTAATCCTTATATGGAGCGATACCGTAAGGCTGGCGAGATGAAGTTCCCCTTCTTCCTGACACCAGAACGCTACTATGTGGGTCATGCTTATTACGAGCGTAAGGTTATGGTACCCAAGAAGTGGAAGGGGCGCCGCATCGTCTTGTTCCTGGAGCGTCCTCATATTGAAACAACCGTTGTCGTGAATGGCCAGACTGTGGGGCACCAGATGTCGTTGTCTGTTCCGCATCACTATGATGTGACTCCTTATCTTGCTTATGGTGGTGAGAACACCATCAGCATTCAGGTGTATAATGGCATCGAGAATGTGTGTGTGGGTCAGGACTCTCACTCTGTCACAGACCAGACGCAAGGCAACTGGAATGGTATTGTGGGTCATATTGCTTTGCAGGCACATCCAGTAGGCTATGTCCGTCAGTTGCGTATCTACCCGGATGTTGACAAGATGCAGATACGTGTTGCTATGCGGAAAGAGCATGGGAGCAATGTGAAACTTTGGGTTGATGGTCGTAAACCTCTGGTAACCCGAGACAGCACTGTTGTTATTCCGATGGATGGCGCATCGTTGTGGGATGAGTTCCACCCCAATCTGCATACGCTCTATGCTGTCGTAGACGGTGACACGCTGCGTACCACCTTTGGTATGCGCCGCATGACAGCAGAAGGTCCTCAGCTGTTAATGAATGGCCGACCGGTATGGCTACGTGGCACGGTGGGCAACTGCTGTTTTCCAGAGACAGGTTTTCCACCTACCGATGAGGCATCGTGGGAGCGTGTCTTGCGGAAGTGCAAGGAGTATGGTATCAACCATCTGCGTTTCCACTCTTATTGTCCGCCGGAAGCCGCCTTCCGTGTGGCAGACCGCTTAGGTTTGTATCTGCAGCCTGAGGGACCGTCGTGGCCTAATCATGGTGTCAAGCTGCGTCGTGGCATGGCTATTGACCAGTATCTGTTGGACGAAGGACGTCGGATGCTTGACGAATACGGTAATCACCCGTCATTCTGCATGATGGCAGCAGGCAATGAGCCTGCCGGCGACTGGGTCGGCTATTGTCGTGACTGGGTCAAAGCGATGAAGGAATACGACCCGACGCGTCTTTATTGTGGTGCATCAGTAGGTGGAGGCTGGGCATGGGATGAAGGCTCAGACTATCATGTCAAGGGTGGTGCGCGTGGATTGGACTGGGACCGTCATGCTCCTCAGAGCAGCGACAACTACTATGACCAACTGTTGCGTCCGCGCAACTATCAAGGAACAGCACCTAATAACGAGCCAATCATTGCACATGAGCAGGGACAGTGGTGCGCTTTCCCGGACTTCAAGGAAATCAGTCAGTATACAGGAGTCTATAAAGCCAAGAACTTTGAGATATTCCGCGATATGTTGCGTGATAACGGAATGGCTGCTCAGGCAGAGCGTTTCCTCATGGCCAGCGGTAGACTTCAGGTGCTGGCCTATAAGTATGAGATTGAACGCAACCTGCGTACCCGTGACTATGCTGGTTTCCAATTGCTGGGACTGAACGACTATTCCGGTCAGGGCACAGCCTTGGTAGGTCCGCTCAACGTCCATTGGCGTGAGAAGGGCTACTGCGATGCTGCTGACTGGACGCAGTTCTGTAACAGTGTGGTTCCTCTGGCTCGTTTCTCTAAGTTCGTCTATACCAATGACGAGGAACTGGTTGTTCCCATTGAAATCTATAACGCCTCAGAAGGAGAACTCCGTGATTGTACGATATCATGGCATATTGGCAATATCCAGGGTGTGCTGCCAGTAACAACAATCCCCCTTGGCAAGAATCATGAGGTGGTGACGGTGAAGCTACCGCTGACCCAATATGATAAGCCTGTCAAGCTGACGCTGCGTGTGGATGTGAATGGCAAGTATCACAACCAGTGGGACTTCTGGGTATATCCTAAGGAGAATGACAGCGTAGACTTGGATACCGCAGGTCAAATCTATGAGACAGACACTTTGGATGCTAAGGCCCTAAGCATTCTTCAGCAGGGTGGAAGAGTGTTGTTGACGGCAGGCGGACATGTACACTTTGGCAATGATGTACGCCACACCTTCCTGCCCGTCTTCTGGAACACCTCGTGGTTTAAGATGCGTCCGCCACATACTACAGGTGCCTATATCCAGAAAGATCATCCTGTATTCCGTGATTTCCCCACTGATGAGTGGCAGAACCTGAACTGGTGGGAACTGACCAATCGTACGCAGGTCATGAATCTATCTGAGTTCCCATCACACTATCAGCCTATCGTGCAACCTATTGACACATGGCACGTCAGCCGTAAACTGGGTATGCTGATTGAGGCCAGCGTCTTGAACGGACGTCTTCTGATGACAACGATAGACATTAAACATCATTTGGATTCGCGTCCAGTGGCACGGCAGTTGCGTTATTCGATCCTGCGCTATATGCAAAGTCCCGATTTCCTTCCTGCAGTGACGCTCAGTGTTGACGTCATCCGTCATCTTTATGAGCGGAAGGCTCCTGCTGTGAATATGTTTACCAGAGAATCTCCTGACGAACTGAAACCCAAACTAAATAATTAAAAAACAATGAGAAAAACAATCATTTTGTTGCTGGCCGTGCTGACATTGACGGCTTCAGCAAAACCGAAAGGCAAGAAGGCCGTTGAGACATGGCCTGACGGCACAGTGATGGATGCCTGGTTTATGGAAAAAGGGCGTGTTGACGTGAATGCGTTGGGACGCCAGTATGTGCTGACAGAC
>ODAJ011576543.1_pt1 | contig 12908 bp, 18 predicted proteins | sample 1539241 | NCBI WGS metagenome assembly ODAJ01 (sample SAMN02144231, study PRJEB22623) | gut metagenome | biome: sheep rumen | host: Ovis aries | place: New Zealand | reverse complement strand
GTACGAATATTATCATACCAAACTATGCTACATAGTGTAGTTCAAACCTAAGGAGGGGTGTGGGCTGTGTTATGCGATGTAGAACACCACAAAGTTCTGATCGAACATATTATTATAACCGGCGGTCACACTATAAAAGTTGTTAATGAAATCGCCTTTAGCGTTATAGTGCGTTGTTACGCCCTGCTTGAAGTTGGTTACGCTTGCGGCGTAGTCGTCAAACATCATAGCAATAACGCCAGTGATATTAACCTCATGTGTATTACCGTCCGCGCCCTTAATCGTCACATGGATATTAGATACGCTGTCATGGTCGAACATTTCGCCGGGGCTCTGCCAGAACGGCACAACCTCGTGAAGCGGCAGCTCAACAAGGTCCTTATGGAAAGTATCAGATTCGAGATACATTTCTGTGGACCGCTCAAAGTCGGAAAGCGTCACGAAATGCAAGCCGTCGCGCGGAGTCTGCCGAACCTTACCCGCGATATTATAGAGTTTGCTAGCCTTTGTCAAGTGGTCCATTGTGCGCGCCATCGTATAACTAGCGAACTTAAGGAACCCGGCGTCATGCCAAGCGGTCGCGGCCGTGATATCCGTTCCGGTGTTTACGTTCTCATTGTAAAGTTTTAGAACGTTCACGAACTGAACGGAACCTGCGTCTGTGAGCGCTCCGGAGTTCTTGAGGACTGTTTCATATGCTACATATGCGGCGTAGTTGTTGAGTGTCCGGGAAATAAGGGCGTCTGTCTGAAGTTTCTGCGCATTTTCGATAGCAAGGTCGATACCATTCCAAAAAGCGACGGTCTGCGCGGCGCTAGAAAAACTCTGTGTGATACGATCGTCTTCCGTACCCTTTGCCGGGAAGCTCATCGGAACAGTCCAAGAAACTTTATTATTATAGAAGGAAGCTACAACATCGGGAGCGTAAAAAATATCCTGATCGTAACTCTGTCCATTAACGAGCTTGTACGCGTCATTGTCGATCGCTTCCGGAAGTTCAAAGGACAGTAATTCCATGATGGAGCCGTAGAGCCAAGACTCTTTGAAAATATTAGGTGCGTTGCCCTTAATAGCGCGGTCCATAATCTTAACCAAACCAATGTGATTAATCACTCTGTTGATATATTTGTCGTAAGCGTTCGCATTTCCGATAGCCTGCCCAATTTCGACAATATTAGATAAATCCTCGGCCGCTACAAGATCACCGCCTAACACGTTAGGGATGATGTCCTCATTCAAAGCTGTTGCAATCTGAGAAACTAACATATTTTAGTTTCCTCCTTTCATATAGTTTATATCTATAATATAATAATTATTATAGATTTTGTCAATAGATAACTAATAGAAAACGGTCGGCAATCTCTCCATAGAAGCTATGAATTAAATCACGCCGCCGTAGTTCCAAGTCCTGCGTGATCATCTGAGCCGCGGTTGGGACGCCAATATTTCCATGAATATGGCTTTCGGTGTGATCCGCTAAATCCTTTTCGTTCTCCGTTGTACCGCTTTCCGCGTGTGTATCACTCCGGCCGGAAAAGGTCTTTGTAGTGGTGTCCTGGCGTTGTTCGAAACTTAACGTATCTTTCCTTTGGTCGAATGTCGTTTCGCTTTTTCCGTCGGATTCCGGTACAGATTCGGCACTATTATAACCGTTCACGTTTCGTTGATCGGTTACCGTCGTTTTACCGGTTGGCGTGCTGATCTCAGAACCGCTTTTTACAAGTGTATCGGTCTCACTCCCGGCCATGGTTAATGTATCCGTCTTACCATGGTTAATTGTATCGGTGCCGGTGTGGGTGGAGTCGGTTTCTTCGTAACGGTCATAGTTTTCTATGGGGTCGTATTCCGCGTTTAAGGCGTTAAACATTCTAAGCCATTGAGGGAGACGGTGTGAAACATAGTCTATAATATCCTCTTTGAAATATTCCCTTGCCTCCGATTCCGTCATACCATAAGCCGCAGGGAAATTGATAACAAGCTTATGAACATCCCGCAATCTCCGGGCGCCGTAAAGACTTTGAAACTCGTTTTCCGAAAAGCTGCCTAAAAGATCTGCATAATCCGGAACATTGGAATAAGCGCTTTTAATCTGAGAAATAAATCCACTTGTTCCAGGCCGGAAGATTGGCGGAAGTCCGGAGCCCTCCGGGGGCGTAACCTTAATTCCATAAGCTTCAATGTAGCGTTTAATCCTCATCACTATTATCCTCCATTTCCTTCGAATTTTCGGCGGTATCGGGGGTTTCGTCCTGTTCCTCGATATTTTCCCCTTCTGCGTCCTTTTCGTCCATTTCTGCCCAAACTGAGCCCTTTTCAACTGTGATCGGTTCAGACAATCCCCAAAAATCAGACAGCATTTTGAGATCCTCCGTCTGAGTCTCAATCATATTATCAATATAAGGCTTTAACACTTCCCGGTCGAGATTGGTTTCTGTGCTTGTGATCGTCTCCCGCTTTGCATTCCAATTTAATTGGATTCCAAGCTCTGCCCACAAGGCGCTTCGAACATATTGTTCATATTCTATTAAATCCGTGAGGATATAATGAGATGTGCCAAAAGGCACCGTTTCCAAGGATTCCCCGGCGAAATTATCCGATTTAACCGGGACCGTTTCGCCGGAATAGATTTTTTCAAGATACTTTCTAGCGCTCTCATACTGCGAATCATCTTTTGCATTTATGAGCCCCTGCGCCCTGGCTAAAATGTCGCAAATAATCATACTTGTTTCATTTTCAACCAACATATCAACATACTTTCCGACAACCTCCGTTAATGGTTCCGCCATATTATCATTTTTAACAATAATACATTCGGAACCAATAATCATTGTTTTAGACCCTAGGCCGGGAATCCAAGGATTAGAGACTATATATTTTGTCGGGAAATAATAGCCATTTAATTTATCTGCGAATGATCCCCAAGAAATCCATCTGCGGCCGTTGTGATTAAATCCTGCGAAATGGCCGACGTGTTGCAGATAGATTTTAACCATCCTTTGTGGGATTTCCGTAGGCAAATGGCCATATTTTAACATCATGTGGGCCTTTTTCATAGCGGATTTAAAGAGCGTGTTTCGTAGTTCGATTTTATTAACTTTTCCGTCCTTAAGAAAAAGGTTTCTAGGCGGGATCACTCTAAAAAATTCGTCATAAATCATTAGAAATAAACTCCTTCCATAAGTAAATTTTTGATTTCCTGTAATTCTTCTGCGGTACATTCGGCGGCTAAGCCGGTTGTGGGCGTATAGGATTCTATTTTTTGGAATCCGGAAAGCCCGGAAAACGAAACATTTACATTGGAACGTAAACCCTCTAAATGCTTAATATTCCCCGCAATACTTTGCACCGGAGAATTTAGCAAAACAAACGCGTCCTGTATTCCTAAATATCCAGGAGTGCTTGCAATATTACCGGACCGTTGGTATTCCGGTTTGGAGTTAAATATAGAAGATACCCCGCCGGCCACACCCATTACATTTCCGATACCGGCCGAAACTGCAGCGGAGGTGATACCACCCACAAGATTTCCGAACAATCCCATATAACTGGAGCCGGAAAGGGGGATCGGTACCGCGCAATTTCCATTGAACAGGTATTCACAGGAATTGTGGGAATATCGGTCGGTCTGTGTTACCTTCACCATGGCCACACATTCACCGGTTAAAAGGTCGATTCGATAGCGAAGGGTAAGCGTTCCCCCGGATGCCGGGTCCAGATCAATATTTTTATATCCGATATATGGCAAATAGATTTCGCAACTCGATGCAGGCTCGAAATCCAACTGATTACCAAAGATTTTGGGGATCCGTACGAATCCAAAATTTGCATCCAAAAACTGCCCGCTTAATCTCTGCCCCGGTACAAGTGTATTAATGTTTCCGATTTTGATAGTATCGGCCATACCGGTTATATCGAGGGGGAGAATGTGAAACGAGATTATATTCTCGAACGGGGATGCAAAGTTTTTTATGATCTGATCAAAGAAATTCGGACCCCATAGGAATTCCCCGAGTGATTTTACATTTTCTGACGTGAGTTTGTACAGTCCGACAAAGCCGGTACCAACGGCCGAAAGGGTCGGCGCATCCGGAAAGTCAATCGGATGATCGTCATACATGAAAGATCCGGATCCGGGCGGGGAAGGTTCGGAGGGATCACCAATGTCTTTATCCTTTACGCCCATATCTGAGAACATGTTATATGCAATTCTGTCAATGGCTAACTCACTTTCACTATCGGCCACAAACTGTCCAGCCCTGGAGTAGATATACGGATGCTGTGCTGCCACATTAAGGTTACCACTCCATGCAGCCACCGTCAAATATTTAGGATCATCCTGTTGTCCCGGAATAGTCTGTGATTTGGTCAATCCGATATATACTTCTTTAAGATTATCGGTCGGATCATCTATGATGAATTGCAGCAAGCTCATTGTAAGTCCCGCATTAAATACCGTTTCATTCAGGGTTATATTTTTAATCACAAAGTAAATTTCCAGTGCATTGGTATTCACCAGGGCAAAAGAACATTCCTGATTAAGGGTATTTTTCCAAAATGCCGTACAAATAACCTTGCCCCATGGCGGGGTATTGATAAAGCTTTTTAGTGCTCCAGCGCTCCAATGAAACGTCAAATCACCATTAGACATGGTACGGTAGTCATAGCCGGTCTGTGTATCGTGTGTCAACAGTTCGCCTGCAACCTGATAATATCCCTGCAGGTTTCCATCCGGCACAAAATTTCCTTCAATGTTAATCGGATACATTGCGCCTGCTAAAATATAACTCATCTGGAATCACTCCCTTCCATATCAATTTCTACACTCTGTCCCGTTTTTTCCCACGGATAACGGTTGATTTTACCCAAAATAATACTATCCCCCTCGTGGGGCATATGTAAATATACGCCAAATCCACAATCTAGGCCGATATGGCCCGGTCTCCATAATAAGGACCCGGCCGGCCCCGCCGGAAGATTGTCGGAAACTTCAACGCAAGTGTTAAACTGCATGGTCGAATTTCCGGGAATCCCTGTTACGGCTGTGATAAATCCACTACAATCATAGCCGATACGGCCTAACGAGAATGTTTTGATATTGCGTAATTGTTCGGGCGTATATCTAGAAAAGTGATTCGGATATGCTCTAATAAGATAATCCATAACGTTTCCCGTTAAAACTTCTCCCTTTGCACCGTAAAAATATGCGTATTTATTACGGTCAACATACATTTCATAAGCCTTAACAATAATTCTATCCCATGTTTTCATAGGTTCACCCCTTAATAAATCTTCAATGATTCAATGATCATGTTATAAAACGCTTTACCATCATCATATCCGCCTAAATAGAATTCAACATCAGAATAACCCATAGCACGAGGGGAAGTATATAAAAGTTCCTTCCCGTCATAGATTGACCATTTTCCGGTTTCGTCAATTACAATTTTCATTGTTTTGTTTGACCAATAATTGCCATTGGTTAAAGAATCTAGATACATCCATCCGGAAGAATCGGACCACATTCCAAATTTATTTCCGGGTGTCCACCCAAACCCTTGGCCCGGGGACCATGTTTCATACTGAGGATATGAAAAAATAAAACCATTGTTAGCCGAAACGGCATTAGAGCAAACTCCAAATTTAATTTCATAGGTATAACTTTTTTTGAATAACCCTTTTGGAATTTTGCACCGGTGCCAATTTGCAGTAAAATGTAATCCTTCATTGTCCTGTGTTGCGCCGGAAAGAGACGCAATTACTCCATTGACTTTATCGGTTAAACCTTCTTTGAAGTTCCAATTAGCAATATATTGCCCGCCGGAATACTTCTTTTTGTAAAGAAGGCAATCAAACAGTTTTTCATCCTCTGCCGGGTGATCCCCGGAAACAAGATAAATAAAATCTTCTTTCTGCATATAACCACCCCCATTATTCTACGGTGGCCCACCCGTCCGAACCGTAAATAGCTACTGCACCGGTCAAGTCCATACAACGAGAAAAGAAATCAAGGTTAAATCCTTCGGGCATACCAACGATTTCTAATTCTTCGCTTTCCAACTCGGACAACTCGTCCGCCCCTAGAATACAACGGGCTAACTTCTCTTCAAAATTTCTGTCAACAACTTTTAATACCTCAACCATTATTTTTATCCTCCTTATTTTTTGTAATGAATACCAATTCGGTCAATGTTTTGTTAATTCCGGCAATTTCTTGCCGTAAGGCGCTTGTTTCTTCACTATGCTGTTTTTGCATTTCCTTAAGCTCTTCCGTGTATTGGGATTGAATTTCCTTCATATCCGCCCGGTGTTTGTCGTCCCGGTCCTTTAAGTAAAACCCAATCGCAACACAAGCGACAATGGGAAAACAATAGCTTCCGATTAACTGTAACCAATCCATATTATTTTTATCCTCCTATTCTGCGGGCGGTGTATAACCGCCGGTTGTAGCTAAGTAATAACCTCCGTTGGAAGTCGTGAACGGGTGTCCCGGAAAAGGGATTGTTTGCGTCCGCCGGTATGCTAACATATTAAATACACGGTCCGTTAGATATGTATTAAATACGTTCTCCGATCGCTCCAGAATTCCGGATTGCGCGCGGATCTGTGTAGCATGGCTCATTAGCACATCACACCGGGCATTTAACGAAAATAAGCCGTTCCGCGTCATTACCGGATGAATAAAGTAGTATCTTTGTAGTTCAGGGATATACATATAATTATATCCCTCCAAGCCCGCAGCACTTAGGACTATTTCCGGCCTTAAAAGATCGACCGGAGAACGGGCCGTACAGTCAGAAAAAACTAATTCCGATGTTAGGATTTTTGTGACAGCCGCCGCGGGGCTGTTCGTTTTGTAAAGTTTTATCTGCATAGATTTAAACCTCCCTTCCAGACTGTTATATCACAAACGGGGGTTATAGGTCAAGTCTATATCTAGCTATAAGATTTTCCTATTATACAAGCGGCCGGAGGTGTGATATATTTATTTCAGAGCAAAGGAAAAGGGCTCAAACAAAAGGAGGTTAACAAAATATGGATTTTAACACAATGATTTTAGCGTTACGCGAAGCGTTTCAAGAGGATCAGAACACAACAGGAACAAATAATTGTGATAGTCTTATTTGGTGGCTTTTAGTACATAACGCGGAAATTTAAGGAGGTAACGAAAAAAATGAGTAGAGAACAATTTTTTAATGTAATGGAAGAAATGGCGCGTAGAATGACATTTGCAAATGAAAATGAAGAAATTGATTATGATTTTGCAACGTGCATGCTGTGTAATTGGTTATCGGACGCTTCCCATGGAAATGAAAATCTTGGTTACAAGGGTTTATCTGATAGTCAATGGAATATCAGGAATTATCTTTCAGAAGAATTAGAGAAACTAGAAGATATGGAGCGCTGAAAAAGCGCTCCCTGTAATGAAGCCTAGGCCGGTTCCAAGCCCGGAGAAATTCAGAGGACAGATTAAAATGGAGGTTAAAGCATGGAGCGAACAATCATTGTTACGGACGCGGAATTAGCGTTAATTTATCACGCGTTAGGAGTTTATGCGGATCATTTCCGGAAGGGCCAAGCGGGGTTATTTAAGGCCGATATTGAGAAGGCCGAGAAAATGCAAGCCGATATTGTCGGAATGATTAAGGAATATAAGGAGGTGCGGGAGTAATGTTATTCGAAATCCGGGCTTTTAATTGTAAAGGTACCGTGTTCCGGGTGATCTTTGACAATCAGGATATGGATGTTTTAGAACGGGCAACGGATGCCATTGATACCGATACCGTCGTTTTGCGTGACGAATTAGAGGAGGAAAAGCTAAACAAATTATGTATGATTATCAAAGCGCTAAATGCGATTGATAGAGCGGAGAAAGGAGGGATTGCTAAAAATGGCGAAACGGATTAATTATTACAAACATCCAATCACCGGAGAAATCCGGGAAATCCCTAGGAACGAATGCGGGAGTATCAGAGGGGGTTTTTACAATGATCTTGACGCCCTCAAGTGGATGAGACAATGGGACCTGACAGTGGCCTATTTGCAAGGTAACAAGGATGTTCGATTTAACGCCGTTACAAATCGGTTTGAGCTAAACCATTGACGCGGTAAACGTGTTAGTGATATAGTTAGGTTGAGCGTGCAAGCGAAAGTTGGGGACTACGCAAAAAAATCTTTTTTGTCGGTTCCGGTTCGAGTCCGGAGGCACGCTATCCGCGGAAGCGGTAATATAAAAATATTTTCTGAAAAGGAGAAAAGAAACTATGAACGAAAAGACAAGAGTAATTACAGGAGTCGCAAGATTGAGCTACGCGCACATTTGGGAGCCGTACGGAAAGAAGGATAGCGAAAAGAAGTATTCCGCTATGCTTCTGATCCCGAAAGAGGACACAGAAACCCTTTTGAACATTAAGGAAGCTGTGGAAGCTGCTTATATTGAGGGCGCGGACCGGCTCAAGAATAAGGGCGCAAAGGTTGCCCCGTCTTTGGGAGCAATTAAGACCCCGCTCCATGATGGAGACGAGGAACACCCGGGCGAAGATCTTTACGCCGGCATGATGTATTTGAACGCCGGAAACCGCTATCCGGTTAAGGTGTGGAATAGCGAAGGCGAACAGATTGAGGATCACGAGGAAATTTATTCAGGTTGTTATGTAAAGGCGTCTATTGAGTTCTACGCCTATAATACGGAAGGCGGCAAAGGGATTGCGGCAAGTCTTAGACAGATTTTGAAAGTTTCCGACGGTGAGAAGCTCGGCGGCGATGGTTCCGCAACAAATGATTTTGCCTAATTGTTTTGTTACCTCTATATAATCGGCGGCGCTCCGGTGTTTGGGAAGTTCCCCGCCGGGGCGCTGTTGGTTATTGGAGTAGTTAGGAGGGTTAATAATGGCTAAACGGAAGCACAGCAAACATAATATCGGCGTCCAGGCACGCGGAAAGATGATAAAAACTCTTTATGATTTGACCGCCAAGGCCGCCGGACCGAAAGAGGAATATGCAGCGCTAAAGGGTGGATTAAATCAAATCCGGAAAATTACAAATCAGAGAATAGAAACCTTAGTGCGTATGGAGCGGGAAACCGGCTACACATCCCCGGCCCTTAAAGAATTGAGAGAATCCGGGTTCGGGGGCGGAATCTCCACCCGGGGATATGGTGAGACCGGCGAAGGGCTCCAGGGGCTCCGGGAGCAATATAAAGCGTTTACAACGTTCCTGCGGCGCGATACAAGCACCGCCACCGGCCTAAGGGAGCGGAAGGCCAGGATCGAAGAGGATCTATACAATGCCGGTTTCCGAGGGCCTAGGGGCGGCCGTTTGAAGCTGTCCAAAGAGCAATTAACGCGATATGATGATTTGGCCGCAAAATTCTATTCGGAAACCGCCAAAAATATCTATTATCGGGCTTCCGGCGGAAAAATCGACCAAGAAACATTAAGATCCCGGGCCAATGCGGAAATTGCTAAAATCATGCAAGAGGGAAATCTTGATAATGCTTTAAATAATGCTCAATCTCGGCTAATGGAGATTAACGAAAAGGGTTTCGAGGAGTGACGCTTTAATGGGTGTGGTGGGTTTTTATAGTCCAGAGTTCCGGGATTATGACCATTTTATAAGTAAAAGGGAGTTTTTGGATTATATTAGTAATTCGAAACTCCCTAAAACTTATATGTTAAAATTTGATCCGGACAAAAAGCGGAAAGTAAAAAAAGAATATTGGAACATCCCTGTTAGTTTTGATATAGAAACTACTAGCTTTTTATACAACGGGCAAAAATGCGCTACAATGTATTTGTGGGGTTTTAATCTCAACGGCCGGAGTATTTACGGGCGAACGTGGGCGGAGTTCTTGGGACTTCTGGAACTGCTGCGGGACTTGCTAAATACTCCGGAAATCACGTTAATTATATGGGTGCACAATCTAAGTTATGAGTTTCAATTCATGCGAAAATGGATTCAATGGGAAAGAGTATTTGCCCTAAAGGATCATGAAGTTGCGCGGGCACTTTCCTCTTTCGGTATAGAGTTCCGGTGTAGTTTGTTGGAATCCGGTAAACGGTTGTCCCTGTTGGCCGACGAAATCAAAGAAAACCCAGTTCGTAAATTGGCCACCCTAAATTATAGGGGGTTGCGGCACTCCCGAACACCTTTAACCGACTTGGAACTAATGTATCAGTTAAACGATGTCCGAATAGTCGCGAATTATATTTATGAAAAGGGAAAGCGCCGGTTTGGCGGGATCCCAAATATCCTAATGACGAAAACGGGCTATGTTCGGGAGCAATTCCGAAAAAATACGATTTGGAACAAAAACACCAATATCCGGACGCATTATAGAAATCTGATCCGTGAGCTGACAATGGAAGTGGACGAATATTTACAGGCCCAAGACACATTCCAAGGCGGCTACGTTCACGGGAACGCATTATACATTGACGATCTTCTACGGATGGTGGGAAGCTTTGATATTATTTCGGATTATCCGTTTCAGATTGTCGCGAATTTGTACCCCATGAGCAAAGGGATATATGTAGCGGTTCCCACTCCGGAGGAATTCGAAAAATATACCACTAAATATTTATCTATGTTTAAGGTGGAATTTTTCAATATCCGCCGCCGCCCGGGAATCTATGACGACGTTATTTCAGAATCTCACTGCACTGAGCTAGAGGAAGCTATAAAAAATAACGGCCGTGTTAAAAGTGCGAAACATTTAAAAACCATGATAACATCGGTTGATTATGAGATTTATAAAAACTATTACGAGTGGGACGCAATCAACATTACGGATCTATGGTATTACATTCCCGGCTATTTGCCGACACCTTTTATAGAGGTTGTTTTGGAATTGTATAATAATAAAACTAAGTTAAAGGGGATCCCGGAAGAAGAAGATTTATATATGTTGTCTAAGGAAAATCTAAATAGCGCCTATGGCATGATGGTAATGAGAATTCTGCGGGCGGTTATAGAATATGTTGGAGACGAATATATTGATCAAAAAGTGCAAGCTGCCGAAATCATCGAAAAAGATAATAAGAATCCTAAAAGATTCACGTTTTATATGTGGGGCTTGTTTGTTACGGCATACGCACGAAAAACGATTCTTTTAGACGCAATAAAGCCAAGCGGAAAAGATCATGTTTACAGTGATACCGATTCGGAAAAAGTTTTGAACCCGGAAAAGCATTTAGAGCATTTCAATGAATATAATAAAACGGTTCGCGAAAAACTCTATAAAGCTATGGATTATCACAAAATCCCTCGGGAAATGGTGGAGCCAAATACTAAAAAGGGAGTCCCAAAGCTTCTAGGGGCTTTTGAATATGAGCATGGGGAAAAACCGTATGATTTGTTTAAAACTCTTGGCGCGAAACGATATATGTGTTATGATTATTCGGAGGACCATCTTGAAACGACTATTGCAGGATTGGGGAAAAAATCGGGTTCGGAATTTATCAATCAACAAACAATATGGATTGAGGAACAATTCGATTTCTTTACTAATGATATGAGCGTCCCGCCGGATGATACGGGGAAATTAACACATACATATCTTGACGATGAAATCGACGCCGAATTGACGGATTGTTTCGGGGAGACTATGAAAATATATGAAAAAAGCGCGATTCACCTGGACCCGGCGCCGTTCCATTTATCGCTTGCGGAAGCGTTTTTAAGATTCTTACAGGGCTATGAAGGAGGTTATGGACTATATGGCCAAGATTAACATTTTTAAACACAACATACGCGGTTGGTATCGGTTAAATGCAATCGACAAAACCAAGGCGCGTTATCGTATGATTTTCGGACAGAAGAGCAACGGAAAAACTTTTGCGGTTCTCGAAAAATGCTTAAGTGAATATATCAACAAGGGCCGACAGTCTTTCTATATTAGGCGCTATGCCGAGGATTTACGGACTAAGTTAATCGGGACTTTATTCAAAAAAGGTAACTTGCAGGATATGTTGAAAAAAACCGAATGGGATTTTGTGGATTATTTTAACGGAGGGTTCTACCTTGCAAAATTGGACGAAAAAGGCCGGACAATCCGAGAACCTGAACCGTTCATGTTTACGGCTGCTTTGAATAATGCCACACACGTTTCCGGTACACGTTTTCCAAGCGAAAATATTTACTATATTTTCTTTGACGAATTCTTGACACGTGGTTATTATTTGGTTAATGAATGGCAGATATTTACGCATATGATATCGGATATCGTGCGACAATATGACATAGCTACAATCTATATGGTTGGTAATACAGTTTCGTGGGATTGTCCATACTTCCGGGAAATGAATATTTTCAAAGCAGAAACTATGCAGATTGGAGAGGTTCGCGTTTATGATCACGGTCAAGGTACTACGATAGCGGTTGAATATGCCGACGGCTCCGGGTTGCATCTGGATAGTAAAGTATATTTTGCAGGATTTGACAATCCGGCGCTTCGGATGATCACAAAGGGAGAGTGGGAGATTCCTAGCTACCCTCATTTACCGGAAGAGTATTACAAACATATTAACCGCGGGAATGTGTTTATTCGGTATGGTAATAAAATAGTACATGGGGATTTATTCGAGTATAAAAAAACATATGCTATTTATTTTCATGACAAATCAAGTCCTATCGTGCTAGGTAAAAATGATCTTGTTCTCGGTGAGGATGTTTTAGAATTTTTGCCTCAATGTGAATATAATCTAATGAACCCCACTACAAAATATGGTAAAATGGTTTTACAAGCATTCACCGATGGCCGCGTATTTTACCAAGATAATTTTATCGGCGAATATGTAAATAACTACTTAAAATATTGTAAACAAATGACGCTTGTAAAATAATGACAACGCCACCCCTCCTTAGGTTTGAACTACACTATGTAGCATAGTTTGGTATGATAATATTCGTAC
>ODAJ014748050.1_pt1 | contig 12916 bp, 8 predicted proteins | sample 1539241 | NCBI WGS metagenome assembly ODAJ01 (sample SAMN02144231, study PRJEB22623) | gut metagenome | biome: sheep rumen | host: Ovis aries | place: New Zealand | reverse complement strand
GATATGTCCTTTTGTTCTTCTGTCTGCAATCTCCTCCGCCCAGGACTTTGTATCTGTCGCCATCCCCGACTCTGTCTGGACCCGCATGCAGGGCAAGACCTATGTCGAGAACCCTCACATCAAGCGCTCCGACCTGCGCTACCTCCGTGTGCTCCACTGGGATTACGACAATAAGACTCATCATGGAGAACTGGTCTGCAACCGCTTGATAGCCGACAAGCTTATCGCTATTTTCCGAGAGCTCTATAAAGCCCACTATCCCATCGAGCGCATCCGTCTGGCCGATGATTATGATGCCGACGACGAGCGACAGATGAGCGACAACAACACCAGCTGTTTCTGCTATCGCAATGTGTCCGACACGAAGAGTTTATCCTATCATGCCCGAGGTCTTGCCATCGACATCAACCCTCGATACAATCCCTATGTCCGTTTCCGTAACGGTTCACAAGACGTACAGCCTGCCAATGGCCGTCCTTATGCAGATCGTTCGCGCCAGTTCCGCTACAAGATCAAAGCAGGCGACCTCTGCCACCGCCTTTTCCTTCGCCACGGCTTCACCTGGGGAGGCTCTTGGCGCACCCTCAAAGACTATCAGCACTTCGAGTTCAAACCACAATAAAAACAAAGGGCGCAGAGACCTTTCCCATCCCTGCGCCCTACTGTTCAACGCACGAAGCCCTTTTTCTTCCTCGTTCCTCCTTCCTCGATCAAGTCTCGTTCCTCATTCCTCCTTCCTCGCTCGAAGCTCCTTCCTCGCTCAAGGCTCAAGAACCTCGCTCAAAGCGCAGCCCCCTGGGTCTGGCGCCAAAGTACAGTCGCCCGCGACTTTACTTTGGGGCCTGACCCCAGAGAGCACTTTACTTTGGGGCCTGACCCCAGCAAGCCTGTGTAATATGTAACTTTGTACCGCCTGCGGATTTTATTCCAAATTATCTCATGATTGCTCAAAAAAAGCAATTTACGGGTATTCAGCACAGTCTGCGCCATGAAATTTTCACAGAGAAAGTCGATTTTTAATTCTACCTCTACTAAATAATTACGAATTTCTTTCAAACATGCCTATTTTACTAGGTTTTTGCGAGTATTTCCTTAAATTTTATCCTCTACTAAACCTCTACTAATCCTCTACTAATTATCTACAAGCCATCTACTGCAGAAGCGTACCTTTTGTTGCAATAAGCGTTCCTTATTCTGCAATAAGGGTCCCTTATTTTGCAATAAGCCTTCCTTATTGCCGATAAACAACTACCCACAGTATGCAGATAAGCGCCCCCAAGCTCGTTATGTATTCCCAACGTGGGAACACTTTATTCCCAGTGTGGGAATCATTTGTTCCCAACGTGGGAACATCACGCTCCCAACGTGGGAATAATTGTAGGACAAACAACACATTTGTAGTAGAGGTGTAGTAGAGAATTAGTAGAGGATTAGTAGAATTAAAAATAGAATCTAAACAGATAATACTCAAAGACTTACACAGTTATTTGTAGAGACAAACAACAATTTACAACTATTAGTCAATGAAATAACCACAAGACAGGTGGCAAATCAAGCGCTCGATACCATAAAGGGACAATGGCGCAAAGGTAAAAGACAGAAACCTTTGCGCCCGTGTGACACATTGTCTGTGACACATCATTTTTCACTCCAGCATCACCATTTTATTTTTTTATCTTATCACTACCATTTTTACCCATTTTAATGTGTAAAAGTGTAACAAAGGAAGACCGAGAGCTTCATCCGTCTGATATACAGATAGTTATTTCCGCCTGAGTGCTGTTACACATTTGTGACAGATCTGTGACACATCTGAATGTGTAACAAACTGTTGTCTCCTCCTAATAAATTACAAGGAAAAAATAAATTATTTTTCATTTTTTTCCTTTTGTTTCAAATTAAATGTGTACCTTTGCACACAGAATTACTAATTCACTTTAATTATTACTAATTAATTATTTAAACTCAAATTATTAACTTATGGCAAAAAACTATTACCAGCCCCCCTCGTTCTTGAGTAAAGGCGAAAAGCTGTTGAAAGTTGCTATTTTAGCATTTGCTCTGTTTACGGTGCCGCAGTCTGCGATGGCTGTAGCAAGTAAGAGTCCGGCTGCTCAGCAGACAGGCTCTTTCCGAGGTACTGTTGTTGACCAGAATGGCGAGCCTCTGATTGGCGTTTCCATTCTTGTACAAGGTACAACAACCGGTACAGTAACCGACTTTGACGGTAACTTCTCTCTGGAGGTTGCCCAAGGCAAGAAACTGGATGTATCCTATGTAGGATATGCATCCCAAGTAGTGACGGTGAATGGTTCTTCTATCCGTATCGTTTTGAAGGAAGATGCCATGAAACTCGACGAGCTCGTTGTCGTAGGTTTCGGTACCCAGAAGAAAGCAAACCTGACAGGTTCTGTAGCTAATGTAGACAACAAACTGTTGGAGAACCGCCCCCTGACCAACCTGTCTTCAGGTCTTGCAGGTCTGCTCCCTGGTGTTTCCGTACTCCAGAACTCTGGTCAGCCAGGTATGGATATTGGTAACATCAACATCCGTGGTATCGGTACTTTCAATGAGTCCGGACCCCTGGTGATTATCGACGGTTTTGAAGGTTCGATGAACGATGTGAACCCGAATGATGTGGAGTCCATCTCCGTACTGAAGGACGCTGCCTCCAGTGCCATCTACGGATCAAAGGCCGCTAACGGCGTTATCCTCATCACCACCAAGCGTGGTAAGAGCGGTAAAGCTACTGTGACCTATCAGGGACTTGTTGGTATGACCAAAGCTACCGACTATCCTCGTTTCATGAGCTCAGGTCGTATCGCCGAGATATGGAACAAGGTAAACCAGAGCGTTGGCATAGCCGACAGATTCTCTGCCGATGAGATTGCCAAGTTCAAGAATGGCACTGACCCTGACAACTATGCAAACACCGACTGGCAGGATCTGCTCTACAAGACAGGTTTGCAGCATTCTCACAACGTGACACTCTCTGGCGGTAACGATAATGCTAAGTATCTGGCATCTGTAGGTTACCTCTATCAGAACGGTATCGTTGATAACTATGACAAGAAACAGTTGAGTGCCCGCGTCAATGTGGACATCAATCCTTTTGACAGACTGGAGACCAGCTGGAGCATCAACTTCATGCGCCAGGATGTGAACGAGCCGCTGCCTTCTTACAACACTTCTACCAGTGGTGGTGAGGGTGCTGATGCATTCGGTTCTTCTAACTCTGTATACCAGATCTTCCGTCAGATCAATGTTATCAGCCCGATGGTACCTTATAAATATACCGACGGCTCTTACGGTTCAATCTCCGACGGTAACCCGATTGCCTGGGTGGAGTCTGGTGCCAATGGTAACACGATCAAGAACAACCTGCAGGCTATTGGAAGTGCAAAGTACTATTTCTTCCCGTTCCTCTCTGTAAAGGCTGCCCTTTCTTATACCCGTAACACCAACGAGTATGCTGCCCATAACCTTCGCGTGAAGTACCACTCTGGTTCTCAGGGTGTGACAGAGGTGGCTTTCACCAGTTCTAACTACGAGCGCTCCGTCCTCGATGTGACTCCAGAGTTCGTGAAGTCATTCGGTGGCCACAACATCAATGTTCTGGCTGGTTATCATGCAGAACTTTACAAGTATCGTTACAACCGTACCTACCGTACCGATATGGCCAACGATGTGCTGACCGACATCAACGCCGGTTCATCTTCAACAGCGCAGGCTGAGGGTTATACCCGCGAGCTCGCCATGATCTCTTGGTTCGGACGTATCGCTTACAACTATATGGGTCGCTACCTCTTTGAGGCCAACGCTCGTTATGATGGTTCTTCACGTTTCTCGAAGGACAACCGCTGGGGATTCTTCCCCTCATTCTCTGCAGGATGGCGCTTCTCTGACGAAGCTTTCTGGTCATCTCTGAGAAGCGTGGTTTCCAATGCTAAGCTCCGCCTCTCTTGGGGTAAGCTTGGTAACCAGGAAATCGGTTCCTTCTACCCGACCATCACTCAGATGTCACTTGGCTACGGTAACATCTTCGACGGTAAGTACACCAACGGTACTGTTACCCGCAACGCTGTGAACAAGGATCTGAAGTGGGAGGCCACGAAGACCATGGGTATCGGTCTCGACATCAACATCTGGAAGCTGGCCTGTGTATTCGACTGGTATGAGAAGACCACAACTGGTATCTTGATGACGGTAGATGTTCCTACTGTATATGCTCTTAGCAACTACTACGACAACATCGGTAAAGTTCGCAACCGTGGTTTCGAATTTGGTATCGACTACAACGATCATAAGGGAGACTGGACTTGGGGTGCCGGTATCAACGGATGCTACAACGTGAACGAAGTGCTCAACCTGGGCGTCGACGTGAACGGTAATCCTGTTGAGTATCGTGGAGCCAGCGTTGACCAGTCAACAGTCCGTAACGTTGTCGGCATGCCGATGAACCAGTACTATGGTTATAAGGTTGACGGTTTCCTGAGCGAGAGTGAGGCCAGACCCCGTGCAGAAGGTGGTTGGGCAGACTACGAAGGTAGTGCCATTCGTCGTGCAGGCGACCTGAAGTATGTTGACCAAAATGGTGACGGTAAGATTGATGGTGAGGACCGCGTATACCTCGGCTCAATGGATCCGAAGTTCACCTTCGGTTTCCACTTCAACTTCAGCTGGAAGGGTATCGACGCAGTCTGCTTCTTCCAGGGAGCTCTCGGTGGCAAGCGCTACATGGGTGATGCCCTCGGTGGACTCGGCACCAGCGACACCAAGCTGAATGAACTTTGGGAGGATAGCTACATCCTGAAGGGCAACGGTGCCAAGTATCCGAACCTTGGCGTTCCTGGACAGAACTATAGCGGCAATGGTGGTCAGAACTCATTCTGGCTCCAGAACGCTTCTTACTGCCGTCTGAAGGAACTGCAGATTGGCTATACCATTCCGCAGGCTTTCACAAAGAAGATTGGTATCTCTAACTGTCGTGTTTACTACTCTGGACAAAACCTTCTCACATTCTCCGGCATGATCAAGGGCTTCGATCCTGAGGCTCCCTCTGGACGTGGTAACGGATTCCCGCCAACGGCTGTAAACTCTGTCGGTCTTAATGTTACATTCTAAAACAGCTAATTGAAAGATATGAAAAAGATATTATTAGGCTTGATTGCATCTGTGAGTCTCACAGTGACAAGCTGCTCGGATTTCCTGGAGCGCGCTCCGCAGGATGCCCTCTCCCCTGCCACCTTCTGGCAGTCGGAAAGTGATGCATACCTCGCCCTCGTGGGTACCTACAACGGGCTCAACAACATCTATCACAATGGCCACTGGACAGGCTACAACTGCGTGATGATGGATGCTCTCTCTGACAACCTCTTCGACTACTTCTCTTGGGAGGGATACAGTGTGATGACGACTGGTAACATCACTCCGACCAACAATGGTGTGGCAGGTAGCTGGTATCAGTTCTCTGACATCCGTGCCTGCAACGAGTATCTCGAGATGGAAGGCAATGTAAACTGGGCTACCTCTGGTCTGGAGGAGCAATATAAGGCAGAGGTACGCACCATCCGCGCCCTGCTCTACCTCTATCGCTCTAACTGGTATGGCGACTTCCCACTCGTGACGAAGACGCTCGACCTCGAGGAGGCTTATGCTCAGCCTCGTACACCGCGTGCTGAAGTACAGCAGTTCATCGAAAGCGAGCTCAAGGCAAGCATCGATGCCCTGCCCACTCGTGCAAGTGTTTCGCAGGGTCGTATCTGTAAGGAGTTCGCACAGGGATTGCTCATGCGTTACTATCTCTGGAACAGTGATTACACTAACGCCAAAACCTATGCCAAGGCTATTGTTGACGGAGGTAACCTCTCGTTGGCTGATGACTATAGGGCAATGTTTGAGGTTGGCAACCAGTACGATAAGGAAACCATCTTCGACTTCTCCTTCATCAGCAACACAGCTCGTGACCTCTATGGCAACCCGTTCGTAGCTAACGGTGCTCTCGGTGGTTGGTCATCCATCGTTCCTACCGTAGACCTGATGGATGAGTTCGAGTGTATCGACGGTAAGACTATCAGCGAGTCCAGCCTCTATGATGCTGAGCACCCGTTCCTGAACCGTGACCCGCGTCTCCGTACGGCCATCATCTATCCAGGACAGGTTTACACTGGCTACTCTGACTCTCAGAAGGGTTGTTACAACTCTCTGCCTGCAGCTATCGACGGTAACAACAACCAGGACTTCTGGAAGAATGCCGGTAATGCCTCTAAGACTGGTCTGCAGCTGGGTAAGTACTTCCTGGCCAGCAACGTTACCTCCGACGGTCTAAGCCACATGACCGTTCACTACAAGGTGATGCGCTATGCAGAAGTTCTGCTGACGCTCGCAGAGTGTGACATTGAGTTGGGCGACCTCGCTGAAGGCGTTAAATATTTAAATATGGTACGTGCGAGAGCCGGCATGCCTGATGTTGCTGTCAGTGACCAAGAGACCCTCCGTGCACAGGTTCGCCGTGAGCGCCGTGTAGAGCTCGCTGGTGAAGGTCTGCGCCGTGAGGATATGGTACGCTGGCAGGTTGACAACAATGGTAAGTGGGTGGCTTCTGGCGGTACGCCTTACATCGTATGGAAGTTCCAGAATGCCTTCTGCATCGAGCACCTCGATGGTGACATCGAAGACCGTAAGGATGCAAATGGCGACTGGGTAGCCCATGTCACCGGACGTACCGGAGGTGAGCACGGATCTCCTGAGACAGCCTTTGCTCGTGAGAACTTCGAGACGTTCACCAGCAAGAACATCTTCTGGCCAATCAGCCAAAGCACCATTGATGTGAACCCGGCCATCAAACAGACAACAGGTTATTAAATGAAGAACAATCCATCTAATCAGGTTCCGCCCAGCATGCCCGTTGGGCGGAACTTCCTTTACTCAGTCATTGGCATCTCTGCCGCGATGTTCATCCTTCTGGGCATCCATCTACAGCAGACGCAAGAATATCTTTTCTACTTCCGCGAGACGCTGATGGTGTTCTATTATGATGTCAGCATCATCGCCGAACGTTATCTTAGTGTCGCAGGCCCGAGCCTGCTGCTCACGCATTTCATTATCCAGTTCTTTAAACTCAAATATATAGGAGCCATTGTGACGGCTCTGCTCGGCACACTCTCTGCCCTCATGATCTGGCACAGCCTGCCCTCCCACAGAAAGGCGGTCATACTCCTGCCCCTCTGTATCCTCCCCTTTATCTTCCAGTGTCATGCCCTCTTCGATATCTATTACGATTATCAGGGTATCGTCGCTTTCCTTTTGTTCGCACTCTTCGCGTTCATCTACAGGTGCCTGTCCGACAGAACAAGCCGTCCGAATCTGAAAATCCTATGGGCATCACTGCTGGCACTCCTGCTTTTCTATATCGCCGGAGCCGCAGGATTCCTGTTCACCATATATATCTTTATCATCGAACTTATCGGCAAGCCATTGCAGAGCTGGCGACTTTTGGTCCCCATCGCTATGATCCTCATCGTGAGTGGCTACTGCATCGTCTGGGGTATTGTTCCCCGTTGGCGTGATGCCACTTCGAATGCAGCCTACTATGAGCCCATCCTTCAAGCCACGAACTTCTTCTACACCTCGTGGATCATCGTCGGCATACTCCCGTTGCTGACACCTCTGGCTGCCAGCTTGCAAACAAAGATAAAACCCATGTTCACCATCGCCTGTACCTTGGTTCTGTTGTTGGCGGTATCTGCCTTTTCCACATGGTCTGCAGAACGTAACCAACAGAAGATGTACCCGATGATCGCCATGGATCATTTCATCAACGAGCACGACTGGGAAGGGCTGCTCCAACTGCCTTACACACAATCGAGCAATTTCATCCTGATGAACCGCGTGAACCTTGCCCTCTCCCACACCGGGCGATTCCTCGACGACTTCTTCCACTATCCACAGATTGCCCCTTACAGCATTCTTACCGAACTGAATGAGCTGGCACTCGACGTGGAGATCAACACCACGCTCTGTGAACTCTACTGGCAGATGGATAATGTGGCCTCAGCTGATGAGAAAGCCTTCAACAGCTATGAAGGACTGCGCTACGGCACACCCACCAATCTGCAGATGCTTGTACGCACCAGCCTGGTCTTCGGTCGCTACCAGCAAGCAGAGAAATATATCAAGATGCTTGAGAAGACCCTCTTCTACAAGGACTGGGCCAAAGCTCAGCGCCGCTTCCTCTACAACGACGAGGCCGTAGAGAAAGACCCCGAATATGGCAGCAAGCGACGTAGCCTGCCCGACGATACACGAGAGTTCATTCAGGCGCGTGGCCCCTACTATGACCTGCTGCTCACCATCCGCACCAACCCGAAGGCTATCGCAGCCCGCGACTATGCTATCGGCTACCTGCTGCTGGCCAATGACATTCCCCACATCAACAGCTTCATCGAAGAGTTCTATGGCACCGAAGTCATGCCTCAGATGCCACTCCGCCTACAGGAAGCTGCTGTTGCCGCCAACGAGAAGAACCTCGATTGGTGTCGTGAGCATGGTGTGGATGAAAAGGTCGTCGACAACTATCAGGTTCTCCGACGCTCACTGTTACAGGCACAGTCTGCACAGGGCAATGTGCCCGAGGTGCTGATGCAGTGGAGATACACCTACTGGTACTACCTGCTCGTCACCTCGCCTAACATGGCAAAGATGCGCGAGTCCCTCCAGCAACGTAAACAGCAACAGGCCGCAGAACAGATTTCAGCACATTAAAATTCGTTTAACGCGATATGAAAAGAACCCACGTCATCATCATGGCTCTCGGACTGCTGGCAGCCGCCTGCAGTCGTACCGTCACACCAAACAGACAGGTACAGAGCCAGCCAGATATCTTTCCAGATTACGCCGATGTCACCATTCCCTGTAACATCGCACCAATGAATTTCCAACTCAACGGAGCCGACAGTACTGACACACAGCTTCTCATCGCTGGTGACCAGACCTCTTTCCAGGTGAAGGGCACAAAGGGCGACTTCGACATTCCCATCCGGAAGTGGAAACAGCTGCTGAATGAACAGCGAGGCAAGGACATCACCTTCACCGTCTGTTATAAAGACGGTCAGGAGTGGGTATCCTACAAGCCATTTAAGATGCATGTCGTCAATGACTCCATAGACCCCTGGCTCGCCTATCGCCTCATTCCCCCCGGATATGGTATCTGGAACGCAATGGGTATCTACCAGCGCTGCCTGGAGGATTTCACCCAGAAGCCTATCATGGAGAACCGACTGACGGAGTATAACTGCATGAACTGTCACTGCTTCCAGAACGGGAACCCCAGGAAGATGTCGCTCCATATCAGAGGCCGTCATGGCGGCACTGTCATCTGCGAGGATCAGAACGTCTCGAAGATTACCCCCCAGATGCCCAAAGGCATGAAAGGTATCGCCTACGCCCACTGGCATCCGACACACGACCTCATTGCCTATGCCTCCGACCGCGTGGCACAGTCATTCTATGCCAACCACCGCAACCGTATCGAGGTCTATGACACCCGCTCAGATGTAGTGGTCTACGACATGAAGACCGGCATTGCTCATACAGCTCCATGCATGTCTGACCCTGGCGTATGGGAAACCTTCCCCGCCTTCTCTGCCGACGGAAAGTCAATCTACTGGATGGCAGCCGACACAGTGCCTCCCCCCTATCCTATCCACTACCACGATGCCCATTTCAGCATCGTCCGCACCGACTTCAATCCTGATAACTGCACCTTTGGCGAGAAGACCGACACCATCCTCAATGCCGGTACGACCACCAGTTTCTCCTATCCCCGTGAATCACCTAATGGCCGCTGGATGGTCTACAACAAATACGACTATGGCTACTTCCCCCTCAATCACCAGGAGGGAGACCTCTATATCCGCGACATGAAGACCGGTGAGAGCCGCGAGATGACAGAGGTGAACACCGACCATGCTGAGGGTTATCACACGTGGAGTCGCAACAGCCACTGGCTCGTTTACTCCAGCCGACGGATGGATGGACTCTTCGTACGCGCCTACTTCACCTATGTCGACGACAATGGGCGTTGTGGTAAGCCCTTCGTCATGCCTCAGCAACGCCCCAAGCACTATTACGACAATCAGTTTAACTCATACAACATTCCTGAGTTCATCACGGGCGAAGTGAAGTTCAGCGCCCACAAGATTGCCCAGACAGTATGGTAAACAAAATCCCCGCTCACATCATCGTAAGCGGGGATTCTTCTTAACTATTAACTCCTAAGAATTATTTCTTCGCCTCTTCTTCCTTCTCTTCAGCGGCAGCAGCTGCAACTTGTTTACGAGTGCAAGGACAGTGCAAACCGAATGCAATCAAAGCTTGCTTTAGATTGGTGAGGTGCAGCCTGTCTTAGCGAGAGCAAAGGTAGGGTGATTTTCGGTTGATTCCAAATAATAGGGGCATTTCTTCGCCGACTTGTTGCGACGGAGCTTGGGATTTGCGACAAACTGCGACCATCCACTCATTTGCGTGTCGCAAAAGGAAAGACACACGAGACTTGTCGGGATGTCTCTTCAAACTCTAAGCAAAGATGACGGCGAAAAAATAGCGGAAATATTTGGAAGTTACAGATAAAGTCCGTATCTTTGCGACATTAAACCAAAAAGATTCAATGAATGGAGATAGTTCTGAACGATTATCACAAGAAAGTGAATGCCGAGAAGCAGGCCAGTATGGCATATTGGATGAAGCATCCGCTGTCGCACTCGGAGTCCTTAAGGAGATTGAAGCTCTTGCGGGAACAACGACTTGCAAGTCAGTCCAATTGGTAAAGCTTAAAAAATGGGCTTTGGAGCAAGGATGCTGGTTCAGCGACCGTACTCAATTTGGAGAGTTCTTCGACAGAGGTTCGGAGAATGAGGTATATTTGTCACCAGACCAAAAATATATTGTCAAACTGAATGATTTCCGTTATTCAGACGATAATCTTACTTCTTTTTTTGAGCGTTTAAATGCACACAACATATATTTCCCTGATTGTGCCTATCGCATGATAGGCTTTGGGGAAAATAGCGATGGTAAAGTATGTGCAGTGTTAGTTCAAAGGTTTGTTCATTCAGTTCGACTTGCCACGAAACAAGAAGTACATGATGAATTCATTCGATTAGGTTTCAATCCTGAGGATAATGGTGAATATTATACCAATGGTTATCATGATATATTTGATGCTGTTGAAGGTAATGTGCTGATGGGTGATGATGGTCACATTTATTTTATCGACACCATCATCTATGAATCGGGCACAGGAGGTATTGATTTATATAACAGCCTATCACCAAGAGCAAAATGCTGAAGGCCGCGAAGGAGGCTTCAACTACTGATCCGACCTCGATGACATCGGCGTACTCAAAAACCATGTCGAGGAGTTCATGAATGGGAAACGGGGCTTCGCAATCGCTGCGGGCCCCGTTTGCATTCATTACTAACACTAACTCAAACTATTCAATCAAATGGAAAAAAAGAAAATCACTAACAATAACCAAACGTATGCAAATATGAATCAAAAAACTAACTCTAACTTATGTATGAATCTTAAATCTGATGCAAAGGTAAGGGGATTTCCGGTTGATTCCAAATAATTGGGTCATTTCTTCGTCGACTTGTTGCGACGGAGTTTCGGATTTGCGACAAACTGCGAGCATCCACTCATTTGCGTGTCGCAAAAGGAGAAGAATATAGGACTTGATTTGGAGAGATCAAGATACAACTTGTTTCGTATTTATATCTATTTTTGGAGAAAAAATAAGGAATGAGGCAAAAAACTTGGAAGATAAAAGAAAAATGCCTATCTTTGCATCGTCAGAGTCCACCTTATTAGGTATGATATTCTATTTTTCTGGAACAGGTAATACACGATGGGTGGCCAGCGAGATTGCAAAGGCCATCGATGAAGAGTTGTTCTACATACCTGACCTTATCAGGGAAGAACGCTCAGAGTTCTCGTTGCGCGATGGTGAGCGCATTGGCTTCTGCTTCCCCACTCACGGCTGGCAGGTACCAAGAATTGTCAGGGACTTCATTAAGCGGCTGAAGATGAACACAAAGAATCACTACTGCTGGGCTCTGACAACCTGCGGCGACAATATGGGCGAGACAATGTCCATACTGAATCGTGAGCTGGCTGCAAACGAGTTGTTAGCAAGCAATGGTGTGCCCCTACAGGCTGATGCCACATTCTCTGTCATCATGCCCGAGAGCTACGTTTGCCTTCCTTTCATGAAGACTGACCCTGAAGAGAAGGAGCAACGGAAGATTGAAAACGCAAAACGACAACTGCAGCACATCATCAGCATAATCAAGGACTGCAAACGCGGCATTGAGGAACTCGACAAAGGAGCCACTCCCCGACTCTATTCGTACGTCATCGGCGAATACTTCAACAAACGGATGGTGACGGACAAGAAGTTCACGGTTGACAAGGAGGTATGCATCCGCTGCGGCAAGTGCGCGAAAGTCTGTCCTGTAGACAATATAAAAGGTACACCGCCCGAGTGGATACACAACGGACGGTGCACTTCATGTCTGGCTTGCTATCACTATTGTCCCGTGCATGCCATTAACTTCGGCAAGATTACGAGAAAGCGCGACCAATATTACTTCAATAGACGCGGGGACCAAAGATAGCAGTACCGATGCGAACCATTGTAGAGCGCGTCTGACAGGCAATCTCATAATCGTCGCTCATGCCCCACGAGCGCTCACAGAAAGCCTCATCGGTAGCAAAATATTTCATCTTCACTTCGTCAAAGAAGTCGGCGGCAGTCTGCATCTCTCGGCGTATTTGCTGCTTGTCGTCTGTAAAGGATGCCATCATCATCAAACCGCAGATCTGAACATATTGCATGGTGCGCCATTCGCCCCC
>ODAJ012179584.1_pt1 | contig 12916 bp, 11 predicted proteins | sample 1539241 | NCBI WGS metagenome assembly ODAJ01 (sample SAMN02144231, study PRJEB22623) | gut metagenome | biome: sheep rumen | host: Ovis aries | place: New Zealand | reverse complement strand
ATCTTGGATGGAGTGGGGAGGATTACGAGATGGCATAGCGAAGGCTGAAACCGAGAGAATGGGTTGATACAAAGAGAGAGAAAAAGGAAGGGTATTAACACGTACACCAATAAGATAAGGAATCAATTAATGGCGGAGGAATTTAGAAACCGCACTGACTAAAGGGAAGTAATTAATGTATCCCATATTTACTGAATATGAATAGACATTTAAACATTTTTATTGTGCTCAGCGTTATGATGCTGCTATGTGGCAGCAGGATACACGCAGTGATGTATCCCATAAAGCACGTAGAGGCAGGTGACAGTCTTGAGATTCCTGGCAAGTTGACAATCAGACTTGTCACGAAACATCAGAACTATAATGCCGAAGATACCATTACACAGGATAGTGATATAGACTCTCCGAAGTCCGTGAACTTCAGTCCTGATGGTAAGAAATACTATATTAATTCGCTTGAAGGATGCTGCACTGTGGTGTATGATGCCGTCACGCACAGGAAACTGAAGGTGATAGACCATAAGTTTGACGGTAGCGAGACGCAGTTGTGGGGAAAACCGAGTGAACTGTTTCCGTTCACGCATTATTTCGAAAACGTAAACTGCTTTAACGGAAAGCCGGTGGAAGGGTGTTTCTCGCATGGTGGACGCTTCTTTTGGGCACCATATTACCGACGCACGTTCGACATTAATGCGCAGGATCCATCTGCAATGTGCATAATAGATACAGAAAAAGATGAGATTGTAAGGCTGATGGAGACGGGACCGTTGCCGAAGATGGTCGTTGTATCGCATGATGGTAAGAGGCTTGCCGTTACACATTGGGGTGACAATACCGTAGGTATAATCGACATAGAGGGTGAAGATCCGTTTGCATGGCGTTATTTGTCATGCCCTGCAATAACTAAGAAATTAGTGCTTAACTATAGTCTGACGAAACAGATTGACCGCGATTCAGACAGCGGACTGAAGTTGCGCGGTACGGTGTTCCTGCCGGGTGACAGTCTGCTGCTGGTAAGCCGTATGTGCGGCGATGGTGGTTTCGGAGTCGTAGATGTAAGGCGAGGAGAATATCTTGGCATGCTTACTGGAATGCTTGAGAATACGCGCCACATGCTGGTAAGCAACGGATATGTATATATGAGTTGTAATATAGAAGGCTATGTGCAGCGTGTGCCTGTGAAGAAAATACTTGAGGCGGTAGGACGTATGAAGAACAAGACTGCCGTTGTGACGGGGTTTGAGACATGCAAGGTGAACCCTGGTGCACGCACAATCTGCATATCGCCTGACGGAAGATATTTGTTTGCGGCATGCAATTCAAGCAGTAGCCTCGTGGTGGTTGATACGCAGAGCATGAAGGTGATAGGTTCGATGACAGCCGACTCTTTCCCCGTAGGCCTTGATGTGTCGCCCGACGGAAAATGGTTGATAACTACATCGCAAGGACGTAGCAATGGCGGCGGCAATGCTGTGGATATTTTTGAACTTAGTATAAGGTAAGTGCTATGACAATTCATGTATTTAATCCTGACCATGACATTGCCTTGGCATCAAACCAAAGCAATTACACAACTCCGCGTGTAGGCAGAGAATTGCATCGCGACCTTGGTTACATACCGATGCTATGGGCAAAGCGTGGTGACGTGGTTGTGGTGGATGACGTGGAACAAGCAGAACAGGACTACTCTGCGTTAGGAGTTCCGCAGCATGTTGCGGCACAGTTCGTGACGTTAGGCCAATTGCCGCAGACGTTCAAGGGAAAGCATACAATAGAGGTGGCTCCGTGGGGATGGAATACGGCGATACGCAATACATTGCTGGAGGCAGGCGTACCAGAAACGTCGATGCCAGATATAAGACAGCTGGAGACAATACGTGAATTGTCGAGCAGACGTCTTGCGGTCAGGATGCTCGACTCGTTCAAAGACCGTGACGGCTTGACGGGATTCTCAAGACCATGCGACTCGTTTGAGGAGGTGATGTCATTCCTTATCCATAATAAGGATATAGTGATAAAGGCACCATGGAGCAGTAGTGGACGTGGAGTGAGATATACTAAGGAGGGAGAAGCAGAACACGACGAGTCGCTCATACGCTGGATTCATAACGTAATAGATAGGCAAGGCTTCGTGGTGGCAGAGGAAAGATGCGACAAGGAAATGGACTTTGCTGTGGAGTTTACTGCTCTGCCGGATGGTAAGGTGCAGTGTTGCGGCTTGTCGCTCTTCTCGACCAAGGGTAGCGCATATACGGGTAACTTGTTGCTTACGGAAAGGGAGAAGGAAAACATCATAGACAGATACATTCCCATTAATCGCCTTAACCGTATCATTATAGAGTCGGAACGTTTCCTAGGCGAGCACATAGCCGGGCAGTACGTAGGACCACTAGGCGTGGATATGATGATAGTAAGGGGAGATGAAGAAGGCTCCTATATGCTCAATCCTTGCGTAGAGATAAATATGAGACGCACCATGGGTCATGTGGCTTTGGCTTTGACAAAGAAAGGTAAGCGTGGCATGATGTGTATAGATTCGCATGATGGGCATTTTGACTTGCATGTCAGTGACGTGGAGTCATGATATATCACATGTTCACGGGATACACAAAGGGTAAAATTGTTTCAACGAAGGTATAAAGACTTTTCTTTTTGCATATTCTGACGGTAAGTGAAGAAAAAAACTCATTAAAACACATCTGATTACATAATTTTTTTGTAACTTTGTGACTGATATGCAGAAAACAGAATACATTAATAGAACAATGAAAAAGACTATTGCAACTTTACTCTTTGCATTGCCATTGATGGTTAGCGCGGAGAACTACAAGTCACAGGTGTGGTCACCCGACAATGGTGATGGCACTTTCACTAACCCTGTAATTAATGCAGACTACTCAGACCCTGACGTATGCGTGGGTGCAAGCGGTGAGGATTTCTACCTCACGGCATCAAGCTTTAATTGCATACCCGGATTGCCTATACTTCACTCTAAAGACCTCGTCAACTGGGAGATTATCAACTATGCCATCAAGGCCCTGCCGCCTTACGACCGCTATGCCACACCTCAGCATGGCAACGGTGTGTGGGCTCCTTCCATCAGATACAACGAGTATAATCACACCTATTATATATATTGGGGTGACCCTGACCTGGGTGTCTTCGTGGTGACAGCCAAAGACCCTGCCGGTGAATGGACCGAACCTAAGTGCGTCATACCGGGCAAGGGCATGATTGACACTACTCCGCTGTGGGATGAGGATGGCAAGTGTTACCTCGTAAACGGCTGGGCAAACTCTCGTTGCCAGTTCAACTCTGTGCTGACTGTGCGTGAGATGAGCGCCGACGGCATGAAGCAGATTGGCGACCCTGTCATCGTGTTTGACGGCAACGGCACTAACGACCGCACTGCCGAAGGACCTAAGTTCTATAAGCGTGATGGCTGGTACTGGATTATGTGCCCTGCAGGTGGTGTGCCTATAGGACATCAGCTCGCTATGCGTTCAAAGTCACCTTACGGTCCTTACGAAAGCAAGACCGTGTTGGCACAGGGCACTACCGACATCAACGGTCCTCACCAGGGTGGATGGATTCACCTGAAGAGCGGTGAAGACTGGTTCCTGCACTTCCAGGACAAGGAGGCTTACGGTCGCGTGGTATGGCTCGAGCCAGTGAAGTGGGTTGACAACTGGCCTACCATGGGCGAGAAGGTTGGTAAGGTCAAGGCCTACGGCAAGACCGAGAAGTACAGCGGACAACCTGTATTGACATATAAGAAGCCTAACGTAGGCAAGGAGTATCCTGTATGTAACCCTGTGGAGAGTGACGAGTTCAACACCTCGGTGCTCGGCAAGCAGTGGCAGTGGCATGCCAACTACGACCAGACCTTCGGCATGCCAACACCTTACGGCTATTTCCGTGTGTTCTGCCATCGTCAGAGCCAGGACTACAAAAACCTTTGGGAGGCTGGCAACCTGCTGTTGCAGAAGACTCCTGCCGACAACTTCACTGCTACGGCAAAGCTCACCATGACTGCCAAAGACGAAGGCCAGTATGGCGGTATCATCTGCATGGGCATGGACTACTCTTCTATTGTACTGCGTCGTGTTGGCGACGAGTTCCAGTTACAGCAGATAACCTGCAAGCAGGCAGACAAAGGCAAGGCTGAGGACATCAAGGTTCTTGCCACGCTTAAGCCTACCGCAGCAGATAAGATAGACTATCAGCCATCGCTCCACTGCGACCTGTATATGCAGTTGAAGGTAGAGTATATAGGCGGCAAAACTAAGTCTGGAGATAACAAGCATGAGGCTAAGGTTACGTTCGCATACTCCAAGGACGGCAAGAAGTTCACTCCATGCGGTGATGCCTTCACCATGCGTCAAGGCAAGTGGATTGGAGCCAAGATTGGTATCTGTGCTGCAGAGCCTGCTGGCAAGAAGGTACGCGGATGGGTAGATGTGGACTGGTTCCGCGTGACTAAGTAAACACAACATGCTCACTAACTATTATTAATTTATAAAACAAGGAAAATGAAAAAGTTTTTAACATTCTTATTCCTGGCTGTGACAGCCATGACATTTGTATCATGTGATGATGACAAGATAGCCGCTACGCTTGATGGTGTCTGGGAAGGCAAAGTGTCTCTCGGTCGTTGGAACTCATATCAGTATGTGGATATAGAGTTCTATAGAGATGGATATTCTGCTGGCAATGGTGTAGAGTATGATTACCAAAGTAACGGAACATACATAGAGTGTCCTTTTACATTCAAGGTGGTAAATGGCACTATCTTTATGGAGTATGGAGATGGTTCACGTGTTGCGATACCTGATAACTATACGTTGACTGAAACAACATTCTCTGGTGATTTCTATGAATGGACAGGCTCTTACAGTATAGGCGCTTGGATTGCACACTTCGATTTTGAGAAGAAGACAGACTGGCGACATGTACGTTACAGTGGCTACACTGCAAGTCCAAACAGCACTGCTACATTCGAGGAAGTAAAAGATACAATCAAATAAAATGTGATAATAGCGAGTTAAGACGGATTACTTTTTGTAATTCGTCTTAATTCATTGAGAGAATTATGTTGATATTAAGTTCTAATTCGCCTCGTAGGCAGGAATTGCTGAAGGGGCTTGGCATGCCTTTCAAGGTTTTTGTCATCGATGGTATAGACGAGTCGTATCCTGCAGACCTGCCTGCTAAGGAGGTTGCAGAGTACATAGCAGTGAAGAAGGCTGCTCCATATACTGACGTGATAAAGGGTGCTGAGAACACGGTGCTTACTGCAGATACTGTAGTTGTGTGTGGTGGTGAGATACTGGGAAAGCCAAAGGATGAGCAGGATGCGTATCGTATGTTGCGTATGCTTAGCGGTACCACACACCAGGTATATACAGGTGTGTGTCTTACTACGGAGGGTAAGCAGAGAAGTTTCTCTGTGGAGACGGATGTTACGTTCAGAGAACTGTCAGATGAAGAGATATGGCACTATATTCATGAGTACAAACCGTTTGACAAGGCAGGTGCATACGGCATCCAGGAATGGATAGGCTATATAGGCATAAAGGGAATAAATGGCTCGTATTATAATGTGATGGGACTGCCGGTGCAGCGAATTTACGATGAGCTAAAGGCTTTCTCCGAATGATGGAAAGTAATGGGAAAAATAAAAAGTCAGCATCAATGATGCTGACTTTTTATTTTAGTTGCGGAGGCTCGACTCGAACGAACGACCTCCAGGTTATGAGCCTGGCGAGCTACCAACTGCTCCACTCCGCGATGTTTTCTGATTTGCGAGTGCAAAGGTAATACTTTTTACTGAGAAGACCAAGTTTTAATAGCCTTTTACGATGTTTCCGTTGAAATACTTGATTTATATCTATTATTCTTCGCTGTTATTCTCGCTTTTTATTGTTAATTGCTTTAAATCGTAGTACGAACCATTGTAGATGTTGAAGTCCACGTAGCCTTTTATACCTGGTAGTTTGCCGGCATCCGTATGCTGCCAGAACTTCCACTCTCCTTTGTATTCCATCTTTTCTACGTAATAGTGTGCAATCCAGTAAGGATAGTCATCAAAGCGATTGTCTGACAGATATTTTTGCTTGAACTTATAATAGGTGTAGATGATGGGCTTTACGTGATACCTATCTTCTATTATGTGCAGCCATGTCAGCACATCCTTCTGGAAATCCTCGGTGGACTGTTCGTTAGGTTTGTGCTCCACGTCAAGCACTGGTGGAAGGTCGCCATCCTCCAGTTTCACCTTGTCGAGGAAGAAGTAAGCTTGCGCCCTGGCATCAGACTTGATGCTGTAGAAATGGTATGCACCACGTATGAAGCCATATTCGCGCGCATTGTAGAAGTTGTCTTCGAAATTCTCGTCCACAATGCTTGCTCCCTCTGTGGCTTTTATTATGACAAAGCGTATGGGTGCTTTCTGTATCATGGCATTGCGCAAGGCCTCCCAGTCGATGTCCCCCTGATAGTGGCTGATGTCTATGCCTTGAATCTCATAGCCCTCGCCTTTAGGGTATGTGACGTCGCCATACAGGGCGTGCCATCTGAAGCCCGTCGGACTTACGAAGAAATAGTAAAAGGCGATGATATATACGGCTGCGACAAAAATGCCTCCCGCCCACCATATCTTTCGAGATAGCAGGCGAGAGGTTCTCCTTTTATTTCTTTTCTTACGTTTTGACAATTTGTTTTGTCTTCGTTTAGACTTTTTTTCTTATTCGTGTTCCAAGACAAGTGTCTTTGTAGGTCGGTCACAAACCTCTGACGGACCGAAGTACTGTATAGGTCCAGGGTAAACGAAGCATGTGTCGCGAGCCCATTCCGTGCGGTGAGCCACGAAGTATTTGTATGGCTTGCCGTCAAGTTCTACGAGGGCTTTCTTGATTACAGGTTTCATCTCACCGCTACGCTTCTCCATGTTCATCATCATTGTGATAGGTATTCCGCCTGCTGTCCACTGGTCAACTGGTTTGGAAGTGTTCTTCACTGATGACATATATCCCGTCTTGCCGGCAGCTATTATCATTGCAGCATTGAAACCGAGAGAGTAGCAGTAGTCAGCGTCGAAGTTTGAAGGTGCTGCGCATCGTCCCTCGTAGCCGAAGAAGTGGTGCTGAGTCTGGAACTTTCCGTGGTATATACCGTCCTTGGTCCACTCAGCCAGTTTCTTGCCTACCATTTCTGCCAGCAATTGCTCTGTGTCTATGAGTGATACCTGTACGTTGCCATGAGGATCGCGGTCAAGTGCCAGCTGACGGCTGACAGACTCTGGCAGTGAGCGGAAGATAGTAGCATTCTCAGGAGAGAGGTGTGACAATACGTATTCTATCTTCTTCGCATTTGCAATCATATCGAAATCCTTCTGGTTGGCAGCGAGCATATCGTTCAGTTCTGCAATGAGGGCCTTGATGGCAGGTATAAACTCAATCAGACCTTCTGGTACGAGAACGACGCCATAGTTAAGTCCGCGAGTAGCGCGGTCTGCCACAACTTCTGCTATGTATGTCACTACGTCGTCAAGTGTCTGCTTCTTTGCTTCCACCTCTTCGCCGATAAGCGTGATGTTAGGATGTGTCTGCAGTGCACACTCCAGTGTGACGTGTGAGGCAGAGCGTCCCATGAGCTTGATGAAGTGCCAGTATTTCTTTGAAGAGTTACAGTCGCGCATTATGTTGCCTATAACCTCAGAGTACACTTTCGTTGCAGTGTCGAAACCGAAGGAAGTCTCTATTTCAGAGTTCTTAAGGTCTCCGTCAATGGTCTTAGGGCATCCTATCACCTGTACTCCGGCGTTGATAGACTTGTAGTATTCTGCCAACACGCATGCGTTGGTGTTAGAGTCGTCGCCACCGATTATGACAAGTGCCTTGATGTCGAGAGCTTTCAGGATTTCAAGTCCCTTGTCAAACTGTTCCTTCTTTTCCAGCTTTGTACGGCCAGAACCGATAATGTCGAAACCGCCGGTGTTGCGATATTCGTCTATGATGTCAGCTGTAAGTTCCTTGTAGTTGTGCTCAACCAGTCCGCTTGGACCGAGAATGAAGCCGAACAGGCGGTTTTTAGGATTGAGCTTCTTTATGCCGTCGAACAATCCTGATATTACGTTATGTCCGCCAGGAGCCTGTCCGCCTGACAGTATTACTCCGACGTTTATTGCTATAGGTGTGTTTTCGCCCTTTGATGGCTCAAATCTGAGATAAGGCATGCCATAGGTGTTTGGGAAGAGCTTCTTGACCTCTTCCTGATCTGCCACTGATTGTGTAGGTTCTCCTTCTACTGCTTTCAATGCTCCGCGCAGTGCTTTTGGCAATTTTGGCTGGTAGGCTGCACGTGCAATCTGTAATGCGCTTTTTTCCATTTCTCTTTGGTTGATGTTTTTAGCGTTCTTTTGTTAATTGTTTGGGTCTGCTTTTATTATTGCGATGCAAAAATACAAAAAAAAGCGATAAAAAGCAACATTATGATTGTAATTATTTCTAATTATAGGAAAAATTGTGTACCTTTGCAAAGTGAATGTGGCAAAAAACAATCTGTTGCCATGTGATTGTTCGTAAATAGATATGCATATTTTTTTTAAAATCATAAGGTGGGTATTCGTAGCCTTTTTCGCCTCTACGATACTTGCAGTCGTGCTGTTTAAGTTCATGCCGGTTTGGTTTACCCCTTTAATGTTCATACGTTGCTATGAGCAGGCTGACGAGGGTAAGGAACTGCGCATGCGTCATCGTTGGGTGCCGCTCAGCGAGATCACGGAAGACATGCCCCGTGCAGTTATGGCGAGTGAGGATTCCAAGTTCCTTACTCACCATGGTTTCGATTTCGACGCCATACAGAAGGCTGCGGAACACAATCAGAAGTCAAAGACCAAGCATGGTGCAAGCACCATAAGTCAGCAGACGGCGAAGAATGTGTTCCTGTGGCCGGGCCGTTCATGGCTGCGTAAGGGACTTGAGATGTATTTCACCGTACTGATAGAGTTCATGTGGAGCAAGGAGCGCATCATGGAAGTGTATCTGAACTCCATAGAGATGGGCGACGGCATATATGGCGTCGCCGCGGTGGCACAGTATCATTTTGAGAAGACACCTAAGGAACTGACGCGGCGTGAGTGTGCATTGATAGCAGCCACGCTGCCTAATCCGCGTAAGTTCTCGAGCAAGTCACCGTCAGACTACATGCTCAAAAGGCAGCGACGCATAGCGCGCGATATAAGGTTCGTGAAATGGACAACGGCAGAAGAAGGTAGTGACAGTAGTAAAAAGGAAGACTGATGAACGAGATACCAGAGTTTCTTAATGAGCTTAACGATTCGCAGAGGGCTGCGGTGGAGTATATCGACGGTCCGTCGCTTGTGATAGCAGGCGCTGGCTCGGGTAAGACTCGTGTGCTGACATACAAGATAGCCTACCTGCTGACGCAGGGCGTGAAGCCTTGGGACATAATGGCGCTCACGTTTACCAACAAGGCAGCCAAGGAAATGAAGGAACGCATAGCCGCACTTGTGGGAATGGAGGTGGCGCGCTATCTGAGGATGGGCACGTTCCATTCCGTGTTTTCGCTTATACTACGCTCTGAAGCCAACAAAATAGGCTTCGACAGTAACTTTACCATATATGACGAGTCAGATTCCCGTTCGTTGTGTAAACAGCTGATTAAGGAATTCGGACTTGATGACAAGGTGTATAAGCCAGGCGAGGTAATGAAGCGCATATCTGCGGCAAAGAACCGTCTGTTGACGGCAGATGACTATGCCGAAGACTTTGAAGCTGTACAGCGCGATGCTGGCGACGGCATGCCTAAGATACATGTTATATATAAGGAGTACGCAAACCGGTGCAGGCTTGTCAATGCCATGGATTTTGACGACTTGCTGCTCAATACCTACTTGTTGTTTAAGTATAATCCGGAGGTGTGCAAAAAGTATGCCGAGCATTTTCAGTTTGTTCTCGTAGATGAGTATCAGGACACCAATCATGTACAGCAGCAGATAGTGATGCAGCTTACGAAGAAGTACAAGCGTGTCTGTGTTGTCGGCGATGATGCACAGAGCATCTACGGCTTCCGTGGAGCGAATATAGACAATATACTTGATTTTCAGGAACAGTATGATGGCGCACGCCTTTTCAAACTTGAGCAGAACTATCGTTCTACGCAGCGCATTGTGGAGGCAGCCAACAGCCTGATACATAAGAATGAACGCCAGATACACAAGGATGTGTACAGTCGCAACGATGAGGGCGACAGGATAGAGCTCACCGGGCTGAACAGCGATCGTGAGGAGGCACTCTTCGTTGTCAAGGACATACGCCAGCGTATAAGACAGGAGGGGGCGGCGTATTCAGACTTCGCCATCCTGTATCGCACCAATTCGCAGAGCCGTGCCTTTGAGGATGAACTGCTGAAGGTTGCCATGCCGTATCGCATATATGGCGGACTGAGTTTCTATCAACGCAAGGAAATCAAGGATGTCGTGGCATACTTCCGACTGATAATCAATGCCAACGATGAGGAGGCTCTGCGCCGTGTAATCAACTATCCGGCGCGCGGAATAGGCAATACCACTATCGAAAAGGTTGCTGCCGCAGCTCGCATTTCAGGCATTAGCATGTGGGATGTGCTGTGCCAGCCGGAACGTACGGAACTTAATGTCAATAAGGGTACGCTAACAAAGCTTACGTCATTCCGTATGATGATAGAAGACTTTGCCGGCCGCGTGGAAACCGTCGATGCTTTTGAACTTGGCAAGGATATTATAAAGCAGGCAGGCATCTCGCAGGAGATATATTCAAGTACAGAACCCGACTACCTGGCAAGGCAGGAACATCTTGAGGAATTTCTCAGTTCCATGCAGGAGTTTGTGGAGGACCAGCGTGAACAGGGCAATCCTACCGACCTCGTATCGTTCTTGCAGGATGTGTCGTTGCTCAGTGACCGTGAGGACGATACAGACGACACCCCACGTATAACGCTGATGACGGTGCATAGCGCCAAGGGCCTGGAGTTTCCTAATGTCTATGTGGTAGGTCTGGAGGAAGATATCTTCCCGTCGCAGTTGTCAATGAACAGCATGCGCGAGATAGAGGAAGAGCGCCGACTGCTTTATGTGGCGATTACCCGTGCGGAGAAGTATTGCCACCTTACATACGCCCGCATGCGTTTCCGTTTTGGCAAGCAGGAGTTTCATGCGCCCAGTCGCTTCCTTAGGGATATAGATCCGAAATTGCTGAATGTAAATGGTGGCAGTTCGTCGTATAGCCCGGCAAGGCGTACTGCTTATAGCGGCGGCAGTCGTCCCAGTCTGTTTGGTTCGGCGCCGGAGTATGGCTCTGTAGGCAGGTCGTCGGTGCCACAGCAAAGACGGATGCAGGAACCAGACCGTAGTCCGTCGCTCAGACCAGTCTCGAAGGCATCCTTCACGTCGTCGTCAGCAATGAGAGGCGGTGGTGTAAGTGCGGCGTTCAGTATAGGCGACCATGTAGTACACGACCGTTTCGGCGCAGGCATAGTGACAAACATGGAAGGAAACGGTGACAGCGCAAAGGCTACGGTGGAGTTTACCAATGCCGGAACCAAGCAGTTGTTGCTGAAATTTGCCAAGCTTAGGAAGCTTTAGTGGCGTAAATACCTAAAAGTAGGTATTGCTTAGGAAGAAAAAAAACAGTAATTTTGCATTTTATTAGTAATAATGGTGCAAAGTTACCTATATATATATTAGGCCACCATTACGCGTGTAATGATATGAAGAAGCTGAAAATGTATGAAAGTTGCGACAAGATGTTGTCGCTCATCAGGGACAATTACAATGTGCTGCAGAGCCTTGGCGCTTTCGGCATAAGTCTTGGTTTTGGCGATAAAACGGTACAGGAGGTGTGCGAGGAGCAGAATGTTGATACCTTTACCTTCCTTGCCGTGGTCAATCTTACTATCAATGACTATCACTCGCAGAGCGACGTGGCAAAGCTCGATGTGCCCACACTTCTGCATTATCTGAAGGCTTCACATGAGTATTACGTTGATTTCCAGTTGCCGTTCCTTCGTCGTGAGCTCTCCGAGGCACTTGACGAGGGTGATAACCTCGGCAGACTCATACTCAAGATCTATGATGAGTATGCGCGATTTATCACTCATCACATGAAGTTTGAGGAGCAGACGCTGTTTCCGTATGTTGAGGCTTTGCTCAAAGGCGAAAAGAAAGAGGGGTATAGTATAGAGACATTCTCGAAGCATCATGGACAGACTGGCGATAAGCTGAAGGAACTGAAGAGCATTATAATCAAGTATCTGCCTTCAGATCCGATGCGTAACAATATGCTCACTGCCACCCTCTATGATATTTTCAACCTTGAAGAGTGGTTGCGTCTGCATGCCAATGTCGAAGAACTTATATTTGAGCCTGCCATAAAGATTCTTGAGAAACAGCAGGATGTGGACAATGTTTCCGTAAAGATTTCCAACATGCTTGGTACGGCAGACAACAGCGAAACACTGTCTGAGCGTGAGAAGGACGTTATCATCGGCGTGGTACAGGGACTGACGAACAAGGAGATTGCCGAAAAGCTCTTCATAGCTCCTAATACAGTCATAACCCACCGCCGCAACATAGCTCGCAAGCTACAGATTCACTCTACGGCAGGCTTGACAATATACGCCATAGTCAACCAACTTGTTGATATCTCAAGCGTAGAGTTATGATGCCTGAATAATTGATAAACTTCCAAAATGTCAGTATAGGACATTTTTGATATTTCGGGTTCAGAAAAAAGTTTACTGAAAAACTGAAAACAGGAGGCTTTTGTCAGGCCGAAGATGCTAAAAACGGCATTCGGGCGGTGCTTTTACCCTGTTTTCATGTAAAAGCATAGCTTTTACATTGTAATATGTATGC
>ODAJ012192640.1_pt1 | contig 12921 bp, 8 predicted proteins | sample 1539241 | NCBI WGS metagenome assembly ODAJ01 (sample SAMN02144231, study PRJEB22623) | gut metagenome | biome: sheep rumen | host: Ovis aries | place: New Zealand | reverse complement strand
ATATGCATTTATTGTGTAATTTATGGTGAAGTAACCGTATCCGACAGTTTTTGCACTGTATTTTTTACCGTTGATTGTTATGTTGACAGTCAGTCCTTTCAAGCCCACACCATTTGATAGCAGTTTTCCACTGACTTTGATTGTGCTGCCTATTTTATCATTGGACCTGGAATACATGAACAGGGTTGTTGGTTGTTTTACAACAAATGTTGTTGAATTCGTACTTGCCATGTAGTTGTTTCTGCCATCATATGTGATTAGCACACTATGATTTTTATAACTGTTAACTTTATAGTTTATCGTGAAATAACCATATCCTCCACTTGTTGCCGTGAATGTCTGGTTATTGTTTACAGTGATTTTTACTGTTTCTCCTGTAACAGCAGATCCGTTGCTCAGGAGTTTTCCGCTGATTTTGATGCTTTTACCATAATTGGTATTGTATATTGTGTAGATAAATAATTCTGTAGGTCTTTTTACTGTGTATGTTATTGTGTTGTTTGAACTTTTATAATAACTGTTACCCGAATAAGTGTATACTACGTTTATGTCATCATATGTTCTTACTGTGTAGTTTATGGTAAAATATCCATAAACATCTGTTTTTGCAGTGTATTTGTTGGAGTTAACCGTTATATTTACTGTTTCACCCTTTATTCCTTCATTTCCATATAACAGTTTTCCACTTATTCTCGTAGTGGTTGATACATCAAGTGGGGACTTGGTGTATAAGAGTATTCGTGTGTGCTTTTTATCGGCTGTGAAAGTCACTTCTGTGTTGGCTGATGCGTATGATTGATTGCCCTGATAAAGTACTGTTACCCTGTTTTCTCCACTTTTCTTTACCGTATATGATAACTGGTATTTTCCGTTTTTGTCTGTTGTTACATTGAATTCTTCATTGTTTATTTTAATGTTTATGATGGCATTGGCCAGTGCGGTTTGTGACGTTAATTTTCCACTTAGAATTAAGTTATCACCTATATATGCCGTTTTGTTTGTTGTAAGTGTAATGTTTGTTTCTTTGAGTTTTGTGTTTTCGACTGTTTTGTTTTCTGTTATTTTGTAATTTTCACTAATATACTCGGCGGTAATATTTTTATATTTTTCGTTTGTGTCATCTGCTAAGTTAAATGTTATTGTTGAATCTTTGTTGATTGTGTATGTTACTGTCTTGTTGTTTATTTTTATTGCTTCACCGTTCAAATAGTAATTCAGAGTTCCATCTGTTTTTACGTTGCTTATTTTCGTGGTGATTGTTATCTTGTTGTTTTCATATGTGAATGTGTTGTTTATTGTTGGCACGTCCTTAGTGTATACTTTAAGGGGAGCTACACATTCATATTCATATAAGTCAAGCCATTGTCCGTCATCGGAGTCAAATTCCAGGAATGACTGACCTTCCCTTATCGGAGCGTGATAAAGGTCAGAGTATTGTACCAGTATATAGTTGTGTCCTGTTTTTGTTCTGTTTATCTTAACGATTATTTCAAATTCATCTCCCTTGTTAACTAAAACGTATTTGTTCAGTTTTATTGTTCTGTATCCTGGGAGGGTTACCGTATCCTTCTGTGTATGAACTCTTTTTCCGTTTACCCATATTTCAACCTGATAATCGGATTTCTGCATGAAGTACGTTCCGAAGGCTGCTATGTTTTCATCCTTTGTTGCTGTGTATATGTTTTTATATGCTACAAAGTCACTGTAAGTGCTTAATGCATTAACAATAGAATCGTGCTGATATACATTTGTATAATTATCAGTGTTTTCCATCAATATGACATAGTTTAACTGTTCGTTTTCAGTGTCGTTGCTGTTGCATAATGATCCTATTGTAGTATCATAATATGATACGTAGTAATATCCGTTATCACCACTGTTTGGTCCCCAACTGTTTTTGACAATGAAAGCACCGTTTCCCGGAGGGTTTGGACTGAAATTTGTTTTGCTGTAATTGTCATCCCATCCAACTATCACGACTCCGTGATTGACTGATCTTTCTGTGTTGTAGGTGTTTTTTCCTGAAAGATATATTCCTGTGGATACTGCACCGTAATTGTATATTGCCTGTTTTATAAGCTGGTTGTCAGTTGCATTCTTTCTTTCGGGTATGATATAGACATCCTGTATGTGAAATGCCGGATCAAGTAATGGTGATAATATGCTTGACGGATCGTATGGATCTTCACTTTCCAATACAGGTCCATACCATCCTGTTAGGAAACTTATAGGTTCAAAATCATTGTTTCCACTGTTAGGTTCACCGCCATTATCACCTATTGTTGAATATTTCTTCAGAAGATTTTTCATATTGTTTTCTGAAAAGTCATATTCAATGCCGGTTTTTCTTAACAGAACTGATTCCAGTGATGCCAATGAAGAGAATGCCCAACAGCTTCCACTGCTTCCCTGTGTCTTAACACTTGATACCAGACTCTGGTTTCTCAAATCGTATGCACTTGGAAGAGTTGACGTCAATAGTTTCAGGTCTGTTGAATTAATTGTGCTTATTGTGATATTATTATCCTTCAATAATAAGTATCCGTTAATGCTTTTTGCAGCATATTTACTGGTTGATGTCATGGTCAATGTAGTGGTGTAATTGTTTGTCTTCCAGGTTGTAGGAATTGTATATTTTATGGTGGTGTATCCCTTTGTTAACTGTGATGTTAATGTTACTCCATTTACCTTTAGGGTAACCGTTGAGTTGATTTCCCTGTTTGAATTAATTATGAACGTTACCTGACCTGCCGTGTTTGTAGTGACGTTATTGATAGATAGATATGCGTCACGTTTTGTGTAGATTTTTACTTCCTGATTGTCTATTTTCACCTTGACGTTTGTAGAGCTTCCTGTGTAAATGTTTGTCACGGAACCTGTTATGGATAAAGAGGTCTTTGTGAAATTTCCATTGTCGGCCGTGAATTTGGCATTACGTGACGGGAGTGTTTTTGTTGTTTGTGAACCGTTACTTAGATTGTTTAGGGAAACTGTTATCTGTTGTGTATTTGCACTTGTCTTATTGGTAACTGTCATTAGTCTCCAGCTTTCCGGAACTATTCCGTCTGTTATCACGTTGAAGTTAGGTGCGTTTACTGACCACCAGTTTTCATTTATGTCGTTATCTTTGCTTTGTTCGAGTTTTATCCAGTTTCTGTTTCTTGTTGAATAAAATACGTTGTTGTTGATGTTTATGTCATGATTTGACCATATTGCATCTCCCTCTTTTGTTGCCTGATTGTTGGTGAATGTGTTGTCACTTACTTGAATGAGAATATCATTAACATTGTCCGCTAGGTATAATGCACCCCCGTTTCTGGCTTTGTTGTTTGTGAATGTTGATGATGTGATTAAAACGTTTGATTGTATTGAATATACGCTTCCTCCATCGTATTGTGCATTGTTGTTTGTGAATGTTGATTTTGTGATGTCCAATACTTTGTTTCCAAGTTGTGTTATTGCCCCACCCAATTGTTGTGCGGTGTTGTTGACAAATTGACTGTTTTGTATGTATGTGTCTGATTCCAAAAAGTATGTGGCTCCACTTTCGTTTCCATGGTTGTTGTTGAATTTTGAGTTTTTGATGTTGTTATCTGAATTTTTTGCATAGAGCACAGGTGCGGTTTTTTGTGATGTGTTATTGTTAAACTGTGAATTTATTAAGAGGTTTTCACTGTTTAATGTTGATATGATTGCTCTGTTTTCCAGAGTGTTGTTTTGTAGGATTGAATTATCAACTGTTAATTTTCCATCTGATACATATATTATTGGATTTGATCCTTTTACCTGATTATTTTCTATGATTGTGTTGTTTATCACCAGATTTGATGAATAAGCTCCTATTAAATTGGAGTTGGATGGTGATTTATTGTTTATTGTACAGTTTATTAGTGTTATGTTTGAGTTATATGCATATATTGCGCTTGAATAATAATCTATATTGGTGATTACTATGTTTTTTAATGTTAATGATGCATATCGCAGGTTGAATAAACCAGTTTTGTTTTGTCCATCGAATGTTATTGTTTTACCGTTTTGACCCATGATTGTCAGGTTAAGAAATTCGTTTTGATTTGAGTTTAAATATATCTGCTGTGTAAATTTATATGTGTCCTGCTTGTCATTGCTTACCAATAGTATTACCTGATTACTTTCAGCTTCATCTATTGCTTTAGTTAGTGTTGTTGGCTGATTAATTGATGTGCCACTTGAAGTTTCACTGGAGTTACTGCTTACATATATATAATCCTCTGATTTTTTTAGTGTTTTATCGTATTGCTTGTGTGGAATTTCGGTTATGTTTTCATGATTAAAATCACTTGTAGTCATTGAGTTGCTGCTTTCAATGATTGGTGTTGTTTGATTACTTTCATCTGCAGCACTGCTTGTGGTGAGAGTTAATATTACTGTAATTAACACCAATATCAAAAGACATTGCCTTTTAGTGTATTTCATAAATATTCAATTCCCCTATTTTATTAAATAATATTATTTTTCATAAAAATATCAATTATCTAGGATAGTATACATTATAGTTTTTATATAATATAGATGTTTAGAAGTAAAATTTTTTTAATATAATATTATATGTAATCTAGAGAAAAGAGAAAAAAATGATAATATATATAACAAAAAAAAGTATGTGAAGATAAAAAAAAATAATGAGAAATGAATGATGGAATTTCTATAAGTATCTGGCAGTTATGCTGTTTTTTGAAGATAGAACCTCCTCCAAAACACCTGATACCACAATCTCTCCACCATCATAACCTCCGCCGGGACCCATATCCACGATATAATCGGCATTTTTAATCAAATCAAGATCATGTTCAATTACAACCAGTGTTGCACCCTTTTTAATGAGCTTATCAAAGACCATTATCAATTTCTTAACATCCACAGGATGTAAACCTATGGTAGGTTCATCGAATATGAAGAGTGAATTTTTCTGGTTCTTTCCGATATGTGATGAAAGCTTAAGTCTTTGGGCTTCACCACCCGATAATGCAGGTGTTGATTCACCAAGTGTTAGATAACCCAATCCCATGTCAGAGAGTGTGGTTAATTTCTTTTCTATTTTGGTGTTATGTAGGAAAACTCCTATTGCCTCATCTATTGTCAATGCCATGAGATCTTTTATGGAAAATCCATCGTATTTGATGTTTTCCGATTCCTTTGAAAATCTCAGACCTTCACAGTCGGGACATTCTATTTCAACATCAGGTAAAAACTGTACATCCATGCTTATTTGACCTGTACCGTTACACGTTGGACATCTTAATTTTCCGGTATTGTATGAAAAGTCTTTTAAAGTGTAGTTTCTTTGCTTGGATTCATCAAGGTTTGCATATAATTTTCTTATGTCTGTAAGAATTCCACTGTATGTTGCAACTGTACTTCTGACATTCTTTCCGATTGGACTGGCATCTATCAGATGCACCCTGTTAATTTCATCCCTGTCGATTGAATTGATGTGCTGAGGCAATTTTTCATCATCAATAGTGTTTTTAATTGCAGGATATAAACTTTCCAGTATTAATGTTGTTTTTCCACTTCCGGACACACCTGTAATTACAGTGAATCTTCCCTTAGGAATATTCAGTTCCAGATCCTTTACTGTGTGTAGTGGATTTGTTGAGAGAAATATTGTTCCTTCATCATATAATTTTTCTTTGGGAACTATTTTTCGTACAAGTATGTTTTCTTCATGGGAAAGGTATTTGCCTATTATTGAATTTGGATCCTTTTTTATCTGGTCAATACTTCCCTGAGCTATGATGTTTCCTCCATCCACCCCTGATGATGGTCCTATTTCTATAAGATAATCTGCAACTTCCAGTATTCTGGTATCATGGTCTACAAGTATTACGCTGTTTCCGTTTTCAATCAATTCATTCATTACGTGAATCAATCCGTCGACATTGGATGGATGTAAACCTATTGACGGTTCGTCAAGTACATATAGAACTCCCGTGGTTTGATTTCTTATTGTTCTTGCAAGCTGTACCCTCTGTAATTCTCCGGTTGATAGTGTTGAACTTGGTCTGCTTAGTGTGATGTAACCCAAACCAAGTTCCATCAGGCTGCTTGCATTATCCATGAATTCCTCGTATATTGGTTGTGCCATTGATTTAACTTCCTGTGGCAATTGTTGGATGCTGATATCCAGCCATTCCACCAATTCAGATAGGGTTTTGTTGGATGCTTCTGTGATGTTGATGTTGTTTAACAGGGTTGAATTAGCTCTTTTATTTATTCTGGAACCATGACATTCGTCACATTCCTTTATTTGAAGGTACTTGTTTATTCTAGTAAGTCCTTTCTCGGATTTTGCTTTTTTAAGGGCTTCCTTAACTGAGTTTATTGCGTTTCTGTATTCACAGTTGAGGTCAAATAACTTTCCGTTTTTGGATGGAATTGCTATATATCTTTTGACCGCATCCCCATGGTATACTATGTCTTTTTCTTCATCTGTCAGGTCCCTGAATGGAATGTCTGTTCTAACTCCCAGTTCCCCTGCCATAAGATACATCCATGATATTCCGAACATTTTCCATGATTCAACTGCCCCCTCTTCAAGGGATAATGTTTCATCAGGTACAAGTGAATCCACATTCACATCCCTCATAATTCCTGTTCCTGAACATTTCGGACAGGCACCGTCGGAATTAAATGCATATTCCTCTGCCCCTAATCCATAGAATTCCTCACCACATTGTGTGCATTTTATTGGCAGTTCCCTTGACACGTTTATGCTTGCTTCCACAACATGCCCGTTGGGACATATATAATTTCCACACCTGGAATATAATAATCTTAGAGAGTTTAACAGTTCCGTTGATGTTCCGAAGGTACTTCTTATTCCAGGTATGTTTGGTCTTTGGTGTAATGCCAGAGCAGCCGGCACATGTTCAATCAGGTCAACTTTTGCCTTTTCCACTTGTGTTATCCGTCTTCTTGTGTATGTTGAGAGTGCTTCCAGGTATCTTCTTGAACCTTCCGCATATAATATTCCCAATGCCAGGGATGATTTTCCACTTCCTGACACTCCTGCTATTGCCACTATTTTTCCAAGTGGTATGTCAACATCTATGTTTTTAAGATTGTGTACTTTGGCTCCTCTGATTTTAATGTTATTGACCATAATTTCACCTAATGATATTATGTCAAATGGATTATTTGTAATTTTGCAATGCTTAAATTTGTTTTTAAAAAGAATATTAGAAAAAATAAGAAGTGGGGGTGATTTGGTGATTTATATTAGTCATTTTATTATGCTTCTAGAGTTCCATCAAGGAAACTTTCATATCCTTTGAAATCCAGTAATCCATGACCTGAGAAGTTTACTACGATTGTTTTTTCTTCTCCTGTTTGTTTGCATTTTTGTGCTTCGTCAATTGCAACTTTTAGTGCGTGACATGTTTCTGGTGCCGGAACAATTCCTTCACATTGTGCAAACATTTTTCCTGCAGCAAATATGTCTGTTTGTTTTGCTGTTCTAGGAGTTATGTATCCTTCATTTTTAAGTAGGGATACTTGTGCGTTCATTCCATGATATCTTAGTCCACCTGCATGTACTGATGGTGCTACGAAGTCATGTCCTAATGTGAACATCTTGAATAATGGTGTGAATCCTACCTGATCTCCGAAGTCGTATCTGTATTCTCCTTCACTTAATGATGGGCATGATGCAGGTTCTGCTGCAAGGAATTCAACATCTGAGTTTCCGTCGAGTTTATCCTTCAGGAATGGGAATAATGCTCCACCGAAGTTACTTCCTCCTCCAACACATGCTATCATTGTGTCAGGTTCTTCTTCTGCTATTTCCAGTTGTGTTTTGATTTCCTGTCCGATTACTGTTTGATGTAATATTACGTGGTTTAGTACACTTCCCAGAGTGTATTTTACTTTTTCGTCCTGTAATGCATCTTCAACAGCTTCGGATATTGCTATACCAAGTGATCCAGGATGATCTGGTGTTTCTTCCAGGATTTTTCTTCCTACTTCCGTATTTGTACTTGGGGATGCGTATACGTTTCCGTCGTATAGTTGCATGATGGTTTTTCTGAATGGTTTCTGGTTAAATGATACTTTTACCATGTATACTGTTGCTTCCAAATCCATTAATGATGCAGCTAATGATAATGCTGTTCCCCATTGTCCTGCACCGGTTTCTGTTGTTAGTCTTTCAACTCCCTCTTTTTTTGCATAGTATGCCTGTGCTATTGCACTGTTGAGTTTATGACTTCCTGTTGGTGATGAGTCTTCTCTTTTGTAGTAGATTTTTGCAGGAGTGTTTAGTTTTTCTTCCAGTCCTTTTGCCCTGCATAGCGGTGTTGGTCTGCCTAATCTTTGGTATAATTCCCTTACTTCGTTTGGTATTGATACGTATCTGTCAGTAGTCATTTCCTGTTTTAGACATTCTCCCACAAATATGTCCGGCAGTGTTGACAACTGATCTTTGCCTTCGCTGTTTTTTGGTGCTGGCAGTTCCACCGGCAAATCTGCATTGATATTATACCATTTTTTTGGCACGTCTTCTGATGATAGTTCTATTTTATAATCCATAATATCACTCCCTTGAATACGATGTATGAATTTGTACATTATTGAATTTTTTTAATCATTAAATTTCTAATAACTACTTTATAGAACATAGTATATAAACTTTTAATAAAATAGGTAATGAAAAATAATTTTTTAAAAACTTAAAAATAGAAATAAACAATAAAAATAGAATAATATCTGAAAACAGAAAAGAAAAAGTAAAGATAAAAAATTATAATGCTAATTTAATATCTTCTGCTTTAACAGTTTTTCTACCAGCGTGTTTTGCGAGTTTGGTAGCATCTGCAGCAATTTCTTCTCCATATTCTTCTAAATAAGCTGCAAGTGCTTCAGCTGCGCTATCACTGATTCTTGCTGCACCTGCATTTTTGAGTAATCTTTTTACTGGTGCAATAGGTAATTCTGCCATACTTTTCACCTCACTATGAATTTGTCTTTATATTCTATATATGTTTATATTCTATTTAAATATTGCTCCAATAATCATATAATTATATATTTTTTTGTTAATTTTAAGACTAAAAAATATCATAGTGAATACATGAATTTTAATAAATACAACCTATTCAATAAAATTTTTACAAAATAATGTTGGAAAAAATTCATAATAATAATATATTTTTTTGATAATACGGTAATAATAAACTGTACATTTAACACTTAAAAATACATAGAAAATATCAAGAGCATATTAAATAACATAAGCAATGACAATATATGAAATGATTTACCGAATGAATAAATATTTCTTTAAAGAGTAGTCACAAATAATCAAAAATTTATAAAAAAGATAGAATGTTATCACAATATCAATCAAACAAATAACTAATATTGATACTTATGAATATTTCAACATATAAAACTAGAATTAGTAATTTTTAAAAAAAAATATATGATTAATATAAATTATATTAAAAAAAATGTAATTTATAGAATAATTACCATTTATCCCAGTGCAGTTTTTTATCATCCCATTTGTCCATGGCTTTTACTTCGGATGATGGATGACCCACAGCAATTAGGGCAAAAGGGATAATGTTGTCAGGTAACTTGTAATAATCTATTAATTTTTGACATCTCTCTTCAATAGGATATATTCCCAACCATACGCCACCCAGTTTAAGTGCCTCGATTGCAAGTAACATGTTTTGGGTACATGCAGAACAATCCTGAACCCATAACTGGTCGAATTGTTCCATTGTTCTATCCATATTTGCACACACCAGTATTCCTGCCGTAGCGGTCCTGAACATTTTAGAATACTCGTGCAAATCCACCATAAAATCCAGTGTTTTTTCATCATCAAAAACAATTATTTCCCATGGCTGAAGATTTACACCTGAAGGAGCACTCATACCCGCTCTGACAATCATTTCAAGATCCTTTCTATCAACCTTTTCACTTGTGAAATTTCTGACGCTTTTTCTCCCTAAGATGTTATTTATAATTATATCACTGTCATCCATAAACAAATCACTCCGACTGATTAAAAATAAAAATAGAAAAATAAAATAAAGGGGATTAGATATTATTAAGAAAAGTTATAAATTTGATGCAATTTCTTTAACTTCATCAATATATTTTTGTAACTCTTCTTCGTCACCTTTTTGTTGGGTACCCATAGCTGTTACATTTCCTACAACTTCCATACCCATGAATCCGAAAGGCATTGTTTTAAATGATTCAATGTATGAACCAAATACGTCTTCAGGTTGTGCCTGTGTGAAAATAGTTACAACTTTTTTACCTTCCAATGATTTTTCAGGATTTCTTGAAATCTGATAGAATCTGTCTATGAATGATTTTGCCTGTGCAGTAATTTGACCATAGTATATTGGTGAGGAAAATACCAATACATCAGCATCAAGTAATGCTTTGATTATTTCATTTCCATCATCAGGAATTACACAATCTCCTTCAACACAGCCCATACAAGCATTACATCCTGCTAAATCCTTTTCATTTAGGAATATGTATTCTGTTTCAGCATCAACAGCATTTAAAAATTCTTTTACTAAAACATCACAGTTACCATCTTTTCTAGGACTTCCTACTACTCCTAATACTTTCATATATATCACCTAATTATAAATTTTTCTTTTATATTAATAATATGTTCAAATAACTATTAAATATCATAGGTCTATATGACATATCCCTGATATTTAATGATATTCTAAACTGAATTGTTGTATATCCTAAAAATAAAATCTATAAGAGTATTTTAATATATTTTAACATATATATGAGTAATCACAAATTGAATTTGTAGGATGTGGTGAATAAATGGAAAATATAGTATTATGTGCATGCAGTGGTATGAATCCACGCGGAGAAGTGGCAAGAGCATCTGTATATGATGTATCTCAGGAAGACGGAAATAAAATATGCTGTATAGTGGCAACGGCCGGTGGAAAACAGAAGTATATAGATCTTGCACAAAGCAGTAAGATTATTGCCGTGAACGGTTGCCCTCAAAACTGTACAACAACACTCCTCAAAGACAAGGGTGCAAGTGTCGATAAGGTTTTGCTGGTTCCTGAAATACTTGAAAAAGAAGGTTTGACACCTGAATGTACAGTTCGAATGAATGAAAACGATGAAAAATGTGTCGAAGTTCTTAAAAATGAAATAAGAAAAGCCATGAAAGAATTATAACTTCGAATCTTTTATTTAATCAGATGGGTTTACTCATCTGATTTGCTTATTTTTAGTGAAATTAATAATCAATACCCTAATAACATTATGTTTATTAGCAGACATGTGTCTTTTTTTGATGAAAATTATATAGTGATATTATTTGAGTTCATACTACTATTATATCATATGATGTTATCCCAACAACATTAATAACACAACACGATACAAATCATAAGTATATATACAAAGCATAATATAATTAATTGTATATATGAAAAGAAGTGATGGAGAAAAAAAATGGACAATATTATTATATGCAAAAATTGTGGACATGAAAATCAGATTAATACAAATCAGTGTACACAATGTGAGGAAGAGCTTAGAAATTATGCCTATTTTAAAAATGAATTTCAAGACTTCTACAAGCTATTCAGTTCAAACAACATCGAATTACTAAAAAAGATACCTCTTACAGACACGGCATATGACTCCATTCTAAACAACATAATAGATATCGGCATGGAAAATTATCAGGTATTTCCAGAATATCCTGAAATCCAGCATCTTATAAAAATAGCAAAACCCTATGCAAGGGTTCAATATGCCAACAGCAACAGAAAACTGGATCTTTTCAGTTATTATTCATTCAACCACATATACCTAAACAGAAATACACCACACAATATGATACCTGGTGCCATTATACACGAATTAACACACCACCTCTTCAACGAAATCATAGAACAATCACTGATGCATTTGCTCAATATCGAAAAAAGCCTCTATGTCGAATCCTTCGCATGGTATTTAACACTTCAAAACGATTATCTCAAGATAGCCAACGAATTTGCATCACACTACGTTCAGGAATATTATATACCAGACCACTTTACAGGCTACACATCATTAATACAACTTTTAAATGAAAATAATGATTTGGAAAAGGACAAAATTGAAAAAGCCCTGAACGTCGGATTATCCGTTAGCAACGACATAATATTCATACTGGAAAAATACATTTCACCGACAATGACCATCAACCCGGACAAAAGCCAATACCATAATCTCAATTACAGTATAAAAACTCTTGATGATCAGGAAAAACTAAATGCAATGTACACAATACTCTTTAGTACTTTTGAGTTTGTTGCAAATCATAAAAGGGACATGTTGCCTGTTTTAAGTGATTTAAATGAAAGCTTTATAAGATATAACATATAAACTCCCCCATTTAAATTTTTATAAAAAATCCAAAAAAAGAAAATAAAAAAAAAGTCTTATTCTAAAATCATATCCTCATACTCAGGATATTTTGCAATAAAATCATTGACCTCTTCATCCAGATAATCAAACCAGGCCTGATGAGATATGCTTCTTGAAAAGTGTTTAATGTGCATTACCTGTCTTTCGTTTTCTTTTTCTTCAATTGAACTTGCTGCTTCATCGCTCACAGGTACTTCCTCAAGATCTTCGGATATCTTAGCATTATATGCAACTTCCACATCCTTAAATGCTAAAGGCACTAAATCACCATTTAACCTGACTTTATTAACCATTTCAAAATATTCTTCGGCAATTTTAACATAGTTAAGTTTATTTTTTGTGAATTCATTTTGAGTTTCTGTCATTGATTCAAGTTTTTGTATATCCCATTTTGTCATTGTATCACTTCTAATAATATTATATGTTCGGGATTATTTTTATTATTTGATA
>ODAJ011218515.1_pt1 | contig 12921 bp, 19 predicted proteins | sample 1539241 | NCBI WGS metagenome assembly ODAJ01 (sample SAMN02144231, study PRJEB22623) | gut metagenome | biome: sheep rumen | host: Ovis aries | place: New Zealand | reverse complement strand
TGAACGTACCGGTGAAAAAGCGAAAGCCGTCTCACTCGATGACGGGACGAATACATATTATTTGATTGATGGTTATTTGGATCTTGGTTGGCGACTGTGGGAAGTATTGGAAGCTGAAGGTTGGCAGATTTCAAGCGGTGGCGAACTTGCATATATCATAGTGGATGAAGATACCGGTGAGATCGTGTTTTCACAGAATGACCCGGGTATGGAATTCGCAGAGGTCGGAACACTGCTCATGCCGGATAGTGAGATGATTTTGGTTCCAGAATCCTCGTTGCCACTGGTTACGTTTTATCTTAATCCAGAAGGCCGCGATGCTACAGAGAATCACACGCTAGCGCTCGCAGATAACCCCGTGTTCGATGCGAACGGCAATAACATTCTATATGCTGATTACCCAGACTTGCAGGGCAATAAGCCATTCTGCTTTATGCGAGCCGATAATACATTCTTCATGGGTGGAGAAGGTGATTCTCTGATTAATTTCTCCGAAGGCAAGGCAGGTATTGGCGCATTCGCTTCACGCGGCAAGAGTGCATGGAGTGTATCGTTTGAGGTGCAACCTTCTGAATTGACGGCGTATTTTACAAGCGCGGGTGATTCATCTACTTCAGATTTTGGCTTATCGTCTGGCTCCTATTATTATTTGTTTGATGCGAATGGAAACTATATTCCGCATGATAGCACAAAAACGTACACCATTATATCGGCCACACGGAAAAACAGCTCATACCCAAATTGGACGGAACAAGAGCTTGAGACGATAGCCATAACAAATGCGGACTATCCTGATGGTCATTTGGGCTTGAAAACCTTTACAGTACCATATCAAAACGGCATTTTCTCGATTACATACACAGAATCATAAAGGAGAAAACATCATGGCATTAGGTGGATACAAATTCGCGGGGTATAAAATCAGTAAAGATGCTGATGGTGCATGGGATGCCGCATGGGCACTCAAAGCACATAGAGCAAGACTGAAAGCATTCAGGTCGGCGTGTGAGCTGTCTTCATCATGGGGTTCAGATAAATGGCACTATGATTCTAACTGGATGTCAGGCGATACAACTGATGGTGAAACATCCCCTAGCAGTGTAATATATTATACAGACCCTTCAGATTTTGAGGGATACGGGTATAACATGATTACGTTTTATCAGTGGGGGAGTGAGAGTAAATACTTCGCTATAGCCACGTTTGGGTATATTTTAGGGTATGGTAGTGATTATTATTTTAATAATGATGCCCAGTGTAGATGCTATAGGGGGAGCGGTTCAAGTCAATATGGAATAACTTATAAGCAGCTATTTCATATTTTAAGTTATGACCCATTTGACAGTGTTGACTTTATGAAGTGGGGCAAAACGTACCCGACAAGCGCTCTAAGTCTGTACCCGACTAAGGGGCTTAGTTTTTCATCGACTGGTGCTAACACAGTAACTCCGGGCACAAATTCTAGTAATGGTCTGCTATATAAAAGCGGTTTACGCTTTGGGTACGCTGTTCGAGATAAAAGCATAACTAGTATCATGTCTACGAGTTCCTGGTTTTCATCAGCTACAGATAAATTTGATGTAACTCTGCTTGCGTTTGATAGTATGAATCTTTTATCACCAACTGATACCGCAAATATTTTGGAAATTTGCCCACAGAACAACAATGTGAATATTTCGAATGCGAACTTTTCAGCAGATAACGCTTCTTCGGGCATTGTGACCAGCACGTGTGATACCCTTAAAGATAATTTTGAAAGATATATAACTACTGAATCGACACGACAAGGCAGCAATTTATATATTACTAGAGCATACAAGGCAATTTTTAGTGGAGTTTCCCAGTCAATACCATTTGAAAGTGTTACCCTTACTGCTTCAACTAATAGGACGTCATCACCATTTCTTAATGGGGATGGCATTTTATCTAAGGGGACGCTTAATCTCGAATACTTCGCAACAAATACCTGCTATGAATATGTATCTGTAAAACCTTTATGGCAAACATTTGCAAATGGTAACTATCTATGTGTGTTTGTAAGTTTGGCAACGGGGGTTTTAATCCAAACAAATTACTTTGTCGGTTGGGACCCGTCGAATCCTGATATTACAAGCGAAGATGCTTGGACGGCTTACAACGGATAAGGGGGGGGGTGAAGTATGTACGATGTAAACACTATTACAGCAAAAGGTGCAGAATTATTGGCGGCGGCAACAGCAGCGGATAAACTCATTCTCGATGGTTGTGATGCAACAACGACATTCGTAGATGCAGCAACGGCGGCATTGGTTGAAAACCGCCCTGCGTCTGCATTGTCAAACACAACTACCGTATCGGTTATCGGTGCGACAACTAATCACGTCATGGCACGTGCTTCTTTCTTTGCGGGTACAAATACAGGCGGTGACGCAAACACGCTGTATCTGTATGGGCACAAACAAAGCTCTCCATCTGATGTATACGTAATATATGTTGCAAGCTCGCAAGAGCCGTTCCACCTTCCAGAAACCGGTGATGTTGCCAATGTGTATGAGACATTATTCAACATGACTTATGCGGCGAATCCCGATGCCGTGACAACCCCGGGAGTTTCAACCTATTGCACACTGGCAGAATTCAATCTTTTGAAAGCCCGGACGGTCACAACCCACAAAGAGGATGATGATACTGTAGGTGAGAATCAAACCATACTTGGTGACAAGGATTTCAGCGGGTTTACGCAGTTCTATGGTGAATCGCACGCATACTCAGAGTTTTATTCATCGAACGGAATATTTGTTTTCCCGGTCATTCGCGTGACAGCTTATGATTCAAGTATCACGAAGATGACAAGGATTCAGAATATCAAAAATAACACAAGTCTTGGTTTGGGCCTTGTCGAGTCGAGTGTTCTCGTGACAAACATCGAAACGGCTGTGGACAATGGCCAAAGCTATTATATCAGACACGGCGAATACAATGTCACATCACAGAATATAAACACCCTTGTTACACAGATAAACGCAGCAGGATTTACATGCAATGCAATGACAGGCAGTGATATTGGTTCATCCACACTTCCATTCAATCATGTATATGCCACCGATTTGTCTATCAGTGGTGATTTCTCAATGGGCGGGGATTTCACCTCAAACAGCGTCACCACGGGCGGTGTCACGTGCAGCGGGGATGGCCACTTTGCTGATATATATTCTCAGGGCGGCATTTCGTGCGACAATATCGAACCATACACAGATCAAGGCGTTGGCGTTCCTGTCGGTTCAGTAGGTTCATCGAACTATCCATACAATGCCGTTTATGTAGGCGGAATGGTCGTAACAGACACCAAAATTTATTGCCCTATTTCCGGTTCTGTCAACTACATAGGCAGCATCCAGTTCACGCATACATCTTCGGATCAGGTGTCGATTTATGGTGGCCAAGCTCGCCTTCTTATGAGTACGGGCGTGAACGATGGTCATTCATATATCAACCTTTCTGTTGATGGACAAACCGGAATCATAATCGACTATGGTTCGACATTGCAGGATTACATCACCTCATTTACCACGGCGAGAGCAACGTTTACATCTCAGTTGGTGACGTTCAGTTCCGGGACAAACGTTGCAATCAATGGAGAGGCAACCATAAACAGCTTGAGTGTGAATGAACTGACAGGTACAGAGCCCACATATTCAGGTTCTTCGACAACTATCAGGCCGGGTTCGATAATCATGATATTTGTCCCGCTTGGAACGTCGATGCTTGAACCTGGTCAAACAATCACGTCCACAAGCTCTGCACCTTGCTATTATGCACGAACGGTCGGTGTCTCTGGCGGGGTAAACGTAGTGAAAACAAGCACTGCAATACCTAATGGTGTGTATGCATGTCTTTGCGGCGTGAATGCAACCGGTGCAGAATCATGGGCTCTTGTTCAGTGTGTATCACTGGCATAATGGAGGTTATGTACAAATGATTTCTCCGTTCTGGGCGACTATCATCATTGTGGCATTTATTCTAATTTTCGGCGTGGGGGTGCCGATTTTGAACAGGAAAGCTCCAAAATATATATCCTATCGTTGGTGTGTCATTGTTGTTGTTCTTGCGCTTTTAATCGGCGTTGTGGTTGATTTTGAGGTGTTATCGAATGATGCCAGGAAGATAATTCTTATCGGTGGTCTTGTGATCGCCGGGGTTTATGTCGCACTTCGCACAATTGAAAAAGTACTTGCAAATGGATGGCTTAGAGGTGCAACCATCGAGGCAAAGAAGGGCGATATCGAGGTTAAATTGACCTCTGATAAAGATAACGGCAAAGGTAAAGGGGAATAGCGTCATGGGTGTGGATAATGTCCAGGCGGCTTGCTTGGCTAAGGGAATCAAACATTGCGGGTATCATGTTTGTATTCTTGGTACGATCGGTGCCGGGAAAACAAGTTGGTCAAAGGCACTTGAGGATGTGATTGTTGAAAAGGAAGGCCGTTGCGAGGGATTATGGGAGCCGGTCGAAACAAACCCCTTGCTGCCATTGTACTACAAAGATCCGAAACGGTACGCATTCTCTATGCAAGTAAACATGCTGAATAAACGATATGAGCAACAATTGCTTGCACAGGATTTGGCATTAGCAGGTGTTTCATCGGTGCAGGATTCGTCGATGTTCGGTGATTCGTGCTTTGTCGAAATGCTCAAGGATGATGGCATTCTGTGTGATGAAGAGGTCACTGTCTATTCTGAACTGTTCGCGAACATGAGCCGGAGCGTGATGTATCCATCTTTGGTTGTTTATCTGGATTGCCCACCGGAAACAGCAAAAGAGCGTGTGATTAAACGTGGCAGAGAATGTGAAAAGGATATAAGCATTTACTACCTTGCATCACTCAAACTGCAAATCGAAAAGCTGATCAAAGAGTTTTACCGATATACATTCGTTAAAGAAATCAATGTTTCGTGTGATATGACGCCGGACGAAATTAAGTCACAGGCATACATGATCTATGACGAATTGCAGATGATGCGAAACAAACCTATTCTCAGTCGGATGGGGGTATAAACATGAAAAAGCTAACAATAGCCGTTGATTTCGATGGAATCTGTGTACATGATGAATTTCCCCATGTCGGTGCTGATATGTTCGGTGCTGAACTGGCACTAAAGAAATTACAATCAGATGGGCATCATATCATTCTTTGGACATGCCGTGAGCATTTCCCATATCACGGTGTCGATGATGTACTTCAATTGGCTATTGATTGGTTCACTAAACGTGATATTAGTCTGTATGCCATCAACGGCAATCCTGACATGATACTTGAACATGACTATCCGATTGCGAGGAAATGCCATGCAGACGTTCTTATCGATGACCACGCGCTTTTTATTCCTCGGCTGCCTAACGGTGATATTGACTGGCATTCGATTTACAAAGAGATAACGAGGCTTGCGAATGAAAGTTAAAGAGTTAGTCGAAAAGCTGTTAAACCATCTTGATCCGTCGGCTGAAATCGAAACGGTGATGTCGTTTGTTGAGGACGCAGATGATGAATATCACGTCGATCTGGCTGACGCTGATTACGAAGACGGTAAATTTGTTCTCAAACTATCGGCGTGGCTATGAACGAGTTGGTTAAATATTGGGCTGAAAAAGATAAGGTTCGATTGTTTTATCGCATTCATGGTCATTTCAAAACTGAACTGATAAGCAAAACAGCTCGTGCGAAAAAGATTGATAAAACGATTTGTGTCATCTGGAAAGTGAGGGAATGGTTATGACAATAAAACAAAAGCTCGCCATTATCATTTACGGAATTGCATGTTTTGTGTTTACGATCATTCTCTTCAACTGGTCATACAAACGCACGTCAGAGAAGCTCGAAATTGAACGTCAGGAAACAGAAAGGCTTGCGAGTGAGTTACAAGCCGTAAAAGATGAAAACGCATCTATACGCGAAATAATGAGCAAAGCGAACGTGGCAGTTGAGCGTGCAGCCGTTGCTGTTCAAGACGCGAAGGAGAAGGCCGATGAACGTGAACAAATCCTTGTTACCGATACTCCTACTGATTGGTTGCAGTGCGAGCTGCCTGACAGCGTGCAAGACATGTTCGCCGACTATTGTCACGAAGATTGAACAAGTACCACCGCCAAGCTATTTACTCATTCCATGCGTGAAGCCGAAGGTCAATCAAATCAAAACGAATCAGGATTTGGCCTTCTTTGCTTCATCGGCGATACTTGCCTGGGAATCATGTGCCGCGCAGATTGATGCATTGCGTTTGTATTATGGCATTGACTCAGAAGTCGGAAAAGAGTAGATAATTTTTGAGTGAAACAGTGATTACACTGCGGAACTCGTTAAAAACGTTTCATCACAATGTGCGTTTGTGATGGAGCGGCGTAGTTTCTCGATAAAAGCGCATGAGCGTAGACGTACTAACATGCTAGAGGTATTCATCTTATCGAGGCAGTCGTCCCAACGGTTTTGTTGTTTAGGCCGTTACTACTAAGCAACAGGCCAAGTAGTCGCACACAACGCTTGGTTATTCCAGACAGGCAACTGTTTGGCGGTTGGCAATCCGTCAATTTGTCCGGTATCATTTATCGCCGTTAGGATAGATGCGGATGGCACGTTTGCGTCACCGTGCAAATTGCCGAGTGAAACCTCGAATGAGATGTAGCTCGGTTGCAGCAAAGTAGCTCAGCGGTTAGAGCATCAACGCTAAAAATGACGTTGAATGTCGTGAGTTCGAATCTCATCTTTGCTTTTGGTCCCTGTGACATACATCACAGAACGACCCCGCTGTGTAGGGTTAGTCACAGTGCGTTTCATGTCGCGAACTGAAACATGAAGTTTTGGCTTCTATTGTACTGAACAAAGAGCGCCGCAGATTGGAGTATGCCTGTCTGCGGATGGTCATGTGTGCCGAATTGGTTGAAGGCAGCGGACTGTAAATCCGTGACATTAGAAACGTTGGTGGTTCGAATCCATCCCTGACCATGTATGATAGCTCAAAAGCTCGCAAGGCTTAGAGTATCACCGAGCGCGATTTAAACGTTTCCTCGCTCGTTAAACCCTGGAACGTCCATGACAGTACGGATAGGCTGTCATGGGAACTATCCACAACCCCGAACGTGATTCAGCGTCCGGGGATTTTTTTTATTTATTCATGCCTAAAATGGCTTCAAAGTTTTCTCCGTACTTCTGATTTGATTCATCGAAATTGATGATAAAATCAATCAAAAACCCTTGCCAATAGTTCCAATCAGCAAAGTGTTTCGGATCGTGTATTTCAACAAGACCTCGTTTATGTTCAAAGAACATAAATATGTTTTCTTGTGTCTCTTGTGAAAAAGAACCCCACTTTGTTCTTAGGTCTGCAAATCTAAATAAATGATGAAACGTTTTGAATGTTACTTTATGCGGAATCACTTCTTTCAAGAGAATCTCTTTCGACGGAATTTCCGATCTAAGTTTATCTGCTAGACTCATTTATTTGCCTCCATTTTAAGCCTTTGTTTAGGTGCAATAGTGATATTCAGTTCAACGCCTAATTTGTCAGCAAATTGTTGTATGGTATCCAATGAAGTTTTTTCATTCTGTAATTTATTCCAAAGTTCATCAATAAGTTTCATTTGTGGGAACATCTTTTCGATATCTGGTTGGTCTTTAGGATCAATCGTCACTGTGGAGCTCAAATTTTCTTTATCCTGTAGTTTTGGAACTTCTAATTCATCCAATTTGAGTTCTTCACGTTCAGAAAGTTCGACTCGAAGATTGTCAATTTTGCAAATCTTTCCACCTTCGCCATAAAGCGAATCTTCGTCGAGTAAATATTCCATTATTCGCCTCCTATGCACTCAATTGCGTTGCCTAACAATGTGTTTTTTAGCCGTTTGATGTTATCCTGAATTTGTTTGTCAAACTTTTGATCTTCCTCGATAGCTTTATCAAGTATCTGAGAAATTTTCTTTTTGAAATCATCAGGATTGAATGTTTCACAAAAATTCTCTTGTTGTTGTTTAAAGAAATCGCCTTGTTGTGATTCAATGGCGTCTTTAAGTATAGAGTCAGAACTCGGTTCAAAATTAACCTTTCTGAGTTCTCCACCAAGTGGATCTCTCTCAAGTAAATGAGTCACTTTACTTCTCCTTACATATGGTCAAGACCGCCTCAGCAAATGAAGAGAGTCTATAAGCATTTTCTTTCACTTCTTTGTATGAATCATTAGGATGCTTTTCGTAATCAGCAGTCTTTACGATGTATTTAGCTAACGCCTCAGAGAAGTCATAAAGAGATTCGATGTCTTTTCTCAGCTTCTTTAATTGCTCGTAGTACTGTTCTTTTTCCATATGCTGCAAGTGGAGTTGATCTTCTGTAATTCCTGTATAAATCATAATCACAACCTCAACGCGGCGCACGTTCGTTTATTCGTTAAACTCTCCATTATAAGGCCCCGGGTAATATCTATCGTCACCCGGGCAATCGAAAGGATGCTCATAATATCGCGTATCTGGCTCGGGTACGGCGTCAATAGCTAAGCCATCAGGGACGCAACGCAATATGATGTACGTGGATGGCTTTCCGAAAATATCTTTTGCCAGAACCGGCATACCTGGGGGTATTGTTTTCAAGTGCTCAATAAGATCTCTAACTAGCATGCTCTTTTCCTTCCTGATTATGGCCGGCGCTGCGCCCGGCGTGTAATTAAATGGGGTTGCTTAATCGCAGTCATCGTTTTGCCTCGTTTTCTTTTGGGTTATTGATACTCAAATTCACAACTCAAAACCGTGAGTTCTCCGGCGTCGAATAAAACTTCTGGGTAATTAACTTCTTGCTGATACCCTTGCTGATACCGCCGAAACATGTTTACTGTGTCTTGTTTAATCTACTCCAAACGTTTAACAGACCTGTCATAAATGCTTGCACATGATTCGTTCGGATGTTCCATCGATTTCTGCCAGAACGTATCTCATAGCTTCATCATGTCAGTTTCGGTGAGTAAAAGTTTGTTTGATCTATCTCCGTCGGCTGCAATAAACAATCGTTCTCTTTTGGCGCCTTCGAATTTCGGTTTAGCTGTATAAAACAATGTTCCAGGAATTTTGTACACATAAACCTTTGGCGTCTGATAGCGGGATTGACCGTTTAGCCTAAGTTCTTTCCGGTGTTGTCGTGCCTGCTTATAGTATCCGTATGAATGTGGTTTTCGTTTCATTGTTTTGCCTCCAATGATTCGATTTCTTTTTTGAGTTTTTTGATTCCTTCGAGATCAATTGGTTTTAAATCTGTTTCGGATTGTACCTCTTCAAGTATTTCTTTTGATTCTTGAATGTACTGTTCGATTCCGTTTTTCACTTCTTTCATTTGTTCATCACTTGCACCACACGTCATGAATACATTAAGCCATTCACTACGAGAAAATGTGCCGTTTTCGTGCTTAGGCTTTAAATGGAGCGTATAGTTGAATATCTCTAAATCAGAATTCAGGATGTCATTAAAACTGTCAGTAATGTATTTTGCATATTCATTTATGATTCTCTCAAGTAGCTGCCTCTCGTTCATGTTTATTTCGAATATTTCACACGAACAATCCGAATACATCATAAATTTACCGTTTGGCTGTTTGCAGAATTTCATTGTTTTGCCTCCTTGTTTTGCCTCTTTATCCTGTGATGAAGTTTAACAGTTTCCTAAAGAATCCCGGTTCTTCTTTTTCTTCATACTCGTAAAACTTTTCCTCGCCAGTCTCGATGTCGTAGGTGTGCATTTCTATAACGAGATCGTGTTTATTCTCCGAACTGTTTAGCTGCTGAAAACTAATACATTCACCATCATCAGTTCTAGATATTTCTACAACAGTAAAGACATCGTCTGGTGCATCTTTGATAAGTTCTCCTTTTAGTCTAACTTTTGCTAGACATGCTTCTGCTTTGTTCATGTCTTCGCCTTCGAGCTTTGATATTTGTTTATGACACCATTCTTTTGACGGCTTATCCTCACCGGAAACAATCATCATGTAACTGTACTTTGACCAAGAGTTTTTAACTAAAACCCCGTAGTACTCGTGCTCATGATAGCACACAAATCTCCATTCGAATTTCGGCTCTGTATCAACCATTTTTAAGCTCCTTCTCTTGCTTATGATCGTTCATTGTTTTGCCTCTTTATTTCGCATCATTAGCGGTGGTTTCAAACCGCTAACAGACAATACCACATCACAAAGGCTGTTTGCATCTTTTTTTTTGTTTGACAATCATTGTACAAATTATTAAATACAATGCTACATACAAACAGTTTTGCCTCACTCGTTTGTATAGGTTCGAATCCTTCTCCTGATATCCGAACCTGTCCATGACTCTATTCGTGAGAATACATTCATGGACTCTCCAAAGAAGCAAATAGCCCCGATCGCGTTTTCATCTGTTTCCCGGTCGGGGTTATTTGTATATGGAGACTTTATGAAACGATTACTATTATCAAACTGGATACTTGGAAATGAAAGCAATTGCCTTTGTTTTGCTCTTTTTTACGTGCGCCATTGCAGATGCCAGTGATTATTCATCATGGCTTGAAAACTGCTCAAAATATCGCGAAACCGTTGAATCAATACTCGGAAAAGAAAACGTCTCGAAAGACTATTATTATTTAATGGTTGCTGAATCCAGATGTACACTGAAAGCTGAATCACACAAGGGTGCAAGGGGATTATGGCAGCTCATGCCACGAACTGGGAAGCATTACGGATGTTCAAATTTGGATGACGTCGAATGTTCAACCAGAGCCGCGATTCTCTATATTAAGCACCTGCAATCATCGTTTCGGACGTTTAAAGAGGTGATATTCGCATATAATATGGGCGGCCATAATTACAAGCGAAACGGTGCAACAAACGAAGCCATTGGGCTTTACAATCGTGTAATGGAGATTAAGAGAAATGACAGTGAGTGACTTTATTGAGAGATTGAAGCGTCTTCAAAGCGAGATGGGTTCGACGGTACAAGTACAAATTGGAAAGCAATACAACGACACACAGGAACGGTTTGAATTCTTTGAGATTATGAAATCCGGAAAAGACATTGTCCTCGTTCCTACCGACAAGTGGGAGCGCGAATAAAAAAAATCCCCACCAAGACAAAAGTGGGGATTAGTGACAAGACAAGAACAAGAAAACGACTTCTGCAATTTACGATGACAAACAGATGAATTATCTATTCATCAACCAATTGTTATAGAGTTTTCAAAGTTCACCCGGATTTCTCCCCGGTGTCACATTTCTTATAGCATTAATTGATTACCGCGTTCAATAAATTTTTGTCGAATAAATTTTTGTACAAGTTGAACATCTGTGAAAGCCTCTAGCCGTGCGGAATTTCCGTCTATCATGTTCAACTTGTCTTTGGACAAATTTTTGAGAGCGTTATTAAATCCGCATAAAAAGCCGCTTAATTTGCAAATTTACCTTTCCAGTTTGAAACGCTAGTGCGTTTTTTCTTTGATTTATGTGCCTCCTAGACGCTAGAGCAACTTGCGCGCAAATGCGCATAAACGCTCGTAAAAGGAGGCAATATGAGCAAGGAAAAAAGAGTGAGGGAAAAGTTCCCCCATGTACCTGGATTGACAAAAAAAAGGACAAAATTTGGACACCGATGGATCTTGTCAGAGCGAGACTCCATGGGAAGATCCCGTTCAATCACAGTGAAAATTTTGGACAACGATCCATTGGATGTGTTTTACCACAAGATTGCAGAGGCGCGCCGTGATTTGCATCAAAAAACAATGGACAAGGATTTTCAGTCATACCTGAAAGAATATTTCGTGATTAAGCAATTATCTGCTGCAACACAAAAAATTTATCGTCTATGCTTAAACGGATTTTCTTTCGATGAAAGACAAAACAAGAAGCGTGTTCACGAAATTTTAACGATGGACATCAAATCATCAACACTCAAAGTTTATGTGAGCAAGATAAACTCCTTCTTCACATGGCTTTCGATGCATTGCGAGAACATTCGGAATCCTGTGTGTGATGTGTGCATCAAATCAAAAGACCAACCACGCAGACGAATTTTGACTGTCGATGAAATGGAACGGCTCAAATCGTATGCGCGATCCAGAAAAGATAAGTCTTACACGCTGTTTGTCTTATTGTTAATCGAAACCGGTGCAAGGGTATCGACCCTTAAAAAGCTGACACTGAAAGATTTATCACCGGATGGACGGATTCATTTCGTGAATGTAAAATCAGACAAAGATTATGATTATGCACTCAGAATCCAAAGTGAAGAGATTCTAAGTCTATGGAGGCAGCGTGTGGAATCTGGCAAATTATGGAATTGCAATCCAAAGAAGTATGCCGCAAGATTGAAGTCATGGATGTCGCTTCAATTTGGAAAGGACGAAAACGGAGAGAGCCTGTCTCCACACTCATTGCGGCACACATTTGCATCGAGAGCGATTCAAAACGGAGTGCCTCTTGAAATAGTATGCAAACTTCTCGATCATGCTTCACCAACGACAACGCTTAAAGTTTATGCGAGATTCTCGCAAGACCAAATTGATGAAGGAATGAGAAAAGCAAACACAACAAAAGCCCTGACTGCAGCGAACAATCAAGGCTCTCTTTAGAGATTGTATTTTATGGAAACAACACAAAATCAGAGTTGCCGCATCTGAACAGAATAGACAACTCGTGGATTATGTGCGTGAAGACTTTTAAATTTTTTGTTTAGTCTTGTCAAACATTTATTCAATCGACTTGTCAAAAATCGAAAGCCGGGATTGTTCCTCTTCGGACAGTTCCGGCCAAATGTCTTTCCCTTCGTCACTATAAGGAACAACAATCAAATGACAGGCAGAGAGTTCACCAATCTTATGTGCTTGTGAAAGCTCAACGAATGCGTTGTAAAAAGCACTTTCAATTTCATCCAGGGAGCTGCTCTCT
>ODAJ012187889.1_pt1 | contig 12923 bp, 7 predicted proteins | sample 1539241 | NCBI WGS metagenome assembly ODAJ01 (sample SAMN02144231, study PRJEB22623) | gut metagenome | biome: sheep rumen | host: Ovis aries | place: New Zealand | reverse complement strand
CGTCTCTTAGGAAGAGACGAATGGGGCAAGCCTCCATTTCGTGCTTCAATTGGGTTGCGGATATTCTCGATAAAGACCACCAAAAGTCGTAAGGCAAAACAAAGAATAATAGAACTCCCTCGCTGTGTAAAAAGGGCTTGGTCGCCTGTCGAGACACAGCTTGGGAGTTCTTTTGCGAAGATGGAACTTCCAAAAGTAATAAACAACATATCCGAGCGAGTAATAGATGACCTACAGATGAAGTTGTCTGTAAACTCCACTGTATCTATTGCTGCTGCCTCCTTCTCCATCTATGCATATGAAGCTTTGAAGGACGAACTTGAAAACGTTGATGAGTTGCGTTTTATCTTTACTTCGCCAACCTTTATCAAGGACAAGGCGAAAAAAGAAAAGAGGGAGTTCTTTATTCCGAAACTCAACCGTGAGCGCAACTTGTATGGATCTGACTTTGAAGTGAAGCTTCGCAACAAGTTGGAACAAAAAGCTATTGCCAAAGAATGTGCCGACTGGATTCGTCGAAAGGTTAAGTTTAAGTCCAATGCTTCGCAAGAAGAAATGGGAGGATTCCTGTATGTCCAAAATCAGAAGCCAAGCGCATACGTACCTTTCAATGAATTTACAACAACAGAATTGGGCTGTGAACGAGGCAATGCGATTTATTCGATGGTTAATGTCATGCCATCACCTTTCGCTGAGGAATACCTGAAGATTTTCAACGAACAATGGCAAAACTCCGATAAGTTCAAGGATGTAACGGCACAGGTACTGGAGTATATCGAAACGGTCTATAATGAAAACACTCCTGAATTCATCTACTTTATCACGCTCTATAATATCTTTAACGAGTTTCTTGAAGATATCAGCGAGGACGTTTTGCCCAATGAGGCTACAGGATTCAAGAATAGCGTCATCTGGAACAAACTCTACAATTTCCAGAAAGATGCTGCCCTTGCCATCATCAATAAACTCGAAAAGTATAATGGCTGCATCCTTGCCGACTCTGTAGGTCTTGGTAAAACCTTCACCGCCCTGAGTGTCATCAAGTATTATGAGAACCGCAACAAGTCTGTACTTGTGCTTTGTCCCAAGAAACTCTATGACAACTGGAGTACCTTCAAGACCAACTACAAGAACAATCCGTTGGTAGCAGACCGTCTGCGTTATGACATTCTTTTCCATAGCGACCTCAGCCGTGAGCGTGGTATGTCGGCAGGTATCGACCTCGAACGCATCAACTGGGGCAACTACGACCTGATAGTCATAGACGAGAGCCACAATTTCCGTAATGGCGGCAATGTGGATGACGAGGAACTGGATGACGATATGGAACAGGAGGAGCCACGCAAGGAAAACCGCTATCAGAAGTTGATGAAGAAGGTTATCCGTGCAGGTGTCAAGACCAAGGTACTGATGCTTTCTGCCACTCCTGTCAACAACCGCTTCAACGACTTGAAGAACCAGTTGCAACTGGCCTACGAAGGTCATGCGGAACAGATTGACGATGCTCTGAATATAGGGCGAAGCATAGACGACATATTCCGCAGCGCACAGTTGGCTTACAACAAATGGGCAAAACTACAGCCAGAGCATCGTACCACGGAGCGACTGCTTGAAGAACTCAGTTTCGACTTCTTTGAATTGCTTGATGCCGTGACGATAGCCCGCAGCCGTAGCCATATCGTCAAGTATTACGACACCAAGGATATAGGCAAGTTCCCGACTCGTCTGGCTCCAATATCACGCCGTCCCAAACTCACAGACCTCAATGAGAGTATCACCTTCAGCGATATTGCCGAGCAACTCAACGAACTGAACCTCAGTATCTACACGCCGTCGCTGTATATCTTCGACAGCGTGAAGGACGACTACGAGATCAACATGGAGGGGTCTGGACTCTCTATTGACGGACGAGAGAAGGGCTTGCGCAAGTTGATGGCTACAAATCTCTTGAAACGTTTGGAGAGTAGCGTCAATTCTTTCCGCCTGACATTGGGCAGAATCACGGACTACATAGAGCAGACCCTTTCTGTCATTGGCAAGAAAAATGATGGAGCAATAGATGTAACATCTTTCACTGATGACCTTGACAGTACCGATAGCGAGAACGACCCGTTTGTGGGCAAGAAGTCAAAGATAAACCTTCGGGATATTGATGTGGTTCGTTGGTCGATTGATTTGCACCATGACCTTGAGATTCTGAAACTGCTCCTCTTGATGCTGAAGGACATCACCCCTGAGCATGACTGCAAGTTGCAGATGCTTGTCTCTGATCTGAAACAGAAGTTCCAGCATCCAATCAACGAGGGCAACAAGAAGGTGCTTATCTTCACCGCCTTTGCCGATACTGCCGACTATATATACGAACAGTTGGCAGATCGCATCAAGACAGAGTGTGGCTTGAATGTGGGACTGATAACTGGTAGCACCGATGGACGATGCACCATTCCGAAGTTCCCCATGTCCTTCAATAATGTACTGACCTTTTTCTCGCCATTTTCAAAAGACCGCGCAGTCCTGTTCCCAAAGGCAACTGAGTATATTGACGTGCTTATTGCCACCGACTGTATTTCCGAAGGTCAGAACTTGCAGGACTGCGACTTCCTGATTAATTACGACATCCACTGGAATCCCGTGCGTATTATTCAAAGATTTGGTAGAATCGATAGAATAGGTAGTAAAAATGATGTTATTCAGCTTGTCAACTATTGGCCCGACATCGAACTTGACAAATATATTGAGTTGAAAGGACGTGTAGAGAGCCGAATGAAGGCAACAGTCCTGACCAGTACGGGTGATGATAACCTGCTTTCAGCCAATGAGAAGGGCGACCTTGAATATCGCAAGAACCAGTTGAAGAAACTACAGGAGGAGGTCGTTGACATCGAGGACATGGATACAGGCATCAACATTATGGACTTGGGACTTAATGAGTTCCGGCTCGACCTGCTCAGCTATATCAAGGATAATCCCGATGTGGAGCACGCTCCATTCGGTATGAATGCTGTGGTCAGGACAACCGACTTGGCAAAGCCCGGTGTGATATACATTCTGAAGAACAGGAACGCTGGTGTCAATATCGACAAGATGAACCTGCTACACCCCTTCTATATGGTCTATATCGCTGATGACGGGACTGTCATCTGCGACCACCTACAGCCCAAGAAACTGCTTGATGTGATGCGCCATGTATGCAAAGGGCAGGACAAGCCAGATAAAGAACTCTGTACCATCATCAACCGGGAAACTTGCGACGGCAGGAAGATGCAGCACTATAGCGACTTGCTGGCCAAAGCCATAGACAGCATCATCACCGTCAAGGAGGAATCGGACATCGAAAGCCTTTTCTCTGTAGGCGAGACTACCGCCTTGTTAAGCGATGTAAAGGGGCTGGACGATTTCGAGTTAATCACTTTCCTAATCATACGTTGAGTGGCCTATGATTGACTTGAAGTTTCCCCAGACAACCCTTGTTGGCAAGCCTGTGCCAAAGAATGCTTTTTACAAGCATCTGGAAGTGAACGCCAAGATGAAGCAGCACTTTGTAGATGATGTGGTAAGCATTCATTGGCTCTACAAGCTGGCACCCTCCACTATCAATGTGGAGGATGGCAAGCGGGTGCATGAGATTGTGGTTTTCTCTGCCATATTGAAATCAAAAGACTGTCTCGACGATGTCTTTCTTTTCATTGACCAGAATATGCCTCGTCATGTGGTGTTCATTCTGGAGTATGATAACCGATACAAAGTCTTGCTCAACTATAAGGAGTGGAAAGACGGTCAGAACGGACAATTCAAAATCATCAAGACTTTTGTCACGGAATGGCTGACAGATAATCAGCTATTACTGACACTTGAAGGGCAGAACATGGATGCCCTCTATGAGGCAATGGCGGGACAGGTTTCTGGCTTTGGCACAAAGAAGGCTGAAGACACCAAGCGTATCGTTGAGTTGGAGGCACAGATAGGCAAGGCGAAACGAGAGGTGGAGACCATCCAAAAACGAATACGGAACGAGCGCCAGCTGAACCGTCAGATGGAGTTGAACGGAGAAACGCGAGGTATCAAGAAACAGATTGCCCAATGGCAAAATGAATTACAGAAATTGAAACAATAAAAGAAATATAACAATGGATAAGCCAGAAAGATTAGAACTAAAGTCTGTTGATGGAGCGCAACTCAACCTGGATGCATTCTATCAGATTGCTCCTTCCTGCTTTACTGAGGCTAAAGACCCCAAGACTGGAAAAATCAAGCGTGTGGTAAACTTTGACGTTTTACGCCAGCTGCTTGGTGACGACACAGTTGAAGATGCTACCGAAGCATACGAGTTCAACTGGGTAGGCAAGCAGGAAGCACGTGCCGAAGTATTGCGTCCCATCAACAAGACGCTACGTCCTGTTAAGGAGGATAGCGTGGATTGGGATAACACGCAGAACCTCTATATTGAGGGTGACAACCTTGAAGTTCTGAAACTGCTGCAAAAGTCTTATCTCGGTAAGGTAAAGATGATTTATATTGATCCGCCTTACAACACGGGTAATGATTTTGTTTATCATGATGACTTTGCCCAGACACAAGCTGAGTATGACGAAGCATCGGGAGCTGTTGACGAATTGGGTAATAGGTATTGGAAAAATACTGATAGCAATGGTAAATACCATTCTGATTGGTGTTCGATGATTTATTCAAGGCTAATGATAGCAAGAAGCTTGCTAACAGATGATGGGGCTATTTTCATTTCAATCGATGATAATGAACAAGAAAACTTAAAAAGGATTTGTGATGAAATTTTTGGAGAAGCTAACTACATAGGTAAAATTGCTGTTGTTAACAATCTGAAAGGACGAAACGACAAGAAGGATATTGCTACTTGTCACGAATATCTTTGTATATATGGGAAAACTGAGTTTGCTGCTGGAGGTATGCCTTTAACAGAAGAGCAGAAATTAAAATTTGACAAACGAGATGAAAAGGGAAATCCTTTCAATTAAGGGATTTACGAAAAAGAGGGAGACCTGATCGAAGAGAAGACCGTCCTAATATGTTTTTCCCAATATATTATAATGTTGAGAGAAAAGAATGTTCTTTGGAACCTCAGGCAGGTTGGATTGAAATTTTACCGCTTCGTGGTGATGGAAGTGATGGCAGATGGAGATGGGGAAAAGATAGGGTTAAGCAAAACTTGTCTATTTTGGAACCACGTTATTCACACATTTCTGGTAGATGGGGCATAGAACATAGAGTTTATCTTAATCCTACACTGAATCCTGTATGCAATGAAGATGATGAGGAAGAACTTGAAGAGAGAGTTTCAAAAAGTAAGTCGTTTTGGATGGGAGGTGATTTGTCAAGCGATGTTGGAAGAAGACAACTGAAAGAATTGTTTGAAAACGCATATTTTGACTACCCAAAATCAATTGGCTTTATAATAAACACGCTGTATATGGGGGCTGAACAAGATTCTATTATTTTGGATTTCTTCTCAGGCTCTGCCACTACAGCTCATTCAGTGATGCAACTCAACGCTGAAGATGGCGGAAACCGCAAATTCATCATGGTACAACTTCCAGAAGAAACACCAGAGGACAGCGAAGCCTACAAAGCAGGCTATAAGAACATCTGTGAAATTGGCAAGGAACGCATTCGTCGTGCTGGCAAGAAAATAAAGGAAGAACATCCAGAGGCAAAAGACCTTGATACAGGCTTCCGCGTATTCCGTGTTGACGATAGCAACTTTGAGGACGTTGAGCGTACACCGAAGGATTATAATCAAGACCAGCTTGACCTCTTCTTGAATAACGTCAAGAGTGACCGCACTGACCTTGACCTTCTGTTTGGCTGTATGCTTGACTGGGGTGTTAAACTGTCCTTGCCAATGTCCTCAGAAGAGGTGGATGGCAAGATGATTTACACAGTCAATGATGGCGACCTCGTTGCTTGCTTCGCTGATAAGGTGACGGATAAAGTTGTAAAGGCAATGGCAGACAAGCAACCTCTGCGCGTCATCTTCCGTGACAGTTGCTTCGAGCAAGATGCCGACAAGATAAACATCTACGAGACTTTCAAGCAGTTGTTGGATTGGAGCGATAAGGATGTGGAAAAGAATATAAGAGTAATTTAAGCCATGCAGATAAGATATAAACATCAACGATTCCAGACAGAGGCGGCTCGCTCTATAGCCAATGCTTTTACTGGTCAGCCAAAGAGTGACGGTCAGAGTGACCACACCATTGACCAGGGAAAGAATAAAGGGTTCTTCAAGCTCGCTGGATTCGGTAATAAGAATGTCGTACTGGCCCGTGAAGCTGTTTGTGAGAACGTACGTGCCGTACAGACAGAACAAGGATTGAAACCTGTGGACTACCTGCAAGACTTACAGGGTGTTGGCATGGCGTTCACTATAGAGATGGAGACAGGTACGGGTAAGACCTATACCTACATCAAGACCATGTACGAGCTGAACGAGCGTTATGGCTGGACGAAGTTCGTGGTGGTTGTACCAAGCATCGCCATCCGTGAAGGTGTGTTGAAGAGTTTTGAGAGTATGCAGGAGCATTTCGCCCAGGAATATAACGGCAAGCGAATGCAATATTTTGTTTATAACTCCAAGCAACTGAGCAAGATTGATGCCTTTGCCAGCGATGCCGGCATGCACGTGATGATTATCAACACCCAAGCCTTTAACTCTTCTTTTGACGAAGAGAAGAGTAAAGGCGGTAGGGCAGACAAGGCGGCACGCATCATCTTTGATAAGCGTGATGAGTTTGGCAGTCGCCGTCCTATCGATGTGCTCAGCCAGTGTCATCCGATTATGATTATTGACGAGCCACAAAGCGTTTTGGGTGTTGATAAGGGCAATAAGACTCGTAAGGGACTGGCTCAGTTCAAGCCTCTGTTTACTTTACTCTATAGTGCAACCCACCGTAAGGGTGACATCTATAACATGATGTTCAGGCTGGATGCCATTGATGCCTATAACCAGAAACTTGTGAAGAAGATCGAGGTGAAGGGTATCAAGCAGATTGGTTCTACAGCCACCAACGGCTATGTTTATCTGGAGGAAATCATCATCAGCAAGGGCAATCCACAGGCTCGCATCAGTTTTGATGTGAAGACAGCAATGGGCACCAAGCAGACAAGCAAGGTGGTTGGAGAACAGTTCGATTTGTATGCCCAGAGTGGAGAACTGAGCGAATACAAGAACAACTTTATCGTTGAACGTATTGACGGACTGGAAGGTACTGTCCGCTTTGTCAATGGTTTGGTGCTACATGAAGGTGATGCCGTGGGTGCTGTCAACGAAGATTACTTGCGTCGTATTCAGATACGTGAGACTATCCGCACCCATTTGGAACGTGAACGTCAGTTGTTTGGTCAGAAGATCAAGGTGCTCAGCCTGTTCTTCATTGACCATGTGGATAGCTACCGCCTGTATGAGGGCCCGGAGACCAAAGGTAAGTTTGCCAAGATGTTTGAGGAAGAATACAAAAATGTACTCTCAGAACTTATGCCAACATTTGGCGACGAGGCTTATCTGCGCTATCTTTCAGACCCTCGCAATGCAGCGGAGAAAATCCATCAAGGCTATTTCTCAATGGACAAGAAAGGAAAAGCCGTTGAGTCCGGCAACAAGGAAGGCGAGAACGAAGAACGTGCCTTTGACCTTATCATGAAGGACAAGGAACGCTTATTGTCACTGAAAGAGCCAGTACGCTTCATTTTCTCGCATTCGGCATTGAAGGAGGGTTGGGATAATCCTAACGTGTTCCAGATTTGTACCTTGAAGAACTCCGATAACGAAACAAAAAAACGTCAGGAGGTGGGTCGTGGTATGCGCCTGTGTGTGAACCAGAATGGAGAGCGACAGGATGCTGATGTGCTGGGTGATCACGTCTTTGACACCAATATCCTCACTGTCATAGCCAGTGAGAGTTATGATGATTTCGCCAAGAAGCTCCAGACTGAAATGGCTGAAGCATGTGCAGACAGACCTATCATAATCACTCCAAACCTTTTTGAGGGTAAGCCTTATACTAAAGCCGACGGAACCAACGGACGTTTCGACCTTTCTTTGGCGCGTGAGATATATGACGAACTGGTATGCCAGAAATATGTCAAGAAGGGTGAGTTGACTGAAAAATATTATGATGACAAACGCAATGGTACTCTCGACTTTGAGGAGCTAAACGACATAAAGGATGGAATCATAGCCGCACTTGATACGGTATTCAATCCGTCATCTGTCAAGCCAGAAGACGCACGTAAACCAAAGACAGCGAACTTTCAGCGGGAGAACTTTGACAAGCAAGAGTTCCAGAATCTTTGGAAACGCATTAACCAGCGCACTTACTATCAGGTGAACTTCGACACGTCTGACCTTGTGAAGAAATCCATCAAGGCATTGGATGATAACCTGAAGGTGACAGAGATACGCATTGTGGTAGAAGGTGGTTCTCTTGATAACGTGCGTGATAAAGAATCCTTAGAGGTTGGTGTAGCAATGACTCAGGGGAATACTCGTACCATTCATGTAACAGAGGCAATCGGTAAGGGAGTAACATACGACCTTATCGGCAAACTGGTATCGGCTACAGGCTTGACCCGTAAGACGATAGTTGAGATTTTGAAAGGCATTAAGCCTGCAACCTTCCATCTGTTTAAGATGAATCCAGAGGAGTTCATCATCAAGGCTGGATTGATTATCAATGACTGCAAGGCGCTTGCCGTTATACAGTGCATCAAATATGAGAAACTGAACGACAAGTTCTCAACCGACATCTTCACCGAAAACATGCTTCGCGGCAAGTTGGGCATCAACGCCATAGAATCCACAAAGTCGTTATATGACCTCGTGGTGCTCGACAGCATGGGTACAGAGAAGAACTTTGCAGAATCCCTGGAGCACGAAGATGACGTAGTGGTCTATACCAAGTTGCCAAACGGCTTCTATATCAACACACCGATGGGCAAGTACAATCCCGACTGGGCGGTAGCCTTCAGGGAAGGAAGCGTGAAGCACGTCTATTTTGTGGCTGAGTCCAAAGGTAATGACCTTCAGGGTTCTCAGCTCCGTGGCTCAGAGGAAAGCAAGATAGAATGTGCCCGTCGCCACTTCAAAGCCATCAGCGATAATGGGTATATCTACGATGTTGCCAAGGACTACAAGAGTCTGTATGATATTGTGACGAAGTAGTTTGCTTAATTTTGTACTAATAAATTCGGGCGGAAACTGCGTTATTTTGTCAGTTTCCGCCCGAAATCTGTATGGTATGATGCTAATTAACAGAAAAAGCATTCAAGTCGATCTGATGTATGTATGAGGAACATAGGCTATGATGGATTCTCTATACGAAAAAGCTTGTCATTTTGTGAGAGTTTGACAACGTAATAATCATCATTACGAAGTTCTGTTGGCAATTTGTCTTCAAGAATAGAAGCTACAAACTGTATATTCTCACGATTGGCAATTTCTGCAAGTTTTACCAATTGGTTGTCGTGCATCAACTCTTTCTTGTCATTCAGAATAAAATGCAAGCAAGGGATAGATTCCTGATCCGCAAAAAGTGTATATGCAATATCAAAGCATGATATTTCTCCTTGCTTTTTACCAGAACTCAAATTCGTCCCAATGATAGAAAACTTATATACAGACTGTCCTTTGGCGTTTCTAATCACATCCTCTTTTACAGAATATCGCTCATCATACAATTCATCAGAAATTTCAGAGAAGATGTCGTTGAATTTTGAGAGTTGCTCATCAACCTTCGACTTGAAATCTGTTGAGAATAGACCATCATCAATGCTTTTAAGATCTTCATTGAATTTGTTCATAGCCTCTTCTACAGATTCGATTTGTGAAAGGATTGCTCCATACTCGCCTTTTCTTGTGTATTGTTCATTCAACGCGTTTATCACTTTCTCAAGTTCCTCAAACGTGTCGGATGCAGTAACTTTTTCTGTAAGATACCGTTCCTTTTCCCGCAAAGATGCAAAAGAGGTTTGTAACTGAGCCATCTTTTCATCCAATGCAGGAATCTCTTCTTCTATATAGCGAGCTCTATTAGCTAACATTTTATTATGATAGCTAACCATCTCTTCAAATGTGTGCTGTATTGTAGGTATCAGTGCCGCTGCCTGTTTATAAACAAGCTGCAATTGAACCATATCTACGTCAAAACGTTGCTGATTAAAGTCATTGATAGATTCTTGAATTACATCACGACGTATCCGCAAAGATGTAATAGCAGAACTTATGCTATTCAATTCTTCTTTTACCGAAGTTAATTCAACCAAATCTTGATCCAATTGGGGATTTATATTGAGAGAAGACTTCTTTTGTTCCAATTTGGCTATTTCACGATCAATATCTTGCAGCGCAACCTTGTATGAGTTTTTGGTTCCATGCTTCTCCAATCGTTTCATATAGTTGAATTCACTTTTGATATTTGCGAGAAGTTCCTCGCGCCTACTCCCCTCATCGTAGTCACAACCGAACAAGAAGAGATACAAAGTCTCGTACTCCTCCAGTTTTGTGAAAGAATTCAAGATGTCCAACGTGTTATTCAATCGTATATCCTCATATCGCACATTGTGAGCAATAATCTGCCTAAAAGTTGGTTTCTCAACTTTTATGGATGGAAAAATAACTTCACCGAGGCGATTCTCAAAATCAGTTTTACTAATATCTTCACCATTAATTTTGCAGATAGACTCCTTGCGAGGAAGGAAATTACGACTTACTTCTATCTGACGTTGCGGATTGTCGAGGTCATCGACAAGTGTCAAGGTAATAATGATTTTGTTGTCTATCAGATAGTCCTTTACTAACTGGTAGACCTCTCGCTTACTTTCCGGGTCTTTGAACACCACGCTACCATCACGTCCAAGGCAGAAATCAACCAAACGTAGCACTGTAGTCTTACCAACATTGTTGCCAGTAAGAGTCTCGCCTGATGGAGTCTCGTCTACTATCAGATTCAGTCCCTTATGGAATGGAATCTCGCGAATTACCTTTGTAGGAGTTGATATAAGAAGAGATTTTAGGAACATAATGCAACTTCTCCTTTATCGTTAAGAACTGCTGCATTGATAAGATACAGCCAGTCGAGTGTTATTGTAAAAAGTCGGAATGACATGTCATTCGACTTCTTCGTTTCCACAAAGAGGTCAATAAATGACATAGTTCCACATCTATGAAGTGTTTGTAGAACAATAGCACCTGTATAATATACGCTGTGCTTTGGATGTATGGAATCAGGCAGTAACATAACTATAACCCTCTGGATTTTCAAAGATTTTACAACGTATAAAAGCATCAACGACAATTATATCAGAACAAATATCTATTGATTCTTCTGTAAGTTCACCACTTGAAGCATGCTTCCTTATTTCTGTTTTTACATCATTACGAACAGCATCGAACAAGTCATCCCCTTTCAAAGCACAACAATGTACCAAATAGAAAGAACGTATTTTTTGCAAAACAAATAGTGACTTATTGAGACCTTCTGCATCAAAAGCTGAATAAATCCGCCTTACTGAGTTTTGCCAAATATTATATTCTTTGATAACCACCTTTGACTTAATAAGGTCATTGTGGTCAATCTTAGTGTCTATTTGAAATTCGTTATCTAATTTAATTTGGTCGAAAGTTGACCAATCAACTTGAGCCAACATAGTTATGATACGAGTCAAATCAGACTCTATAACCCTTGATGTAGTGTCATTTCCCAATTCTTTGCGAATAAAGGTCTCGACTTCTTGAAGTTTGCCGATCGTCAATCCAAAAACTTCTCGTACTAACGAATCAATATCAATGATATCAGTAGTAGGTGAGAAATTTAGACTATGTGGATTTGCAAATGTTTTTGTACGTAAATCTGTCGCAGACCGTGCAATAGAGATAAATTTGAATGACCAGCCTTTATAATTAGCCATACTATTCTTTTCTAATGCACTTTCAATCTTCTGTTTCGTATTTGTTGATGATACTTGAATGATAATTCTATTAGTATTGTCTATCAAATCAATAGCCTCTACATTTTGATTCACTTTGTTCAAATTCTCCAAGTTCCAGCCATATAGCAAATTCAGAAAATCTCGATAGAAATTCTCCGAATGAAGATGTAAATCAAGTATATTGAGTTTGCCTCTTGTCTCAACTCTATGAGCTAAAACAGCCAGACGCTCATCTATGTAATTAAATAGTTTTTCTCTATTCATATTGCTTACTAATCTCATCAACGCTTAATTGCTAGACACTTTTAATGACGTTTTTTTATTGGCAAAGTTAATTAATTATTCGCATATAACTATAAAAATATGCGTTAATTCTTTCTAATACTCTTATTTTGGGAGATTATTTCTCAAAATTTTGCAATATTTGTGTGACAGGTTTGTGAATTTTGTTGCTTTCTCTAACTGGTATTGTGAACGCTCTGGCTCTCTGTCCTTCGTGTCCATATCGATAATGCAGAAGATATGGCTGTAACCCATTTGTAGCATTCCCATATCAGTCCTCCAAATATATAAAGATACTGCCCAGTTCTGGTTTGGCTCCCAATCTGCCAATGCGATAGGAATTGTAAAGCGAGAGGTTCTTGTGCAAGCCGAAGGAGTCACCACGGGCATATTCGGACGAAGCTGTCTCCTTGTTCTTCTCAACGAACCACACCACGCCACGGTTCTCGTTAATCATATCCTGCGAAAGAAGGGTGGTCTCCTGACTCGTAATAATCAGTTGCGACTTGTCGGAGTTAAAGATGAAGACATTGAGATAGTAGTACAGCAGGTCGTTGTGCAGGTCCTCGCCAAGTTTATCAAGGTAGTACACATGAGGACTCGTTATCAGGTCGTACAAGGCATCCAATATGCGGATGTATTTCTGAGTGCCCTTTGACTGCCATCTGAGTGGAATGTCAAAG
>ODAJ014766914.1_pt1 | contig 12929 bp, 5 predicted proteins | sample 1539241 | NCBI WGS metagenome assembly ODAJ01 (sample SAMN02144231, study PRJEB22623) | gut metagenome | biome: sheep rumen | host: Ovis aries | place: New Zealand | reverse complement strand
GTGCCCAAGGGCGACGACCAGATGTTTGCCGAATACCAGCCCCTGGTGGAGAAACTGGTGAACGTGCAGCGCCAGTTGGCTACCCAGTATCTGGCTGAGGCCAAGACCCTCATTGCCCAGGGACAGGCAGAGAACGATAAGGAGAAACTGGAGCAGGGCTTCCTGGCACTCTATCGCAGCCACAAGGCACTGCCTAAGAACAAACCCCTCATCAAGTTCCTCTCCGAACCCGGCATCAAGTCGGGCATGCTGGCCACCGAGGAAATATACATGGAGAACAACAACCGCCGCATGCCGGAGGCTGTGGAACCCCTCTACTTCGTGGTCGACGAGAAGCAGAACAGTGCCGACCTCACCGACAAAGGACATGCCTGGCTGGCCAGTCAGGTGAACGATAAGGACCTCTTCGTGATGCCCGACCTGGCCATGCAGATGGCCGAACTGGACACCCTGCCCGAGGAGGAACGCCTGCAGAAGAAAGACCAACTCTACACCGAATACGCCATCAAGAGCGAGCGCATGCACACCCTGCAGCAGCTCCTGAAGGCTTACGCCATGTTCAACCTTAACGAGGAGTACGTCATCATAGACGGCGAGGTGAAGATTGTCGACGAGCAGACGGGCCGTATCATGGAAGGCCGCCGCTGGAGCGACGGACTGCACCAGGCCGTGGAGGCTAAGGAGCACGTCGAGATTCAGGCTGCCACGCAGACCTTTGCCACCATCACCCTGCAAAACTACTTCCGCATGTATCACAAGCTGGCTGGTATGACGGGTACTGCCATCACCGAGGCCGGTGAGTTCTGGGACATCTACAAACTGGATGTGGTGGAGATTCCCACCAACCGCCCCATCGCCCGTAACGACATGGACGACCGTGTGTACAAGACGCAGCGCGAGAAGTACAAAGCCGTCATCCAGGAGGTGGAACAGATGCGCACCAGCGGACGTCCCACACTGGTGGGTACCACAAGCGTGGAGATCAGTGAAATGCTGTCGAAGATGCTGCAGATGCGCAAGATACCTCACCAGGTGCTGAATGCCAAGCTCCATCAGAAGGAGGCCGACATCGTGGCCCTGGCCGGTCAGAGCGCAATGGGCAATGCTTACATAACGACGGACGGACGCGGATTCTGCGAGAAGAGCGCTGCCGTCAACTATCAGGCTCGCCTCGAGGAAGAGGCCGCCAAGAAGGAGAAGCGCGAGCCCCGCGATGCCGCCAGTCTCGTGAAGACGGAGGAGCGGATGCTGGGTGCCGTCACCATTGCTACGAACATGGCCGGTCGTGGTACCGATATCAAGCTCAGTCCGGCGGTGAAGGAAGCCGGCGGTCTGGCCATCATCGGTACGGAGCGTCACGAAAGCCGTCGCGTCGACCGCCAGTTGCGTGGTCGAAGCGGACGTCAGGGCGACCCCGGTTCCAGTGTATTCTACGTCTCGCTGGAGGACAAACTGATGCGTCTGTTTGCCTCGGAGCGCATTGCCAAGGTCATGGACCGACTGGGATTCGAGGATGGTGAAATGATTGAGCACCCGATGATTTCGAAGAGCATCGAGCGCGCACAGAAGAAGGTGGAGGAGAACCACTTCGGCGTGCGTAAGCGCTTGCTGGAATACGATGACGTGATGAACAAGCAGCGTACCGTCATCTACGAGAAGCGCCGCCACGCCCTGATGGGCGAGCGCATCGGCATGGACATTGCCGACATGATATGGGACCGCGTATGCAATATCCTGGAGAATAACGACTTCGTGGGATGCCGCGAGCGCTTCCTTGAGGTATTTGCTATGGAGTTCCCCCTGACGCAGGACCGACTGGAAGGTGGCAAGATGGACGACCTGGCCGAGGAGGTATATCAGAAGGTGATGGACCGCTTCAAGGAGAAGACCAACCTGATGGCCGCCAACGCCAACAAGGTCATCTCACGCATCTACGAAAGTCCCCAGGGACAGCAGTTCGAGAACATACGCGTGCCGGTGATGGACGGTCGCCATGTCTATCAGATATTGGTAGGCATGAAGGAAGCCTACGAAACGAAGTCGCAGGCCCTGGTGAAGGCCTTCGAAAAGGCCATCCTCTTGCACACCATCGACGAAGCCTGGAAGGAGAACCTGCGCCTGCTGGACGAACTGAAGCATTCGGTACAGAACGCTTCGTACGAACAGAAGGACCCGCTGCTCATCTTCAAACTGGAGAGCGTGAAGCTGTTCGACGACATGGTGAACCGCATCAACAACAAGACCATCAGCATCCTGATGCGTGGCCAGGTGCCCGACGTGGACGTGGAGATGCAACAGGCTCCGGCACAGCAGGCTCCGCGCCAGCGTCCGCAGTACACCGAGAGCCGAAGCGACCTGACCGACCCCGCACAGCGCGCTGCCGCAGCACGCGACACCCGCGAACAGCAAGGACCCGTGCAGCCCATCGTGACCGAGAAACTGCCCGGACGCAACGATCCCTGTCCCTGCGGCTCGGGTAAGAAGTTCAAGAACTGTCACGGACGCGGACTATAATTGCCAATAATCAATTATCTATTATTATGGAACCCACAGCACAAACCTATCAGCAAATTGAGCGAGCCATCCGCCGGATGGCAGCGAACTTTCCGGCAGAAAAGGATGCCGTGATGACCGACATCCACCTGCAGGTGAAACCATCGTCGGGCGAATTGCTGGCCTTCGACGACAACGATGAGGAACTCACCCGAGTCGTCGTGGAGCAGTGGATAGAAGCCAAGGACGACGACTTCTACGAAGAAGCCGCTACGCAAATCTGTCATTGCCTGGACGAGGTGCGTAAGGCCATCCTCGACAAGATGTCCGTCATGCACCCCTTCTCGTTCGTGCTGATGGACGAGGACGGCGAGACACTGCGCGACCTGTATGTGGTGGACGAGGATACCGTAATCCTGACTTCGACCCTGCTCGAAGGACTGGACGAGGACCTCGACAAGTTCCTGGCCGAGCTCTTGAAGACTTAGCATATTACTAAGAAAAAAAACGATACAAAAGATGAAAAGATTGCTATTAATGGTCTCGGCTTTCGTGCTGGGCGTATCGGCCGCCATGGCCGTCCCTGCCAAGCCGGGCGTGAAGAAAATGCTCACCCTGAAGGATGGCTCCCGAGTGGAAGCCACCTTGCGGGGTGACGAGCACGTACATTTCTACGAAACTGCCGACGGACGTGCCTTCCAGATGTCGGAAGGGCAGTGGCAACAGGTAGACCGCCAGGAACTGGCCCAGTTGCATACCGAGCGCTTGCAGGCTGCCAATCAGCGCCGCGCCGCCCGTCGCGCACCACGCCGTATAGGTACTGTACCGGAGGGTGGCTATCATGGCACAAGGCGTGGACTGGTCATCATGGTTGAGTTTACCGATAGGAAATTCATACATGGGCGTGACGAGTTTAACGACTATTTCAACAAGGTCGGCTACAACTCCGATGGTATGCAAGGCTCCGTCCACGACTATTTCCTGGAACAGAGCTACGGCATGTTCGATTTGGAGTTCGATATCGTTGGCCCTGTGACATTGGAGAATCCTACGACCTTCTATGCTGGCGAGAACTCTAATGTGGCAAAGATGGTAAACGATGTCTGCAAGCAAGTGGACGATCAGGTGGACTTCACCGTCTACGACTGGGATAACGACGGTACCGTAGATCAGGTCTATGTCATCTATGCCGGCTATGGTGCTGCCCAAGGTGCCCAAAACACGATTTGGCCTCATGAGTGGTCGGTGCGTGTGGGCGGACGTCAGACCGTTGTGGATGGCGTGAAGATAGATACCTATGGCATCTCGTGCGAGTTGATGGGCGATGGCGTGCACAATACGGGCCACATCGACGGCGTGGGCACATCGTGCCACGAATTCAGTCACTGCCTGGGTCTGCCCGACTTCTATGACACCAGCCACAACGATGGCACACAGGGCAACTTCGGCATGGGAGGCTGGAGTCTCATGGATTCAGGTTGCTACAATGGCGACAGCAATGGTCACAGTCCGTGTGGATATACCGCCTACGAACGTTGGTGGGCCGGATGGTTGGAGCCCGTGGAGCTCAAGTCTGGGCAGCAAATCGTGGATATGCCCGCCATACAGGATAAGCCCGTGGCCTACATCATGTACAATGATGCTTATCGCAATGAGTACTACATGTTGGAGAACTATCAGTTCAGAGGTTTCGATGCTGCTGGCGAGGGACATGGTCTGCTGGTGCTGCATGTCGACTATGACACCAGGGCCTGGAACTACAATACGGTCAACAACGAGAGCGACCATCAGCGTATGACCATCATTGCTGCCGACAACGTCTATTCCTCTTCCACCTTGGCTGGCGACCCCTTCCCCGGGAGAAGCGGAAGAAGTGCACTCACCAACACTGGCAATCCTAAGGCCACATTGTACAACGAGAATGTCAGTGGCTCGAAGCTGATGGACAAGCCCATCACGCGCATTACAGAGAAGAATGGGCAGATCTCCTTCATCTTCATGGGAGGTGCTTCGCTGGACACGCCATTGATAGGCGAAGCTACGGATGTCACTGCCAATGGCTTCACGGCAAACTGGGGGGCAGTGGATGGCGCAGAAAGTTACACCATCCTGCTGACAAAGGTGCAGAGAGGCGGTCAGACGACTTTCATCTTCGAGGAGGACTTTGAGAAGTTCACAATGGAGGCTATGACCGAAGTGACCTACGATCTCGATAACTACACCGAACTGCCGGGCTGGTCGGGTAAGAACCTGTATGGTAGCCCCAACAAATTGCGTGTTGGTAAGGTGCGTAATGCGGGTGAACTGCAAACTCCCGTATTCAACGCCCCGCTCAACGACAGCATCAGCATTCTCCTCTCTGTCTACAATGCTGCTCGTCTGGGTACCGGAAACTTGGAACTTCGCATCTACCCCTTGGGCCTTGGCTATACATTGGAAGAACTGAAGTCGATGGGCTATTACATGTATCTGGAATTGTCCGACATCCCCCCCACTTCTGAGGAAGAACCCTATGCGCTGGCCATCAGATCCCCCTGGGCGGAGAACTATGGTAAATTCATCATTGGCATATACACCGATTCTGCGGACAGCGGAATCTATATGGATTACCTTGGAGCTACCGACGGCCTCTACGAGTATTGGGAAGAGGCTGAGGAAAATGAGCAACCTGCTGCCTTGCCTGCAAGCTTCAAGAAGGCGAAGTCTGTAGATTCACCCTGGATTTGCAATCTTCCCGTTGCTCCCCTGCGTGCCAAAGCACCGCGTCGTGCCCCGCTCGTGACAACTGAAACCTTCACCTCTGTCACGAACAGTTACACATTCTCCGGTCTGCACTCGGCGCAGTACTCCTATTCGGTTCGTGCACATGGCGACAACGGTATAGTATCTGACTGGAGCGATGAGACGTGGGTAGACCTGACAACAGGTGTTCCCACCATTGCAGCCGGGGCCTCTGTCCAGGATTCAGCCACATACGACCTCTCGGGCCGCCGCCTGAGTGGCAAGGCCTTGCCACGCGGCCTCTACATCCGCAATGGCCGGAAGTTTGTGATAAAGTGAGCTCCTGGAGCGTCAGACTAATATAGTTTGAGGTCGTGTCTAATGTAACAGACACGACCTCATTTTTTACCAGCCTTTACCATGCTTTGGTAAAACGTTTACCTAACGAGAAAATCCGTTTACCTAACGAGGTAAACCACTTGGTAATATTAGGTAAAACGCCATGCTTAACGAAGTACAGCGCGGAACTTAACGAAGCACCGCACGGAACTTAACGAAGCACCGCACGGAACTTAACGAAGCACAGCGCGGAACTTAACGAAGGTTTTGGGCAGTTTTTTACCTCTGGTGCAATATACATTACGCCCCGAAAGCCTTTGGCGGCCTTCGGGGCGTAGTGTGTATAGTGTCAGTAAACTATCGTGGAGATCAGAAGCGCTTGGGAGCAGTTCTCTCCAGACGGCTGCCTACGCGGCGTCCCTTCCAGTTTACGGTTGCGGTGTGCTTCTTCACGGCAGTCTTGGATGTGGCCTTGACTTTGTGAGAGACTTTGCCACTCTTGGCGGCAACGAAGGCCTTAGCCCCGCGAGCCGACGGCAGCACTACCTTAAATGCACCATTGTTGTTGGCATAGTACATGGCACCATCCTCGTAGTTGGCCATGGACATCAGCAGAGAGCGCTCCGGGAAGGTGATTATGCCATTCTCCAGCGTACCGAAGTTGGTTCCGTTGTAGTCGCCGAACGACCAGATAGAGAACATGCCATAGCCCCAGTCGAGACCCAGATCCTGGTGAGGAATGTATACCTCGCTGGGATTCTCGGCATGAATCTCCAGATAGTAGTCCTTCGAATCATCCCAGTCGCCTTCCTCGTTGTAGGGATATGCTGCACCGTAGGCATTGACCAGACGATAGTGGCCGGCAACGTCTTCGTTCTCCTGAATCTCGACTTCATAGGTAATGGGTTCGGCACTGAACATAGGACCAACGACGTCGTCGGTATACAGACCCATGCCCAGCGACTTCCAGCTGGTGGCTGAGAAGACTTCATTGCTCGTACCGTATTCGATGCTTTCGTCTGCATTTACAAACGAGATGTTCAGGGTCAGCTTCTTGCCCTGCATTGAGCTCTGCTTATGGTTGATCTTGGCAAAGATGGCCTGATCCAGAGCGGTTACACCGGTAGGCTGCAGAATGCTGCCATCCTCGTTCAGACCGGGAGCATTGATGATGTTGCCTTCGGAATTAATGCAGAAGTAGAGGTCGTAACCGTTTGCGTAGGGAGCCTCCAGTTTGTAGAGTGTACCATAGGTCTCCGCGAAGGTGGCGTCGCAGTTGTCTGTGGTGTTCTTGCAGACACCCTGGTACAGAGTGGTGGAAGTCTTTGTAGACATCTTGGAAGAGGTGAATTCACCATCGAGATAGTTTTTCCATTCGAAGTCTTCGAAGATGTTGGCCTCGTAGGGCAAAAAACCATCCATCTGCAGGTACTCAGCACCATAGCCATAGTAGCCGGCACCGACATAGTATACCAAATTGATTGTGAACAATCCAGTTTCGGGATCGTACATTGTCGGATATTCGTCCCATGAGCTGTTTGAATAGAGTGACCAGTCAGAAATGTATACGTTGCCATAGCTTGAGCTTACATAGCCGGTGAATGTCTCGGGTAATGACAGGACATATACCTTCTCACTGTCGTCCCATGAGCCGCTGAGGCGGGCCTGGACGCCTGAACCTGTGAACATGCCTGCACCCCAGTTCTGAATCAAGAACTGAACCTGGTTGGGATTCTCGGTATTCTGGCGCATTGCTACACGGGCACCGGGGAAGTCGCCCTTCTGCCATGCCTTATAGGTCCACGTACCGGTGTTGCTCTGACGGAAAGGCCATTCGCCCTTACCGCCTGCTGCAGCAAACTCTTCAGCAGAGGTGCACCATGGGGTGAAGGGGAACAGAGTGGCTACGAAGTCGTAGCGGCCGCCCATGTAGCCCGACTGGTAAGTGGTGCCATCGGGGATAACAATAGATACGGTGTCTTGCATACCGCCACCGGCCAGAATGGCTGCGGGGTCGTAGGTGACTTCTACGCTAATTGCACCGACAGAGTCAGGGAATGTCACGCTCTCGGGAACGCTGAGCAGGCTTTTGGCATCGCCTGCCTTCTGGGTGGTTTGGAGCTTTACTTCAAGTTCGCCGCCGATGCTGTCGCGCTGGAGGTAGATGTAGAAGCTGTTTTCGTCTTCCGAAAGTTCAATATCCGTAGCAGCGGTTGTTTCTGGCGCAAAGTAAACCAAGCGAGCAACATCGTAAGCTGAGGAGGCTCCGGCTTCAGCGGGATTATATTCAGCATGCTCGTCGTGGCAAGCGGTGAGTCCTGCCATTAGGGGCAGGAACATCAGCGCTGCAAATGCTTTATTAAATATTTTCATAATTTCTCCTTTTTGAATAAGTGTGAATTACTGTACGGGGGTGTAAAGTCCGCTGGGGTCGGGGTTGTTGTAGCCCTTCAGGCCCTGGTTGTTGTTCTCCTCACTGATGATGATGGTGAAGTTCATCCATGCGGGGCGCCCCTCGGTTTTGAAGTTCTCAGTGGCATCCCAGTTCTTGCTCAGGGTGCGGTCTACCGACTTATTCAGACGCTTGTAGTCGAAGAAGATCTGACCTTCGCCCCAAAGCTCGATGCGCTTCTGCAGGAAGCAGGCGTCAACGACACCTGTCGTATTTACGGCAGCACATTCGTATGAGGGATCGCGATAGGTGCGCATGAAGGTTGTCAGCAACTGTGCACCACGAGAGGCATCCTGGTGGGCGGCAGCCTCGGCCTGGATAAGGTACATTTCCTCAATGCGCATGATGGGATAGTCACAGGCTGCACCAACCTTTGAATCGTCAGGCACACCGCCTCCGGGACGGAACTTCATGGAGGTGTATGCGGGGAAGTCGGCATACATGTAGTTGGGGTCGCTCGTAGAGGAGATGAGCAGAGGCTCCTGGCCGCTCAGGTCGTGGTCTTCGGGAGCCTTGAAGCTGAGCTTGCGGAAGTCGCTGTTGGCAATCTTGTCGTAGAGTTCAGATGCAATCATCGTGAAGGGACCGGCAGCGGCATAGCCGTAGGTGGCTTCGTTGGACATCCAGCTGGTCCAGTTCAGAATACCCGTCTGCACAACGTCATCGTCTGCCGAAACGCTGGAAGCCCACATCCAAGAGTCGACATTCATGTCGTTGAAGCCGGTCTTTGTGTCGAGCCACTGTGCGCGTGTGAGAGGCTTATTGCCACCTGTAGCAATGGCTTCGGCAGCTGCCTGCTCAGCCTTGGCGTATTCTGCCTGGGCCTCACCTGTCTTGCCAGTCTCCTCCAGGTAACCGGCATTCCACATGTACAGGCGTGCCTTCAGACCTTTCACACAAGCAAGGTCAGGAGTGGTCTTGCTGCTGCGGGTGTAGTTTGATATCAGAGAGTCGGCCATCTCCAGGTCGGAGAGGATGAAGTCGTACATAGCCTCGTGGCTGACACGGGGATTGTTCTGTACCTGGTCTTCGGGTGTTTCATCGGTTACGATGGGCACGGTCAGATAGTTGATGCTCTTGCCGAATGCGCTGTCATCATCGCTGCCGCCGTCGGTATTTGTGGTCAGGTAGTCCAGACCGAACTTGTCGTTGGGCAGGAACTCGTAGATACGTGCGGCATCCAGATAGAAGAGGGCGCGGTAGGCGTATGCTGCGCCCAGATAGCCGGCGCTGAGGCCTTCGGTGACGCCCTTCAGGGCACCAATGGCATTGTTGGCCGTGTTGATGGCACCAAAGTAGTAGTACCATGTGAAGGCACTGTAGACATAGCGACGGCCCTGATAGGTATTGGCAGACCAGTTGCTATACCAGTTATAGCCACTGCTGACAACGGCCATATCGGCGGTCATGACGTCGCGGACGTGCATCAGCGAACCGTAGCCCCAATCGTAGTGGCGGTCGCTGTCGTAAACGCCAAGCTTGTTCAGGAAAGCAGGCATGGCCCATACCAAAGACTCAGAAGCCTTGCTTGAGGTCTGAAGCACTTCATCGATAACGGTGTTGGTTGGTACGGGCTCCTCGATGCAGCTGGTCAGCATGAAGGTGCTGGACAAGGCTGCTACTGTGAATAATTTATATATATTTTTCATCTTCATACACATTTTAGAAGGTTACTTTTACACCAGCACTGATGGTACGGATAGTGGAGTAGTAGGTAGCATTAGATGTACCATAGCTGAAGTTGGTGGCAGCGGTACGGGGGTCGAGACCCTGACGCTTGCTCCACAACCATACGTTAGCAGCATTCACATACAGCTTCACTCCGTCAATCTTAGCTTTGCGGAGCAGGTTGGTAGGCAGGTTGTATGCGAAGGAGAGGTTCTGCAGGCTCAGGTAGCTGGCGTTCGTCAAGAAGCGTGTGCTCAGGCTGCTCGTGTACTCGTCGCCATACTGCAGACGAGGAATGTTGCTGGTAGTGTTGGTTGGCGTCCATGCGTTCAGCAGGTCGGCGTGGAAGTTGTCACCACGGCTGCCGTTGGTGGGAGAGCTCATGTAGGTAGCATAGGGGCTGTCGTAAATCTTGCCGCCCAGCTGGTAAGCAAAGTCTACGCCCAGTTCGAATCCATAGAGCTGGAAGTTGGTGTTGAAACCACCAAAGAGTTTGGGCAGCAGGCTTTCGCTTACTACATAGTCCGTTGCCTCGTCGTAGTTGGCAGTTACGCCCTTCGAGCCGTCAGTCTTGGTGTAGTACCATGTGCTTTCGCCGGTGCTGGGGTCAACGCCTGCATACTTGGGCATGTAGAAGCTACCGATGCTCAGGTTCTCGCCCAGGAACATGTTGCCGTTGGTATAACCCTTGTACTCTTTGCCGTCGAAGTCGTAGACTGTGGCGGTCTTCTTCTCATCGGGCATGAAGGTGATTTCGTTCTTGTAATGAGTCAGGTTCAGGCCTAAGTTCCACTTGAAGTTCTGCAAGCGGAAGATTTCGGCATTCAGTTCAACTTCGACTCCATGGTTGACCATGTCACCGACGTTGTCGTAATAGCCGCCGAAACCGGAGCTGCGAGGCAGTGAGAAGAAATAGAGCATGTCGCTGGTCTTGCGCCAGAAGTATTCGACGCTACCGGTCAGGCGGTTCTTGAACAAACCGAATTCCAGACCACCGTTCAGTTCACCCACGGTCTCCCAGGTGATGTTCTCGTTACCCTTTGTAGAACTGGGGATAACGGCGGGGTTGCCACCAGAGTTCACGACGGTGTAGCGGTTGGTGTAGAGATAGCTGGAGATGTTGTCGTTACCCTGTTCACCATAGCTGAGCTTCAGTTTCAGGAAGTCGACCCACTTGGCCTTCTTCATGAACTTTTCCTCCGACATAACCCATGCACCGCTGACGCTGTAGAAGTTACCCCACCAGCGACCGTCGGCCTTGGCGAAGCGGCTCGATGCCTCACGGCGATACTGAGCCGAGAGGAAGTATCTCAGGGCATAGTTGTACTGGGCACGTGCGAAGTAAGCCTCGTCGTTGTACATGGTGGTATAGGAGGCTGCGCCCGAGTTGTCGGTTACGGCACCGTTCAGTTCCAGGTTGTTGGGGTCGAACATGTTGTAGCGGCTGGCCGACAGGGTGTAGTAGTTATTGCGATACCACTCGTGACCAATCATGGCGCTCACGTCGTGCTTGTTGAAGTCGTGGCCCCAGTCTAACTGCTGACGGAAGGTGTAGTCCAGCGTGCGCGAATGGCCCTTGGTGAGGATACCGTTCTGTCCGGCATAGTTACCATAGTAGGGGTTGATGAGGTCGGTGCTGCGGCTCTCGTCGAGGTTCACGGTGTTTTGGGTGGTGAACTTGAAGTCCTTGGCAAAGCGGATTTCAGCAAAACCTGTTGCGCTGAGGGCATTGCCTTCCCAGCGGTTAACATCAACCTGCTGCGACTGAATGGCGTTTGAACCGGGGAAGATGGGACGAACGCTACCGGCGTTGGCTCCATCGGCCCAGTCGTGCATGAGGAAACCATTCTGGGGGTCTACCTTGATGCTGCCGTCGCTGTTGCGGATATACAGCGGATAGATGGGGGCAATCTGGGTGGCAACGGCGAAGATGTTGGTAGAGCTGTTGCTCGTACCGTCGGCCAGCATAGACTTGGCATTGTAGTGGCTGTAGTTGACGTTGGCACCCACTTTCAGCCACTTCTTGGCCTGCAGGTCAGCCTTCAAACGGCCGTTGATGTTCTCCATGCTGCTGTTGAAGGTAATACCTTCGTTGTTGATGTAGCCGAAACTGGCGAAGAAGTTGCTCTTCTCGTCAGACTTGCTGACGTTGACGTTGTACTCCTGGCGGAAGCCATTGTGGTATGCCTCGTCGAGCCAGTTGTCGGGCAGCAACATGTAGTCGCCGGTCACACGGCCCAGGGTGGCGTTGGGGTTCAGCTTACCGTTCATGCCAATCAACTGCTGTCCGGCGGGAACATTATATACGTTCATGCCCAGGCCGTAGTTGTTGTTGGAGGCCAGGTTACGGTTGGCCCACTGGTTGGCCTGAGAGGTGGTGTAGCCCAGCTTGTCCTGAGCGTAGTTGTTCAGGGCGCCATAGTACATCTCGTAGTACTGTGCGGGGCTGTTCACTGTCTTGTACTCGCGGCGTGCGCGGCTGTTCGAACCCCACTTGGCATCGAGGGTTACCTTGGCCTCTCCGCGCTTACCGCTCTTGGTGGTAATCAGGATAACGCCGTTGGCACCACGGGCACCATACAGAGAGGTGGCTGCAGCGTCCTTCAGTACGGTCATGCTCTCCACGTCGGATGTGTTGATGGTGTTCATGTCACCGCCATAGGGGGCGCCATCCACAACGATCAGGGGAGAGATGCCAGCACTCAGTGAGCTGATACCGCGGATGCGGATGCTGGGGTTGTTGTTGGCGGGGTTACCAGTCAGGCTGTACAGCTCCACACCGGCCACGTGGCCCGTCAGAGCGTCCAGGGCATTGGTGCTCTGGATGGCCTCGATCTGTTCCGTGCCTACAACGGTGGCCGAACCGGTAAAGGCTTGCTTGGTGGAGGTACCGTAAGCGACTACCATCACTTCGTCCATAGCCTTGCTGTCGGTTTGCATTTCCACTCTGATGTTGGGCTTAACGCGAACCAACTGCTTTACCATACCCGAGCAGCTAACCTCCAAACGCTTCACGTTCGAGGGTACTGTCAGGGCGAACTTACCTTCTACATTTGTAACGACACCGTTTTTGGTGCCTTCCAAAAGTACGGAGGCTCCTGGGATTGGCTCACCATCCTCGGCGCTCACTACGGTACCCGTAACGCGCGTTTGGGCGATGGCCAGACTTGCTATCATGAAGCAAGCCAAGAAAAGTGCAATTCTCTTTCTCATAGAATACTCTTTTACTTTTAGTTAAACATATAAAATTAAGTTT
>ODAJ012192152.1_pt1 | contig 12941 bp, 10 predicted proteins | sample 1539241 | NCBI WGS metagenome assembly ODAJ01 (sample SAMN02144231, study PRJEB22623) | gut metagenome | biome: sheep rumen | host: Ovis aries | place: New Zealand | reverse complement strand
CAGGGCTAAGCCCGAAGTACTTAGAGCAAAGATGATATATGCCGGCATGAAATGGGACTGGAATTACCACCTAAATTGACGCAGAACCAATCTTTTTCAGGCTCTGATAACGTTTTTGTCAAATCAACAAAGAAGAAAAAAGGGAAAATATTTGGTCGTTTCAAAAATAATGCCTACCTTTGCACGGAAAAATTAAGGCTAACAGTTTTTTCAGATAGGAGCATAGCTCAGTTGGTTTAGAGCGCTTCAGTCACATTGAAGAGGTCTTGGGTTCGAGTCCCAATGTTCCTACAAACGAAGTTGGAATAAAGAATTTGGAGTTACGAAGTGTATATTTACCTCGTAACTCCAAATTTTTCATTCCATATTCCAACTTCATTTGTCGGCCACGATGCGTATGTAGGGTCTGAAGAAGCAGGCAGGTACGCGGGTCTCGAAGGGGAAGAGATGCTTGTCGGCATCCGACGGGTTCTGTCCGGCCCACACCTTCATGTTGTCACCCAGCCACGCGGGCGGCCTGGCTGACGAAAGGTTCCAGGAGGCCGATGTCGGCTATCGTGGCGGGCAGAATGAGTTTCTGCATTGGAGGCTGGGCTGAGTGGTAGGTTTGCATCTATTTTTCTCGGCGGGGAAACCGCCGAGCGCTATTGGGGGTGGGGTTACAGGGCTATGCCGTCAATGCGCAGGCGGAGCTGGCCGGCGGGCACCTGTACCTGGACGGTGTCGCCAACGTGGTGGCCTTGCAGAGCCCGGGCTATGGGTGACTTGATGGAGATTTTGCCCTGGCGGAGGTCGGCCTCGTGGGGGCTGACGATGGTGTAGGTGACGGTATGGTTGTTGCCCAGGTTGGTCATTTCTACACGGCTCAGCAGTCCCACGCTGTCGGCCTTGAGACGGCTGGAGTCTATGACGCGGGCGTTCTCCAGAATGCGCTGCTTGTAGCGTATGCGGCTGAGGAGTCGTCCCTGCTCGCGCTTGGCGGCATGGTACTCGAAGTTCTCCGAGAGGTCGCCCTTGTCGCGGGCCTCGGCTATGGCGTCGCGCACCTGGGGCAGTTCTACGCTCTCCATGTGGCGTAGTTCGGCTACGAGCTTGTCGTAGCCTTCTTGTGACATGTATTCCATATTGCTTGTGTGATAAGGCTCGGCGGGGAAACCGCCGAGCGCTGTTTGTTTATCCGTAGAACTCTTTATACCACTCGGCGAAGGCGCGTAGGCCCTGTCGCAGCGGGGTGGAGGGTTTGAAGCCATAGTCGCGCTCCAGGGCGGACGTGTCGGCAAAGGTGACGGGCACGTCGCCGGGCTGCATGGGCACGAGGCGCTTGTGGGCCTCGAAGTCGTAGTCCTCGGGCAACACCTTGGCACGTATGAGCTCCTGCTGCAGCGTGTCAACGAAGTTGAGCAGATTCTCGGGCGAGTTGTTGCCTATATTATAGACGGCGTAGGGCGGCAGGGGCAGTCCGTCGTCGCCCTGCTGCTTAGAGGGTGCTCCCTGCATGATGCGCACCACGCCCTCTACGATGTCATCGACATAGGTAAAGTCGCGCATGCAGTTGCCGTAGTTGAAGATTTCGATGGTCTTGCCTTCACGCAGCTTGTTGGTGAAGCCGAAGTAGGCCATGTCGGGGCGGCCGGCAGGACCATAGACGGTAAAGAAGCGCAGGCCCGTGGAGGGTATGTTGTAGAGTTTGGAGTAGGCATGGGCCATGAGCTCGTTGCTCTTCTTGGTGGCGGCGTAGAGGGAGACGGGGTTATCGACCTTGTCGTCGGTCGAGTACGGCACCTTCTTGTTCGAGCCATAGACTGACGATGATGAAGCATAGACCAGGTGCTCGACGCCTCTATATGTCTGATGGTTGATGGCTGATGGCTGAGCATTCACATCTTCCTTCTTACATCTTACATCATCCATCGAGTGGCGGCAGGCCTCCAGAATGTTGTAAAAGCCTATGAGGTTCGACTGAATGTAGGCATCGGGGTTGGTAATGCTGTAGCGCACGCCGGCCTGGGCGGCCAGATTGACCACTACTTGCGGCTTGTACTGCTGGAACAACAGGTCGATAGTGGCACGGTCGGCAATGTCGCCCTTAACAAACACCCACCGGTTTCCGCCGGTTCCGTCGAGGCGGTTCAGCTCGTCGAGCCGATACTCCTTGAGGCGGACGTCGTAATAATCGTTCATGTTGTCAATGCCGACGATGGTGGCACCCTTAGCGTCCTTGAACAAACGCTTCACCAGGTTGCTGCCAATGAAGCCGGCTGCACCCGTCACAAAAATGCTTTTATTGTCTAAGTTAATCTTTTCCATATCTCTTTGTTTTTGTCAAAGGTCTAAAGTCTAAGGTCTAAGGTTGGTTATGGCCTTTGACCTTTGACCGATTACTATTGACCATATAAACGAACTGCTTCATAATACGTATCAAGACTGCCTATATCAAAACGGCCGGCAGTCATGGGCCATGCGTGCATCACGGTATGCTCCACCATGTAGTGGGCCAGGTTGCCAGGGGCATCCTTGCCGCAGCCGTTCTCCACCGAGTGGCGCACCAGGTCGAGGTCCTGTTCGAGGTAGATGTAGAAGGGCGGCACGGCCCATTGGCTCTTCGGCTCCTGCGGTTTCTCCTCCATATTGAGCACGTGCATCTGCTCATCCACCACGATGACGCCCGTGCGCTGCAGCTTCTCTATGCTGGGCTGTTCGTGGCACATAATGCACGACGTGCCTTTCTCCTTGGCAAAGTCGATGAACTCCTGGAAGGAGAAGAAGAGCAGGTTGTCGGCAGCGACGACCAAGACCCCCTCTGACTCGGAGCCCCCCTCTAACTCCCCCTGTTTAGGGGGAGGACACTGGTGCTGCTTATCCATATAGTCTATAGCGAGCAGGAGGTCGCAGACGGCACCCAGCCTTGTCTCGTTGGTTTCCGTCCCGTCGTCAATGATGGTAATGGGCTTCTGGTAGTGCTGTTCGCTCTTCCACTCCTCAAAGATGTGGGCAAACTTATGGTTAGTCACTATGATGTGCTCATCGATGTCATCAATACGGTCAATGTCATCGAGCATGCGGCCGAGTATGGTGTTCTCCCCAATCTTCAGCAGCGGCTTCGGAAAATTCTTGGTCAGCTCACCCAGTCGTGTAGCATAACCAGCGGCAATAACAATATTTTTCATTTTAAATAATCTGTCTAAAGTCAAAAGTCTAAGGTCTAAGGTCCTTCAGACAAAACGGGCCCCGTCATCGGGCTTGACCCAGAACACCTGGAAGGTCTTTTCGTACTCGGGGAACTGGGCCAGGTAGCGCTCGGTCAGCTTCGTCTCTATCTCCTCCTTATAGGCAGGGTCAACCAAGGCGATGCAGGCACCCTTGAAACCTGCCCCGGAGAAACGGCCTCCCCAGACGCCGGGCAGCTCACGCATAATCTCGTAGATGGCAATCAGCTCAGGCGAGCCGCACTCATAGTTGTGGATGCTCGACTCACAGCTGTCGAACGACAGCTTGCCAAACAGCTTCAAGTTACCCGTCTCCCATGCCGTAACACCCTGACGCACACGGCGGTACTCAGAGTAGAAATGCTCTGCACGACGGGCAAAGCGTGCCGGCATGGCTATGCGTGTCTTCTCGAACGTAGCCTTCGGTATGTCGCGCAAAAAAGTCTTGTCAAACGTCTTCAGCGGCTGCTCCGTGTAGGCCAGCATGTTCCATGCAGCCGTCTTACACTCAAACACCCTGAGGTTATAGTCAGAGTTCACCAGCGACCGCGTCAGTCCGCTGAAGAAGATGCCTATTTCAAAGTCTGGCATGTCCGGGTTCCGCTTAATGATGCGCCATTCGTTAGAGTCGCAGTCCAAGAAGAGCAGGCCGTCCTTCTTTCCTAAGGCGATGCAGGCCTGGTCCAGCAGACCATTGTTCAGCCCGATGTATTCACGCTCAGCCTCAGAGGCTATCTGCACCACCTCAAACGGCTGCAGCGTCATGCCGTTGGCCTTGGCAAAAGCCATCACGTAGGCAATGAGCACGGCGGCACTCGAGCTCAGGCCACCCACGGGCAGCGAACCCTGAATAACGCCCTCTATGCCTTTTGTCAGCTCAAAACGCTTGCGCAGGGCATACTTGGCACCACGGGCATAGTCGCCCCAGTGGTGTTCCTTCACCTGCGAAGGAGCCTGAATGTCGAACTCCACGTCGCCCTCGAAGGTTCTCGACTGGAGCTTCACCATGCTGTCGTCCCTCACGTTAAACCAGAGGTCAACACCTTTATTAATAGCAAATCCCGTCACCAGTCCATGCTGATGGTCCACGTGCGCTCCTAACGGACACACACGATACGGAGAAAAAATATGATACTGATAATCCATCTTTAACACAAATTTGGTGCAAAGATACGAATAATTCTTAATTCATAATTCATAATTAATAATTATTTTATATATTTGCAACCATAAATCGTAAAAAACGAAATTATATGAGCAGTAAGGAATGCATAGAAAAACTGTCTAAAGTCTTGTTTTGGGACATCGACATGAGGGAAGCAGACTTAGATAAGTATCCCTCCCAATACATTCAGCGCGTTCTGGAGTATGGAAGCCTGGAAGATTGGAGGCTCATTCGTTCCTATTATGGACTGGATAAAATCGTAGAAGTTTGCAAACGACTCAGGACACTCGACCCCATCTGCCTTTCCTACATTTGCGCAATTTCGGACACCAAAAAAGAAGAATATAGATGCTTTCACTTCACACAGTCGTTCCCGACACATTGGAACTCATGAAAAGGCTTATGGCTGAGCCTTTGTTCAGCAAACTCCGACTCGTTGGGGGCACGTCGTTGGCATTACAATTTGGACATCGGCAGAGTATAGACCTTGACATGTTCGGAGAATTGTCCGATGATGATGAGGCAATAGACAAAACCATCAAAGGCATTGCAAAAAGTATTACAGTCCTCAAAGACTCCCCCCACATCAAGATATACGATTTGGATGGTGTGAAAGTTGACTTCGTTGATTATTCGCGCTATTCATGGATTGATGATGCCATCATTGAAGACGGACTTCGCTTAGCTTCTCCGAAAGATATTGCTGCCATGAAGGTAAACGCCATTATGGGACGTGGTTCACGCAAGGACTTTATCGATTTATATTTTCTTCTTCAGCATTACAGCATTCAAGAGATTCTGAGCTTCTACAAAATGAAATACCCCGAACACAACCTCTTTCGTGCATTGATGAGTCTGTCGTATTTCGAAGATGCCGAGATGCAACAGGTGCCAACAATGTTTGCTTCCACCAGCTGGGAAGAAATGAAAAGCACTATTCTTCAGCAAGTCAAAAAATTATAATGCTCATCGTAAAAATAGTTACATATTAAACAGAGAACAAGATGGATATTACAGAGAGATTCTTAAACTACACCAAGTTCGACACGCAGTCGTCAGAAGAGAGCGAGAGCGTGCCCAGTACCGCCAAACAACTCATCTTTGCCGAATACCTTAGGAAGGAACTCGAACAGGAGGGCCTGCAGGACGTGGAGATGGACGAAAAAGGCTACATCTACGCCACGCTGCCCTCGAACGTGAAGGGCGAAGTGCCCGTCATCGGCTTCATTTCCCACTACGACACCAGTCCCGACTGCTCAGGTGCCAATATTCACCCGCAGATTATCCGCAACTACGACGGGTCGGACATCCTTCTCAGCGAAGGCATCGTCAGTAGTCCCACCAAGTTCCCCGAACTGCTGCAGCACGTGGGCGAAGACCTCATCGTTACCGACGGCCACACCCTCTTGGGAGCCGACGACAAGGCCGGCATCGCCGAGATAGTACAGGCTATGGTCTGGCTGCAACAGCACCCCGAGGTGAAACACGGCAAGATTCGCGTAGCCTTCAACCCCGACGAGGAAATCGGCATGGGTGCCCACCACTTCAACGTAGAGAAGTTCGGCTGCCAGTGGGCCTACACCATGGACGGCGGCGACGTGGGCGAGCTGGAGTTTGAGAACTTCAACGCCGCCTCGGCCAAGGTCACCATCAAGGGCATCAGCGTACATCCGGGCTACGCCAAGGGTAAGATGGTCAATGCCAACGCCCTGGCTGCCGAATTTGCCAACATGCTGCCCGCCGACGAGACACCCGAGACCACCGAGGGCTATCAGGGCTTCTACCACCTGCTGGGCATTCAGTCGAACATCGAACAGGCCAAGCTGTCGTACATCATACGCGACCACGACCGCGACCGCTTCGAGGACCGAAAGCGCTTCGTTCTGCGCTGTGCAGACCAGATGAACCAAAAGTACGGCGAGGGAACGGTGACAGCCGAAGTGAAGGACCAGTACTACAACATGAAGGAGAAGATAGACCCGCAGATGCACGTCATTGATCTCGTGCTGAAAGCCATGCAGGAGGTGGGCGTGGCTCCAAAGGTGCGCCCCATTCGCGGCGGCACGGACGGTGCACAGCTCTCGTTCAGAGGTCTGCCCTGCCCCAACATCTTTGCCGGCGGCGTCAACTTCCACGGCCCCTACGAGTTTGTCAGCATACAGTCGATGGAGAAAGCCATGCAGGTCATCGTCAAGATATGTGAGCTGACGGCAGCCTACAACGACTAAGACAGAAAAAAACAGTAAAGAAGGCCCTGACTACAGATTGTTCAGGGCGTCAATCGACTCCTGTTCGCCTACCACCCAAAGCACGTCGCCAACTTGGAACCTGCGGGTGGGGCTAACAGGAGTCAGGCTTTCCTTGCCTTCCTCCAAACCTACCACCATACAACTATATACAGAGCGGATGCCCGAATCGATGAGCGTCTTACCCACGAAGGGACTCTTGGTCGTTATCACGAGCTGGCTGAGCTTCATTTCGTGCTGCTCGAAGTTCAGGTCTTCACCAAACACCTCCGTCTTGACGGCGTGGCCGAAAGCAGCCAGTTGTGCGTCGGTACCAATGGCCTGCACCTTGTCGCCCGGGAAGATGAGGTAGTCGCCGTCAGGTATGTTCAGACGGTGGTTAGCCCTGAAAATGCTGCTAATGTGGACGCCATACTTCTTGCCCCACTCCAGCTGGCGCAACGTATGGCCCATCCAGCGCGTGTCCATAGGGATGTCGAAGTCGGCCATGTGGATATCGCGGTCAAGCAGCCGGCCCTCGTAGAGCGGACGCTTATGGCCGCTGACCTGTGCGGCAATGTCGCGTGACCGCAGGTTGTTCAGGAAGAGTCGCTCCATGCGTATGCTGTTTCTCTTGGCAAGACGCGAGAAGATAACAGCTACTACGACAAGCACGCCCACCGTAATGAGTACAGCCGGCGTGAAGCGGCTCAGGTGGTGGCAGACGTAGAACACGAAGGCTACGGCCAGCATGATGCGCACAAGGACGGTAAACATCAGGGGAAAGCGGTTGCGGCTGTTCTCGTCCCAGAGGGCCTTAAACTCCTCGCTTCGGTTCTTCTTCATAATCATGGCACGCAGGAAGGGTGCCAGTATGGTAATGGTCAGCACGCCGGTCAGCGCATTGGCCCACCAGTAGAGTTCCTTGCCTGGCATGAGCTTATGAATGAGCGGCTCGACGAAGGTGAACATGATGCTGATAATGGCCAGCGAGAGGATGGAATAGACCACGATGTTCAGCCCCATCTGCAACAGCAGGGCGCGCCAAAGGCTCTTGCCCGTAGCGCCCGACTGGTTAGTCGAGAAGTGGTTCAGAATGCGAATGAGCCGCTTGGGCAAGCGACGCTCGAGGGCTGCCGATGCAGGCACCGAGAGCCGAATCATGTAAGGCGTGAGGAACGTGGTAATGACCGATACGGCCACCACAACGGGATAAAGGAAGTCGCTGATGACGCCCAGTGACAAGCCTAAAGAGGCGATGATAAACGAGAACTCGCCTATCTGCGCCATGGAGAAGCCGCAACGCACGGCCGACTTCAGCGACTCGCCACCCAACATAAACGCCAAGGTGCCGAAGATGCTCTGGCCCATCAGGATGGTAAGCACCAGGGCGGCTATGGGCAGGGCGTAGCTGACGATGATGTTAGGATCGACCAGCATACCGACAGAGACGAAGAAGATGGCACCAAAGAGGTTCTTAACAGGCTCAACGAGCTTCTCAATGCGTTCGGCCTCAACGGTTTCTGCCAAGATGCTGCCCATGATGAAGGCTCCGAAAGCTGACGAGAAACCCACCTCGGAAGAAAACACCGCCATGGCACAGCAAAGGCCCAGTGCCACAATGAGCAGCACCTCGTTATTAATGAGCCGGCGAGCCTTTCGCAGCACCAGCGGAATGGCAAAGATGCCCACCACGAGCCAGAGCACGAGGAAGAAACCTATCTTCAGGATGGAGCCCAGCATCTGGCCACCGTCAGGATTGTTGCCGCTGGCTAAGGCTGAAAGCATAACCATCATGACAATGGCCAGAATGTCCTCCAGTATGAGGACGCTCATCACCATGCCGGCAAACTTCTGCTGACGAAGGCCCAGGTCGTCGAAAGCCTTATAGATAATGGTTGTCGAAGACATGGCCAGCATACCACCCAGGAAGATGCAGTCCATGCGCGACCAACCAAAGGCGTGACCCACCACGACGCCCAGCATGGACATGGAGAAAATGATGCAGACAGTAGAAATGATGGGCGAGATGCCCATTTTCAGAATCTTCTTGAACGAGAAGTCCAGCCCCAACGAGAAGAGCAGGAACATGACACCGATGTCGGCCCACAGATGGATGCTCTCCGTATCGACCACCGAGGCCGTGTAGGGCATGTGGGGCGACACGAGGAAACCGGCCACGATGTATCCCAACACCAGAGGCTGCTTGAGTTTCTTAAACAACAGTGTAACGACGCCCGCAACAATGAGCATCAGTGCCAAATCTCGAATCAACGGAGCTAAATCTGCCATATCTCAAAGTCTCATATAACTTCAACCCTCAACCTTCAACCCTCAACTAATACCACTGCACGGCGTTCGAATAGCTGCTGCGCTTGTCGTACTTCAGCACGTCGGTCAGCGTGGCGGCGTTACAGCGGAAGGAGAAGTTGTAGCTGGTGTAGGGAGCCAGCGTTACCTGACACGACATGTTGAAGCAGTGCAGGTCGCGGGAAAGTGAAACAACGGTCTGAGTTATCTTTTTGTGGTCAAAGTCGTAACCCGAGGAGTAGTTGATGTTCCACCCGTCGGCTATCTGTATGTTACCGCTCACGTTGAGAGTCTGCGTGAAGGAGTACGGGTAGCGCATGGTATTGTAGTTGAAACGCCCCTGACGGTTCTCCCTGATGTTGAAGCCGTAACTGATATGCATGGTCCACGGCAGCTTGAAGGCCATGTAGCCGTCCTCGTCCGTCTCAGCCTTGCCGCCACCTTCGTTCTTGCTACGCTTGGCCTTCTCCATGTCGGTGTCGATGTTGGCCTCCAGTCCGTCCAGTTCGTCTTCTTCCTCCTCGTCGCGGCCCTTGGGTTTCTTCTTGTCGTCATCGTCGGTGCTTTCACCCCTGAGCCACTTGAAGAACTTGCCTATCTTCTCGTTGTTCAGCTCGTAGGCCAGCTGGTGTGAAATGCTTTGGAACCGGCCCCACTTACCTTTCTCCCAGTACGTAGTGCGCTGACTCTCGTAAGGTGTAGCTCCCACGGAGTCAGCCTCATAGACGTAGCTGGCGAACGACGTGGAGAGGTTCAGCGTGTAGCTCTTCGAGAGCTTCAGGCGCAGACTCACGGAGAGTGGGCTCAGCGGCTGTATGTCGGTGGCAAAGTTATAGCTCATGCCGAGGCGCAGCTCGTCAATGAGGCTTATCTTCTTAAAGCCCGTGGTGTCTTCATCGCTCTTCAGCTTCATCTCGACGTTGTTCGAGAGGTTAATGCTCATGCTGCCCGTGCGGCTCTTCGAGGTAGGTGGACTGTAGAGCGCCCCCTGGTAGGGTGAGTATTCCACCCACGAGACGTTGCCGTCGGCATCGGTCTTCTGGTAGCTCTCCCAGTAGCCGTACCGCGAGACGCTGAAGTTGGGCGCGTAGTTGAACGAGATGTCGGGCGTCAAGACGTGGCGAATGGCTACAATCTTGTCGCCAAACAACTTACGGCTGGGCACGTACATGCCGTAGAGCTTCGTCGAGAGACTCAGGCTCATGTTCCAGTCATAGACGTTGTAGAAGCCGCTCACCGTGTCGGTAACCTCCTTCTGGTTTGATTCGTCCCACGACTTCTTGCTCTTGCTGAAGTACATGCGGTCGCGGAAGTTGAACTGCGGGGTCACGCTGAGCACGTCGAAAGCGGTAAATGCGGCCGAAATGGGCACTTCGTGCTTGATGCCGTTCTGCCAGTCGCGGTTCAGACGCGAGTGTAGCAGCCTGTCCTCCTTTGTACGTATGGAGTTCTGCATTTCGCCCTTGTACTGCACGTTGATTTTCTCGTACCACTTTTCGCCACTGCTGCCCCGTTTGCGGAAGGGGTAGAACTTGGCAATGTTGACCGTCAGGTTAGGCAGCGTCAGGGAGATGACGGAGTCGCGCATGTTCTGGTCCAGGTTGATGGTGGTTCCCAGCGTCATGCCGATGCTCGAAAACTGCGTCTGCATGGATACCGACGACGTACGGGTACTCTGGTTCAGCGCCTGCGGGTTGTAGAGCGACGAGAGGTTGTTCATCTCGTAATTGGTCGTGGCAAAGTTGACGCGTGCCGACAGCGTGGTGTAGGGGTTGGCCTTAGCGTCCTGCTTGTGGTCCCATATCACCTTGAAGCTGGTAGTGTTCGTGTAGTCACGCATGTTCTTTTCGCCCGTCACCGTGCTCTGGTAGCTAACGAGGAAGTTGCCGCTATACTTATAGCGCTTGCGGTAGTTGGAGGTTCCCGTCACGCCCCACGAGCCCTTGGTGTATATTTCGCCAATGAGCTTCAGGTCCATCTTGTCGCTGATGGCAAAGTAGTAGCCACCGTCGCGCAGATAGAAGCCACGCGAGGTCTCGTCGCCATAGGTAGGCATGATGAAACCGCTGGAGTAGCTCTTCGTGAAGGGAAAGAAGCCGTAGGGTATGGCAAACGGCAGCGGCACGTCGGCCACGACGAGATAGGCCGGACCGAACACGACGTCCTTGCCCGGTCGTACCTTAGCACGACTCAGGGCCAGATAGAAGTCGGGGTGAGCCTCTTCGCACGTGGTGTAGCGTCCGTGCTGCAGGAACAGTTCGCCCTCAGAACCGCGCTTGGCCAGCTGCGACGTCAGGAAGCCCTCGTCCTGCTTCGTATATACCTCGCTGATGAGTCCCTTCTTCGTCTTGAAGTTAAAGGCCATGGTGTCACTCTCGTAGGTGTCGCTACCCATACTGAACACGGGCGTTCCGTTTATTTTGCCCGTAGAGTCGGCCGTACCCGTAGCGTGTACCAGGTTCGAGTCGAGGCTCATGTATATCTGGTCACTCTCCAGGTTCATGTCCTGATATTTCACCTTGGCATCGCCAAAAAGGTGAGCCCTCTTCGTTGCGGCATCGTAGGTCATGGAGTCCTTCGACGAGTACTCCACCGGTGCCTCAATGCTGTTCTTGTGCTTGCGGTTCAGGCTGTCCATACGAAGCGAGTCATCGACGGCCTTGTTTCTCTTGTAAATGAGGAGCTGCAGGGAGTCCATCTTCGTGGTATCGACGGCTATAGAGTCTATAGTCGCTATAGGTTCTATAGAGTCTATAGTCGCTATAGTTGCTATAGTATCTATAGTTGTCCCTATGGAGTCACTGTCCTCCGCAACCACGGCAGAACGCCCTTGCACCGCTTGACGGAAGCGCAAAGAAGGCAATCCCGCCATCACAAAAATGAAGGCGAAAAGCAATATAAATATGAGTGTTTTCCTTCTCACGGCTGCAAAGGTACAATATTTTAGTGGAAAGTAAAGAGTGAAGAATGAAGAATTTGCTACCGCCTTTATTTTTTTAACATTCGTTTCTCAACGATGGCAGCAGCAAACTCTCCACTCTTCACTCTTCACTCTTCACTCTCAAACCTCCTCGCCCACTCACGGAGCTTCGCTACGCCTTCTGGGCCGAACTTCTCCAGAGAGCGGCAGGCACCGTCAAGCGTCTTCACCCTGTCAGGCGACGACTTCGAGTAGAACTTGTCCGCATAGCAGATAATCTGCTCTTCGAGTGTCTCTGGCTCCAGTCCCGGAAGTCCGGTCCCCGTGTGTCGTTCGGCCACGCGGGCATGCCGGGGGAAGCCTTCCGCCCTCAGCAGTTCACCGCCTATGGGTCCGTGCTTGATGTAGGGCTCCGTGCCCGTGCAATGAATGCCTGGTGCGTCGCAGCGGAAGATGCCCACGTCGTGCAGCATGGCCGCCTCCTCCAGGAACTGCCGGTCCAGCCCTAGCTCGGGGTGCTTGTCGGCTATGCTCAGTGCCCTGTCAGCCACCTGCCTCGAATGTTTCAGGAGCAGCCGTCTGAGTTCGTTATCCTCAGGGTAGTATTTATTAATAATGTGTAGATAGTCCATCAAATCCTTACGCCTGACGCTCTATCCAGCCGAGGGTGTCACCACGGCGCACCTTAGCTCCCTGCTTGGCACTGACCTCAACGAGCTTGCCGCCAAGGGCTGCGGGGATGGGCACTATTTCGTTCCACGGGGCCTGGATGTAGCAGAAGGTGTCGCCTTCCTTGTACTTCTGCCCCACGAACGGCTCTAAGCAGGGTTCGCAGGCACCTTCGCCCGAGAACTCGTAATACACCTGTCCGGCTACGGGAGCCACGAGGGCGTCGGCCTTGGCATGCTTGAAGGCAGCCAGCTCTTCGGGCTTCATGGCAGTGCCGAGCTTGGCGTCCTTGGCCTTCTGGATGTCGGCCAGCAGCTGCTTCTTGGCCTGACCGCTCTTGAAGGGGCGGTACTGCTCGGGGTGCATGGCCAGTTCGAAGAGTTCCTCGTCGTCCTGTCCGTAGTCCCAGCCGTTCTCGTCCATCTCCTTGCGGAAGCCGTCCAGGG
>ODAJ014771022.1_pt1 | contig 12942 bp, 7 predicted proteins | sample 1539241 | NCBI WGS metagenome assembly ODAJ01 (sample SAMN02144231, study PRJEB22623) | gut metagenome | biome: sheep rumen | host: Ovis aries | place: New Zealand | reverse complement strand
GGAGGCCTGAAGTCCAACCTTGCTCGTCAGACGGATGAGGTCTTCGTTCGTCTTCAGCTTATGCAACGAGTCTGTGCGTGAACGCAGGAAGCCGAGTTTCAGTTCAAGTTTGTTGTTCCATATCCACTTCTCCTTATTATCATAGTTGGCTTCGAGTGTCAGCGCACCTACCATCGAGTAGTTGCTTTCACCACCTTTATACCAGTTGCCTGATACATAGTTCTGCATGAACTGGAGGAAACCGTCTCCCTTGTAAGTCCAGAACTTGGGAACCTGCACCATCACGGTATCAGGAATATCCTCCGGCGTGTCCATAGCCAACGGCTCTTCGACTTTCTCGACAAAATCAACCTTGTTCTCAATCGGCGTGTTGACATCATCACGTATCGAACCTGTCTCCTGAAGATCTGTCTCGGTAGCTTTCACCAAGTCTGGACGATTCAGATACACTTTCAGAAGAGCAGCGTCAATCTCGTCAGAGAGCTTGTCCTTACCTGCTGCCTCTGAATTCAAGGCCAACGACTTGTCTGCTACATCATGATAGAAGGTTAAGGGTGCAAACAGGCGATAGTAACGCCCATCCACACTGTCATTCGGCTGCGCGGCCTTTGCGCTGAGCGCTAAAGCAACCGCAAAAAATAATGTTAGTTTTCTCATATCTAACTGCAAAGATACAATTTTTTCTCTATAGATTGCGTAGAATTCCCATTTTTTTCGTAATTTTGCACCTTGATTTATAGCGTATATCAATAAAAAGCAACAAATAAATGAACAAAGACACTATCATCGGCTTCGTCCTCATAGCGCTGGTCCTCATAGGATTCAGCTGGTATAACCAGCCTTCGGCAGAAGAGATTGAAGCCGCACGGAAGCAAGACAGTATCGCGGCTGCCATCAAGGATAACGCAGCCAAGCAACAGAAACTGAATGAAGCTGCACAAAAGGCAAAGGCTGAGGCTGCCAAAGCAGACTCTACAGCCCTGTTCTTCTCAGCACTCTCAGGTACCAACCAGCAGATTGTGCTGAAAAACGGCAAGGTGCAACTGACAATCGACACAAAAGGCGGAACCCTATCAAAGGCTTTCATCGAAGGCTTTGAGAACCGTGAAGACCAGATGGGCGTCACGCTCTTCGATGGGAAGACTCAGCAGATGAACTTCATGCTGGCAGGCAAGTCTGAGAACATCATCACGCAGGATCTCTACTTCACGCCTTCGAACGTGACCGATTCTACCGTCACGATGACTGCTACAGCAGCTAACGGTGGAAGCATTGTCTTCAACTACCTGCTCGGACAGGACTATCTGCTCCACTTCTCTTTCCAAGCCAAAGGCCTGAGCGGCATGTTTGCCCCCAACTATAAGGCGATGGACATCGAGTGGACGGATATGGCCCGCCAACAGGAGAAGGGTTTCACGTTTGAGAACCGTTATACCTCGGTGACCTATAAGGAGAAGACTGGCAGCACCGACTATCTGAACGAGACCTCGGAGATTGTCGATGAGAAGATCGAAGAATCGCTCGACTGGGTGGCCTTTAAGAACCAGTTCTTCTCGGCAGCCCTTATCGCCAAGGATGACTTCGCCGCAAATGCGATGCTGACCAGTATCCCGCAGGAAAAGGGAAGCGGATACCTGAAGCAATTCGGCGCCAAGCTCAAGACAGCCTTCGACCCAACAGGTGCGAGTGCCTCAGAGTTTGAGATGTATATCGGTCCGAATGACTTCCGACTGATAAAAGATGTGGAACAGCAGAGCACCTTCGGCAAGGACCTCGACCTGGAGCAGCTCGTCAATCTCGGCTGGTGGCTCGTACGCTGGATCAACCGCTGGTTTACCATCTACCTCTTCGACTGGCTCACCTCTTGGGGCTTCTCGATGGGTATCGTGCTCATCCTGCTCACCCTGCTGCTGAAGGTCATCACCTTCCCGATGGTGAAGAAGAGCTATATGTCGAGTGCGAAGATGCGTGTGCTGAAACCGAAACTCGACGAGGCCACCAAGCAGTATGACAAGCCCGAAGACCAGATGAAGAAACAGCAGGAGATGATGAACCTCTATGCCAAGTACGGCGTGTCGCCCCTCGGCGGCTGTCTGCCGATGCTCATCCAGTTCCCTATCTGGATGGCAATGTTCTTCTTCGTGCCGAATGCCATCCAGCTGCGCCGCGAGTCGTTCCTCTGGATCGACGACCTCTCCACCTATGATCCCATCATCGAGTGGGGTACTAACATCTGGGGCATCGGCGACCACCTCTCACTGACCTGTATCCTCTTCTGCGTGGCCAACGTGCTCTACAGCTATATGACTATGCGCCAGCAAAAGGACCAGATGGTGGGTGCTCAGGCTGAGCAGATGAAGATGATGCAGTGGATGATGTACCTCATGCCGCTGATGTTCTTCTTCATGTTCAACGACTACTCCAGTGGTCTGAACTTCTATTACTTCATCTCCCTCTTCTTCTCCGCCGCCATCATGTGGACACTCCGCAAGACCACCAACGACGAGAAACTGCTGGCCATACTGGAAGCCAAGTATCAGGAGAACAAGAACAATCCGAACAAGAAGACAAGTGGTCTCGCCGCCCGTCTGGAGGCTATGCAGAAACAGGCAGAGGAAATGCAGCGCCAGCGTATGAACCAGCAAAAGAGATAAGAATATGAAAGCTAAAAACATCGTTATCTTAATTTGCCTAGTCTTCCTAGGATTACCTATTAAAGCAGAAGAAACAGTGAAAATCGGAAAGCAGAACATCAAGCTCTCCAGCGAACTGATGACTCCCGAGGCCCTCTGGGCTATGGGGCGCATCGGAGCAGCTGAAGCCTCTGCCGATGGTAAGCAGATTGTCTATCAGGTAGGCTACTACAGCGTGAAGGCTAACAAGAGCCAGCAGAAGATTGCCGTCATCAATGCTGACGGTACAGGCAACACCACCCTCACCACAGGCAGCAAGAGCGAGACCGACCCCACATGGTATCAGGGAAAGATAGCCTTCCTGTCAGGAGGACAGATCTGGACCATGAATGCCGACGGCTCTGACCGCAAGCAGATTTCAAAGACCTCGAAGGATATCGAAGGTTTCAAGTTCTCTCCTGACGGCAAGAAAGTGATACTCCTCCACTCCATCGACTTCAATGAGATCATCAAGAAAAACCCAGATGACCTGCCGAAAGCTACGGGCCGCCTGGTGACAGACCTGATGTACCGTCACTGGGACCACTACGTGGAGAGTATCCAGCACCCCTTCGTGGCTGATGTGACAGAAGACGGCATCAAGGACGGCGAGGACATCCTCAGCGGAGAACCCTACGAGTGCCCGATGGAGCCTTTCGGCGGTATGGAGCAACTGGCCTGGAGCCCTGACTCGAAGACCATCGCCTACACATGCAGGAAGAAAACGGGACGAGCATACGCTATCTCAACCGACTCAGATATCTATCTATATAATATAGGTACGCGCGAGACAAAGAACCTCTGCAAGCCCGCCAACTACGTAGAGCCGGAGATTGACCCGACGAAGACGATGAAATACCAGAAGGTGAACGCACAGGAAAATCTCAAGAACAATGTGGGCTACGACCAGAATCCGAAATTCTCGCCCGACGGCAAGTATATCGCCTGGACATCGATGCAGCGCGACGGCTATGAGGCAGACCGCAACCGCCTGTGTATCTACGAGATAGCCACAGCAGAGAAACGCTACGTCACAGAGTCGTTCGACTCGAATGTCGATGACTTCGTATGGAGCGACAACAAGGATGCCATGATCTACTTCATCGGCGTATGGCACGCAACAGAGAACCTCTATGCCGTCAACTGGAAGGGAGAACTCAAGCAGCTCACCGACACGTGGGACGACTTCGGTTCGATCCACCTGATGAACAACGGCAAGCAACTCCTGATGGAGCGCCACAACTACACGTCGCCTGCCGACCTCTACATCGTAACACCCAACTTCAAGAAGCCAGTGAAGACGACTGTCGCACAGCTGACCTTCGAGAACAAGCACATCCTCGACCAACTGGCCAAGCCTACCATCCAGCAGCGCTGGGTGAAGACCTCCGACGGCAAGGACATGCTTACATGGATCATCCTGCCGCCAAACTTCGACGAGACGAAGAAATACCCCACCCTGCTCTTCTGCGAGGGTGGCCCCCAGAGTCCTGTGTCCCAGTTCTGGAGCTATCGCTGGAATTTCATGATCATGGCCTCGCAAGGCTACATCGTCGTAGCTCCCAACCGCCGCGGTCTGCCAGGCTTCGGACAGGAGTGGCTGGAGGAAATCTCCGGTGACTGGACTGGTCAGTGCATGAAGGACTATCTCGCTGCCATCGACGACGCAGCCAACAACCTGCCTTACGTGGATAAGGAGAAGCTTGGTGCCGTAGGTGCTTCATTCGGCGGTTTCAGTGTCTATTACCTCGCCGGCCACCACGAGAAGCGCTTCAAGGCATTCATCTCACACGACGGTGCCTTCAACCTGGAATCGATGTACACCGACACGGAAGAAGTATTCTTCAGCAACTGGGAATACGATGATGCCTACTGGAACAAAGACCAGACGGCCAACGCTACGCGTACCTATCAGTACTCACCCCATAGGTTCGTTGACAAGTGGGACACGCCGATACTCTGCATCCACGGCGAGAAGGACTACCGTATTGTCTATAATCAGGGAATGGGTGCCTTCAATGCAGCCCGTCTGCGCGGTATTCCTGCCGAGTTGCTCATCTTCCCCGATGAGAACCACTGGGTGCTGAAGCCCCAGAACGGTATCCTCTGGCAGCGCACATTCTTCGACTGGCTCGACCGCTGGCTGAAGTAAGCCCGGTTTTTTAGTCCCAAGGTGGGAATATTTCAGTCCCAGGCTGGGAACATGTTAGTCCCAGGGTGGGAATAAATAACGAGAAATAAAGAAAAAAAGACAAGATAATGACTCAAACGATTCAAAAAACACTACGCGACTCTGCCGGCATGCGGTGGACGGCATTGCTGCTCTTGGCCCTCGCCATGTTTTGCAGCTATATCTTCATGGACATCCTCTCGCCCATCAAGGACCTGATGCAGGAAACACGCGGCTGGGACTCTACGGCCTTCGGCACGATGCAGGGTTCTGAGGTTTTCCTTAATGTCTTCGTGTTCTTCCTGATCTTCGCCGGCATCATCCTCGACAAGATGGGCGTGCGCTTTACGGCGGTACTCTCTGCTGCCGTGATGCTCGTAGGTGCCTGCGTGAAATGGTATGCCGTCAGCGAAAGCTTTATAGGAACAGGTCTTGAAACGTGGTTTAACGAGCATCTGAACTATATTCCCGTATTCGACGAACTCGGCGTATCGCCCTTCTATGAGGGGATGCCCGCCTCTGCGAAGTTTGCGGCCTGCGGCTTCATGATCTTCGGTTGCGGCTGCGAGATGGCCGGCATCACAGTGAGTCGCGGAATCGTGAAATGGTTCAAGGGCCGCGAGATGGCGCTGGCTATGGGCTCTGAGATGGCACTGGCCCGTCTGGGTGTCGCCACGTGTATGATCTTCTCACCGTTCTTCGCCCGCCTGGGTGGTGAGGTCAGCGTGAGCCGCTCGGTTGCCTTCGGTGTGGTGCTGATGTGTATCGCCCTGATCATGACGATTGTCTATTTCTTCATGGACCAGAAGCTCGATGCACAGACGGGCGAGGCTGAGGAGAAAGACGATCCCTTCAAGATCAGTGATCTGGGCAAGATCCTGACGGATGCAGGGTTCTGGATTGTCGCACTGCTCTGCGTGCTCTACTATTCTGCCATCTTCCCATTCCAGAAATATGCCGTGAATATGCTGCAATGCAACCTCACGCTGACAGCGCCCGATGCAGACTCCTTCTGGGCCAGTTCCTCAGTGACCATTGTGCAGTATGTCATCATGCTCATCGTGGCTGCAGCAGGTTTCGCCAGCAATTTCCAAAAGAAAAAGAATATGCAGTACTCGCTGCTCTGCCTCTCAATCCTTGCGCTCATCACCTATTGCTACATGGGCTATATGCGCCAGTCGGCAGAGTCGATCTTCGCCGTGTTCCCACTGCTGGCCGTGCTGATCACACCGATTCTTGGCAGCTATCTCGACCATCACGGCAAGGCCGCCTCGATGCTCGTTCTCGGCTCAGTGCTGCTGATTGCCTGCCACCTTACTTTTGCTTTCGTTCTTCCTGCGTTCAAGGGCAATGCCGTTGGCGGCATCATCATCGCCTACGCCACGATTCTGGTGCTCGGTGCCTCATTCTCACTGGTACCTGCCTCACTATGGCCCTCAGTGCCTAAGTTGGTGGATGCCAAGGTGATCGGTTCCGCCTATGCGCTGATATTCTGGATTCAGAACATCGGGCTCTGGCTCTTCCCGCTGCTCATCGGCAAGGTGCTCGACCAGACGAATCCTGGCGTGACCGATCCTACACAGTTCGACTATACGGCTCCACTCGTCATGCTCGCTTCTCTGGGCGTGGCTGCACTTGTCCTCGGATTTGTGCTGAAGGTGGTTGACAGAAAGAAGAGCCTCGGTCTGGAACTTCCCAACATAACAGAATAAACACAGACACAACATGAAAATAGGTTTCGACAACGAAAAATATCTCAAGATACAGTCTGAGCATATCAAGGAGCGTATCGCACAGTTCGACGGCAAGCTCTATCTCGAACTGGGCGGCAAGCTCTTCGACGACCATCATGCCTCGCGCGTGCTGCCAGGATTCAAGCCCGACAGCAAGCTGCGCATGCTTGCACAGCTGCGTGACTCGATAGAGATCGTCATCGTGGTCAGTGCTGAGGATATCGAGAAGAACAAGGTGCGCGCCGACCTCGGTATCACCTACGACGAGGATGTACTCCGTCTCCGTGATGAATTCATGAGCCGCAATTTCTATGTAGGCTCCGTCGTAATCACCCACTACAACGGACAGAGCGCAGCCGATCAGTTTCGCCACCGTCTGGAGCGCATGGGCGTCAAGTCTTACATCCACTACCCCATCGACGGCTATCCTCACAATGTGGAGCTCATCGCCTCTGATGAGGGTTTTGGCAAGAACGACTATGTCGAGACATCGCGCGAACTGGTCATCGTGACAGCCCCCGGGCCTGGTAGTGGCAAGATGGCTACATGCCTCTCCCAACTCTACAATGAGAACAAGCGAGGCATCCGTGCCGGCTATGCAAAATTCGAGACTTTCCCCGTCTGGAACCTGCCGCTGAAGCATCCTGTAAACATCGCCTACGAAGCCGCTACAGCCGACTTGAACGATGTCAACATGATCGACCCATTCCATCTGGAGGCATACGGCAAGACTGCCATCAACTACAATCGCGACATCGAGATATTCCCTGTGCTGAATGCACTCTTTGAGGGTATTTACGGTGAGAATCCCTATAAGTCGCCCACGGATATGGGAGTCAACATGATTGGCTTCTGCATCAGCGACGACGAGGTGTGCTGCAAGGCATCGAAAGATGAAATCATCCGCCGCTTTTACGCCGCCACCAACAAACTGGCCGAGGGTGCCGACAATGAGAATGAAGTCAGCAAGATTCGTCTGCTCTTCAACCAAGCAAAGATCTCAACGGCCTTCCGCCCTGTGACCACAGCAGCCTACGAGAAGAAGCTGGAAAGCGGACATACCGCTGCCGCCATTGAACTGGAGGACGGTACAATCATCACTGCAAAATCCTCACCGCTACTCGGCTGCAGCGCAGCACTGCTACTCAATGCCACGAAGTATCTCGCCGCCATCGACCACGAAGCGAAACTGATTCCCCAGAGCCTCATCGAGCCTGTACAGAAGACGAAGACAGAATATCTGGGTGCCAAGAACCCACGCCTGCATACTGACGAAGTGCTGGTAGCCCTGAGTGTCGTATCCGAGAGTGACGAGCGCTGTCGGCATGCACTCGAACAGTTGCCTCGCCTGCGCGGTTGTCAGGTACACTCCACCGTCATGCTTTCTGAGGTGGATCGCAAGATCTTCAAGAAGCTCGGATGTGGTCTGACTTGTGATCCTGTAAAGAAGAAATAAGGAAAAGAGGAAGTGGCTGAAGCAATCCAGAAACGACTGACCGACTCTCCTGTAGCAAGGTGGACGGTGCTCTTTATCGTGGCAACAGCCATGATGATGGGCTATTTCGTCAACGACGTGATGTCACCACTGGAAACGCTTCTAGAGTTGCCTAGCAGTCAGGGCGGTCTCGGATGGACACCATCCGACTATGGGTTCTTCTCAGGTGCGGGCAGTCTTATAAATGTCTTCCTGCTGATGCTTTTCTTTTCAGGGCTCATCCTTGATAAGATGGGCATTCGCTTTACGGGTATCCTTGCCTGTTCACTCATGGTGGCTGGCACCCTACTTAAGCTTTATGGCATTACAACCGATTTCGGAACAACAGCATTCTCCTTTCTTGGTTTCCAAATGCCAATGTCTGTTGCAACAGCATCCTTAGGGTTTGCAATATTCGGTGTCGGTTATGAGATGACTGGCATCACGGTATCGAAGGCAATGGTGCGCTGGTTTACAGGTCATGAACTGGCTCTTGCCATGGGCATTCAGCTGGCTATGGCCCGCCTCGGAACGGCAGCGGCATTGAGCATTTCTGCTCCTATTGCACGCCATTTCACCCTCTCGGCACCTTTGCTTGTCGCACTTGCCTTCCTCATTATTGGATTACTGGCCTTCCTCGTATTCTGTGTGATGGATCGCAAACTTGAATCTGCTGGGGACCCGGACAAGACTGAAGATTTTAGTTCTGAAGAGTTCCGCCTTGCAGATATTGGCATCACACTCCGTAATCCAGGTTTCTGGCTGATTACACTATTCTGTGTGCTTTTCTATTCCGCTGTATCACCATTCTTGAAGTTCTCCACCAAACTCATGGTCATGAAATACAGCGTTGATCCAGACATTGCAGGCTTTTTCTCATCGATAGCTCCCTTTGGCACCATACTCATGACCCCACTCTTTGGACTCATCTATGACCGTTATGGAAAGGGAGTCACATTAGTAATTACGGGTGCACTGATGCTCACTGTTGTACATTTCGGATTCTCGCTGCCCATGCACTCGGCAACGGTAGCCATCGCCCTTATGGTCTTACTCAGTATTGGCTATTCTCTGGCACCAGCTGCCCTCTGGCCCTGTGTGCCAAAGATAATTCCTCTGAAATGTCTGGGCACAGCCTATTCGATGATCTTCTTCATCCAGAATTTCGGACGCGCCATCATTCCTATGGCTGTGGGTAAAGCCAACGAGGCTGATGCCAGCTATACGACCTCAATGCTCATCTTCGGCTTCACGGCAATGGGAGCAGCCGTAACTGCAATTGCAATGTGGTACATAGACCGCCAAAAAGGCTACGGTCTCCAACTTCCAAACATCCAATAATCACCATTAGAATACTTTATGATAATATCCTCTCATCATATCATTAATACGTGCATTAAGACTATTAAGAATCTTATAAAGCCCGTACATCATAATCTGCCCCTCTTTCTGATTTGCATCCTGATGCTGGGAGGATTCGACTTGCCATACTATCAACACCTATACCACACACTCGAGCCAACGGATATCTTATCAGGATTTGCAGAGATGATCTTCCTCTCATATCTTATATGTATATGCAGTTATCTTGCCCGGAGAATAAGACTACAATACCTCTTCTACCTCATACTCTTTGTCATCTATATCGTAAATTTCTACTTACGCTATTCTTTTGGCATCGACATATCTCCAAAGATCCTGCTCCTGATAGTAGAAACGAATGCAAAGGAAGTATCCGGATTCTTTAAGACATACATGATGACTGACGGTATGTTTAAGACTATCGGGGCATTTTTCATCCTGATGACGATGATTGTCCTAGGTGAACGATACAAAGACAAGATATATCGGATAACAAATAGGAACATAATAATCGGCCTTCTGGCATGTCTGGTTGCCTTTGGCCTGATTGGCGGAATAAGCAGTGTCGGCAGATATACTTCACTGCTTGGGTGCCATAACACATACGAAGCGGAATTGTGGCTATCGAAGATTCATTTCTGCAAAGGAATGCCTATTCCTAATTTGTGCTATTCTGTCAATGCCACACGAATGGCAGAGAAGGACCTGAAACACATGATTGAAGCTACTAGCAATTGTCTGAAGGATGTGAGTTGTACCGAAAGTGACTCACTCAACATCATACTCATTATCGGCGAGTCATACAACAAATACCATGCAGGTCTCTACGGCTATTATCTAGATACCACACCCTACCAGTGTGCCGAAGCTGAAAAAGGAAACCTTTTTGCCTTTAACAAGGTGAAGGCACCGCATAATATGACAAGCATTGTACTGAAGAATGTACTATGCTGCAACGATGTCCATGAAGGCGAGCGTTGGTATGACTATCCTTACTTCCCAGCCATCTTCAAGAAGGCTGGCTATGATGTATGGCTCTGGGACAATCAGTACAAGTGGGACGAGAATGCAGCTTGGGCCTTTACGCTCAACTCCGTTATGTTCAACGACTCTATCATGAAGATATCATATACCGATGTCAACAGCCAGTGCCAGCCTTACGACGGAGAGCTCATAGCGGATTTTTGGCAGAAGAAGACTCCTGCCGAACTAGGTCAGCTGAACTTCATGATCTTCCACTTATCTGGACAACACTTCCTTGCCAAGAATCAATATCCAAATGAAACGAAATATAATGTATTTTCCGCCAAGGACGTGAAGGATAGTGCTCCCTATCTGAGCGATGAGAGTCGTCAAAGGATTGCTGAGTATGCTAATGCCACTCGCTACAACGATGAAGTCATCCACCAGATTATGGAGCAAGTCCGCCATACAAATGCCATTCTTATCTATTTCCCCGATCATGGTGAGGAAGTATTTGACTACCGCGACTTCTATGGCCGTCAGCTCCTTAGCGAAGACAGGATAACAAACGAACTGATAAAAAACCAGCTGGAGATCCCTTTCGTGGTGTGGTGCTCTGATACCTGGAAAGAGAAACATCCGCAGGAATGTGAGAACATCAAGTTGGCCATAGACCGTGAATTCTCTACCGACAATATCTGTCACATGTTATTCCGTTTAGCAGGAATCAAGACTGAAGAATACAAGTCAACACGTGACCTCCTAAGTCCAGACTTTAAACCCCAAAGCAAGACATACGATATCACTTCTCTTTAAAAGAAAAGCTTACCACTAGGGGCAAGTGATCACTATAGCCAGGCTGATAACGCATCCCGTTATAAGTACGGCGAGGTTTGAGTCCACCATATTTCTTTTCCTCTTCTAATAGGAATTGGGGAGCATGGATTCGAGCACTTTTCTTTCTGCCCTTTACAGCACCTGAACCTAGAATATGGTCGATGCACTCCCACTGTCCCTGATAACGATAAGTACCATGCACATCGTCTGGCCTGTCAGCATCTGCAGACAGACTCATGAGGCCATGCTGGCAAATCTCACTAAGGATAGGACCGTCAGGACCGTCGTTGAAATCTCCCGCCACCAAGATATTGGCCTTTGGAGAAATAGCATATAACGAATCTAGCGACTGGCGTAAACAATGAGTCGCCGCTTCGCGGAACGGACGACTATACCGCTCGCCACCAAAGCGACTTGGAAAATGAACAACATAAACATGTAGTGTATCCCCAGAGCTTATAAGTCCCTCAACGTGGAGGATATCACGTGTTGGTCGCATCCCTTCTATAACCTGAATACGAAGTGCTTCATGACTCAAAGGAGCAAAAGTGAATGGTGAATAAAGCAAAGCTACATCAATACCGCGTAGGTCGGGCGATGATGTCATCAAGTACTCGTAGCCGGCATTCCGCAGGAGTGATCGATGACAGAGATCGTTCAGGACTGAATCATTCTCTACTTCACAAAGAGCTATCAAATCGGGGATACCATCGTCTGAACAAGACAACAGCGCCTGGGCAATATGATTTTGTTTGCGCCAATATCGCTGTCGCGTCCAATGGCGAGTGGACTCAGGCAGATAGTCCTCATCGTTCTTCCCTTCATCATGACGATAATCGAAAAGATTCTCACAATTGAGTTCCACCACTGTGAGTGACTGTCCGACTGCAACACACGATAGCAGGATAGTAAATAGAAACATGCTAAGCCTCAACATGATGACGGACTTTCCAGCCTATAGTAGCCACAAATATACTCATTAGTGGCGAAAGATAATTGAAGAAGCAGTAAGGCAAATAGGTAAGCGTAGCCACGCCGAGAACCGTGCTCTGCGTAAGGCCACAAGTATTCCAGGGTATCAGGACAGAAGTGACGGTAGCGCCATCCTCACAAGAACGACTGAGCAAGCGTGATTCGTAGCCACGCTGACGATAAGTATCCTTGAACATTGAACTGGAGAGCATAATAGACAGGTACTGATCGGCTGTCGCTAAATTACAGAAGATAGCAGTGCCAACCGTCGAGGCGACAAGCGAAGCAGTTCCCTTTGCCAATCGGAGTATCTGACGCATCAGATCCTGTAGCTGTCCCGTCGCTGTAAGAGCACCGCCAAATGTCTGGGCACAGATAATAAGCCAGATGGTTGGCATCATTCCCGCCATACCGCTGGTATGTACCAATTCGTTAAGCATTGGAATGCCTGTTTCAATATCGGTACTGCCATAGCAGACCTGCATCACACCTTTATAAGAGGCCAGCAGTCCCTGTCCTTCCGCACCGGAGATACGATGGACAAGCTGTGTCTGAACCAATAGCGCAACCACTACAGCCAACAGAATTGCCAGAAACAGCACAACCATTGAAGGCCAGCGACGAGCTATCATCAGACCTGTCATAACAGGTACGACAAGTAACCATGGAGAGATGACAAATGTATGTTGCAGGCCATCCATAAACTCCGCCACATTACCTTGACCTGACACATCCATCATAAATCCTGCGACAAAGAAC
>ODAJ012182593.1_pt1 | contig 12943 bp, 14 predicted proteins | sample 1539241 | NCBI WGS metagenome assembly ODAJ01 (sample SAMN02144231, study PRJEB22623) | gut metagenome | biome: sheep rumen | host: Ovis aries | place: New Zealand | reverse complement strand
GCACAATCCGAAGGCGAAGATCGTGTTCCTCACAGGCTCCATGCTCTATAACCAGGAACTGAAGGAGGCCAAGCGGCTACTCGACACGCTCATGGCCGAGGCTCATCACGCAGGCGATAGGGAGGTCTATCGTTTCGACATGACGCAAATCATGGGCGATGAGGGCTATGGCAATGACTATCACCCCAACGTCTGGCAGGATGAGAAGATGGCCGGCGAACTCACCGCCTACCTCCGCGTCCTGATGAACTGGTTCTGACGCCTTCCACGACAGTAAGGGATGCCTTCCAACAGTCGTTAAGATGCCTTCTATACCCCTATAGGAGGCATCTCTTACTGTCGTACAAGGCATCTCCATCACTCGTGCAAGGCATCAGAACAACCCTTAGAAGGCATCCCTATGAACGTACCCCCGATTTTGCCATGTCCAGATAGCAAAACCGGGACGTTTCTATGCTAACATGCTGTTTATGCCCTATCCCTCACATGATCTTCGGAAAAGCCTTTGTACAAAGGGAAAAACGAATGTGAGGGATGCTTTTAATCCCTCACATTTCCCTCACAAACCTCTCACATCATCCCTCACATCATGCTTATGCAGCCCGAAGCGGAACAACCTCGTAGTAAAGAATGTGCGAGTGATCCTTGTAGTTGAAGCCGAGGGCCGAGATGATCTTACCCAGACGGACCCTGTTGCCGATAGTGTTCTGCAGCGAGGGATAGTCTTTCTGGATGATGCCGATGATCTGACTACAGTTCATCTTCGTCACCGTCTCACCCTCATTGGGCTTGCGAAAGCAGGCGACGAACATCTCACCCAGATCCTTCTGCTCCATGAACTCCTGGTTCAGGTCCTGAATGCGGGCCACCTCCTGATTGTCGAACCAATAGGGCGCCTTCAGATCCTGCAGTTCGTAGACCACCTGGGCATACAACTGGCCGTAGTCAATCTCACCCGTATTGTCAATCAACTGACTGTCAGGTATTTGGATGCAGATGTAGCGACGGCTTCCAGTCGAGTCCTTTAGCGGATGGCGGTTGTTCGTCGTAGCCACAAACGAGGCAAAACGAGGACGGTCTTCCTGGGTTCGTCCAAAGATAGGACGCCCGTTTACCTTGCTCACAGACAACGTCTGCTTCAACGACGCCTGCTGGCTGGGACGGATGGCTTCCAGTTCATCAAGGTTCACGAAGAGATTGTTCGTCAGCGCCATATCCTTGTCGAACTTGTTCGACAGGTTCAGGTGGTCCAGATAGTACTCTCGCAGACTCGCTGGCAGCAGCCGTCTGACGAAAGTGGTCTTTCCGCAACCCTGACTTCCAATCAGCGTCGGCACACACTCATTACCGTGCAGCATGTCCATCTGCAACCAGTGGGCAACGGCAGAGCGAAGCCAGATAGTGAGGAAGTTCAGTTGCTCGGAACTGAGGCCAGGCAGGCGGCTGAAGATGTGGGCAATGTGGTTCTGTCCGTCCCACTGGGGCAGATGGCCAAGGAAATCCTGCACAGGATTGTACTCAGGCACCTCCTCCGACTCCACATACTCTGTGATCTCCGTCCTCGGACTACCTTTCTCCAAGATTTCCTCACGCTTGGCACGGATCACGATACTGTTCAGAGCCTCTTTCGTGAGGGGTCTGAACTCCAATCCGGCTTCATCGAAGCCGCTCGAGAGGCCCTCGGCAGTCTTAGCCGCCTCAGGCAGGATTGCATACTCTACCTTTCCATTAAGTCGATTACGACGGAGGCGGTAGTTCTCATTGAGGAACTGCTCGATGGCGAGCGTTCCCTGCTGGGAGACTCCTGGAGTCTCTACAGCCATTAGTTCATTTTTCACCATAGTTATATAATATCAAAAACGTTAATCTCTGCTCCTTTAGGCAGTCTTCTGTAGTAATATGAACGCGCTTTTCACAGCGTGTTTTTTCAGTATTCAAGCTGCTCCTTCACAACTTTTCGTCTTCAGACTGCAAAGGTACAAAATCTTTTTGATATTTACTGTGTTTATCTGTGTTATTTTATGCGCTTTTATGCGCTTTTACGTTCAATTGGTGTTGTAGTGGGGGATTGTGTGGGGGATTGTGTGAGGGATTGTGTGAGGGGTAAGTGAAGGATTATGTGAGGGATGATGTGAGGGATGATGTGAGGGATGAATCTCTCGAAACCCCTTTGTATAAAGGATCCTTGCTCAAAAATGTGAGGGATGAGCGATTTTCATCAATATCATACACTCAGACGATGATTTCATACAAGAGTTATTAAATTTCTTGCTTGATTATTTGTTAATTACATGGAAAAGTTGTACTTTTGCATTCTAACTATAATGATATTACCAATGACGCAACAGAGAATCTATTTCAACTCGCGCGATAAACTGATTCGCATTGACACCCAGAAGATTGTCTACTTCGAGGGTGATGGCAATTATACCTACATTGTAACAGCCAACAAGCATAAAGTATGTATCACGATGAACCTGGCTCATACAGAAGAAGCCTTGGCAGCACAGTTAGGCGATAATGCCAGGCAATTCATGCGCATAGGCAAACGGTTTATCGTGAATATGAACTACATCTTCCAAGTGGATATTCAGAAACAGACGCTGATGTTGTCTGACTGCGAACGGTTCCTGTTCCAGATGCCTGTATCGAAAGAGGCACTGAAAACCGTCAAGGAACTTGTCATACAAACCAAAATATAAACTATCATGGAAATTATAATCGGCAGAGACCAGAATACCCGTCAACTGAGTGTTGTCAAAGACGGAAGTCCCAAACTATATGGGCAACCCAATAGCGTTCCAATGGACGTAAGCCGTCATCACATTTCCTTGCAGCCAGCAGAAAATGGCAGATGGACGATCAAGAACCTGAATGAGCGGAATGTCACCTTCGTTAATGGCATTGCTGTTGAGAGCAAGACAATCTCTGAGAACGACAGGATTGAATTAGGCAACTCTCATTACCTCTTTTCTTGGGCGGCTTTGCAAGAGCCAAAGGTGGAGACCGTGGATATCCGTCCACTGAAGAAGATTTGGACCAGATATGATGAGCAGAAGTTTGATAGCCAGATTGCAGAGCGCAAGTTCAATGCGGCACGTTCTGCCACAGGCATCATCACCATGCTGGCCATTGCGTGCAGCATCGTCTTGGGCCACGGTCCTATATACATCATGATTTATGCTATTGCCATCGGTATCTCTGCTGTCTTTACTTATCAGGCCTATGTGAAATCTACTGACATCCCCAAACAACAACGGGAGTTCACCAAGCGCTTCCAACAGGACTATGCTTGCCCGAAGTGTGGCCACTTCATGGGCTTTACGGATTATGACATATTGATCCAGAATGATGCCTGCCCGTACTGCAAAACAAAATATAAAAAGTGATTTCCTACATTTGAGGTCTCTTGATAAGGGAACGGCATAAGCAAAGGATCAATTTCGTACATTTGAAGCCCCTTGATAAGGGGCTGGCCTTAAGCCAGGGATTCATTTCGTACAAGAATCTAGGTATTTCCTACAGAAACCCATCAGGAATTTGGAACGACACATAATATTTACTAATTTTGCAACGAATTTAAAAACAATAGCGATATGAACGAGACAACAATCTTAGAGAAGCGTCCAAACACCAACGGACAGCAACCGGAGAAGAAGAATGAAGGTAGTGCATGGAAGCATGTAACCCTTGGTGGAGTGTCAGGTATCCTGATGGGAGCAGGCCTGTTGTATGCTGGGCAGGCAACGGCCAAAGAACTTGAGTCGACAGAACAGCCTAAAGAAGAAACGCCAGAAGTGCAAGCACCAGAGGCAAGTGAAACCAGCCATACATTGGAGAATGGCCTGAAAGTGGCAGAAGTGAGCGATGACCTTTCCTTTGGCGATGCCTTTGCTAAAGCCCGTGCTGAAGTAGGGCCTGGTGGTGTGTTCCATTGGCATGGTGGTATCTACAATACCTATACCGCCAACGAGTGGGATGCCATGACCTCAGAACAGAAGCACGACTTTGCCCAGCAGGTGCAGCCCGAGATTCGTCCTGATGAGATTCCAACACCTACAGATGCACACCCCGATGTCGCTGTGAAGCCTGCAACGGAAGCCACTCCAGAACAGCCTGCACAAGACAATGATGTACAAGTCGTAAGCCAGACGAACGAAACACCTGATGATGATTCTGATGTTCACATTGTTGGTTATGGCGAGGTTCAGGGACATACTGCTGTAGCCCTTGATTTGGATAATGATGGCGATGCCGATGTGGCCATTATCGATGTCGATGATTCGGGTGGTATCAGCGCTCCGGATGTTGTCGTAGATACGCAAGGCAATGCGGCTACTGTTGGTGAGATTCAAGGACAGCCGGATCCTAGTCAGATGGCCTCAATGGAGAATCCCGATGTTGCTCCTGATATGCCCGACTATATGAATGACGCCAACGTTGACGATATGAATGTTCTGACATGATGAGACTGTTCTGGGTGTTGTTCGTATGGCTGCTTTTTTGTGCAGTCCCTGTGCAGGCAAAGGTCTATCTGGTGAGTGTTGGCATTGCTGACTATCCTGGCAAGGAGAATGATCTTCGTGTCAGTGATAACGACGCCAAGACCATCGCCAAGGTGTTCCAAGCCGCGAAGGACGCCTCAGTCAGTGTGCTTGTGAATGGGGGAGCCACTCAGGCGTCACTGCTTAGCACGATGCACTCAGCCTTTGCTAATGCCCAGAGCGATGATGCCGTTATCCTCTATTTCAGCGGGCATGGCACACCAGGTGCCATCGTTTGCCATGACGGCGAACTCACCTACCAGCACATCTTCAAGATGTTGAAAGGCTGCAAGGCGTCCAAGAAGATCATTGTCGCCGACGCCTGCTATGCCGGCAAGATGAGAACGACCCGGCAGCAATCTTCCAACTATAACAGCCAGAGCGTGATGCTGTTCCTGTCATCTCGCACCAATGAGCCTTCCCAAGAGACGAAGTTTAAGAACAGCCTCTTTACCATCTTCTTGGAACGAGGCCTCCGTGGAGGAGCCGACACCAACAAAGACCGTCGGATCTCAGCCAGAGAACTGTATGACTTTGTGCATAAAGGCGTAACAGAAGCCTCAGGCAACAAACAGCACCCAGTCATGTGGGGTAAGTTCGACAATAATATGACAGTCATTAAGTGGTAATAAAATGCAGACAAAGCAAATCAAATGTCCTAAATGTGGCGTAGTGCTCGAGGTTAAGAACTCGAAAAATGAGGTGGTGAAACAGATTACATGTCCTAAATGCCAGGCTGTCCTTCAAGTCAAGTTCCCGTCCCAGCAGGTTCCCCTTGAAGCCGAAACCTATATTGCACCACAGAAACAATCAGCAGTAGACAGCGGCGCGACCCAATTAGGGGGCTGTGCTTTTGGAGCCACTATGCTTGCGACTCCCAAGGAAAAGTCTGCCACAGAAAGTAGCAATGCTCGTTTGGTCTTCGGCGACAAGCCGTATTTCTTGGAAGAAGGCCAGAATATCGTTGGTCGCAAAGGCACCACCTCAAAGGCTACCGTCCAAATTGCCACAGAAGATCGCTATATGAGTCGCCAGCATTGCAGCATCACTGTGACGACATTGCCTGACGGCACCAAGAAAGCAGTGCTGAGTAACTACCAGAATAAAAATCTCACTTCTGTTGATGGGCAGGAGATAGAGACAGGTGACGCTATTCGTTTGACTAATGGCGACAGGATTATGATGGGTCGTACAACCGTCATCTTCAAACTATGAGCTGTTAATTGTGAACTATGAACTGTAAAATCTATCCACCTCTGTCTATTCACGAGATAGGCCATCGTCCTAATCAGGAAGACAGTATTGCGCAATGGGACAATCGTCTCTTCGTACTTTGCGACGGCATGGGAGGCCACGAAAAAGGCGAAGTTGCCAGCCAGACCGTTTGCCAGTCATTGGTAAAGTGGTTTGAGGAGCATATCAATCCCGATGATCCTTTTACTGACAACCAACTGCGCGAAGCTCTTGAATATGCCTATGAGCAACTCGACCAATACGCCGATGGCAATCCAAGGCAGATGGGCACTACCCTCACCTTATTATATATACACGCGCGAGGCATCACTGCCGCACACATCGGTGACAGCCGCATCTATCATATCCGACCTCAAAGTTCCTCCCCTTTGGGGAGGTTAGGAGGGGGTCTACTCTACCTATCACGCGACCACTCTCTCGTCTTCGACCTCTTTCAGGCTGGTGAAATCACTTACGAGGAGATGGCCACCTACCCACAGAAGAATATCGTCACCCGTGCCATGACTCCTGGTGAGGACAATCGCATGCGCCCGGACATCATCCACATCACAGACATACAGCCTGGCGATTACTTCTACATGTGCTCCGACGGTATGCTGGAGCAGATGAGCAACGACGAACTTTTGATGCTCTTCTCTTCTGACGCAGCAGACAAGGAAAAACAAAAGAAGTTGATAGAGGCTACTGTCAACAACCAAGACAATCACACCGCTTGGCTTATTCATATCAAGGATGTGGTTAAGGAACCCGATGATGAAGATCTCGAGAACGAAGAGCCCGTAGCCCGTTGTAATGCACTGAATATCATTCCAAAAGTTATTGAGGCAAATGAAGATGATGTTGTCATTGTGCAAGAGGTAAAGAAAACGAAATCACTTCTTCAAAGAATGAAAGAGGTTGTTGATTCAATAATGAATACAAAGAAATAAGATATATGCAAGATTCTATAAACAATCAGTCGATGCTTAAAGTAGGAACCATCCTGCATGGCACATACCGTATAGACAGTTACCTCTCGTCAGGCGGCTTCGGCAATACATACGTCGCCACCAACATTGAGTTTGATGAGCGGGTCGCCATCAAGGAGTTCTTTATGAAGGGTGTCACCCAGCGTGACGACAACCAGACAACAGTTAGTGTCAGCAATTCGGAGAATACCAACAGTTTCCTGGAGCAGAAAGAAAAGTTCAAGAAAGAGGCTCGTCGTTTACGAAAAATGCAGAACGAGCATCTTGTAAGAGTTCACGATTTGTTCGATGAGAATGGCACAACGTATTATGTGATGGATTATGTGAATGGCGAAAATCTTTCAGAGTGGTTGAAGCGAACTGGCAGACCTATGGCAGAATCAGAAGTGCGCTTAATTCTCCCTCAGATTCTCGATGCACTAAAGGCTGTACACAATGAAGGCTTTTGTCATCTGGACATTAAGCCATCTAACATAATGCTTGAAAAGGGAGGCAAGATTAAACTCATAGATTTTGGAGCCAGTAAGCAGTTAGGCGCAAACGGAACCCTTACCACAAATGCCCCAACAGCGTTTGCTCAGACTCCAGGTTATGCTCCACGCGAACAAACAGAACAAAACCTCAACAAAATAGGCCCTTGGACTGACATCTATGCCCTTGGTGCTACGCTCTACAATTTGCTTACTAACAATAAGCCCCCATTGCCAACAGACATTGATGATGATATGAGTGAAGACAAGCATAATGCTCTTCCATTCCCAGAAAGTGTTGGTGGTATGAAGTATCTTGTGCTTCAGATGATGAAAACTAACCGTTTGCAGCGTCCTCAAAGCATAGATGCTATTATTAGTGCAGAAAAGACAAGAAAGGAAGAGCCAAAGCAGGCTCCAAAACAACAACCAACATCACAAAAGGCTACAACTTATGATGAGGAAACTCTCATTGCTACCCCACAACCTAAGAAAGAAGAAAAGAAACCAGAGCCCAAACAGGCTCCAAAGGTGGAGACTCGGACAACACAGACCTCATATACATCGGGAAGTCAATATACTCCCAGCAATTCTAATACTGATACTACTAGTATCTGGAAAGCGATAGGAATCATTTTCGGCGTTGTATTCGTATTTTATGTGATTTCTCTGGCCATCAAATCAAATGTAGACTCTTCTGAACAGAAAATAGAAAATGTGGAGCCAAGAAAAGTTGCTCGAATGAATTATCAAACAGCTATAGGTGGCTGCCAGTATTCAGGTCCAGTAGACGGTAATAGCATACCGCATGGAATAGGAGAAGCCTTCTTTAATGACGGACGTTATTATTGCGGAGCATTTGAACATGGAATAATGACAGGTGAAGATTGCTATTTCAAATACGCAAATGGTGATGAATTCAGAGGTAAGTTCCGAAATAATGCCTTCTATTATGGAACATACACAATTGCATCAGACGGAAGCTATTATGTTGGTTCATACAAAAATGGACAGCCTGACAGCGGTACTTGGTATAATAAAAACGGAAAAGTAATTGAAAATATTTAGAAGAGAGGTTATGAAACTGAGAATAATAACATTATTATGCTGCCTGTCATTAACATTAATGGCATCAGCCCAAGCCAGTGGAGGACAGATAACAAGAACAAAACATGGAGTAGTGGGAACTTCTCGGTCTAAAAGCAGTCCCTTACAAAAGAAGAATTTTGATGTAAACGGCATTCCATTTACAATGGTAAAAGTTGACGGAGGAACCTTCACAATGGGTATGTCTCTAAATCGTGCGAAACAGACCATTAATGAGAATGCAACTCCCGCACATAAAGTTACTTTGAGTTCATATTATATTGGTATAACAGAAGTAACAAATGAATTATGGAATGCTGTAATGAATCCTAATGCCAATAATGATGACAAAAGGCCAAAAGAGGCCTCGTGGGTTGAGTGTTCAAAGTTTGTGGCTCAACTTAATGAAATTACAGGTAAGAAATTCCGTCTACCATCAGAAGCAGAATGGGAATTTGCTGCACGTGGTGGCAAGAGAAGTCATGGTTACAAATATAGCGGGGGCAATAATCTCGACGCTGTTGCATGGCATTATGAGAATTCTGGTGGCCAACTTCATCCTGTCGGCATGAAAAAACTAAATGAGTTGGGTATTTATGATATGAATGGAAATGCTGATGAATGGGTTCAAGATTGGTATGGGAAATATGACAGTTCCCCACAAATAGATCCAAAAGGCCCCTCTATTGGAGAAACCCGAGTAGTAAGGGGTGGTAATCAAAATTGTGGGAGTGGAACAATATTAGTTGAATCTAGAACTTCACAAGTTCCAAATTGGGATATGCGACCTGCTGGATTCAGACTTTGTTTGTCCGAATGACTTTTTAAAAAAAAGGAGACAAAAAAAATGATTGGGTCATGACTTAAGTTATAAAGGATCTATCAGGGATTATAGCAAGTTTTAGTATGGCATAGATTTAAAATGCAACATATATGGATTATCGAGAACAAAATCTCATAGATGATATTCGTGCTCTTTTTAAAGAGTTGATAGAAGAAGAGAATGAACGTTTTGATTTAGCTACTAGGAGTATTATATACCCTCGGAGTTATGTGTATGTGAGTAAGGCAAAAGAATTATTAGCCAAAGCTGTTGAATTAGAGGAAATCGATACTAAGTACTCTACCCATGAACTTAAAACAGTATTCAACAAAGAATTATATTTTGTAGAACATCATGAGTACAAATATAAAAAGGATTCTTCAATCCCTACAAGTAAGAGTATAAGTGAATTGCAAAACTTCATGCATAATGCAACTTACCATATTAAATTGTATTATTATAATGTTTTAGGCGATATAAAACTCAACTGAACATGCAACACCTACGACCTAACACCACCTTGCAGGGTGGAAAATATAGAATAGAGCAAGTGCTGGGGCAAGGGGGCTTTGGCAGAGTTCTAATAGGCTTATTGTTAATTTTGCTCCCTGTGCTTGTAATGGCACAAGCCAGCGGAGGACAGATTAGAAGACAAACCGAAAAGACGTCACCTCGTCGTAATGTGGTGAAGATTAGTGAACCTGACGGGCATTTAAATGGTCACGGTTATGTTGATTTAGGTTTGCCAAGTAAAACCAAATGGGCAACTTGTAATGTTGGGGCAAACTCTCCTGAAGATTATGGATATTATTTAGCATGGGGAGAAGCTGAGCAAAAAAATGAATATAATTATAAAGAAACACCATTGTGCGGTGTTGCTATTGACGACATCTCCAATAATGAGAATTACGATGCGGCCAAAATAAAGTGGGGGGATGGTTGGTCAATTCCTACAAAGTATCAATGGGATGAACTTATTCGATTCTGTAAAATTAGAGTAACAAAAAAGAATGGTGTCAATGGCGTTTTGTTAGTCGGGCGAAACGGAAAATCAGTTTTTTTTCCATCAGGTGGAAACGGGAAAAATGGCACATTTGTAGACTTTGTGGGTTCTGAAGGGGGGTATTGGTCTTCAAATGCAGATTATACATATAGAGGGAAAATTGGATATCCGCCTGATGCGTATAGCACATTCTATTTAACCTGGAGTACAGATGAATGTGGAATCACTCCACACCCAGAGTGGCGAGGGCATGGGTTTAATATAAGACCAGTAACAAAATAAAATATGTATGACAAGACTCATTCCAAATAATATTGAGAAAGAAAAGAAAGTCCTATATATAGTAGGTAATGGCTTTGACATAGCACATGGATTGCCCACCTCATATGAGTGCTTTCATCAATGGTTGTTAGATAATGGCCATAAAAGTTTTGTTCGCGATTTCGAGAATCTTTATCCTGATGTAAGAGATAACAAAGGTCGATGGTGTGATGTGGAGTCTGCATTAGGGAAAATTTCATTAAAACATGCGGCGGAGTATGATTTATACCACCAAGAGTGTCCAGATGAGATAAAAGAAGAAAATAGTTCTTACGATGCATATTGCTGCGGAGATAATCTAAAGAACGTCATTTATGTTCTTCCACATCTATTAAGAGAATGGGTGAGTAGCATTTCGGCAAAAGACATTCTGCCAGTATTTGAATTGTGTAATGATGCATGTTATCTTTCTTTTAACTATACAAAGACATTGGAAGACATATACAAAATAAAAGATTCTAACATTCTTCATATCCACGAAACTGTAATTCATAACAGGCCATTGGTCGTAGGATGTGGAGAAGCCCTTTTTGACGAAGATTATGATTATACTACAGAAAGAGACGATGTTGACTTACAGATAATAAGAAACATATTATCTCATGGCAAGAAGCCTGTAGAAGCAATTCTTAAGGAACCCATACTAAAGACATGGTTTGAGAACCTTGGTGAAGTATCATCAGTTATTGTCTATGGTCATTCTTGCTCTGAAGTTGATAAGCCCTATTTTGAGACTGTTGCTAATTCCATACTAAAGGATGCATATTGGCAATTCTATGTTCATAATAGTTCAAATAATAAAGCTATCGAAGCATTTGCTAAATCCATAATGAAAAATCAACAACAATTTGAAATTTTAAATCAGTAAAAGACTATGAATAAAGTTTTATGTTGCATTTTGTTAATGTTGTTCTTTCTCCCATCATTTGTTCATGCTCAAGCAAGTGGAGGACAAATTCGTCGTCCTAGTCAAACACGACCAAACAATCAAATTAATAACCATCGTAAAATGTCAACAAACAAAATCAACAATCACGAATATGTAGATTTAGGATTAAGTGTCAAATGGGCTACATGTAATATTGGAGCTTCGACTCCCCAAGAATCTGGAAGTTATTTTGCTTGGGGAGAAACAAATCCTAAATCTGATTATTCCTGGAAGACCTATTTTGATTTGGTGGGAGGGGCTTCAAATCCACATCTTTCAGATGGGGGCTATTCTTATAAAAAAGATGATTTTATAAAATACAATAGATTCACAAATCTTAAATTTGGAAGGAATTACGATGCGGCTTCCGTACTTTGGGGCAGTTCTTGGAGAACACCATCCCATGAAGATTTTAATGAGTTATGGTCTTTACCTCATCAGTGGGTTTGTATCAGTGGTGTCTATGGAATGAAATTCACTTCCAGTAATGGTAATAGCATCTTCCTTCCTGCTGCAGGTGGCAAAAAAGACGATAAGTTGGACAATATGCAAGAAGCTGCACTATATTGGATGAATGAACTACATGAGGATGATTATGACTGCTCTGAACTTGCAAAGATGTGGCTTATGGACAAGGATGATGGAGGATGGTCTTTTGCACTTCGTTGTTTTGGCTTCCCAATTCGTCCAGTATCAGAATAACAAACATAACGATAACGCCTAATTTATAGTCATATATGAGAAGTCCAATAGTTTTAATCGTAGGTTTGGTTGTTTCGCTCAATATTTCCGCTCAAACAAGTGGAGGGCAAATTAGAAGGAAGCCGACTGTAACAGTGAGACATTCGCAAAACAAGAAAAATAACAATACTAATTTATATGAAAAAACTGGTGTTCACAATGGATACGATTATGTTGATTTAGGATTAAGTGTTAGATGGGCTACTTGTAATGTAGGAGCAAATTCTCCAGAAGTTTATGGATCCTATTTTGCTTGGGGTGAAACATCTGCTAAAACAGATTATGGAAGCATTACGCGGAATAGCATACGAAAGGATATAGGTGTTAACATTTCTGGTTCTTCATATGATGCTGCCCATACTAATTTGGGTGGGAATTGGAGAATGCCAACAAAGATTGAATTCCAAGAACTTATTGATAATTGCAAATGGAAACCAGCAAGATACAATGGAACAGATGGATTCTGTATAACTGGTCCCAATGGTAAAGCTATATTTATACCTGCCGCAGGCTATTATTCAGAAAAAGAAAAGCATTCAGGCTATTCTATATTGTTATGGACAGCAACGGCAGAAATGGATAGTCAATATAATCAGTGTTGGGTATATCATGTTCATATTGACAATAATAAATATCAGAATCCTCCTGTTCAGCCAACGTTGATACAAGAAGCGTATTATGTTGGAATGTGTATAAGAGCTGTTGTAAATTAGGTGTTTCAATAAGATGTAAATTGAAATTGAGATGGTAGTAAAAGATCATATAGTTTATCGAATTATTCCTTTTGATGCTGAAGTTAAAGTAG
>ODAJ012162235.1_pt1 | contig 12943 bp, 10 predicted proteins | sample 1539241 | NCBI WGS metagenome assembly ODAJ01 (sample SAMN02144231, study PRJEB22623) | gut metagenome | biome: sheep rumen | host: Ovis aries | place: New Zealand | reverse complement strand
GAAGCCGCTGCAAAAAAAAACGGAGCTTTCGACCCCTGAGGAGGTGGAAGAAAGCTCCGTTTTGCTGTTCAACCGATCAGGATCAGGCCCTGCAGCAGGAACAAGCTGAAATGTGTGAACGGATATCCAGGCGGCTTCATTGGCCCTGGCCCCTCATTTTCTGGAGCTCAGCCAAGTCGATGACCCGGGCGCTCTGCTCTGTCTGATCGATGGCTTCCGTCAGCGCATCCATGCTGGTAAAGGTTCCAATCACATTCCCGGTTCTGTCATCGATCAGCTCCCATACGCCGGTCCTGGGCTCGAAGACGGCTCCGCCGGAAACCTTGTCCATTTCGTCCAGACTCAGCTCCTGTACGTTGTTCTTCTGTTCCACCGCTGTCATCCTCCTTCAGAATGATGTCTCCATATGGATATACGCAGTCCATGCCCCGTCTGGCAGTTTCCGGTTCTTTCATCTTCTTCCGCTGAGCCCCGCTGAAGCGCGCGGAAGGCCTTATGCCTTCCGGCGCAGCAGCACGCGGGCCTCATAGGGCTGCAGGATCCCGGCCTGATGGCTGGGATAGTTGGAGATGAGCTCCTCCCCGCCTTCCTCCTCCGCCAGGGTGCAGGGCACCTTGTGATCCGTCCAGTTCAGCATGACGACCAGCCGCTCCCCGTCCAGCTCCCGCGCGTAGGCGTAGACGTTGGGATCCTCCTCCAGCAGGGGGATGAAGGAGCCGTAGACGATGATATCATGGCTGTGCCGCAGCTCGATGAGCTTCCGGTAATAGTGATAGACGCTGTCCGGGTCCCGCACCTCGTCCTCCGCGTTGATCAGCAGATAGTTGCGGTTCACCGGCAGCCACGGGGTGCCGGTGGTGAAGCCGGCGTTCTTCTCCGTGTTCCACTGCATGGGCGTCCGGGCATTGTCCCGGGCAATGCGGGCGAAGTAGCGCAGCATGTCCTGTCCGTCCACCCGGCCGGTTTCCACCCACTGCTTCCAGGCGTTGTGAACCTCCACATCGTCATACTGGCTGACATCGGTGAAGTAGATGTTCGTCATGCCCAGCTCCTCGCCCTGATAGACATAGGGCGTTCCGCGCATCATGTGGATCAGCGTCGCCAGCATCTTGGCGCTGCGGGCGCGGAAGAGCTCGCTGTCATTGCCGTAGCGGCTGACCTGCCGGGGCTGGTCATGGTTGCCCAGGTACACCGTATTCCAGGCCCTGCCCTGCAGCGCGGTCTGCCAGCGGTTCATGGGCCGGCGCACGTCCGCCAGCGGCGCTCCGTGGTCGCTCCATTTTCCCAGCTCCGTGCCGTCGTTCAGCCCGTCGTTGTGCTCAAAGGAGAAGATCATGTCCAGCTCGGACCCGTCCTCATTGGCGTAGCGGATGGCGCTTTCCGTGGTGCCGCCCGCCTCGCCGACGGTCAGCAGATCGTAGCGGTCCAGCACCTCCCGCCGCATCTCCCGCAGATAGCGATGGGTGGTCTCCGTGTGCATGCAGGATTTTTCAAAGCTGCCGTAGAGCGCGCCGGGCGCCACCGCGCCGTCGTCAAAGTTTTCCTTGCCGATCATGCCGATGACATCCATCCGCCAGCCGTCCACGCCCTTGTCGCACCACCAGCGCATCATGTCATAGACGCCCTCCCGGACCTTCGGGTTCGCCCAGTTCAGATCCGGCTGCTCCTTCGTGAACAGATGCAGGTAGTACTGGCCGCTGGCTTCATCCCATTCCCAGGCGGAGCCGGAGAAGCAGGAGCCCCAGTTGTTGGGCGGATTGCCGTTTTTGCCGTCCTGCCAGATATAGTAATCCCGGTAGGGATTGTCCTTTCCCTTCCGGCTTTCGATGAACCAGGCATGCTCATCGGAGGAATGGTTGGCCACCAGATCCATCACCAGCTTCATGCCCCGGGCATGGATCTCCCGCAGCATCTCGTCAAAATCCTCCATGGTGCCGAATTCCTTCATGATGGCCCGGTAATCGGAAATATCGTAGCCGTTATCATGGTTGGGCGAGGCGTACACCGGGGAAACCCAGATGACGTCGATGCCCAGATTCTTCAGATAGTCCAGATGCGCCGTAATGCCCTTCAGATCCCCGATGCCGTCCCCGTTGGAGTCCGCGAAGCTGCGGGGATAGATCTGATATACGACCGCCTCTTTCCACCAGGTTCTTTTTTCCTGATTCATTGCTGTTCCTCCATAAAGGCACGGCAGGCCGCCTCCAGCCTGCCGTGCCGCATGATCTGATTATTTGATGGAACCGTCCACCATGCCCTGGACAATATACTTCTGCGCAAACAGATAGAGAATGATGATCGGCAGCATGGCCAGCAGCGTGGAGGTCATGATCAGGTGCCACTGCTTGACATAGGCACCGTTGAAGCCCTGCACCGCCAGCGGAATCGTCCGGATGGTGCCGCTGGAGCCCAGCACCAGCAGGGGCAGCAGATAGTCGTTCCAGATCCACAGGCCGTTGAGCACCAGCACCGTCACGAACACGGGCTGCAGCAGCGGCAGCACGATCCGGAAGAAGGTGCCCGCCCGGGAGCAGCCGTCGATATCCGCGGCCTCCTCCAGCTCCAGCGGAACGCCCTTGATGAAGCCGTGGAAGATGAAGATCGACATGGCTTCACCGAAGCCCAGATAGGCAAAGATGATGCCCTGATAGGACCGCAGCATGGGGATGCCCAGGAAGTTGCCCACCGTGCGGAACCAGGTCAGCAGGGGGAACATGACCACCTGGAAGGGAATCACCATGGCGGCGACATAGCCCAGGAAAATGAGGTTGGACCAGCGCGTCTTGTTCCGCACCAGCACCCAGGCCGCCATGGAGGAGAAGATGGAGATCACCGCCAGGGACAGCACCGTGATGATCACGGAATCCCGCAGCGCGGACAGGAAGTTGAAGGTCGGATTGTTCCAGATCTCCGTGATGTTCGTCCAGAACTGGCCGAGGCTCGTCGGCAGGCCCACGGGCTGATTGATGATATCCGCGTTGGTACGCATGGAGTTGAAGATGACGATGATGAACGGCATCATGAACAGCACGAACAGCAGGAACGTCACAATCTCCAGCGCGATCCGCCGGCCCTTGTGAGGCTTGGAACCGGCCATTCTTTCGATGGGGGCCGCAGCTTGCTTTGCCATTATGCTTCAACCTCCTTCGACTTGTTGTAGGACACCTGAATGATCGAGAAGATGGTCAGCACAACGAAGAAGATCACCGCTTTGGCCTGGCCCTGCGCCATGTTGTTGTACTTGAAGGCGGTCTGATAGATGTTCAGCGCCAGCAGCTCGGAGGCCTGCACCGGCTTGCCCATGAACATCCCCACGGGGCCGCCGTTGGTCAGCGCCACGTTCACGTCGTACATCTTGAAGGAATTGGTGAGGGTCAGGAACAGGGAGATGGTGAAGGCGTTGGCCATCAGCGGAATCTGAATTTTCGTGATCCGCGTCCAGTAGCGCGCACCGTCCACCTCGGCCGCCTCCAGCACGGACTTGGAAATGCCCTGAATGGAGGCGACATAGATCAGCATGATATAGCCGGCATACTGCCAGGTGTTCACCGTGACCATGGTTCCCATGACGGTATCCTTGTTGGTCAGCAGCGACTTGCTGAGCGCGCTCCAGCCCAGGGACTGGCCGATGGAGGGCAGAATGTTGGAAAAGATGAACTGCCAGACCAGGCCCAGCACGATACCGCCGATCAGGTTCGGCACGAAGAAGCCTGCCCGGTATACGTTCCTGCCGCGGATTTCACTGGTGACCAGCAGGGAAATCACGAACGCCACCACGTTGACCGTGATCACATTCAGCACGGTGAACAGCAGCGTGATCAGAAAGGAATGCAGGAAGCCCGCGTCCTGAAAGATCACGGCGTAGTTGTCAAAGCCGACATTTTTGGTCGCCGCGCCGGTTCCCTGCCAGTCCGTAAAGGAATAATAGATACCGTAAATGAAGGGGATGATGATCACCATCACAAAGGCGATCAGCGTGGGCAGAAGAAACAGAAATTCTGTCAGCTTCCGCTTTTGCTTGCTGGACATGGACATATCCTCCCAGAGGGCCTTCTGGCCCTTTTTTTGACAGGTTTTTCATGAAGCAAAAAGGGGACGGCTCCAGAGTGGAACCTCCGAAAGCCGTCCCCGGAAAGATACGGGATTGAATTACTTGGCGATACCCGCGATGGCTTCGATCATCATGGCTTCGAAGGCGTCCACATCGATGGCGCCGGAGGCCAGCAGCTCGTAGATCGGGCCCAGGGTGCCCATGCCGAAGCCGTCCGGGAGCTTGTACTGCTGCCAGTCATAGGTCTTGCCGGCGGCGTTCCACTCCATGACGCTCTTGGACAGGGGCGTGGCGGGAGCCAGAGTCACGTTGGTGAAGGCGGGCACCATGGCCGCTTCGTTGACCATGTAGTTCGCGCCGTCCTCAGAGGTGGCCAGGTAGTTCAGATAGGCAATGGCTTCGTCCTTGTTGCCGTTCTCGTTGACCACGTACCAGGACGGAGGATTGACCAGGATGCCGTCGGTGTCCTCATGCAGGAAGGCATGGGGCGCGTAGGCGATTTCGAAATCAGGATTCAGCGCGACCAGGCTGGGATCCATCCAGTTGCCCTGATGATAGAAGGCAGCCTTTCCGTTGGCGAAGGCAGCCAGCTGGCTGTCCTGGGTGCCGTTGATCAGCATGTCGGGATCGCTGTACTTGAACAGCAGCGCCACATACTGGCAGTACTGATGGAAACGCTCGGGGTCCACCTTGCCGGCCAGCACCTGGTCGATGTAGGTGGTGTCGTTCCGCTCGTTGCCCACGGTCAGATACACGTTGAAGTTGTGCAGGCCGGTCACCCAGGTCATGCCGGGCACGGTGCCGGCGACCATGGAAACGACCATATCCAGGCCCAGCTCATCCTTCATGCTGTCCAGCTTCTCGAAAGCCGCAGCATAGGCGTCGTAGTTGGTCAGGGTCGCGGGATCGATCCCGGCCTTGTCCAGGATGTTCTTGTTGTAGGCCATGCCGTAGCCTTCCACAGCCACGGGGAAGCCAACGACCTTGTCGCCGTCCATGTAGGCGGCCGCGGTGTACTGCACCCAGTCCGCGCCGGCCTGATCGGCAATCTTGTCCTTCCAGAGCTCATAGGAGCTGGGGCCTTCGATGACCCAGATGTCAGGCTCGCGGCCGGACTGCATTTCAGCCTTCAGCACGGTGTTGTAGTCGGAAGATCCTCCGCCTGTGATGACCTTCACCGGAACGCCGGTCTTTTCTTCATACAGCTTGGCATAGGCTTCCATCTGGGTGGTGATTTCAACCTTGTTCTGGCAGATAACCAGATCCGCCAGGGCACCGACGCTCATCAGAACGAGCGCCAGCGTGAGAGCCAGAGCAACCAGTTTCTTCATAAAGGGAACCCTCCTTCATAAAATGGCGACAAAGTCGCTTTTCTCAGACGGGTATCATCCCGCTCAGGAGACAGACAGAGCGGCCGACATTCCGAAGACACCCAAAAAGAGCCCTCCTGCCGACCTAAACTGAAACATACCCTTTCCGATGGGTGCATCTTACCACACTTCTGTCCGCTTGTCTACCATTTTGTTTTTTCCGTGTTTTTCATTTCTCCGCCCACGCGGTGATGGGCCAGGGATACTCCACGGTCAGCAGATCGTTCTCATCCACGGAAAAATAGCACAGCGTATCCGCGAACAGGTCCCCGTAGTGCAGCAGGAAGGTGCCCTGCGCCTCATCGATCATGAAATTCCCGGAAAAGGTATTATCCTCCAGGAAGTATCCCGCGGGCGTGAAGACGAAGCTGCTGCCGTCGTCCTCGCCCTCCCAGATGCCGATCAGGCCGCCCTGACCCTCGACGTCCTTGCCGCGGTGATAGACCGTCCGGCGGTAGAGCACCGTCTGATCCTCCCCCACCATGTACCGCAGGGGCAGCTCTCCGCCCTCCGCGTCCTTCAGGAGGATCCGGCCGTCCTCCTCCTTTTCCCAGGTGTACGCCTCTCCCAGATAGGAGGCCGTTCCGTCCTCCGACACCTGCAGCACGACCGTCTCCGGTTCATGGCCGAAGGCCCAGCTGCCCAGCAGCGGCATGTCCTTTTCCGCCAGCGCGCCCAGGCTGCACGCCAGGCACAGCGCCGCCGCCAGCAGAAGCGCCGCCATCCGTTTTCTCATGCTCCGCATGACCCGTCTCCTCCATTCTCCTCCGCGCGGAAAAACGGGAGCGCGGATCGCGTGCTCCCGTCTTTCCGGTTGACTGTTCTTATCCCTTGACCGCTCCGGCGATGAAGCTCTCCTGAATCTGCTTGCTCAGGAAGATGTAGACGATCAGCGTCGGGATGGTCGCCATCGCCAGGGCCGCGCCGATGGGGCCCCACTCGGTGGTATACTGGCCGCTCAGGCCCTGGATGCCGACCGGCAGCGTCTTGTAGGCTTCCTTGCTGATGAACACCGTGGCGAACATCAGCTCGTTCCAGCATTGCAGGAAGGTGTAGATGCCGACGGTGGAAACGGCCGGCAGCATCAGCGGCGCGATGACCCGGAAGAAGATCCCCCAGACGCCGCAGCCGTCCAGGAAGGCGGCCTCGTCCAGATCGTAGGGGATATCGCCCATGAAGCCGATGCTGATCAGAATGCCCATGCTCAGCGAGAACGCGGAGTACGGAATGATCAGCGCCCAGTAGGAATTCAGCATGCCCGCCCGGGACAGCGTCGTATACAGCGGAACGATGGCCGCGTGAATCGGGATCGTCAGGCCCAGCATGAAGAAGCTGTTCATCCGCTTCCGGCCCTTCCACTGCAGCCGGGTCATGGCGTAGGTCGCCATGATGGCGGCAATCAGCACGAAGAGGATGGACGTGATGGTCACGATCAGGCTGTTCAGGAAATACTGCCCCATGTTGCCCACGTTCAGGGCCCGGCTGTAGTTCTGCCACAGCCAGTTCTGCGGCAGGCCCATGACATTGGCGCCGAAGATCTCCTCATTGTTCTTCAGGGAGAAGGTGAACATCCAGTACACCGGGAAGAGGCAGATGGCCGCCCAGAGGATCAGCCCGAGCTGCACCAGCACATCCGTCCATTTGAAGCGGTGCTGCTGCGCCACCGGTATATCCGCCTGATTCACTTTAGCTCTGCTTGCACTCATCTTACTTCTCCTCCTTGAACGCAAAGTTGATCAGCATGGCAAAGAAGAAGCACAGCACAATCAGCATGACCGCGATGGTGGAGCCCATGCCGTATCTGTTCCGCAGGAACAGCAGATTGATCATCAGCGTGCTGGGCAGCTCGGTGGCGTGGTTCGGTCCGCCGTTGGTCAGCACGTAGATCATATCGAAGGATTTCAGCGATCCGGTGACGGCGAAAATCACGCTGACCCGGAGAATCGGCCGGATGTAGGGGATCGTGATGTACCAGCTGACCTGGGCCGGCGTGCAGCCGTCCAGCATCGCCGCCTCATTGAGGTCGGCGGGCATGCCCTTGATGCCGGCATACATAAGCAGCATGTGATACCCCACGTACTGCCACAGAATCGGCACCAGGCAGGCGCCGAAGGCCACGTTCTTGTCCCCCAGCCAGATGCGGGTCCAGCTGTCCAGCCCCACCGAGCGCAGGAAGATGTTCAGGGCGCCGTATTCGGGGTTATAGATCTTTGTCCACAGCTGACCGATGACCACGGAGGAGATCAGCACGGGCATGAAATAAATCGCCAGGTACCAGCGCTCCCCCTTCACGTGCCGGCTCAGCTTCAGCGCCAGCAGCAGCGCGAAGGGAAGCTGAATGCACACGGACAGCAGCGCCAGCAGCATGGCGTTCTTCAGGGCCCGCATGATGTTGATGGATTTGCTGGTGAACAGCTCCACATAGTTCTGGAATCCGATGAACTCGGGCGTGCCCAGGCCGTTCCACTCCGTCAGGCTGTAATAGGCCGACATCACGATCGGGGCGATCAGAATGCTGAGGAAAAGGACCAGCGCGGGCAGCAGGAACAGAAAAATGTTCAGCTTGTAGGATAAAGGTCTCTTCATATTCCGGGCTCCCTTTCGACAAAGCGAGGGAGACGGCCCCTCTCGGGGAATTATCCCTTCCTGGAACCGTCTCCCGGCTGTTCAAGTTTTGAAAGTGAAATTACTTGTTGTACAGTGCATCGTCCATGCCCTGAGCGAACTCTTCGGGGGAGATTTCGCCGGCATAGGCCAGACCGATGAAGTCCAGATAGGTGTTGGCCTGGTCCGCGCTCAGGAAGTTGTCTCCGAACAGCACCATGCCTTCAGCCTTCGCGGCGATGTCCGCCACGGACGCCACCAGGTCGGAAACCTGAGCTTCGGGATCGGGAGCCCAGCAGGGCAGGTTGGCGCCCTTCTTGTAGTCCGCGTCGGACATGGCGCGGCCCAGCTCGAAGGCGGCGGCAACGGCCTCTTCCTTGTGCTCGGTGGTCGCGGTCACAGCCAGGGTGTTGTTGGGGCCGCCGATCAGCTCGTACAGGGAAGCGTTGTCAGGATTCAGCACGGGGAACAGGCCCGCCTGGAACTTCGCAGGATTCTCGCTGGCGTCGATGTCGCCGCAGTTCCAGGAACCGTTCTGATAGAAGGCATACTTGCCGGCGATGAAGTTGGTCTTCACTTCGTCGTTGCCCAGCGCGGCGGCGTTGGGATCGAAGTAGTTCTTGTTCACCATGTTCTGGAAAGCTTCCACAGCCGCGATGACATCGGGGTTGTTCCAGCTCTCTTCGCCGTTGTACATCTTGATCAGGCGCTCGGTACCCACGGACTTGATCATCAGGGGCTCGAGGTACTCAGACAGGCACCAGAGTTCCTTGCCGGACACGCCGAAGGGGGTGATGCCCGCTTCCAGCAGCTTGTCGCAGCACTCGTTCATCTCTTCGATGGTGGTGGGGATATGATCATAGCCCACGGAGGCCAGGAGCTCCATGTTGGCGAACAGCACGACTTCGCTCATGGTGTAGGGCACGCCGTACAGCTTGCCGCCCTCGTAGTCGTAGGAGGCGTTCGCGGTCATGTTCTCGGGCAGCTCATCCTTGTAGGCATCATAGTACTCGTCCAGGCACAGCACGCGGCCGGCATTCACGAATTCGCCCAGGAAGCCCATGCCCCAGGTGAAGAACACATCGGGCAGGTCGGTTCCGGCGGACATGGCAGCCTTGATCTTGATCTTGTACTGCTCGTTCTGGGTGGGCTCATGATTGATCTTCACGCCAGGATGCGCAGCTTCGAAGTCCGCGATCGCGTTGGTGAAGGTTTCATAGCTGGCGTCGCTTTCCACAGCGATGGTCCACAGGTTCAGTGTGATATCCTCCGCGAAGGCAGAGGCGATGCCCAGCAGCATGACGGCTGTCAGCATCAGAGCGACAAGTTTCTTCATGGGGAAATCCTCCTTCAGTTCTGCGGCATGGCCGCGATTTTCTCCAACAGCGAATCCCGCTGTTATCGACCTGATCATGCGCCGGAGCGCCTCCGAGGCCCGGATGAAAGGTACGTACAACCGGAAACCGGGTACAAAGACCTGCCATGCTCCCGCTTCCGTCAGGCCTCGCCTGCCGCTTTCGGGGCATGGATGATTTTGCTGCGTTTCCGACGCTTGACATTTTAGCACTTTCGTCTGCTTCTGTCCAGTATTTGTCCGTACAAAAAATGTTCCTTTGTGTTTTTTTTCGGCTTTTTGCCCCGGATTGCCCTTCCTTCCGGACGAAAAAAGGGAGAAGGACCGGTTTTCGGTTCCTTCTCCCCGTTTCTGAAAGTCTCAGCCGCCCGGGGCGGCCTGTCCGCTGAGGCGATTTCCGAAGGCGGAATCCCTGTCAGCTGTTCAGCTGCGCCAGCAGCTGCTCCACCATCCGGATGACCTCCGGATTCGCGTTGAAGCTCATCAGGCCGCGCAGCGGCATGTAGTTCATCATGGCCGCGCCCATGTCGTCCGACACCGCTTCCTGCGCCGCCTCGGACTTCTCCTCCTCGCCTCCGCCGAAGCCCTCCTGCAGCTTCCGGAAGAACGGCTCGAAGACCGTCCTGGCCTTTTCGTCCGCCATCAGGTCCATGAAGATGCTGTCCACGCTGTAGGTCATGGGCACCTGAACGGTGGACTGCACACGCACGCACGCGCACAGCGGCAGCTCCCGGGAGGAGGCGCCCACCTGAATCGTGAAATCGCCGCTCTCCACATGCCAGTCATGAATCTTTTCGTTCCAGCTGGCAAAGGACCGCTTGTTCAGCGTGAAGGTGACGTCCCTGCTTTCGCCGGGCTCCAGCGCCACCTTCGTGAAGCCCTTCAGCTCCCGCAGGGGGCGGATCGCGTCGCTCTCCACGTCGCCCACATACAGCTGGGCCACGGCCTTGCCGGCCCGGCTGCCGGTGTTCTTCACCGTGACGGTCACCGTCAGCTCGTCGGTATCCCTGATTTCCTGCGCGCTCAGCCGCAGGTTGCTGTATTCGAAGGTGGTGTAGCTCAGCCCGTATCCGAAGGGGAAGAGCACCTCCATGTCCTTCTTATCATAGTACCGGTAGCCCACGAAGATACCCTCCCGGTATTCCGTGGCCCGGGCGTCGCCGCCGAAGTAGAGATAGGAGGGATTGTCCTGCAGCTTCAGCGGGAAGCTCTCCGCCAGATGGCCGGAGGGATTCACGTCGCCGTAGAGCACCCGGACCGTCGCGGTGCCCACCGCCTGGCCGCCCAGATAGGCCTCCAGCACGGCCGCCACCCGGTCAATCCAGGGCATGGCCACCGGCGCGCCGTTGTGCAGCACCACCACCGTGTTCGGGTTGGCCGCCGCCACCGCCTCGATCAGCTGATTCTGGCAGGCGGGCATGTCCATGTTCTTCCGGTCGTATCCCTCGGACTCATAGGCATCCGGCAGGCCGGCAAACACCACCGCCACGCGGGCCGCCTTCGCGGCCGCCACCGCCTCGGCGATCTGCGCCTCCGTGGCGGCATCCTCCTTCACGCTGTAGCCCCGGGCATAGACCACCTGCAGCCCGGCCTCCTTCGCGGCCTCCAGGGCGCTGGTGGTTTTGAAGCTGTTGATGTGGGAGCTGCCGCCGCCCTGGAAGCGGGGCTTCTCGGCGAACTCGCCGATGAAGGCCACCTGCTCGTCCTTCGCCAGGGGCAGCAGGTTCTTCTCGTTCTTCAGCAGCACCATGCACTCCGCCGCGATGTCCGCGGCCAGCGCGTGCTGGGCCTCCTGATCCCAGGGGGTCTCGGGCTTCGCGTTCTCCGTGTAGCGGTAGACAATGTTCAGAATCCGCTCGCAGCACAGATCCACGTCCTTCTCATCCAGCGTGCCCGCCCGGACGGCCTCCACGATCTTGGCGTCGTTGATGCCGCCGGAAGCCGGCATTTCCAGATCCAGGCCCGCGTGCACCCCGGCGGGGCGGTTGGACACCGCGCCCCAGTCCGACATCACATAGCCCTGGAAGCCCCATTCCTTCCGCAGCACATCCGTCAGCAGCCAGCGGTTTTCGGAGGCGAAGGTTCCGTTGATCCGGTTGTAGGAGCACATGACCGTCCAGGGCTGCGCCTCCTTCACCGCCATCTCGAAGGCGGGGAAATAGATTTCCCGCATCGTCCGCTCATCGCAGTCGGAGGAGGAGCTCATGCGGCGGTGCTCCTGGTTGTTCAGCGCGAAATGCTTCACGCTGACGCCCACGTTCCGGCTCTGCACGCCCTGAATGTAGGCCGTGGCCATTTTGCCCGCCAGATAGGGATCCTCCGAGCAGTATTCAAAGTTGCGGCCGCACAGCGGCGAGCGCTTGATGTTGATGGCCGGGCCCAGCACCACGGACAGCCTCTCATGCTGGCAGCTGTCTCCGATGGCCTCGCCCATTTTCCGCACCAGCTCCGGATCGAAGGACGCCGTGGTCGCGCAGGCCGCGGGGAAGCAGACCGCCTTAATGGAATCGTTGACCCCCAGATGGTCCGCCTTGTCGTCCTGCTTGCGCAGCCCGTGAGGCCCGTCGCTGACCATGGTGGCCGGAATGCCCAGCCGCTCCACGGCCTTGGTATGCCAGAAGTCTCCGCCGGAGAGCAGGCTCGCCTTCTCCTCCAGCGTCATCTGTGAAATCAAAGCTTGAATATCCATAGATTCTCCTTCAACTTTTCTGATTTAGCCCACCGTGGACAGATCCCAGGGCTCGTGGATCTTGGGAACGTCGCTGATCAGCCGGCGGGTATAGGGCGCCTCCGGCTCCAGCATGACCTTGTCCGGCCTGCCGCTCTCGACGAATTTCCCGTGCTCCATGATATACACGCTGTCGGAAATATAGTAGGCCAGGCCGATATCATGGGTGATGAAAATCACCGTCATGCCGGTTTCGTCCCGCAGCTTCAGCAGCATGTCCAGGATCGTCGCCCGGGAGCAGGCGTCGATCATGGAGGTGGGCTCGTCCGCCAGCAGGATGTTGGGCTTGAGCAGGAAGATCCGGGCGATCATCAGCCGCTGCATCTGGCCGCCGGACAGCTCGAAGGGATACTTGTTGGTCAGCTCCGCGAACTTCAGGTTCACGAACGAGCAGGCCTCCGTCATCATCTCGATCTTCTTTTCCTTCGGCAGGTTTTTCCCGCCCCGCATGTGAATGCAGTCCAGCAGCACCGAGTCGATTTTGTGGAACACGTTGTAGCTGGAGAAGGGATCCTGGAAAATGGCCTGAATGCCCTTCCAGTATTCCCGCTTCTTCGCGCCGGTGGAGATGTCCCGGGGCTTCCCCTGGAACATGATTTCCCCCTCCGTCGGTTCCAGCAGGCCCAGCAGCATCTTGGAAAGCGTCGTCTTTCCCGAGCCGGACTCGCCCACGATGGAAATCAGCTCGCCCTTGTGAAAATCAAAGTCCACATGATCCACGGCCACCGTGGTCACCTTCCCGGTGTGGAAGACGCGGGTCACGCCCCGGCCGCTCAGGCACAGGGGCTCCTTGGAGAAATCCTTGTCCCGGGTTCCGAAGGAAACGCTTTCGCGGG
>ODAJ012085586.1_pt1 | contig 12944 bp, 6 predicted proteins | sample 1539241 | NCBI WGS metagenome assembly ODAJ01 (sample SAMN02144231, study PRJEB22623) | gut metagenome | biome: sheep rumen | host: Ovis aries | place: New Zealand | reverse complement strand
ACCCGCAGTCTTAACAGAGTTTGACGCGGGAGGATACCCGCAGTCTTAACAGGGGTTGGCGCGGGAGGATACCCGCAGTCTTTAACAGACGTATTATACAGAAAAAAAATCAGGAATAGAAGAGCAAATCTGTAAAAAGGTCAGGAGTAATAGCAGGAATTGGTCTTCGGCCAACGGTTTTAAGTTGAACTGTATAGCGATTCGTAGTACAATAATCGATTAGAAAAGGGTGTTTTCTGATCTTCTGTATCGAAGGAAGATGCGGGGGCAGTAGAACAAAGGCACAGGCAGACCGGACCAGAAGAGGTTCGGGAATGCCGCCCGTGCGCATTCCATGGGTGCAGCGCCACATAGAAAAGGAGAGAAGTGTATGAGTCACAGACCTGTAGTTTTAATGATCCTGGACGGATACGGCCTGAATGATAATCCTGAGGCTAATGCTGTTGCGATGGCAAAGACTCCTGTTATGGACAGGCTTATGTCTGAGTATCCCTTTAAAAAGGGATATGCCAGCGGCATGTCGGTAGGACTCCCGGACGGTCAGATGGGCAACTCGGAAGTCGGCCATATGAATATGGGCGCCGGGCGGATCGTCTATCAGGAACTGACCAGGATTACCAAGGAAATTCAGGACGGAGAGTTCTTTGAAAACCCTGAGCTGCTCGCCGCAATCAACAACTGTAAGGTGAGGGGCTCCGATCTTCATCTTTTCGGCCTCCTGTCAGACGGCGGTGTCCACAGCCATAATACACATCTTTACGCTCTCCTTGAGATGGCTAAGAGAAACGGTCTGGACCGCGTATATGTCGACTGCTTCCTTGACGGACGCGACACACCTCCCAGAAGCGGAATCGACTTCCTCGCTCAGCTCGAGGACAAGATGAAAGAGATCGGCGTCGGCAAGATCGCTATGATCAGCGGCCGCTATTACGCGATGGACAGAGATAATAACTATGACCGCGTACAGATCGCCTACGACGCGCTGACCAAGGGCGAGGGTCTCAAGGCGGCCAGCTCCGCAGAGGCTATTCAGGGCTCCTATGACAGAGACGAGTCCGATGAGTTCGTCAAACCCACAGTCATCATGGACGGCGACAAGCCCGTGTCCCTGATCAAGGATCACGACTCTGTGGTCTTCTTCAATTTCCGCCCTGACCGCGCGCGTGAGATCACCCACTGCTTCTGCGATAACGATTTCAGCTATTTTGACAGAGGCCCCAGGAAGAAAGTCTTCTTCGTCTGCTTCAAGGATTATGATCCCGAGATCCCCAACAAGGAGATCGCGTTCAAGAAGGTCGATGTCACCAATACATTCGGCGAGTGGCTGGCAGCCCAGGGCATGAAACAGGCCCGCATTGCCGAGACAGAGAAATATGCCCACGTAACATTCTTCTTCAACGGCGGCGTCGAGGAACCCAACGAGGGTGAGGACAGGATCCTGGTCCGTTCCCCCAAAGATGTTCCCACCTATGATCTCAAGCCTGAGATGAGCGCTTACGGCGTGCTCGACAAACTGCTGGCCGCGATTGAGTCCGACCAGTACGATGTGATCGTCATCAACTTTGCCAACCCCGACATGGTCGGTCACACAGGTGTCCTTCCGGCGGCGGTCAAGGCCGTTGAAGTTGTTGACGAGTGTGTCGGCAAGGCGGCAGACGCGATCATCAAGAAGGGCGGAGTCCTCTTTATCTGCGCCGACCACGGCAACTGCGAGCAGATGGTCAACTACGAGACCGGCGCTCCCCACACAGCCCACACGACCAATCCGGTTCCTTTCATCCTTGTAAACTATGACAAGGATTACACCCTGGCCGAGGGCGGTGTCCTCGCGGATATCGTTCCGACCCTGATCCAGGTTATGGGCAAAGAGCAGCCCAAAGAGATGACCGGAAAATCCCTGCTTGTGAAGAAGTGAGGCTGATCCCGCCATTATTCGGACAGGTTTTTCTGACAGGTCTTTCTGACCTGGAAAGCCTGACCGGAACTGATTGAGAAAACTGAAGACCCTGTCCGGGACTGTGACCTGCAGACCCGGACAGGGTCTTTTTTTGTGAAAATAATTAATCTGTAAAAAACCTGTTCTGCAAAAAAATTGTAAAAAAATTAAGAAAGGATTCCTGCCGGGACTTCCCCGCAGCAATGCTCCCCGTGGGTCTTCCTGCCGTCTTTGGCCGCTATGAGGGCGCATATATTGAAAATAAACTTCTGTAATTGCGCATATATTGTATTTTTTTACGAAAATTATGGTGTTTTTTATGTGAAAATGGATTTCAGGTATATTCAAATTTAATGAAATGAATTATTATAGGTGTGTATGTTTAGAATGAGCAGCGGTCACATGGTGACCTTTGTGCTGCCGGCAAACCGGGTTCATTGCTCAGAGAGTATGTGAACGGAGCCGGACAAAGGCGGAAACGGCTGATTGGGAATGAGTGATTTTGATAAGAAGGATGCCGCGGGAAATGACCATGAGAGCATCGGAAAAAAACTGAACAGGTTCCTGCGGAAGAATGCGGCCGGTGAAACAGATATCCGGGAGGAGATCAGACGCCGTAGAAAAGGCCTTGATACAGGCAGAATCATCAGGAGCAGTTCCGACGGGCAGAAGGAGGATTCTTCCGGACGAGGGAAGGGGCTTCTCAGACAGAAGACGGAACCGCTCAGGCAGGCTGCAGAAAAGGCAGCGCGCAGGACCGGGCTTTCCAGGCGGAACCCGGCCGAGGGAAACAAGAGAGCAGACCGGGCCGGCTCTGTGAAAGAGAGACGCGAACGGCGCGTGAGCTGGAGATTTATGTTTCCCAGTGTCGCCGGTGTGGCATTGTTTTTTCTGATTCCTTTTTTTGTTGTCATCTACTATTCGCTGATCGACAATCCGGTCAGACACAAATTTGTCGGCTTTGCCAACTATGTAAAGGTATTTAATAACAGCGCCTTTCGTCTGGCGTCCCTGAACTCTCTCAAGTTTTCCCTTGTGGCTGTTCCGCTCGCAGTGGCTCTTTCGCTGCTGCTCGCGGTTGTCATGGAGCAGAACCTTCCCTGGAAAAGCCGTTTCAGGTCCTTTTTCCTGAGTCCCATGATGGTTCCGACAGCATCGGTCATCATGATCTGGCAGATTCTGTTTCACTACAACGGACTGGTCAACGTCCTGCTCGGCGGCCTGACTCATTCGAAAATCGACTGGCTCAAATCAGCCTATGCCCAGATCCCTGTGATCCTGCTCTTCCTGTGGAAGAACCTTGGCTACAACATGATCCTGTTCATGTCGGGACTTGCCAATATACCCAGAGACCAGATTGAGGTTGCCAGGCTTGAGGGAGCTACGGATTTTCAGATATTCTGGCTGATAAAGATCAGATATCTTTCATCGACGCTGCTGTTTGTCACGATTATGTCCCTGATCAACTCTTTTAAAGTTTTCAGGGAGGTGTATCTGATGGGAGGCGACTATCCCTATGATGCGCTTTACATGCTGCAGCATTTTATGAACAACACTTTCAAATCCCTGGATTACCAGAAGCTGAGTGCCGCTGCGGTCATGATGGCAGTCTTTATGGTCTTTGTGATCGGAGCGCTGTTTCTGGCAGAGAACCGGTTCGGAAAAGATCTGGAATAGAAACCGGCGCGGGGATCCGGAATTTATAGTTAAGCTGCGGAATATATTGCCGAAAACTTCAGAATCTATGGCTTAAGCTGGGGAGTCTATTGCCGAAACCGCGGAATATATGGCTGAAGCTGCGGAATATATTGCCGAAACCGCGGAATATATGGCTGAAGCTGTCAGGTATATACAGCCGAAGCCGCGTGCGGGGAGGATTCTTCGGATTCGCTTGAAGAGAATTTGATTTGCAGGCTGCCTCAGGGCGGCAGGCCCCCGGCCTGCACTCATTTCAGGAGAAACTATTTTGGCGTTGAACAGAGACAGGAAAGCCGGGACAAAGCCTGGAAATGGCTGGGTCAGAGACCGGAAGAAATTCGGGGCGGGGCCGCCCGTCCAATATCCTTTCTCCAGAGAAAAAGATCCCTTTGATGATGGAGAGGGGGAAGATCCTGCAGACGGAGAAAGCTTCGGTCAGGACCTGCCTGAAAGGGAGGATCCTACCGGTGAAAACGGCGCGGCAGCCGGCAGCACTGCCGGAGAGGAAATCCCGGAGGAAGACTTCGCGGCAGCCGGCAGTCCTTCTGCAGAGGAGGATTCTGCAGAAGACTTCCCGGATCTGCCCGGGGCCGGGGAAGATAGGAACAGCGCGGGGGCTTCCCCGGAAGAAGGATATGTCTATGACCGGACTTCCGGTCCGGAGAAAGCCGGAGAAAGCCCGGATACCTCTGACGCCTCTGACGGAACCCACGGTTCGGAAGGGACCGGAGAAAGCCCGGATGCCTTCGCTGCGGAACAGGATGAGGAAAAAAAAGGGGAGATCGAAAATTCAGGCCGCAAAGGTCTTCTGTCAGGTCCTTCTTTGAGCGTACCGGCTATTGTCGGAGCCGGAAATGAGAAAATTGCAGGGTCTGTTGACCGGATCAGAAGATCCATGACTAAGAAACGGGTGGAGATGATCCGCATGGTGATCCGCACTGCAACCGCCGGTTTTTTCGCCATTCTGTTTCTGATGCCGATCGTCCTGACCATCACCAACTCCTTTATGACTTCTTCCGAGATCAGCGCCAACTACGGCATGATCTTCGCGAAAAGCAACGGTGTGCGCGTCTTTATCAGCAAGACGGTCAACCTCAAGTTTATTCCGGACATTATTTCCTTTGATCAGTACTTCAAGGTCCTTTTTCTAAGCCCTGAGTATCTGATGAAGTTCTGGAACTCCTTTTTTTATGTCGTACCCATTGTCGTATTTCAGCTTGCGGTCGCTTCTCTTGCGTCCTACGGGTTTGCCAGATACAGGGGCAGGGTCAGGGAAATCATTTTCTTTTCCTATATTATATTGATGCTGATGCCCTATCAGGTCACACTGGTGCCCAATTATCTGGTTTCGACCTGGCTGAATATCATAGATACCAGGTGGGCCATTCTGCTTCCGGGTTTCTTTTCCCCGTTTGCGGTCTATATGCTCACTAAATATATGAGGAGAATTCCGCGATCTTTATATGAGGCAGCGGAGATCGACGGGGCAGGAGAGTGGCAGATTTTTACCAGAGTATGCCTGCCCAACTGCAGAGGCGGACTGGCTTCCATCGCCATCCTGATCTTCATAGATTACTGGAACATGGTCGAGCAGCCCCTGATCCTTCTGTCAGACGACCAGCTCCATCCGCTTTCTGTGTTTTTGTCCCGGATCAATTCGGGAGAAATTTCACTGGCCTTTGCGGTCGCGGTCATTTACATGGTCCTGCCTATGATGGTTTTCCTCTACGGAGAGGATTATCTGGTGGAAGGAATCATCTACCAGGGTGGTATCAAGGAATAGGCGTATACAGTCAGGGAAACCCGGGAGGATCCGGGGTCCTGCAGCAGCTGTTTTACATAAAAGAGAAACAATGATGTGCCGGAGCAGAGCGAATGGTGAAAGCAAGAGGTACATTCCGGAGGGATAAAGAGAGAGCATGAATATCGAAGATAAAGAACTGGAGCTGTTTCGGAAGAGCCAGAGACGGAAAGATATCATCAAGAATATTGTGATCGTGTTTCTGCTGATTCTGCTGGCATTGACCCTCTTTTCAAGGACCATCATGAATCTGACGCTGCCTGAGGTGGCAACACATGTGGTGGCAGAGGGAGAGGTCTCTCCGAAGATCCGCGGGCAGGGAACGGCAGAGGTCGATAATCCCTACTCGGTGACTGTGGCCCAGTCCAGAACCATCCAGAGTGTCGCCGTCCGGGAAGGGCAGGCTGTCAAGCGCGGAGATGTGATCTACCACCTCGAGGACACTGAGTCTGAGGAACTCCGCACAGCCAGACAGGAGCTTGAGGACGCCAAAGCCAGCTTTACCAGGCGGGTCTTCGACGGAACTCTCCCCGACAATGAGATCACCAGAATGAGGGCGGGGAATTACCGCTCGGATGACGAACTGCAGTCGGCAGTCGGCTCGATCAACCGTCAGTACGAGGCGGCTCTCAAGGAAAAGAATCTTGCCAACGCGGAATATGAAAAGATCAACGCCAGGTATGAGGCGGAGAACAATGAGGACACCACTCCCACCTACAATCCGGGGGATTATAATGAGAATCCGGGAGACGGATCGGGCGCGGAGGCAGAGGCCAAAGCCGGCAGTCCGAATGGAACCGTGGCTGCGGCGTCCGGGGACCTGGTACTGGCGGACGTAGATATGGAAGAGGAACTGGCGGTCATGGCCTCGACCGGATATACTCAGTCGAAAAAGGTCAAGGAACTCATTAAGAAGCTGGAGAAGGCCAATATCCGCAAGCTTGAGGCGGAGCTGAACTATGAAGAGATCTCGGCGGAGCGTGAACGGATCCTCAATATTGTCAATGCGGAGCTGGACCTGAAAGGCTATCAGGATGCCATAAACAAGGCACAGGCCAAGGTGGAAAAACTCCAGAAAGAAGAGATCGGAGCCTCGATCACATCTCCTGTCGACGGTATAGTGACTTCACTGAACCTGGGCGCGGGTGAGATGACTTCCGCGGACTCCCCGGTCGCGATCATCAGGATCAGCGGAAAGAAACTCACAGTGAGCTTTTCCGTGACCAAGGAACAGGCTCAGAAACTGAAAGCCGGGGACGCGGCTGCTCCGCAGAATCCCTGGGAATATGACGACTCCTTTAAGGCAACCCTGCGTCAGATCACCGCGGACAGCAGTGATCCGCAGAACTCACGTCTGCTGAAGTTTGAGATTGACGGCGGCAATGTCACTGCCGGAGATACAGTCAAGCTGCAGATTGCCGAAGCCTCCAAGGATTATGAGCTGGTCGTTCCGAATTCCGCGATCAGAAGCGACGCCAACGGCAATTTTGTCCTGGTTCTGAAGACTAAGCAGAGCCCTCTTGGAAACCGTTACTTTGTCTCCAGAGAGAATGTGAAGGTGCTTGCCAAGGACGATACAAATTCGGCGGTCAGCGGGGCTCTGGGGGCCTATGACTACGTGGTCACCACTACTGACGACAAGATGGTAACTTCGGGAGACCAGGTGCGCCTGGCCAACGAGGTAGAGTCCGACGACTGATCCTGAGCGGCACAGACCTTGGACAGGGATGCCGGCCTCATACGTAATTGGAACCGGGGGAATTCTTTCCCCCGGTTATGACAGTTTTTTATTCTTCATCGCGAAATACCCGTGACTTCAGGCGCGGGATACACGCGCAAAGAAGAAAATTCGCTTCATCGTGGGTACATCCCGCGATGAAGAATAAACGCTCCGCGAGGATGCCCACGCGTGCGGTGCGGAAAATGATGCCCTTACGGGCATCCCGCACGCAGGGCGCAAGACTCGCGAGCGAGTCTTGAATCTTCATCGCGAAATACCCGTGACTTCAGGCGTGGGATACACGCGCAAAAAAGGAAATATTTTAAGGAAACAATGGAAAAAGCAGACAGCAGGGGCGGCAAATTGAATAACAGAGCAGTCAGCGCCTGCAGGACAGGGCTGCAGAAAGCCAGGGCGGGCCTTGCGAGTCTGGCCCGGAAGATGCGGCTCTGGCAGAAGGCCGGTCTGCTGATCTGCGTTCTTTTCTGGATCTCTTCCTATGTGATCGGCATTGTCTGTGCCCGGCTCACAGAAGGGATGCCCGATCAGAATTATGCGTCCAGATGGGCACTGGAGGGAGGAAGTTCTCAGGTCAGTGCCTTTTTTTCTGACAATGCCCTGTTTTCCGATGAATCTGTGGACGCCATGCAGATGTATCTTTCGGGCAAAATGATGGAGGCTTCTCTGGGACTGTCCGATCAGCAGATCGAGAACGGCGCCCGCCTTTACGATGTCTGCTACTGCGGCCTCGGAATGGCAGAGATCTCGACCCCTTCCGATTCTGTCACAGTCACTGCGATCGGCGTGGGAGGAGATTTTTTTAATTTTCATCCTCTGAAGCTGATGTCGGGATATTATTTTTCAGAAGATGAGTCCATGAAGGACAGAATCCTTCTCGATGACAGGACGGCATGGAGGCTCTTCGGATCCCCTTATATCGTGGGAGAATCTGTCGATATCGGTGGAATTTCCCATTACATAGCCGGTGTGTTCAAGGCGCCGACAGAGCGTTTTTACAAACAGTCCGGGATGGGGGATTATCTGGTCTACATATCCTATGATTCCCTGTGCAAATACACGGAGAAGGGAACTCCGGGCGGCAGTGAGGGCTCCGAGGGCACGGATGACTCCATGATGGATGCTTTTGCTCCCGCAGAACAATTTACTCCCGCACAAAACTTTGTCCCCGCGGAAAGTGCTCCCGCAGAAAATGCTCCCGCAGAAAATGCTCCCGCGGAGAACGAGATTGCTGTGGATGCCGGCGGCGGGACAGCCATGAGAAAGGTCGTTCTGCCGCAAGCGGGCAGGACGGCTATGTGGAAGCCTGAGACGGGTCCCGCGGTTAGGGCATCTGCCGACGGGAGACTTGTCGCTTTTGACAGTGTCAATGACCTGGCGGATCAGGACGCGGGCGAGGAGGACGGCGACGCCGGCTCCGGGGAAGAAAACACCGCTTCCGGTTCAGCAGGAGGTTCTCCCGGCTCCGATGAAGGGGAAATAGGAGAAGATGATGACAGAATCACCGCAGATGACACTCCGGTCGGAGAAAGCCTGAACCGCGGTGACAGCGGCTACCCGGGCAGCGGAGACGGGGAAGAAAAGGCGGAAGTCAACCGCGCAAGGATCAGCTGCTATGAAGCGGTCCTTCCCAATCCCATCACTCACTTTGCCCTCAATACTCTGAAGTCCTGTCTGACGGAAAACGGAGTGGACGCAGGACAGATGACTATAGTTGAAAATACTGGGAGATTTGATGCCCGGCGTCTTGCCCTTATGATGGCACAGCCCGGGCTGCGGAGCATGCAGTCAATGGCCATCCGCTATCCCTACTGGGAAAATGTGGCGCTCGCCTGGGAGGATGTGCTGATTCCTTTCGCCTTCCTTGAATTGTTCATGAGATTTTCACCGTTTTTATTCCTCCTCTTCCTGCTGTTGTGGTATGCTACTCACAGGAGCTGGACAGTGGGCGGCTGGATTCAGAAAGCGCGTGAAAAGATGTATGACCGTCAGGCGGAGCGGATCTACGGCAGCAGTCCGGAGACGGAGGCCCTTGCCCGGGAGGCGGGTGCGGATCCGGAAGCTCTGCCGGAGGACGCAGAAGCCTCTCCGGCTGATTCAGACCCGAAGGGAACGCTTCCGGGTGCGGAGTCCGGGCCTGAACCGGTTCAGGCAGATGCCGGGAGCCCTCCGGAGGATACCGCCGGGAAAACGCAGGAGCAAAGACCTGCGGAGAGCGGTTCCGAAGACAGGAACACGCCCCCTTCGCCTGAAGAGCCTGCCGGTACTACCCCTGATCAAAACAGCGCTCAGCTCTGATCGCCTGTTTTTTCTTATGACACGACCCGCGTAAGGAATTTTTCCGCCTGCCGGCGGACACGGGCCGGTCGGGGGGCAGAGGAAAAAAGCAGTTCATCGCGGTCTGCAGTCCTCTGTGAATAGGGTGAGGAGAGCAAAATCCGGATGCCGGGCCTGGCCCGGCGTATACAGGACATTGTCCGGGCGCATTACATAAGGAAAGGATGATCGAAAAGGAAATGAATACGAAAAAAGTAATCAGACGTGCTCTTGCGCTCATACTCGCGGCTGTCATAGCGGTTTCACTGGCGGCCTGCGGCGGAGGCAAGGGCAGCGACAGCGGTTCCGGCAGCAAGCCGGGAAAAAGCGGAAAGACATCGTCTTCTGACGGCCCTTCCATGCCGGAAATTACGATCAAGGACGGTGTGGTCAGGACGAAAGAGGCCAAGATCGATGACCCTGATTTCAGCGCCGACGGCCTTCAGGTTCTGGCTATGGAAAACGACAGGATCTACGGCTTTAGCTACAGTTATGAGGGAGACGGGTTCAGCGGAAATGAGATCGTCAGCTTCAAGAGCGACGGCAGTGATCTGAAGAGAAAGACCCTGGATACCAGCGACAACGAGGAAGTATCGGCATCCGCTTTCTACGGCGGCAATTTCCTCCTCGGTATGGCCCTCTATTCCGATTCCGAGGCCAAGGACTATGTTGATTCCTACGAGGAAGATGGTATTGAAATAGAAGAAGAGGACATACCGGACGAGCTCAGTGAAGACGCATATGCCTCCTTTGAACTCAGGAGCGTCACTCCCGACGGCAAAGTCAACTGGAAGGTCAAGATTGAGCCCGCGGATGCCAGCTACTATTATATCAGCGGCATCTACGCGTCTGAAAACGGCGTGATGGTGGTCTCGAACGAAGGCGTGGACCTCTATTCCCTTAAGGACGGTTCCTACGAAAAGAAACTCTGCAAGACAGATTCCGAGACTTTTGACGGTGTCCTCTACGCCCTGGCGGACGGCACTGTGATCATGCTGGATGACACATCCATGAACAACAAGGTCAAGGTCTATGATGAGGCATCCGGAGAGTTTACGGAAAAGATGGTTCTCCCCTCCGCCCTGCAGAGCGCATCCATCTTCCCCGGCTCCAAATACAGCTTCTATATCGCCTCTGAAGACGGCATTTATGCCGTGGACCTGGGCAGTGGTGAGCTCTATCCCATCGTCAACTATGTCAATTCCGATCTGGACGCGCAGGGAACTCTCAAGGTGATTGAACTGGAGGACGGAAAACTCCTCATCCAGGCATATTCCAGCGACAATAAGCTGGGAGTCTATATCCTTGAGCCTGTCGCTCCCGAGGATGTCGAGGACAAAAAGGAACTCACGCTCGGCGGCTACTATATCGATTCCGAGGTGCGCACACAGGTCATTGACTTCAACAAGGAGAGCAGCAGCTATAGGATCAAGATCCTGGATTACAGCCAGTATGATCTGGACTCGGATTTCAGTGAAGAAAATATTTCCCAGGACACCACCGGCCTGACCAGGCTGAACACAGATATCGCGACCGGCAGCGCGCCCGATATCATGCTTCTGTCTCCTGAGATGCCTGTGAACAGCTTTATTTCCAAAGGCGTGCTTCTGGACATCGCCGACCGGTATGAATCGGATAAGGAGATCGACAAGAGCGATTTCCTGCAGAACGTCGTGGATGCCTTCCGCACAAATGACAAAATGTATGTCGTGGTTCCCGGCTTTACAATTGTCGGCGTATCCGGCAAAGCCAAATATATCGGAGACGGTAAAGACCTGACACTTGATAAGGCAAAAGAAATCGCAAAGTCCAAAGGAATCAGTGAAAGCAGTATTTTCGGCCTGACAGACAGAGCCAGCGTCTTCAGCTCGGCGGTCGAGTTCTCAGGTGACCAGTTCATCGATTCCGAAACCAATACCTGTGACTTCAACAATAAAGAATTCAGGGAGATCCTTGAATTCGCCAAGAGCTGCCCCGAGTCGATCAGTGAAGACCAGTACAACGATTACTTCACACAGTACCTGTCCGACAGCTCGCTTCTCGCGGTTCAGTATATCAATACGCTCTTTGATTACTACTACATGACCAGGCAGCTCTTCGGAGATGTCAATGTGACTGTCACCGGATTCCCTTCAGCAAACAACAAGGGGCCGGCAATTGCCTCTTCCACCGAACTGGGAATCAGCAGCAACGCAGCCGATCCCGACGGATGCTGGCAGTTTGTCCGCCGTTTCCTGACCTCTGATTATCAGATGAATATCGAGTCCGCCCTTCCGATCAGTGAAAAGGCGATTCAGGCACAGGGCCAGAGAATCATTGACCAGAACAGGATGGAAGCCGCGCAGGACGAAGAGATGGACATGCTGGACGGCATCGATTACGAAGAGGACATGTCCGGAGATCTGGTCATTGACGAGGATGCTATGGGAGGCGCTACGATCGAGGAATCCGAGGATCTGACAGGAAAGATCGTAAAAGAAGAGGATTTCGACGGCACCCATGAAGAATACGAAGAGTATCTGAAGGAAGAAGAGGCTCTTGCAAAGGAGTCATCCACCTCTGAGAACGCGGAAGAAGTCATCATCAGCGGAGATGATATCATGGAGGAAGCTGCCGACGGACCCGAAGACACTTTGAGCAGCCTGCCTGAATTCAGCCAGACTGATATTGATGCCATCATGGGTATTCTCAAGGGTCTGAAGTTCCAGGTCAACGGTGAGACAGAAGTCCTGAAGATCATCAAGGAAGAGGCTGCTGCTTATTTCGCGGGCCAGAAGTCAGCGGAGGAGGTCTCCGACATTATTCAGAGCCGCGTTCAGGTTTATCTGAAGGAGAACGAGTAAGTGAAGCAGCAGACATATCTGCGGACATATAGGCAATAGTAATATAGGTAATACAGGTAAAAATACGCCGTGGAGCGATGTGCCTCCGGCGGGCGGAGTGATCCGTCCGCCGGAGGCGTCATGCTGACTTCGGGCAAGTGAGGAAATAAATTCATTTTTTACTGGATGAGGATTTATGCAAAAAGAAATTACCCAGGATAAAATCAGAAATTTCTGCATCGTGGCACACATCGACCACGGCAAGTCCACTCTGGCGGACCGCATGATTGAAAAGACCGGGCTCCTTACCAGCAGGGAGATGCAGGACCAGGTTCTGGATAACATGGAACTGGAGCGCGAAAGAGGGATCACCATCAAATCCCAGGCTGTGCGTCTGGTCTATACGGCGCGGGACGGGGAGGAATATATCTTCAATCTCATTGATACTCCCGGACATGTCGACTTCAACTATGAGGTCAGCCGGTCTCTGGCGGCCTGCGACGGAGCCATTCTGGTGGTGGACGCGACGCAGGGAATCCAGGCACAGACCCTCGCCAATGTATATCTGGCCCTGGAGCACAATCTGGATGTCTTTCCGGTCATCAACAAGATCGATCTGCCCTCGGCGGAACC
>ODAJ012073830.1_pt1 | contig 12945 bp, 28 predicted proteins | sample 1539241 | NCBI WGS metagenome assembly ODAJ01 (sample SAMN02144231, study PRJEB22623) | gut metagenome | biome: sheep rumen | host: Ovis aries | place: New Zealand | reverse complement strand
ATTCCCCCATCAGCTCCTCCCAGCTGCACCCGAATATCCGTCGAAGCTGACGCAGCTTCTCGACACTCGGCTCGTTGATGCCCCAATACCAAGCATGTATGCAGTGACGTGTCACACCCATACGTCTTGCCAGCTCTGATTGCGTAATATCGTTATGCGCCATAAGGCGCTGAAGACAGATGTACAGCGGTTCAGTCACCATCTATTACCTGCCTTTCCATACCTATGCAAACCTAGTCGGTTCGCTGCTGGATTCCTGCTTCACAGAGCGCTCCGCCACATAGGCATCCGCGCCCTCCACAGGCATAAGTTCGGGATAGTTCGCCATCCCTACATGCAATATGTTTATCGCCGCGTTCACGTCGCGGTCGATGACCGCCCCGCAGTCGGGGCACACGTACGTGCGCCTGCTGAGTGGCATGTTCTGGATGCAGCCGCAATTGCTGCATGTCTTGCTGGACGGGTACCAGCGGTCGACCTTCCCCACCTTGGTCTTGTACGCAAGCTGGCTTGCAGCCATCGACATCGACGCATCACTGATAGACTTGGCGATGTGGTGGTTGCGCTGCATGCCCTTGACGTTGAGGTCCTCAAGGAAGACCGTCCCATACCTATTCGCAACGGCAGTCGTCGCCTTGTGGACGTAGTCGGCCCTCATGCATGCCGTGCGGTACTGGTATGCCGCGAGGCGTGCCTTGGCCTTCTGGTAGTTGCTGGAGCCCTTCCTCTTGCGCGACAGCTCGCGTTGCAGGTGCTTCATGCGACGCTCGCGCCTGCGGTACCACCTCGGGTTCTCGACAACAGAACCGTCCGAGAGGGCCATCAGCACGTGAATCCCGAGGTCGATGCCCACGGCGGCTTGGCTTTCGCTCGCCGTGTCTGGCACCTCGCACGAGATTGCCGCGAACCATCGGCCTGCTGTCTCGGAGACGGTGACGTTGTATATTTTGGTGCAGTTGTCGTACCTAAACGGCTCGGCCATCCTGAGTGTCAGTCTCTTGGGAAGCCTGAGACGCCTGCCGTCGACTTTGATGACGGAGCCGTCGATGCGGAACGACTCCTTGAGGCCCTTCTTGTGGAACCTCGGATGCTTCGTCACGCCCTTGAAGAACAGACTGAAACCACGGGCGAGGTCCTGTATCGCGGCCTCGCCTATCCACTTTGAGTACTCATAGGTCCAAGGGAACTCAGACCTCTTGCGGGCATTGAAAGCCTTCTTGACGGAGTAGTAGCTCGGCTTGCCGCCAGCCTCGTACTCGTCGTTCCACATGGCAAGGCATGTGTTGTACGAGAACCTAGAGAACCCGCAGCACCCGCGCAGGAACGTCTTCTGCCTGTCGTTGGGGTAGATGCGCGTCTTAAAGGTGCGGTTCATGATTCGTCAGTTACCTCCGCTCCGCAATACGGGCAGAAGAAGACGTATTCCATGGAAACGTGTGTTTTGCCGCACTTGGAGCACCTGAAATGCGGCGCAGGCCAAAACGTCTCACCGTCTGGCGGCTCATGAACGTTGCAACACGTGTCCCTTACGCTCTTTAAAACTTCCCTGCGAAGTCTCTCAACGGTGTCCTTCTCGACGCTCTCTATGACGTCGTCATTTGAAGCGTAAAGCGGCACTACCTGTCGTTTGCGTACCACAAACGTTATGGTCAACTCATCGTCACCAGTGAGGTCGTTACGTTGCCAATCACGTATCACAGCGTCCTCAAACTTGGGAATGAGGTTCATGGCCTCACCTCCATTTCGCTAGGCAGGAACTTGTTGTCCCACAGGTAGTCCCAACTAGGGACCTCATAGAGAGGCACCCCCTCCGGTGGCTCTTGAAGGTTCGTCATCCTCCAATCCCCGACGCGACCGCACACCCTACAGCGCGTCCCCAAATACAACTGCGGAAGTCTCATGCCACTTCTGTAGACAGACGAATGCGCGTTGATGCAAACCTGCTCGTACTCGTGTCTGTGGTCGGAGCGAACACGCTTCTTCTTCGGCTTCTTCTTATGGCGCGGGCCGTCTTCGGGAAGCGGGTCATACTTGTGACGCAAGGAACTCTCATGCCAGTCACTCATGGTCGCTCCAAAGGCGTATCCAGTCGACGTTCTCGGTCCTTACGGCGTGCCCGTCAGCGAACACCAGCCAGCTTGCAAGCTCACCGCTAGGTCCGTATTTCTCAAAGAACTCGGCGATGCTCTCGCAGTCCGTATCCATGACGACACACTTGCCGCTCACAAAGGCAAACTCAATCTTCATCGTCATCTCCTAGCAATTCGTCCCACGTGCAGCGAAGCGCGGCCTTGAGCGCATACAACGACTCGCACGACGGAAGCCTCTCGCCTATGAGCCACGAATAGACCTTCGTCGTGGAGCCACTGTCGTCCATCATCCAGAGAAGCGACTTGGCATTGAGGCCCCGCACGTCCATAAGACGACGGAGCCTCATAGCAAAGTCAGTGCGATGGTCGTTATGCATCAATCGGCCTCCCTAAGCCACCGATGGATGGTGTATCTAGGTATGCCTGATTCGGCAGCAACCTCGACTATCTTCTTCTCCTTGTTGCGTACTTGCGATACGATGCGCTCCCTCGTCTCTGGGTCAACGTCAGGCTCCACATGTCGATAGGGAAACATGTCACGGTGAAGCCATGCGATGTGGTAGACGTTTCCTAGCGAGCAATGGGCAGCGCGGGCTATCCACTTGGCAGGAACGCCCTTCTTCCACAACTCGGACATCTGCTGCAACTTGCGCTCGCTTATCATCTGGCATCACCAGCATTACATTCGCCTTCCAGAAGGTCCACCAACCTGTCGCGGATTAGCTCGTGAAGCTCATAGTCCTCATATGGCCCGTCCTTTTGACATGGAACGTTGAGGCGTGCGGCAAGACTGCAAACAAAGTTCCAATGTGTGCTCAACTTGCCAATCTTCATGTCGCGCAACTCGCACGCCGCCTTGTGACGCTCGTTGCCCTCGACGTCATACGTCGGCATCTCTGCTGCCAGCTTCGCAGCATCAAGCTCGCGCTCATGAGCAGCCACTATGCGGTCAGCTATGCGCATGACGCTCCCGTTGCCACGCGCTATGTGACGCAAAGCTTTAATCGCGTCGACAAACCTCTCAGGCATCCTCGTCACTCCATTCTCTTCGCCACATCTCCATCAGGATTCTCTTGCTACGTCCGGGTGGCCAACCGCACATCTTGTCGACCTCTGCCATCGTCAGCCCGCTCTGCATGTACGTAAGGACGCGCTGCTCGCTCTCGTCGAGGATGTACATGCGCGTCCTGTTCAACTTTCTGCGCACGTGCTTTTCTGCCACAGGCTCCTCGTCGTCATGCGCAAGGCCCATGACCATCGCCTTGTGACGGATTGCGTCGATGGTGCGACCGGGAAGGAGCGACTCCCACCCGGTCCACTTGTAGCCCTCGTAAGGATAGTGAGCACGAAGGATTGCCACTTCGTCCTTCGTCCACAGCGTGCTCACTCGTACTCCAAGCAATCGAGACAGTTGGCAATGACCGCCATGCGATGCCACCCGCTGTCGGTTGACTTGAAGCGCTCGTCAGTAAAGCGCTCGATGATGCGAATGCAAGCAGCACAATGGGCACAGTTCTGCATCGTCTGCTCGGGAGTGAGGTCATCGACAAGCTCGTCGAACGACGGCGGCGCGTATCGTGGGATTGAGTCTGCGTTCATTACTCGGCCCCCTTGGTCTGCACGACGGGCATGGAGCCTTCGGGTACGACCACCAGATTGCCGTTCTTTCCGATGCTTACCAGCGCGTCGATGTAGTGCTGCTGCACAACCTCGGGCGTAAGGGATTCGGAGAGCACCTTGTTTGCAGCAGCCTCACCCTCGGCCTCAATCTTCTTCGTCTCGGCCTGTACTCTGGCGGTCTCCTGCTCATTGAGCGCCTGAGACTTGGCAATCTCTGCTGCTTGCGCGTCACTGAATTTTTTCTTAATTGAGGAATCGTACTGAATGTCTTGAATGGACACGTTCTCCACGTTGAGCCCCATGTCGGACCACTTCACCGAAAGCGCGTCCCTTAGCGCTTTGGTGAACTCGCCGCGATTCGTCAACAGCGTGATGGTCGGGAACTGTCCTGCCACCTCGCGTGCGACGGCACGTACGTCGTTCTGAATGACGGTGCTCGTGAAATGCTCCTGCGTGCCATAGTCGACATACAGCTGCATTGCGGAGTCGGCATCGAGGGAATAGACCACCTGAATGTCAACGTCTGCGCTTGCGCCGCCCTTATCGTTAATCGTCACGCATGCGCCTTCAGCCGCTCCTCCGTCATAGCTGTACTCAGCCGATTTGTAGAGCGAAATCAGGTTGTTCCTGATGTCATAGCGAATGGCCGACTGCCACGGTGCCTTGACATGGAATCCCGGCTCCTCGACATACCCGGCAAGGTCACCACCCCAATTGCGAAGAACTACAACTTCTCCAGCGTCAACGGAATAGATGCCCAGCACAAGGAAGAGTGCCAGACCGATACCCAAGATGGAACCGATAACCACCATAGGATTTACCTTGTATTCGTGATACATGTCTCTACTCCCCATCGTCGTTGCTCATACCGACCTCTCGCCGCGAGTAGCCGCTGGCAAGAAGCGGATTCCCGTACTTGTCTGTGAGCTGTATGAAGCCGCCGCCATATCCGTACTTGTAGTAGAGGTACTGGCACCCCTCCTCTGTATCGGTGATGACTGTCATGTCGCCATACAGGCGCTCGACCTCAAAGCGACCCTCCATGCTCTCAATCTTTGGTTCACCGACCGCCGTCGTGCTGCACCCCATCAAGAGAGTCGCAACAAGAGCTATATATGCAGACAGGGCAAACAGCAGGAGTTTCCCCTCAAGGTCATCGAGCAAGCTCTCTAGGCTTTCCATGCGACCTCCTCGACCTCGAACGCACCTTCGCTACCAAGGAACGACGCGACCTCGTTGAGGCGGTCGACCTCCTTGAGCGCAGCCTCCATCGTGCGATACACGCCGTAAATCTTCGGGGCGTCAGACTTAGCCCAAAGAACGTAGACTGGCTTGTTCATCCAGAAGACGCGGAAAGCGCCGTTGTTGTTGAACCAGTGTTCGAGAATCGGCTTCTCGTACTCGGTTCTCTCTATGACCCAATCGGAACGCAACGGCTCGCTGGCTTCAAGCTCGGCGACCTTTGCTTCCAGCTCCTCGATGCGCTGCTGCCGCTCCTCCGCAACTTCGCGCCAAGGACGCACATTGATTTCCGGTGCGGGAGCAGGCTCGATGGCCTGAATCGGGCGAATCTCCTCAATAGGGTCATTGAGGTCTCCACAGACGGCCTTCGGCTCTTGTTCTTCGACGTCCTGAATCAACGCATCCGTCTTGCGCTCTACCCTGCGCATGAACTCGCACTCGCTGTCAAGCTCCTCGCACCACCTGTCGTACTGCTGTTCTGCGACGCGCGAAAGATGTCCGGGAACCTTCTTCTTGTGCGACTTGCCGTCAGGGGTAACGTGAATAAACTCGAAGCCCTCGGGACTCAAGGCCATGAGCTTGCCGCCATTACCGTCCTTCTTGACAATCTTCCCGGACTTTGACATCTCTTCCCTCTTCCTTTCGTGCAACTTCCTCTGCTCGCGGACGATGCGGCGCACGGTCCCCGGATTGAGGTCCATGCTCGCCGCTATGTCGTCAGGCGACTCGCCCAACGTGAAGCTCGTGTAAATCTGCTCCTTGGACTTGTCCGACAGATGCACTCCCCTTGGCATTCGGTTCACCCCCGATAAAAGGGCGACGGCCCCGAGGGACCGCCGCCGTAACTTGTCTTGTCTATGTAGCCGATGAAGTCAATCATCAGCTCGTGCGCGTTCATCCACCGCTTCGGCGGTCGCCACACGCCCTCGCCTGTCACGAACAGCCCGCGTACCAGACAGTCCCGCAGATAGATGTCCTCGCGCGGATTCACGATGTTATGTTCGACGATGGCCGCGACGGCATACTTGCCAGCCGCGCTCACGTCCTGCACGAAGCGCTCAAGCGCAATCTCCTGACCGCGCGGGAGCCTCTTGCCCGTCGCCTTGACCTCGAAAACCAGCCAGCCGAGGTTGCGCCACTCCATCACGGCGTCGAAGTCGGTGAAGCTGCGCTTGCCTATGTTCATGCCGTCGAAGCGGATTAGCTGACGCGCCCTTTCCTCGTGGTCGAAGACGCCGGTAGTCGTGAGCCATCACCCCTCAACGTTCACCGCCCCGCACTGCGGGCAGAAGCTGATGTGTCCGCCCTGTGCGGAGCGCGTGACCCTCCCACACGCCGAGCACTTCCAGCCCATCGCCTTCGTGGTCCACTCCAGCGTGCAGGTGGGCCGCTTCATAACAAGCTTCGCTCCGTAGATGCGGCCCACCTCAAGTGGCGTATGACCAGACAGCTCGGCATGCGCAAGAAGCAACTCGCCATCGACTGTCACGCGCTTGCCGACGAAGGCTCGCTCGTTAGGCAGCAACTGACTCTCCCTGCTCTTCCAGCAAGTCGTTGTCCCGCAGAATCTCATACGCCCTCGTGTACGCCTCAAGCAGGGTTTTATATTCCTTGAGCATCGGGGCATAGGCGTCGACCAGTTCCTGCACGCTGTTGCCCAAGTTCTCGGCACACGACTTCCACTCTCGCACGGCATCGCCCCTGCCATGCTCTTTGCCCACAAGGTAGCCGCCCAAGAACACTGCGCCACTTGCGGCAATTTCCACCAGAGCCGTTGCGATGTCAGCTGTCATTTCAAGCGCCTCCTCTTTCGTACTAGTCTCCAATGTCCATAAGCTCGAAGCCATAAGGGTCGCCAATCCGCTTCACGACGGAGCCGATGTGGTTGCCGTTGTCTCCCATGGCCGTGATGTACTTGCCGTGCAGAAGCTCATGCACGTACTTGCCGTCCTCGTAGTCGAGGTCGAGGATGTCAAGGAACTGCTTGACCTTCTCGACGGGAAGGGAGAAAGACCATCCCGAGCCCTTGCGCGAAAGCTCCACGCGCAGGAAGTATGCGTGGATGTGGCCGAAGAAGTATAGACCGGCCTTCTCAATCTTCCAAATATTGTTCTCCATGGGCTTCGCCTACTCCTTAGCCCTGAGAAGGTACTTGCGACTAAGGACCTTCATCTGGAATTGCTCGCCAAGGACGCCCTCAATCTTACGCATCTCCTCGTTCGTGCACTTGCCTTTGCCAAAGATGTGAACCACAATTCCCTCGTCGAGACGGTCGGTGACATGGCCGCGAAGCCCGTCCACATAGTCAATGAGGTCGAGAGTCGTTGGATAGTCTGAAAGCAGGAACCTGAGAGGCATCATCGGCGCTACGGACTGCACAAGGTCGCTGCTGCCAACCTTAACGCAGTATGCGGGGAGCACGTCATAAGGATTGAGATACTTGCATTCCACGGTGTCCCACATCGAGAAGATATACAGCCGCATCGACTTCAGGCCAAGCCGGTTCCCGTTTATCTTTGGTCCGCACACCTCCATTTGAAGCGTTATGCCGGGGTGCTCCTCCAGCCACTTGACGATGCCCTGCTCCTCAGCCTGCTCGTACACCTGCTTGCCGAATCCACTGTCAGTCGCAATCTCGTAGTTGTGGCCGAAAACTCGCACTCCCTGCTCGCACGGGTCATTGACTGCCGTGATTGACGTACCGTCGACCTTGACGCTCACGAAGTAGTCAGTCTTCTTGATGAGTTCGAACACGTCCTCATTGACGTTTTCAATGCGTTCGGCATCCGTTCTGGGAGCCACGGCAAGGTCATACTCACGCAGGAAGGTCATGTTCGAGTTGACTGGAAGGATGGGGTCGTACTCGCGGACACCACAGAGAGACGTGAGATTGACCTTACGCTCGTACAGCTTCTCGTAGCAATACTCAGGAATGTTGTTCGGCAGCACGTCCTGCGGGCGCATCAATAAGCCTTGAGAGTAGACACCACGAAGATGCGCCGTGCGCAGTACATGCCCCCTCACTGGCACGTTGTTGACAATCATCTCCTTCACGCCATGCTTAACGAACCCCTCGTAGCGAGGGTCGTCTTCCGGGAGGAAGGTGTCAATCTCGAAGAACACGGCAAGGTCACCAGCCTTGAAGTCATCCTTGCCTACGACCACGGTCCATCCGCCGACACGCGCGGCAACAATGCGGTCCGCACCCTCAATTGGGCTGATGGCGTCAATCTTCACCATATATGACATCGGGCGCTTTGGATTGGGCATCTTACCCCTCCATCTCGAAGCCGACGTTCGTATATCCCTGCTTGGCAAGCTCGATGCCGTACTTGACGGCACTGAGCCAGTCATGGGCATCAAACAGGCTGCGACCGATGATGGCGTCCTCCGGGCAGTCTGCGAGGTTGTTGACTCTGAACACCATCCCACCGGTGTCGAGGTCAATGACCTCCTGATACTCGTAGTAGTAGTCGTAGCCCTCCGGGGCATCCAGCTTAAAAATCTTGATGGTCTCTTCCATGGCTATTCCTTCCAGTCGTACTCCCACATGTACGTGGGGCCGCTGACATTGCAATGGCATACCGCCTGCCTGATGTAGCACCTCTCGCAGACGCTCTTGAACCACTCGTGTATGGCCTCATGGTCGTCGTAGTCGCGCAGGTCGCCGAACACGGTTACCGTGTACCTCGCCGCGCAGTAATCTTTTGGGTTGACCCACAGGAGCCGCTGTAGGCTTCCCTCGCTTCCTGTGGGCATGAACCTGTCGGGATGCTTTCGATAGGCTTCCCAGTCGCTCCTCATGCGCTGCTGCTCGTAGTCGTCGTCCGAGCACCAGTCGCCGTCATAGATGGCCCTGCCGGTTATCTTGTCCCAGTCGATGACGGGACTTCCGTTGAACTTGCCGCCACTGTAGCCTTCTTTCACGCCGTCGATGCGGAACACCGCAGCCACGTGGGTCCAGACGCTCATGGCTTTTACCTCTCGTTGTGCGCCTCGGCCACGGCCTTCTCGCGCTCGTCCTCGTAGATGGCCTCAAGCTCCGGCTTGAAGTACTCGTAGAAGTCATCGACGCTGCACCAGCTCGGAATCTTGCTCGTGTACGTTGCGTGCTCAAGCCATTCCTCGTACGACTCGATGCTGACAGCCCCGGTGTCCTTGTCGATGGTGTACTGGACGTTGTGCCAGTACTGGAGGACCCCCTCCGCCAGTCTCTTTCGCCCGTACTTGAGCACCTGCTCGTCAAGGGTGCCGACGCGCTCGGCCTCGATAGGCGTCGCGTCCTCGAACATCTGCAACCGCTCGCGCAGGTAGCGGTTGTCGTAGCGGAGCTGGTCGATGGTGTCGAATGCCGTGAGGATGTCACGGATTAGGTCGTTCCTACTGCTGTCCATTGCTTTCCCTTCCAACAAAAAAGAGGCTCTTGGCCTCTTAACCTTCCTTCTCTTTGCTGGCTTCAATGGTGAGGTATGTGTTCCACATCTCTATGACTGCATAAGAATCAAACCATGCAATGCCGTCATCATCTCGGTAGCCATTATTTGGCTCTGGTTGGGCCATCCACCATTCAACAAATGAATGAAACCCGGACAACCCTGATGCCCAAAAAACTTGCTCGGCAATATTCATATCCTCTGGAATCTTGAACAACATTTGCGGCGTCAAGTCTTTCGACGAAGGCATCTCGAACTTCTCGTTACCACATAGAACTTCGTAACCATCAAACGTGCCATTAACAAGCAGTTGATACTTAATGTACGTCACAAGTATCTGCATGCTTTCAAACAGCATGCCCATCTGGAACGGCGTTGCAGAGCGAATGCAATCCCCTAATGTCATCATCGATGCTCTCCTAAAAAAGCGACCCTTGGTCCTCGTCAAGCAGTCCGTTCCTCCTCATTCGCGCAGTGAGCTCACCTTGAGTATTGGGGCCAGACATGTACATGAGCTCCCCGTACAGTTCCTTTGCAAGCTCCTCAAGCTCCCTGACGTGCGTCCTCTGGAAACGGAACAGGCGATTCATCTTGTCAAGCTCACTGCGCTGATGGCGAACGTGCTCCTCAAGGTGGCGAGCATAATTGCCCAGTCGCTTGAGTTTTGCCAGTGGCAGACTCGCCTGCTCGCCATGAACCCGATAGCGAGTCGTATTGCCATTGAGCCTAATGGTGTCTTCTTCAACCGGCATGGTCTACCTCACCCCGAATCAATAGAGGTCGAGCTTGCAGTGGAACACGGAGTCTTTGTCATAGAAGGGGCAGTCCCTTGCGTCCGCATCATTGCTGGAGCAGATGCGCAGGGCCTCGACCAGATAGCTCATGCGCTCGTTGTCCTTGTTGAGTTTGTCGAGATAGTCGAGAATGTGCACGCGGTCGGCGAATGTCACGCGCTCGCCGTCAAACAGTTCGAGCAGCCGCTCGCGGATTTCCTCGTAGCCACTCATTGCGCCTCCTTCATCCCGCACATCTCAAGGGCCTCGTCTGCGGTATCGCAGCGCTCCTTGACTTGGAACACGACCACAAGCTTGCCGTCGTACGTCTGCGACGGAAACGCCATGCACTCTCCGTGCGGGCCGTCGAACAGGACGCAGTGAGGCTTGCTGATGGAGTGCTCGACGCCAGCCTTCTCAAGCTGCGTGACAAGCTTCTTGAACTCGCGGAGCGTACGCTCCTTCTCTTCGATTGACATATGGTCACCCCAATCTATTCTGGTTGTCTTCTCGCTCGGCGGCATCCAGCTCCTCCAGCTCCTTCTGCAAGCGCTCGGAGTAGTCGATGAGAATGTCGAACGCCTCCCTCGTGCTGCGCTTGCGGTCCAGCACTTGGCTGCATGCGAGGGCCGTGCGCTCGACCGCATCGAAGAAGGCGTACATCATGAACTGCGTCGTACCCTCGTGTGGCTTCTCCTTGACCACCCTTGCGTAGTGCGACAGCATCACGCAGAGGGTCATGGCATCTGCTTCCGTGCCTACCAGCATTCGTCCTCCTTTCGGACGTAGCGCGTCTCCTTGCCTTCCTTCACCGGGCGAAGCGCAAGCTTCTCGATACAGGACGGGCAGAGGTCCATGAGCTCGTAATGGATGTCGTTGGCTCCACGAACGGGCAGCTGGTGCTGCCACATGTTCTTGTCGCTGCCGCGCGTGTCAAGGTCCTTGACCGCGCCGCACATGTCACATTTGAGCTTGTAGTAGATGAGGAGCATCACGCCTCCTCTAGCTTGTAGCGCGAGAAAGTCACCGTTCCGCCAAAGCGATTGGTGGTCTTCTCATCAGTGCTCGTTATGTGGTAGCCCTTCTTGCGTAGCTGGAAGATGATGGCGCTGAGGCGCGTCACGCCTAGCTCCTTAAAGGCCTCGAAGCTGCTGATGGTGTCGCCCGACTTTAGCCAATCGAGAACTGCTTGAGTCTGTGTCATTACTCCTCCTCATCTACATAGCTCGCATAGAACACCTTGCGGAAGTCATCGGCTGTCGCATGCTCACGCTCCATCCATCTGCGTTGGCAGTCACGCTTGAGCCATGCGTCAAAGCGGCTGTCGTTATGGACGCCCGTTCTCCCCTGATGGTGTTCATGGCAGAGAAAAATCGTCGCCCCCTCTCTGTCTGAAATGGGGCGACGACTCGCTTTGAATATGTGGTGTTGCTCTACATTGAGCGGCGTTTTGCAGATGAAACAGACGCGCTCAGTCGGATAAAGGGATGGCTTCTTAGACATGGTCGTACCCAAGCAGGATGATGGGGAACGCCTCTGGGTTCGCCCCGCCTGCCGAGAACTTGAGCTGCTTCATGTCGGAGCCCATGATGTATGCGTTCCACGCCTTGATGGTGAGCGCCGCGATGACGTGCTGCGGCAACTTCCCCACCCGGCTCATGGAGTTGGCCGTGAGCCTGCCGCTCAGGAGGGCGATGCTGCTCACGCTCGCGTCATTGGCCACGAGCCTCTCGAAGAAGTCCCGCATGTTCTCATCGCCGGACTTCCTGAATTCGTCCATGAGGACGCCCGATGTGCCAGTGTTGAACCCCGGATACTTCTTGCTGACCTTTCTTGCCATCGTGACGAGGGGGCAGATGCGCTCGGCGTAGTTGCCCTCGATGAAGGCGAGGGTGCCTTTGACCGTGACCTCGTCTAGGTTCGGCTTCCTGAACGCCTTCTCGACGCCAAAGCAGTCGGCACGGTAGAGCGCAGCCCCGACTGAACTCACGATGGAGTAGTCGACGTATCCGCGCATCTTAAGGTAGTCTGCTACGCTGCGCTTCATGCCGGTGTCCATCGACACCTGCGCGGCTCGACTGATGCCCCGGACGACTATGGAGTCGATTGGCTCGCCCGTGTCGACGCATGCAAAGAGGCGGTTCTGCCCGTCGAGAAGGACGTTGTCGTCGGAGAAGACGATGGTCGCTCCGTTGAGCGTCCATTCGCCATCCTTGATTGCCTTGGCGATTGGCTCGCGCTTCCTATCCCTGTTAGCGACGTTGAGTTTGAGCATCTCCCTCGCAACGTCGGGCGTGATACGCTCGATGGTCACCGACACGCCGGGATACAGCGTGCCGACGTTCTGTCCGTGCACGGCAAGGCGATTGTCTTCGGTCTTCATATGCTATAATCTCTCCTGTAATGCCAGAGGCCGGAACGCGAACATGCGCTCCGGCCTCGATTGCTTACTGCTGCATCCTTCGGTCGGGACCAGTCAGCTCAACATGCTTGCAGCGTTGCATGATTCTGCTGACGATTGCGGTTGCAGACTCGCCAGAGCCGCCCTCTGCAAGACGGTCGATGAGACCAGCCCCTGCCCATTGACTGGTGAAGATGGTCGGTCTGCCCGTCGTGTAACGCTCCTGCACGAGGTCTTCGATGCGCTCAAGCGCCCACTCTGACGGCTTGCCCTTGCCGAAGTCGTCGAATGTCAGCAGCTTGGCCCCGATGAACTTCCACATGGCCTCTCGCTCCGTGTCCCCGCTGTCGTATGATTTGCGGATATGGGAGAAGAAGCCCATGGCG
>ODAJ011991690.1_pt1 | contig 12945 bp, 15 predicted proteins | sample 1539241 | NCBI WGS metagenome assembly ODAJ01 (sample SAMN02144231, study PRJEB22623) | gut metagenome | biome: sheep rumen | host: Ovis aries | place: New Zealand | reverse complement strand
GTCTTTAATCCAAAGCAACGGCGAAGGCCGCGGGCAACATTATATTCTCCTCCGCCTTCCCATGCTCGAAATGAGCGGGCTGTTTTGATTCTGCCCTCACCCGGGTCAAGTCTGAGCATAATTTCGCCAAGTGAAATTTCGTCAAACATACATTCATCTTTTGGTCTGAGTTTTAAGTCCATAGTCTTATCCTCCGTATATTAAAAATTGAAATAATTTATAGCGTTATTAAAGCAAATACCCTGAATAATCTCTTTAACGATTTCCTCATCATAGGCATACCAGCCGTCCTCAATCCAGTCGCCGATAAGAGAGCACATAATTCTTCTGAAATACTCATGTCTGCCATATGAGGTAAAGGAACGTGAATCCGTTTCCATACCTACGAATTTGCCAAGCACACCGAGGTTTGCAAGTGATTTCATCTGCGCGGTCATACCGTCCATAGTGTCAAGAAACCACCATGCAGGACCGAACTGAATTTTGCTTTGCGCATCACTACTCTGGAAATTACCAAGCATAGTAGCAAGCACGGTATTGTCCTTGTCGTTAAGATTGAAAAGAATTGTTTTGGGAAGAGCGTCACGACTGTTGAGAGCGTCAAGGAAACGTGAAAGGTTTTTTGCAATTTCAGCGTCCCCGACTGAATCAAAGCCGGTGTCAGCGCCCAAAGCTGCAAACATTTTTGAATTGTTGTTTCGCATAGCACCGATATGGATTTCCATTGCCCAGCCGAGTGAATGATACTTTTCACCGAGGCAGAGCATAACGGCTGTTCTGTATTTATCAGCCTCGCAAACGCTCAAGCTGTGACCATTCAATGCCTTTTCAAAAATCTCGTCAAGCTCGTCATCACCTGCTGTTTCAAACGGCACATAATCAAATGCCTGGTCGCTAACCTTACAACCGACTTCATTAAAATAATCTGCCCTTTTGCAAAGCGCGGTTTTCACATCGCTTACAGTTTTGATTTCAACGCCGCTAACATCAGAAAGCTTTTTGATATAATCTGCAAAATCAGGAGCAAGAATATTTACAGCCTTATCCGGTCTGAAACTCGGAAGCACCTTACAGTCAAAGCCTTCAACATTTTTGAGAAGCTTATGATACTTAAGGTCATCAACCGGGTCGTCGGTTGTGCAAACAACCTTTACATTACTTCGCATAATAAGGCTCTGCGGTCTGAAATCGTTTTCTGCCATTGCTTTGTTTGCACGTTCAAAAATATCATCGGCTGTTTTTGCATTGAGCGGAGTGTCAATGTTAAAATACCTTTGAAGCTCAATATGAGCCCAGTGATAAAGCGGGTTGCCGATACAATACTGAAGAGTATAGGCAAACTTTTCAAACTTTTCTTTAGGTGAAGCATCGCCTGTGCAATATTTTTCCTCAACGCCGCAGCTTCTCATAGCACGCCATTTATAATGGTCGCCTGAAAGCCAAATGTCGCTTATATTCGCATAAGGCTTATTTTCATAGATTTCCTTCGGACTTAAATGGCAGTGATAGTCGCATATCGGCATATCCTCTGCAAACTCGTGGAAAAGCTTTTTTGAGCATTCGCTGTCAAGCAGAAAATCATTATCCAAAAAATTCTTCATAACTGACCTCTGTATAAATAATTAATCATAGTTATTATATACTTATATTATTTTTAATTCAATAACTAAATTCAAAAAAGCACTTAGAATTCTATAATTCCAAGTGCTTTTGTTATGATTATTCAACCGCTTTACAGGTAACAAAATCAATACCAGTGTCAAATAGATTTTTTATAACGACCTCGCCAAGCGGTGCAGGCGTCTTAAGAACAACGCCGTCCAGAAGCTCCATAGCCTCAAACATCTTGCCTTTCGGTATGGCTCCGTTAGTCTTTACGGGACAACGTGGAGTTTCAGCACTGTCGGTCCTTACGGTTGAGGTTACAACCCTTGTCGGATTTCGAAGCTCGTTTACTCCGTAAACCTCGCCTCTCGGGCAGGAATTGCCGGTAACCTTATACCCGTTTTCATCGTCAACCTTTAAATGACAACCTCTCGGGCAGGTGATACAAATTAATTCTTTCATTCCTCTACCTCCTCTGCCGATACGGTGATTTCATCGCTCATAACAGCGTCAAGAAGAGCTCTTGTAAGTCGAACTCTTTCCATTTCACCGGGTGCCATATGCGCACGCTTTACGTGAACAAGAACTCTGTCGCCCTCTTTTACGGTGATTGCGCTTGTGCCGAAAATTTTTCTCGGACGAAAATAAATTTCTGCGTCCATAGCCTCTCTGTGTATTTTGGAAGGAACGATAAAGCCTACGCCCTCCCCTTCCTTTACGGAAATATGATTTTTTCTTGATCGTTCGCCGAGCTTTACATATTCAGCGGCAGCTCTGCCCGCCTTCTGACTTTCACCGGTTACATAGTCTACAAGATCGTGAACATGAACAACATTGCCGCAGGCGAAAATTCCCTCTGCCGAAGACTCCATATTTTCATAAACCGCAACGCCGTTTGAAGCAGCGTCGATGTCGATACCGGCTGTTCTTGTAAGCTCATTTTCAGGAATTAAGCCAACCGAAAGAAGAACTGTATCGCAGTCAAAGTCAATTTCAGTTCCGGCAATCGGCTTTCTGTCCGGACCCACTTTTGCAATTGTAACACCCTCAACCCTGTTCTTACCTCTGATATCGGTAATCGTGTGTGAGAGATAAAGCGGAATATCAAAATCGTTAAGACACTGAACAATATTTCTCTGAAGTCCGCCTGAATATGGCATCAGCTCAACGCAGGCAAGCACTTTTGCACCCTCAAGAGTCATTCGTCTTGCCATTATAAGACCAATATCGCCCGAGCCTAAAATTACGACTCTTTTTCCGACCATATGACCTTCGATGTTTACATAGCGCTGTGCGGCACCCGCTGTGAGAATACCTGCGGGGCGTGTTCCGGGAATTGATATAGCGCCTCTTGTCCTCTCTCTGCAGCCCATTGCAAGAACAATGGATTTGGCGTTAAGAATCTGATATCCCTTTTCCGGATTTATGCAGTGAACCTCTTTATCAGTTGTAACCTCGAGCACCATAGTATCTGTCATAACTTCAATACCTGTGCCGTCAAGCATATCAATAAATCTTGACGCATATTCGGGACCTGTCAGCTCTTCCTTGAAATAGTGAAGACCAAATCCGTTGTGGATACACTGGTTAAGAATACCGCCAAGCTCCTTATCACGCTCAACGATAAGTATTTTTTCAAGCCCTTTTTCGTGGGCAGCAATGGCAGCGGCAAGACCGGCAGGACCTCCGCCGACAACAATTAAATCGTAAATCAAAGCTTAGTCCCTCCCTTCTTGGTTTCGCCTGTCAAGATAAAGCTTCCTGTTCCATCCTGAATAATATCCTCCGGCTCTACTCCCTTAAACTTTGCCATAATCTCAAGCACCTTCGGTCCGCAGAAACCTCCCTGGCATCTGCCCATACCTGCGGTGCAGCGCCTTTTGATACCGTCAAGCGATACAGGCGGTACGGGCGAATTGAGAGCATCTATAATCTCGCCCTCAGTAATAGTTTCACACCTGCAGACAACTCTTCCGTATTCAGGCTTTTCAAAGATAAGCTTATTCTTCTCTTCATTTGAAAGCTCCTTGAAGCGAATATGAGTTCTGCTGTCAATATAATCAGCCTTCTCCTCAAGCTCGAGCCCGTCATCTTTGAGCATATTCAAAACATCCTCTGCAATAGCGGGTGCTGCGCTTAGACCCGGTGATTTTATACCCGCAAGGTCAAGAAAATGCTTTGCAGCAAAGCCGATTACAAAATCGTCTGTATCAGCATTCGGACGAACACCTGTAAAGTTTCTGATATTCTGTCTGAATGAAATTGAAGGAACGGACTTAGACGCAGCCTGTCTGATAAAATCAAGTGAAGAGGTCTTTGTTGACGTATCCTCTTTGTCGGTAAGAATCGAATTAGGCCCTACTATCAAATTTCCGTGAACTGTAGGCGAAACGAGAACACCCTTACCAAGCTCATTAGGACACTGGAAAATAACGTGCTTCGCTCTGTCGCCCTCCACCTTGTCAAGAAGATAGTATTCACCTGCATAAGGCTCAATCTTAAAGCTCGGCTCAGCCACCATATTGTGAATATCGTCACTGTGAACTCCGGCGGCATTGATTACATATTTTGCGTCAAACTCCTTATCGCCGCAGCTGATTTTCCAAAAACCGTCGTCCTCTTTAATATCTTTAACTTCGCAGTTAAGAAATACCTGAACTCCGTTTCTTACGGCAGTTTCGGTCATAGCAATTCCGTACTGCCATGGGTTTACTATTGCTGCAGTCGGCGCATAAAGTGCTCCAAGTGCATTTTCAGAAATCTGGGGTTCCATCTTTCTGAGCTCTTCCTGATTGACGATTTTCATATCAGGAACGCCGTTTTTAAGTCCTCTCTCATAAAGCTCTTCAACCGTTTTCATTTCACTTTCTGTGAAAGCAACAACGAGAGAGCCGATATTCTGATAGTGAACATCGAGCTTTTTACAGATTTCACCCGCAAGCTTGCAGCCTCTTACATTATACTTTGCACAAAGCGAGCCCGGCTTCGGATCGTAGCCGGCATGGATGATAGCGCTGTTTGCTCTTGTTGCACCGCAGCATATGTCATTATACTTTTCAATGACAGCAATGCGAAGATTGTATCGGCTGAGATAATACGCACAGGAGCTGCCCATAATTCCGCAGCCGATTATTGCAACGTCATACATCAATATTCCTCCTAATCAAGTTTGTGAAGCCTACAAAATTGTAAGTTTTCACTATTTTTTATAAACATATTATAGCATTAATTGTTTATTTTTACAACAAAATTATAATAATATCCTAATTTTAATAATTTTGGTTAAAGATGTATGACACATAAAAACAAGGTGTATTATAAAATTATATTTTTCAACAAAAAAGGACTTCGTCTATGACGAAGCCCTTTAGAACTTTTTATTAGTCTGATGTGTATGGAAGAAGTGCAAGGTGTCTTGCTCTCTTGATAGCTGTTGTAAGCTCTCTCTGATGCTTTGCACAAGTACCTGTTACACGACGAGGGAGAATCTTTGACCTCTCTGAAACAAATCTCTTAAGCTTTGTTACATCCTTGTAGTCGATTTCCTCAACCTTATCTACACAAAATACACATACCTTTTTGCGGCCCTTACGCGGACCTGCAGCCTTATTGTATGCCATAATGGTTCCTCCTTAGTTAGAATGGTAAATCGTCGTCATCATCAACGATTTCTTCAAAGTCTGAGTTGTCGGCACTCGCATAGCTTGGTGCCGGCTGAGTAAATGCGTTGTTAGCCGTGCCTGTTTCTGCCTTTGAACCGCAGAAGGACACGTTATTTGCAACTACCTCTGTTGACTTTCTGTTGTTACCGCTCTTGTCGGTATAGTTCTGAGTCTGGATAGAGCCTTCAACCGCAATCATTGAACCCTTGTGAAAATAACGGGACACGAATTCAGCGGTCTGGCGCCATGCCACACAGTCGATAAAGTCAGCCTGTCTTTCGGCGCCTGACTTCTGGTAGTTTCTGTCGCAGGCAACCTGAAAGCGAACGAACGAAACACCGGATGGTGTTGAACGAAGCTCGGGGTCATAAGTAAGCCTGCCCATTAATGCAACTGTATTAATCATATTTTTGCCCTCCGTTTATTCGCCTTTAGCGACTATGAGTGAACGAAGAACGCCGTCAGTAATGTTGATTACACGATCAAGCTCAGCCGGGAAGCTGTCCTCGCAGGCAAAGTTGATTACTACATAGTAACCCTCCGGCTCATAGTTGATAGGATATGCAAGCTTACGCTTACCCCATACGTCTACTTCGCCAAGAGTGCCATTCTTGCTGATAAGGTCTGTGAACTTGTTCTTAAGACCTTCAACTGCATCTTCTCCGTTTTTAAGAGAGAAAACCATTACGATTTCGTAATTTCTTAATGCCATTCTTTAGCACCTCCTTCTGGACTATTGGCCCGATTCTCCTCGGGCAAGGATAATTGCTTATGTTTATAAGCCTATGTATTATATCAATTAAAAGCCGTAATGTCAAGCATTTAATTGTTATAAATAATCTAAAACCTCGATGATATCGGTAATTATCGGCATTGAGTCATCGAGCATCTGATTTTCGAACCAACCGAAATTCATACGTATAGTCATCATACCCGCATCCCTTGCGCCCTGAATATCGTTTATCGGATGGTCGCCGACATAGCAGCACTCCTCCGGCTTTAATCCGAGTTTGTCAGCCGTGTAGGTGAAAAGGCGCGGATCCGGCTTATGAATGCCGACGTCTCCGCTGACTACGACTATATCGCAATACGGTCGAAGTCCGCTTGTGTCCATTTTATGATTTTGAAGATAGGACGGTCCGTTTGTGATAACGCCGACAATATATCCCCTTTTTTTAAGTTCCTTAAGAAGCTTTTTAGAATTAGGAAAAATAACATTGTGGTCGCCGAAAGTTTCGTCGTAGTGTCTTGCGAGCAAAACGTTTGACGGAGCGTCCTTCCAGTTCCACATCTTTATCAGACCTTCGTACCACTGCTCACGGTTTACATAACCGCCCTTACCTGTGATGCGCATATCCTCCTTGCGCTTTTCTCTTTCCGCCTCGTCAATTTCGGGGCAGAAGGTATCAAAGAAGGTATCCATATACTTTTCAAACGCTGCAGTTCTGTCCTGCAGAGTTTCGTCAAAATCAAATAATACTGCTTTTATCATTTTCAAGTTGTTTTCTAAGTTCATCAAGCGATGAAAATTCCTTTTCTTCTCTTATATAATCCTCAAGCTCAAGGCGTATACGTCTACCGTAGAGGTCGCCTTCAAAGCCGAATATATGTGTTTCGCAAAGGGTGTCGTCAACTCGCCAGGTCGGTCTTATGCCTATATTTGTAAAAGCGTTATAGCGTATGCCGTCAATCTCACACGCGCTTTTATAAACACCGTATTTAGGCACGACAAGCCCCTTGGGCAAATGCTGGTTAATAGTCGGAAAGCCTATTGTTCTTCCTCTCTTATCCCCTTCTAAAACTTCGTTTTCAAAGGTGAAGGAGTAGCCAAGCATTTCATTTGCTTTTCTTATTTCTCCACATTCAAGCGCCTTCCTTATTCTTGTAGACGATATGGGTTCGCCCTCGAAATCGAGATGTTCAAGAATTCTTACCCACACATTTTTATCCTCAAGATATTTACGCATATCAAGCGCAGTCCATGACGCATTTTTACCAAAGCGAAAATTAAATCCGCAAAGGACAATACCTGCGCCAAACTCACCAATAAGGATTTTCTCAATGAAATCCTCGCCGTGCATATCCTTGATTTCATCAAAGTCAGCAAAGACAGCGTTTGGATAACGTCTTTCAAAAATACTTTTCTGAAGCAGTGAAAACTTATTATTTACGCAGTATATCACGGCGTTCTTGGCACCGGAAACAACAGTTTTATGCGCACGGTGCATTCCGTCAAAATCGCCGAGGGCAACCGCTATTCGATTTGTGTTTTCAAAATCGTTCATACTAATCTCTTTTCGTGAGCAGTCTTAAAACCGAAAGCTCACCTTTTTCATTATCAATCTTTCCGAGTCCGAGGAATATTCCATCGGGTGAATACACCCTGCACACACCCTCTCCCGGTACGGCTTTAAGCCTTGTTTTATCAAGAGCTCCGCCGTTTGAAAACCTCTTAGCTTGAGCAAAGGATACAACAACCTCCGGGTACGAAGAAAGCATTTTGTCAATACTAAGAAGAATATCGTCAAAGTTGCCATCGCTGTCGTGCCTTTTCTGAAGCTCATCAAGAGTTACACAGTCGTCAATTCCAAAGCCCATAGCTTTAGTTCTGACAAGCTTTGTCATAACCGCACCGCATCCAAGGCTCTGACCGATATCGTCGATAAGCGTTCTTATATAAGTTCCCTTGCTGCACTCAACATCAATGACGTACTCACCGTTGTTTTCGCCGGCAAGCTCAAGTCTTTTTATCTCAATCTCTCTCGGCTGCCTTTCAACAGTTTTACCCTGTCTGGCAAGCTCGTAAAGTCTTTTGCCGTCAACGGACACTGCAGAATACATAGGAGGAAGCTGTGTTATAACTCCCTTGAAGTTTTCAAGGACTTTTTCAACAGCATCATAATCTGCTTTTACCTCACGCTCGGTTAAAACGTTGCCTGTAATATCAAGGGTATCTGTCGTTTTCCCGAGAATAAAGGAGGCACGGTACGCCTTATCGCTGTCAGGCAAAAAGTTAAGAAACCTTGTTGCGCCGCCAAGCATTATCGGCAAAACGCCCGTTGCCATAGGGTCAAGCGTTCCCGTATGGCCAACCTTTTTCTCTCTCGTAATGCCTCTTACCTTTGCGCATACACCGAAAGAGGTAATATCAGCATCCTTATTTATACAAATTATACCTGTCATTTTCTTAAAAGCTCGCTGCCCTTTTCGACAATTCTTGACCTTGCTTCCATAACGCCGCAGTCAAAACGGCATGCTGCCGCTTGAGGATGACCGCCGCCTGAAAACATTTTTGCAAGTTCGGCAGCATTAACCTTTTCAAAGGTTCTTATAGAAGCCTTGCAGGTGCCATCCGGCTTTTCCTTAATGATCACACCGATTTCAACGCCCTCAATCTGCCTTGTAAGAGGAGCAAGCGCCTCGGTTTCCTGTTCATTTGAGCCTGTCTGGTTATACATATCCTGTGTAACCGTAATAACCGCAATTCTGTCATCGTCAAAAAATGACATTGATTCAAGCGCAAGCCTTTCAAGTTTTGCATAGGTCTTGGTCTTTGTTTCAAACATAAGGCGGTTAATCATGCCATTATCCGCTCCAAGCTCTATAAGGTCAGCTGCAACACGGTAGGTCTGTGCTGTGGTTGACGCATACCTGAAACATCCCGTGTCGGTTGAAAGGCCGGTATAAAGACTCTCAGCCATACGCTTGTCAATTTCGGCGCCAAGCTCTTTTATAACATAATACATTGTCTGGCACGCCGCAGGAACATCTTCAAGAAGAAGATAGTCGGCATATTCAGTATTAGTTATATGGTGGTCAATACAAAGGTCAATATGATATTTACCTTCAAGCGCGCCAAGAAGATTGGGCGTTGCAACATCAACCGCAACAACGAACTGCGGCTTGAAATTCGTGATAGCTATGTCGTCAAAAAGATAGCTGTACTTTGCCGGTATTTCCGCCTCGTTTACAACTGAGCAGAACTTGCCCAACTTAAGCAGAGCACGGCAAAGGGCAAAGCCGCTTCCGAGAGTGTCACCGTCAGGGTGAGCATGGGTGAGTATAAGAATATCATCCTTTTCCGAAAGCAGTCTTGCACACTCTTTAATGTCAATTCTCATTACTTAATTCCTTAATTTTATTAAAAAGCTCCATGCCTTTTTCAATAGAATCGTCAGCGATAAAGCGAAGCTCGGGACACTTTCTTAAATGAAGCCTTGAGCCAAGCTGTTTTCTGATATATCCCTGCGCACTTTCAAGCCCCTTTACCGAGGTTTTTGCAACCTCTATGCCTTCAATGGCACTGATATAAACCTTTGCATAGCTGAGGTCGTTTGTGACATCAACCTTTACAACGGTAAGCATCGGGCTTATTCTCGGGTCCTTAAGTTCTCGCATAATTGAGATTATCTCACGCTTTATATCCTCACTGATTCTGTCAATATGAAATCCTGCCATAATTAATCCCTGTATTCCTCAACAACATATGCCTGAAGAATATCGCCTGGCTGGAGATCGTCCCAGCCTTCAAGGCTGATACCGCACTCGTAACCGGAGGAAACCTCCTTAACCTCATCCTTAAATCTCTTGAGGTTTGCAAGCGCAACATCTGCAATCTGCTTGCCGTCACGGATAACTCTAACCTTACCCGAACGTTTGATAGTTCCGCTTGTTACAAGCGAGCCTGCGATAGTACCTGCAGAAGAAATTTTATAAATCTCTCTTACCTCAACCTCACCTGTTTCAACATCACGGTACTTAGGCGCTCTCATACCACGCATTGCTCTTTCGATATCTTCAATAGCATCGTAAATAATGTCGTATTTCTTAATCTCTATTCCGTCACGCTTTGCATTGTCCTCTGCAATCTGGTCAACGCCGATTGCAAATGCAACAATAATAGCGTTTGAAGCGCTTGCAAGCATAACGTCGCTTTCGTTAACAACGCCGACGCCGCCGTGAACAATTTTAACATTGACCTCGTCGTTTTCAATCTTGAGAAGCGACTGCTTAACAGCTTCAACAGAGCCCTGAACATCAGCCTTAACGATAATGTTAAGTTCCTTCATTTCGCCCTCCTGAAGAGTGTCAAAGAGAGTGTCAAGAGTAACCTTCTGGAAGAGCTTGAACTCTTCTTCCTTAGCCTCTGCCTTTCTCTGCTCAACAAGAGTTCTTGCAAGCTTTTCGTCTGATACAGCATTGAATTCGTCACCGCTCATCGGTGCGCTGTCAAGTCCCATAATCTCAACAGGCACTGACGGCGCAGCATGCCTTATTGATCTGCCGCGGTAATCGGTCATTGCTCTAACCTTACCAACTGCCGTACCTGCAACGATTATATCGCCTGTATTAAGAGTACCGTTTTGAACAAGAAGCGTTGCGATAGGACCTCTGCCCTTGTCAAGCTTTGCCTCAATAACAACACCCTTCGCAGAACGGTCGGGATTTGCCTTAAGCTCTGCAACCTCCGAAACAAGAAGTATTGTTTCAAGGAGCTTATCAATACCCATCTTTGTCTTTGCAGAAACAGGAACACAGATAACATCGCCGCCCCATTCTTCAGGAACAAGCTCATGCTCTGTGAGCTGCTGCATAACCTTGTCGGGATTAGCTCCCTCTTTATCCATCTTGTTAATAGCAACGATGATTTCAACACCTGCTGCTTTTGCGTGGTTGATAGCCTCGATTGTCTGCGGCATAATGCCGTCGTCGGCTGCAACAACAAGCACCGCGATATCTGTTGCCATAGCGCCTCTTGCACGCATAGCGGTAAATGCTGCGTGACCGGGTGTATCAAGGAAGGTAATCTTTTCACCGTTTACCTCAACCTGATAAGCGCCGATTGCCTGGGTGATACCGCCTGCCTCAGTCGATGTTACATCGGTATCACGAATTGCATCAAGTATTGATGTCTTACCATGGTCAACGTGGCCCATTACGCAGACAACAGGAGGTCTTGTAATCGCATTTTCATCGTTTTCAACATCCTCTTCAATAATCTGCTCTTCGATTGTGATTTCAACCTTCTTGTTAACCTTTGCTCCAAGTTCGGTTGCAACAATCTCAGCTGTATCAAAATCAATAACCTCATTGACGCCTGCCATAACTCCGAGCGCCATAAGCTTTTTGATAACCTCGTTTGCAGTCATACGAAGAAGACTTGCAAGATCGCCGACTGTAATCTCGTCGGGAACATCAATAGTGATCTGCTGCTTCTTTCTCTGTTCAGCAATACGGGCAAGGCGCTGTGCCTCAGTTTCCTTCTTTGAGCGGGCATGCATACCCTGCGGCTTTTTCTTTCTGTACTGCTTTGACTTCTGATTAAGCTTCTGCTTTTTCTGATAGTCATTCATATTGGAAGCGGGAGCGATATCCTCATACTTCTGATCATACTTTGAAAGGTCGATATTATTAACCCTTGTATCAACGTGACGAGCCTCGCCCTTTGTTCTTGCCTGAGGTGTCTTTGAAGCTTTTTTCTTCGCCTTTTCCTCATCACGTTTTGCTGCCTGCTCTGCCATCTGGAGAATTGCAGCCTGGTTCTTCCTCTTCTGATCCTCCGGCTTTTTCTCCTTTGCAGGCGCTTCCTTCTTCGGCTTCTTCGCAGCTGCTTTTTCGCCTGCTGCAAAATAAGCGTCAAAGCTCTCAACACTGTTTTCCTGAGTGAGCTTTTCAAAAATAACATTGAGCTCATTTTCCTCAAGTGCGGTACTTGCCGTTCTTTTTGCAGTGCCGCAGTATGTGTTAAGAATACTTACTATATCTTTGTTAGCCATTCCGAAGTCCTTGGCAACTTCAGAAACCTTAACCTTAATTACCATATATCATTTCCTCCTGCGTTAGTAGTGATATTATCCTTTTGCAAAAATTATCATCGTCAACCGTCATAACGCCAGCCCTGTAACCGAGCGAAAAGTGTATTTCGTCAATCGTGGGTTTTATGATGTAAACGGGTATATCGGGATTATGTTTTTTTGTGAAAACCTCAAATTCTTTAACAAGTCGCTTTGAGGAATCAGAAGTGAAAACAATCATTTTTGCCTTTTTCTTCGCCACGGACTGAAGCGCCATATCGTGCCCCATTGAGAGCTTACCTGCTCTTCTTGCAAGTCCGAGCATTGACAACGCTTTGCTTTCAGGCATTTTTCATTTCCTCTTCCATAAGGTTATAAACCTCATCGCTGATTGGCTGGGAGAATGCTCTTTCAAAAGCTTTCTTCTTTCTTGCAAGCTTTAAACATTCGGGGTTTTTACAGACGTACGCTCCTCTTCCTGATTTTTTACCTGTCAAATCAAGAGAAACATCGCCTTCGGGACTTTTGACAACACGTACAAGTGTACGCTTTTCAAACATTTCGCCGCAGCCTGTACACATTCTCATTGGTACCTTTTTTGTTTTCATAATCTCACTTCCGATGTAATTCTTTATGTTAAATTATTCTGCGTTTGCCTCTGACTCAGGCTTGATGTCAATATTCCAACCGGTAAGTCTTACTGCAAGACGAACATTCTGTCCCTTGTTACCGATTGCAAGTGAAAGCTGGTCATCGGGAACAATAGCTCTGCAGGTCTTTTCTTCTTCGTCAAGCACTGTAACGCTTATAACGTCGGACGGTGCAAGGGATGCTGAAACGAAATCAACCGCATCTTCACTGTAATTAATAATGTCAATCTTCTC
>ODAJ014740882.1_pt1 | contig 12948 bp, 6 predicted proteins | sample 1539241 | NCBI WGS metagenome assembly ODAJ01 (sample SAMN02144231, study PRJEB22623) | gut metagenome | biome: sheep rumen | host: Ovis aries | place: New Zealand | reverse complement strand
TCATCACCCTTCACCTGAACCGTTGCACCTGTCACCAGCTTTTTCTTCATCGTACCGTAACCGATAACGACCACATCGTTCAGTGTGGTGTTGTCTTCCTTTAAGGTTACATTAATTGTACTTTTCCCACCTACGTTAATTTCTTGGGTCTGATAACCTACGTAGGAGAAAACGAGAGTAGCATTGGGGGCAGCCTCAATGCTAAAGTTACCGTCGAAGTCGGTAATGGCACCTTTCTGGGTGGCCTTTACCTTCACCGTCGCACCGATAACCGGTTCACCATTCTCGTCGTTTACCGTTCCTTTGACGATGCTCTGAGCCATAGCTCCCAAGGGGAACAAACAGAGCAAGAACAGAAACACTAGCGGCTTTTGTAATGATTTAAAATTCCACATAGTTGATAATAAGTTAGATAATTGAATTATATAAAAATAATTTTTTAGGTTCTTTTTGCCTCGAGTTGCCTTTTCGACGGTGCAAAGGTATTATATTTTTATCGCGTAGGCTTTCTTATATGTAACACATAGTTTACAAAAAGTAACATATGGCAAAAAATGTTGCTTTTACAAGCAGTTATGTTACATTTGCGGTAGGCTTTTCACAATTTTCTTACTATCTTTGCAGCGTATTTCTAACTAACAAAAAATGAAACATACCCTAACCACATTTCTTCTGGGTGTGCCGCTTGTGCTTGCGGCACAGAACCCTGTCATCCGCGATCAGTTCTCGGCTGACCCTACCGCGCGCGTATTTAATAATAAGGTGTACATCTATCCATCCCACGATATTGATGCGCCGACTGGCAACGATCGGCTCAAGGAGTGGTTCTGCATGGCCGACTACCATGTGTTCTCGTCAGAGAACCTTACCGACTGGACTGACCATGGTGTTATCCTCTCTCAGGAACAGGTGCCTTGGGGCAACCCCGAAGCCTACTCCATGTGGGCACCGGATTGCGTGGAGAAGGATGGCAAATACTACTTTTATTATCCTAATGCTCCCAAAGGGGAGACTAGGGGCTTTGCGATAGGTGTTGCCGTTGCAGATCGTCCCGAAGGTCCTTTCATGCCGGAGGCAGAACCGATCAAAGGTGTTTCCGGCATCGACCCATGTGTGCTTATCGATGATGATGGTGCTGCTTATATCTATTGGAGTGGCATGGGTATCAGGGGCGCAAGGCTTAAACCGAACATGAAGGAACTCGATGGCGAGTTACAGGAGGTAAAGTTTCCCAAACGGGAGGGCATGCCGGAAATGCCGCCGATGAAGATAGGCGGGCAGGTGATGGAGGGACTGCCCGACGGTTTCAAGGAAGGTCCCTATGCATTCAGGCAGGGCGGATGGTACTACCTCACTTTCCCCTGGGTACGACAGGAAGGGGGTACGGAAACGTTAGCTTATGCGATGTCGAAGTCACCGCTCGGTCCTTGGGACTTCAAGGGTATCATCATGGCTGAGCATGCTAATCGTTGCTGGACCAACCACCATTCCATTACCCAGTATCGGGGGCAATGGTATCTCTTCTATCATCACAATGACTATTCGCCTGCACGCGACAAACGGCGGTCCGTCTGTATTGACAAACTCTATTTCAATGCCGACGGCACTATTCGTGAGGTGACGCCGACTCAGCGTGGCGTGGGTATCACTGAGGCCACTTCGCAGATACAGCCTGACCGTTATAGTGCCATCAGTCTTGATGCTTCAGTGGAATACCTCGACACGATGAACCGTTTCCGTGGTTGGGAGACGGTGTTGCCTGGCCGTCAGGGTTGGGTGCGCTATAATGATGTAGATTTCAGCATGCTCAACGATGCCTACGTTGTCATCCGTGCCAAGGCAAATGCCAACACTAAGTTTTATTTGCGTGAGAAGAATGAAAAAGGTAAGGTTATAGCCACCATCCCCATGACGGTAGTCTCGGAGGCGGGGCCTTTCCGACGGGATATGTCTGGGCAATGGATCACACTTACGGCTGCGCTCGACTATGTGCCTAAGGGCATCAGCGACCTTGTTGTCACTGCCGGCGAGGAGGGCGTCTCAATCGACTGGGTGCAGTTCAAGAATCGCCCTCATTATTTCTCGGCTGTTACTTCGTCGGAAGCAAAGCCTGATGCGGATGGCTATATCCGTCGTTGGATGCTATTGGAACCCATCCGTCAAGACATCCGATCCAATGTCATCTTCACCAATACTTGGCTTGAGGAGGCTTTTGCGAGAACCTGGTTTAAAGGGCAGCAGACATTGTTGCCACGTGATGGACAAAAAGTAAAGGCTACAGCTCAGCAACCCGATGGTAAGGTGGTCTCTCAGACTCTTGCCTGGCATGCCCTTGACAGTGAACACTATAATGTGAAGCTCTTTCGCTTCGCCGAGAAGTGGGGGCAGCAGACTTATGGTTCCCTCTTTTGGATGGTTACCATAATAGATTGTCCTGAAGAGATTACTGGCGTACGTCTTGCTGTAGGTTCCAATGGTGCCTCGAAATGGTGGCTTAACGGTGAACCTGTCCTTTTACTCGAAGGCGACCGTCGTATGGTGCGTGACGATGGTATGTCGCCTCGTCTCACCCTGAAGAAAGGTCGTAATATTCTGCGTGGCGCTGTCATCAACGGTCCTGGCCTTAGCGACTTCTGTGTCCGTTTCCTCGACGAACAAGGAACTCCTGTAACTAATTATACCATTAAATTGCAATAATCATGAAATCGATATCTCTGTATCTTATCTCTGCGCCCCTTTGGCTTAGTATCCAAGCTGTTAGTGCACAAACGGGACAACCTTATATCCATGATCCTTCGACCATTGCTGCGTGTGAAGGCAAGTATTATACCTATGGTACTGGAGGCGGTGGACTCGTCTCCGACGACGGCTGGCATTGGGCCGATATAGCTCGCAGCCTGAAACTTGGCGACCGTGTGGCTGATGTCCGCCCGGGTGGGGGTGCTGCGCCTGATGTCCTGAAAATTGCCAATCGCTATCTCTGTATCTACGGTGCTACGGGTGGCGGACTTGGCGGTGGACATAATGGCCGGATCCTGACGATGTGGAATAAGACCCTCAATCCTCTCTCGCCTGATTTCAAGTGGACTACGCCTGTGGAGGTCTGCGCCTCCGACGGTATGGAAGATCAGGATGCCATTGATCCTTCACTGTTGCTCGACCCTACTACGGGGCGACTCTGGGTCAGCTACGGCACTTATTTTGGTACTATCCGTCTTATTGAGCTTGATCCTGCTACGGGTGAACGCATGAAAGGCAACGTAGAGCGTGATATTGCCATCGACTGTGAAGCCACGGATCTAATCTGGCGTGACGGTTGGTACTATCTGCTCGGCACGCATGGCACGTGCTGTGATGGCGTAAACTCTACTTATAACATTGTTGTAGGCCGCTCTCGCAATGTCGAAGGTCCTTATCTTGATAATGTGGGCCGAGATATGTTCCACGGTGGTGGCCGTATGGTTATCTCGGCAGGCGACCGTAAGACGGGACCTGGACATTTTGGTCGTACTGTTCTTGACGATGGAGTGGAGGTCATGTCGTTCCACTGGGAGGCGGACTTTGATATGAGCGGGCGTTCGGTACTTGGCATCCGTCCGCTGCTTTGGCGCAATGGCTGGCCTGTTGCCGGTGAACAGATCCGTCAGGGTGACTATGCTATTCTCTCCGAGCGCCGTGGCTACAGTCTCGAACTCGCAGTTGATTTCGTGCGGATGAATCAGCAGCGCGAACGTTTCTGGGATATGGACCTCTCCAAGCCTTTGGAGTCAATCCCGGAACAGACACTTGATCAGGTTAAGGATGCATGGCCGGCGGGAGACATTGCGGCAAGATGCGGCGACTATATGTTCCGTCCACACCAGCATTGGACGGTGACGCCAGTTCCAGAGGCCGGCGGTACACTTGCCGGACCGCTCTATAAGATTATGATCACTGGTACTGATCGTGCCTTGACGGCCACTGCCGACTGCGAGGTCACCACAAGGACATTCCAGAACGATCGGTCGCAATTATGGCGCATCGAACAGCTGACTGACGGCACTTATCGTATTATGCCCTATGCTATTCCTGGTCACCAGGGACTGAATCAACGCTACTGCCTCTATTCTGCTGGCGACTCCACACCTACGCTGGCTACCTATGACTTTGCCAGCGATAATTCGAAGTGGAACTTCCGCAAAAAAGGATAACAAATGTATGTTTTCTGAAAATCATACATGATTTTGCGGATTTTTTTGTATCTTTGTAGCCGAAATGCTTAAAACCATTAAGATTATACCTAAGTCCTTATCCGTTAGAATCAGTTTGATGGCTGTACTGGCGATAGCAGTTCTGCTCTCAGCAGCGCTTTTCACCATGTTGCATTATGCTCGTAAGACGGTCAAGGAAGAGGCTCTTCAGAAAGCAGACCAGACGCTTGAAGGTACAGTTCGGCAGATAGATAATATCCTTCTGAGTGTGGAACAGTCGGCTGGTAACATCTATTGGGACATGCTCTCCCATCTGGATCAGCCGGAGCGTATGGAACTCTATAGCCGGAAGGTTGTGGAGACCAACCCAAACATTGTGGGCTGTGCCGTTGCTTTCGAACCTTATTATTATAAGGCATATGGCGAGTATTTTATGTCGTATGTGCACCGTGTTGATTCTAGCGGACTCAAAGTTTCCGACTCGCCTATTATTCAGCCTTCTACCTTTGGTATCGTTCCATATCCGAAACAGTCTTGGTACCATGAGTGTGTAAGGCAGAAACATCCTATATGGATTAATCCCATGGTGGATGCCAGTGACAATGATGACCCTATCATTACCTTCAGCTTACCTATTTATGACAAGGATAAGGTTGTCGGCGTGATTGGTGTTGATGTGTCGTTGCCCCGACTGACTCGGATCGTGGAGGAGGCAAAGCCTTCGCCTCATTCCTATGCCACAATGCTAGGTAGCGACGGTGCCTATATTGTGCACCCGGATACGTCTAGGCTTTATCATCAAACTATAGGCATGGTAGCCCAGAGTGAAGTGGAACCTTCGCTGCGAGAGACGGCCAAGGATATGATGGCGGGCAGGGCAGGCTATCGGGCCGTGCGTCTGAATGACAAGTCCTGTTACGTGTTCTATAAGCCGTTCAGACGATCAAATGTGCCAGGACGGTCAAACGAGGAATTGGGCTGGAGCATAGCTCTTGTATATCCAGAAAGTGATATCTTCGGCGTTTACAACCAGATGCTCTACTTTGTGCTGGTTATTGCGGTTGTGGGTATTATGCTGCTCTATTTTGCGATACGTTGTATTGTTCATCGTCACCTGTCGCCATTACGTGTCTTGGAACGGTCTGCCCATAGGATAGCAGAAGGACATTATGACGAGGTGGTGCCCGATGGTAAGCGTGACGACGAAGTAGGACTGCTACAAGACCACTTCCAGGAGATGCAGCAGGCATTGGCTGTGAACATCGATGAACTAAAACGGCTAACAACGTCGTTGCGCGACAAGGGTATGGTACTGGGAGAAGCCTATGACGAAGCAAAGGAAGCAGACAAACTGAAGACGGCCTTCCTGCACCATATGACAGATAAGATGACTTATCCCGTGAATGTCATCTCTGCCAGCGTGAAGACGCTCTGTCGCAATGGGGGCATAGATAGGCAGACTACCGAGAAGGCAGCTGACGAAATCCAGCAGAAGGGAATGGAGATTACGACGTTACTCGACGAATTGCTCAATATATCACAGCAGGAATTAAAACGATAAGGAGATAAGGCTAATGGGAAAACTGACACATAGAATCCGACGTTCCTTGGCAACGAAACTCAGTCTGGGTATCGTTCTGATGGCTGTTCCGGTATTTGTCATTTCCGTGGGTCTCCTTTTTGTGCAGTCGCTGTATAATCTCAAGGAGGAAACTGAAGGACGGGCAGCAAGTACGCTGAAGACAATGGAATTACGCAAGGCTGCTTTCGTCAGTACGGTGGAAACGGCGACAAATTCGTCAGACTGGCTTATCAAGGAATGCATGCAGCCAGAATTATTGCTGGAGCTGACGCGTAGGATTGTTATGCTGAATGCCAATGTCAATGGTTGCTCTATAACTCTCGAACCCGATGTGCTGCCACAGGCCGGGCGCTATTTTTCGGCTTATTCTGTGAGAGCGGGTGATTCTGTCACTACAGTCAGGAAGGGTTCGTATGACTCTTATGCGAAGATATGGTATCGAACACCTAAAAAGACAGGTCAGGCCTGTTGGGTAGGCACTTCATACTGCAAACCATTCTACGACGACAACGGTAAGCTGCTTGGTGTCATAGCTACCGAGTTGTCTGCTAAGAGACTCGCTGAGACTGTGGATGAAGAAAAAGCCTATGCAGATTCGAAGATTAAGATAGGGCACTACTATCGGCTGGCAGGCCTTATCCTGATACTTATCCTGTTGGGTCTCTTGCTGATTCTTCTTTTTACTCGTAAAATCGTGGACTATGCTATCAGGCCACTGAGGGACTTGCTTGAACAGACACAGCGGATGGCTGAGGGCGACTATAGCCAGCAGATTGCCTATACGGTGAAAGGGGATGTGGTGAGTCGGCTGCAAGACAGCTTTGCCAGGATGCAGGCATCTCTGAATAAGCATGTCAGCGATATTCAGAACATGAATGAGGAAATGTCCAGGCGTAATGATGAACTGGCCCAGGCCAGGAAGCTTGTTGAGGCGTCTGTTAATCAGAAGACTGCCTTTGTGCAGGATGTCTCCCATCAGATACGTACACCACTGAATATCATTATGGGATTTTCTCAAGTGCTGTGCGATAGCGACAATGATTTGTCGGCAAGGGAAGTGAAACAGCTGACTACCCTGATGGACCGTAATACGAAACTGCTTAATCGTATGATGATGATGTTGCTCGACAGTTCTGACTTGGGTCTCTCTGAGGAGATGAAGAGTCAGAAAGAAGAGCTGGTACAGGTGAATAGAATCGCACGTGAATGCATCTCAAATGTATATGCCCAGTTCCCGGATTCCAGAATAGCCTATGCAACTTCCCTTTCCGATCAGTTCTCTTTGCGTACGAATAAGACATACCTTATCTACAGTTTGCGCGAGTTGATTTATAATGCTGCCAAGTATTCTGATGGGCAGCATATCATCTTGCGTGTAGTCAAGTTCGGAAAGATGGTAAGGTTTGTGGTGGAAGACAAGGGGCCCGGCATCGACTATGCCTATCGTAAACAGATGTTTGTGCCGTTTACGAAGGTGAACAGTCTTTCTGAGGGCCTTGGCCTCGGATTGCCATTAACTAAGCGCCATGCCCAGAATCTGGGCGGCGACCTCATGCTTGACACAAGCTATATTGAGGGCTGCCGCATGATTCTGGAACTTCCCGTTTAGAATGTAATCTCTATCGTTTTCAGGTCTTTTGCCTGCGAACTGTTGCCGTAGAGTATCTGATAGGTACCCGGTTTGGTACGCATGGTGTTAGTCTCTGGGTCGAAGCATTCGAAACTCTTTTTGTTGAGTTTGATTGTGGCTGTAGCGGTCTGCCCGGCCTTTACCTCGATGCGCTGGAAGCCTCGAAGGGTTTTCAGCGGCCCCTCGGCATCCTGCGGGTTTCGGATGTAGAGCTGTACGATCTCCGTGCCGTCGCGACGGCCTGTGTTGCTTACAGGGACGCTTACCTCGATGTCGTAGGCTGTAGCGTCCTTAGCCGACTTGTCGGCGGGTGTAATGCGTGCTTCGCCTATCTCGAAAGTCGTGTAGCTCAGTCCGTAGCCGAAGGCGAAGAGCGGATCATCGAAGTAGCGATAGGTGCGTCCCTTCATCGAGTAGTCTTCGTAGTCGGGTAGTTGTGCACTGTTCTTGTAGAAGGTGACGGAGAGCTTGCCACTTGGGTTATAGTTGCCGAAGATTACATCGGCCACGGCTGTACCACCCTCCTGACCAAGATACCAGGCCTGCAGGATGGCATCGCAACTTTGAGTTTCTGGTTGCAGGGCGATGGCTGAGCCGGAGCAGTTTACGTAGATTACCTGCTTGCCTGCAGCTTTCAGGGCTTTGAGGAAATCGCGCTGCACTTTAGGTAGTTCGATATCCGTACGGTCGCCACCCTTGAAGCCCTCGATGTTCACGGGCATCTCCTCGCCTTCCAGACTTGGTGCGATACCGCCCACAAAGATGACTTTGTCGATTCCCTTCAGTTGGGCGATGGTTGCCTGATAGTCGATAGGCAGCTCACGGGCTATGTCGATTTTCATAGAGGCGCCCCAGGTCTTCACGGTCTTGAAACGGACCTCTATCTGGAACTTCTGACCGGCAGCGGCCTGTAATACGGTACGCGTCGGGGTGGCTCGCCAGATGTGGTGGACGAATTTCTGCTCGCCGTTGACATAGAGTTCAAAATGGCCTGTACCCTCCACATTCACCACGTATTCTCCAGCTTCCTTCGGTGTAAAGGTCGTCTCATACTTGGCCGAGAAGTCATCGATAGGCAAGTTGGGGGCGAAGACATGCATGCCGGCGGTAGTCACGCTGACAGGCTTCGTATAGTATTCAGAGGTGAAAGATTTGCCTTCCATCTCCGTGTTGGTCCAGAAGGTTCCTTTCAGTCCTTTCTTGCCGCCGAAACTGCACTCCGTGGACAAACGGCTGTCCATCACCTTGTCGTAGGTCAGGTCGCAGCCGGGGATATAGACCAGGTTCTTCTGCTTGGCTCGTATGCCGTCGAGGATGGTGACGGTGTGGTTTGGCGTACCGTTGTAGTTACCCCACATCATGGGTGTATTGTTGGCATTAGGACCGATGACGGCAATTTTCTCAGCATTCCGCTTCAAGGGCAGGATGCCGTCCTTGTTCTGCAGCAGTACGATGCTCTGACGGGCCATCTCTAAGGCAATGGCAGCTGAAGCCTTGGTTGACATGGCCGAGTAGGGTATCTTCGACCATTCCACCAGTTTCGGGTCGTCCATCTCGCCCAGGTCGAAACGGCCTTCAAGCAGGCGGATGACGTGTTTATCCACCTCTGCCTCACTGATCAAGCCGCGGCGCACGGCTTCGGGGATGCTCTTGTAGGCATAGCCATAGCCGCACTCTACGTCGGTGCCGGCCAGTGTGGCTTTCGCCGAGGCGGTCACGGGTGATGAGGAACTCTTATGTGAGGTGTAGAAATCGCTGACTGCACCGCAGTCGCTTACGACGAGGTACTTGAAGCCCCATTCGTCACGCAGGATCTGCTGGAGCAGCCGGTTGCTGCCGCAACAGGGATCGTCGTCGAGGCGCTGGTAGGCGCACATCACCTCCCTGACCTTAGCATCCTGTACCAGTGTCTTGAAGGCTGGCATATACGTCTCCCAGAAGTCGCGCACGGGTACGTCGGTGAGGTTGGCTGTGTGTCGGGTGTATTCGGGACCGCTGTGTACGGCATAGTGTTTGGCACAGGCCCAGAGCTTGCGATACTTGGCATCTTCCGGTCCTTGCAGGCCCCGCACCACCTGCGTGCCCATCACGCTGGTCAGGTAGGGGTCTTCGCCGTAGGTCTCCTGTCCACGTCCCCAGCGGGGGTCGCGGAAGATGTTTACGTTTGGCGTCCATACCGACAGGCTACGCATCTTCATGTCCTCGCCGCCCAGATCGTATAGACGGTGGTTGTACTGGGCGCGCATCTCGGTGCTGGCGGCGTCGAACACCTTATATAATAGGTCGGGGTTGAAGGAAGAGGCCATGCCTACTGGTTCGGGGAAATTGGTGACGTTGCCCATGTTGGCTGCACCATGCAGCGCTTCGCTCCACCAGAAGAACTTCTTGATGCCGAGGCGCGGAATGGCGGGACTCTCGTCGAGCATGAGCATCGCCTTCTCCTCAAGGGTCAGACGGCTACAGAGATCGACGGCCCGCCCATGGGCGCTCAGATTTGGATCCTGATAAGGAAAAGACTGTGCCGACACAGACTGGCCGGCACAGATAATGAATACAGTTGATAATAAAGTTAGGTAATGTCTTTTAACGAATAGTCGATGATGCATATACAATCAGGTTATTGTTTCTGGGTGCAAAGTTAGGGAAAAAAAGAGACACGGGCATTACCCCATGTCTCAGATACTTTATCAAATGTAACATTTGTCTAAAAAAGTCCTTTTTCGTAGCCGTTCCTGACAAAAACAGGGATGCGTCCCTTGTCGATTTGGGTCGTTACGGTTTGTCCGCCGTCGTAGTGACGGCCAGTGTTGCGGTCTGTCCAGCCCTCCGACGACTTCGGTAGATAGGTACGCCACTCGGTAACGCCTGGTTCGGTGACAGGACTGACGAGCAGGGCTGGCCCGAACATGTACTCATACTGCTGGGTCAGTGCCTGTGGGTCGTCGGAAAAATCGAACACGAAGGGGCGCATCAGTGTGTAGCCTTCTTCTGAAACTTTCTTCGCACAATACTTGAGATAGGGTAGTAGGGCCTCGCGCTCCCTGAGGCAGCGGGCGATAATAGCCTCTGCCTCCGGACCGTAGTTCCAAGGTTCGGTATTGCTCATATAGCCGTGGACACGCATAAGGGGCAGATAGACACTGGTCTCTATCCAACGGAGCATACGTTCGATATAGGCCGTATCGGTGTATTGATTGGCTGGACGGAAGAAACCACCGGCATCGTAGGTCCACCAGGGGATGCCTGCCGCCTGTATGCCGAGACCTGCCGTGAGCTGGCGACGGAAGGTCTCCCAGTCGTTCCCTACGTCACCACTCCACAGGGCCGAGCCGTAGCGCTGTATGCCTGGAAATCCGCAACGGGTGAGGATCATCGGCTCGCGACCGGCCTCTACCAGTCCTTCATAGACGGTCTTGTTTACCAGTAGGGGATAGACGTTGCGCACCTGCTCACCGCTCCATTTGCCATTGTTCACCATGCGACCTTCAAGGTCGTCGTTCTCGGGCTCTGTGGCGTCCTGCCACCAGGCGTCGATGCCGAGGGGCAGCAGACGGGTCTTGAACTGGCTCCAGTAGGCCTTGGCGGCTTCGGGGTTGAAAAAGTCTATCCAGTCGGTGCCGGGGATATAATAGCCGCCAGCGGTCATCTGCTTGCCCACATCTGAGTTCTTGTCAATCTTTGACCACACGCTGAGCATCAGCCTGACACCCATCTGGTGCAGACTGTCGGTGAGGGTCTTGGGGTCGGGGTAGTAGGTCTCGTCAAACTGCATCGAGTTCCAACCGTATTTTCCCCAGTACTGCCAGTCCTGTACAATCAAACTCAAGGGCAGGGCTTTCTGTTTGAATCGGTTGGCGGTTTCGAGTATCTCCTGTGAGGAGTGGAAACGTTCGCGGCAGTGGATGTAGCCCAGTGCCCAGTCGGGCATCAGAGGGGCCTTGCCCGTCAGCTCGCGGTAGGTGGTGATGATCTCGTTGGGGGTGCCGATGAAGACGGTGTAATCCACGGCGTTGGCTACAGGCGAGGAGAAGACGGTCTCGTCTTTTACCTTATTATAATAAAGGGTCGGCGTGTCACCTTTCGCCAACTCTGCCGTCAGCTGGTGGCGTCCTGCCTCCAGATGTACGATCTTTGAGGTGGTAGGGGGCAGCCAGACGTTCTGCATGTCGATTACGGTCTTGCCATCGATGGCGAGGTTGTGACGACGTGCCATCTTCTGTCCTACATCGAGCAGCAAGGCATAGTCGCCTGTCTCTGCGATGTCGAGTGTAGCCTCGTAGAGGTTGCGTTCTCTCACTTCCTGCTTGCCGCCCTCGGTTGAGGTGACGTTCACCACCTCCTGATTACCAGCCCCTTCACGCTTTGTGAGCTTCACGTGCTGACTGCAGGGGTTGAAGTCGGTTAGGCCGTAGTTGTTCCAGAGGATGCCGTAGCCCTTACTCGACAGGAGCATGGGGATGGATATCTGGGTGTTCACCTGTGTGAGTCGTCGCGAGAGGCCACGCACGTCGCTATAGCCGTCCTGAAACTGTCCGAGGCCGTACTGATGGTCGTCGGCTGCGGTGGCGAAGGCCAGTGTGGCCCTGCCGTTCTCAAGTTCGTGGCGTGTAGCCTCGAAACGGATATGCCCCTGTCTGTCTTTCAGTCTCAAGGTACGCTTTTTATTGTCTATTTCGACCTTGATATCACAGTCGGTTGTCTCGTCGTGCTTTACGTAGAGCCAGTCGGGCAGGGTTTCCTTGATCTCGCCCACGGTGTATTGGATGCGGACGGCATTCCGGGCCACTTTCCTGACCGTCAGTGTCTGTGCCTGGCTCCAGACTGTTGCTCCGGCAAGCAGTGATAGGATGAGTATTCTTTTCATGGTGCCTGCCTCCTCCTATTGCCTGAACTGCCACCAGTCGAGTCTCACGTCGCCAGTGGGGTTACTGAAACAGAGGTAGAGGTCGTGTACGCCCTCGGCCCCTTTCACCTTCGTGCCGAACTGACGGTAGGCCTCGGCTGAGTCTGTGGCCTTGACGGCGAGTGTGCCCACTATCGGCCCCTCCTTGCTGTCGAGGCGCAGGGTGACGGTGCAGCCTCCTGTGGCGGCAGCTGTCAGCTCAAACGACTTGGCACCCTTGCCGAAATCGACGCCGCGTAACTTGATGTACTCCCCGTTGTCGATATCGAAGATATACATGTTGCGTTTGCCTGTCGAGGCGGGCATGTCGGCTACGACGCCGGTGTTCCTGATGCCCATCTTGGCACTCTTCAGTCCGTAGCCCCAGGCCATCGTCTCGGCCTCCACGCGGCGGTAGGGGTTCAGCCACTGCAGTTGCTTCATCGGCTGCTGGTCGAGCCAGTAGGGCAGCTCCGCGATGGTACCGTCGGCATGATAGGTGATTTCTTGACCGGAAACGCTGCGACGCTCGTGGTGGATGAATGTGTCGAGGTGCATCAGGTCGTAGTTCTGGCCGAACACATAGCTATGACCCTTATAGTCGCAGATGCCGGGATGGTTGCCTCGGTCTCGCAGGGTGGGGCGCATGATGTAGTTCTTCCAT
>ODAJ012186297.1_pt1 | contig 12949 bp, 9 predicted proteins | sample 1539241 | NCBI WGS metagenome assembly ODAJ01 (sample SAMN02144231, study PRJEB22623) | gut metagenome | biome: sheep rumen | host: Ovis aries | place: New Zealand | reverse complement strand
ACCGTCGTGGCGACGAAAGCGCTCCACCTCAAATCCCAGTTAGGACGCCATCACATCCTCATCGGACCGGATGTCTGGATGCACCGGGCGAGCAATCCCGATTTCATCGAGGATCCGCTCCTGTTCCGGTCGTGGCGGCAGCAGGCGGCCTCGGAAGGCCTCCGGCTGCGCGTGGGCAAGTGGAACATTCCCGGTACCCCGGTCGCCGTGCTGGTGGATTACAAGACTTTCCTCCCGCAGTGCGACAAGATCCTTGCAGACTTCTGGACATCATTCGGGGTGGATTCCATCACCGGCAACTGGGACTACAAGGAAGCCGCCGTGTTCGGCTATGTCGCCGGCAAGGTGATCGAAAGCTTCTACAACTACAACCTGTCGTCTGCCGACCACGCCGTGGCCCAGTTCCACGAGTGGCAGACCGGCGCGGGCCTGCTGCAGCTCAAGCGGGCCAACATCCCCGTCGCCACGGTCTTCACGACCCACGCGACGGTCGTCGGCCGCTGCCTCGCCGGAAACAACCTCCGGCTCTATGACGATATGCCCTATTTCAACGGGGACGAGATGGCGCAGCGCTTCGGCGTGGTGGCCCTCCACTCCCTGGAGAAGATGGCCGCCCGCGAGGCCGACGTTTTCACGACGGTAAGCGAGATCACCGCCAAGGAGTGCGCCCAGTTCCTGGAGCGCCCTGTGGACGTGGTGACGCCGAACGGCTTCGAGAACTCCTTCACCCCCGCCTCCGACGAGGAGTATGTCCACCTGCACGACGCGGCCCGGCAGCGCCTGGTGGAGGTGGCGACGGCGATGTCCGCCGAGGAAGTGCCCGCCAACGCGATATTCATCGGCATAGGCGGCCGCTACGAGTTCCGCAACAAGGGTATCGACGTGTTCATCGACGCGCTGGACAAGCTCAACCGGTCCGGTTACGAAGGCCGGAGCATCCAGGCGTTCATCTTCATCCCCTCCGGTCATCACGGTCCCGACCGCGGCCTGGTCCAGAAGCTCGCCGGCGACGGTGACTCGCAGTACCAGACCCAAGTCTCGCACTACCTGATGAATGCCGAATACGACGTCATCACCCGCCGTTTCCGGGAGACCGGACTCGTGAACGGGATCGGCGACAAGGTGAAGGTGTATTTCATCCCGTCCTACCTGAACGGCAACGACGGCGTGTTCAACATGCCGTATTACGACCTGCTTTGCGGCCTGGACCTCGCCCTGTTCCCGTCCTACTATGAGCCTTGGGGCTATACCCCGCTGGAGGCCCTTGCGTTCCGGGTGCCCACCCTCACCACGAGCCTCGCCGGCTTCGGCCTCTGGGTGCGGGACCACTATGCAGGCCCCCATCCGGGCATCACCGTGCTGGACCGCAACGACTCCAACTACGACGAAGTCGTGGACGGCGTCGCGGACCGCGTCCGCGAGATCGCCGGCCTGGAGCTGGACGTGCGCAACCAGTACCGCGAGAACGCCCGCGAAGTGGCGCAGATCGCCCTCTGGGACAACCAGATCGCCTATTACCAGGAGGCGTATTCCCTGGCATTGGAGAAGGTGCGCGACGCCCTTCCCACCTATAAAACCAAAGAAAAGACCATTCAGTACATGAAATCCGAACTCAACAATCCGAGTTGGCGGACCGTCTTGGTGACGCGCCACCTGCCCGCAAAACTTTCTCCCCTCGAGCGGCTTTCGAAGAACCTCTGGTGGTGCTGGAACGAGAGTGCCAAGGACCTCTTCCGCACCATCGATCCGGAAGTCTGGCATACCACCGGCCACAACCCGCTGGCCCTGCTGGACACCGTGAGCATCAAGCGGTTCCAGCAGCTCTGCGCCGATGACGCCTTCATCGAGAAGATGGACGCCGTCCTCGCCGAATTCGACGCCTATATGGCCGAGAAGGCCCGGCGTACCGACCCTTCCATCGCCTACTTCTGCATGGAATACGGGCTGGATACTTCCCTCAAGATCTATTCGGGCGGTCTCGGCATTCTCGCCGGCGACTACCTGAAGGAGACCTCCGACATGAACGTGAACCTGGTCGCCGTGGGCTTCCTCTACCGGTTCGGCTACTTCAACCAGGTCATCTCCGGCCAGGGTTACCAGGTCGCCAACTACGACGCCCAGGACTTCCTCAAGATCCCGGCTATGCCGGTGATGGACGCCGAGGGCAACTGGGTCACCACGAGCGTGGCCTTCCCGGGCCGTACCATCACCGCCCGCGTGTGGAAGGTGGAGGTGGGCCGCACGGACCTGTACCTGCTGGACACCGACTATGAGGCCAACATCCCCGAGGACCGCGAGGTGACCTACCACCTGTACGGCGGCAACTGGGAGAACCGGCTCAAGCAGGAACTCCTGCTGGGTGTGGGCGGAATCCGCGCCCTCCGCAAGCTCGGGATCGACACCCAGGTGTACCACTGCAACGAGGGCCACGCCGCGTTCATCGGCCTGGAGCGCCTCCGCGAGTACATCGAGAAGGACAACCTCGACTTCTCCGAAGCCCTCGAGGTGGTCCGCGCCTCCTCCCTCTTCACGACGCACACCCCGGTTCCGGCCGGCCACGACGCCTTCGACGAGGGGATGCTGCGCCAGTACATCGGCCATTATCCCGAGCGCCTCAAGGTGGACTGGGAGACGCTGATGTCCCTGGGCAAGGACAACCCGCTGGACCCGAACGAGAAATTCTCGATGTCCAACCTCGCCGCCAACATCTCCCAGAACGTGAACGGCGTGTCGATGCTCCACGGCAAGGTGAGCCAGGAGATCTTCTCCCATATGTATCCGGGCTACCTGCCGGAGGAACTCTTCGTGAGCTATGTCACCAACGGTGTCCACTATCCGACCTGGTGCGCTCCGGAATGGAAGCCGGTCCACGCCAAGGTGTTCGGTGACGAGTTCCAGACCCACCACTACGACAAGCGCTGCTTCGAGGGCATCTACGAGGTGTCCGACCAGGAAGTCTGGGATGTCAAGAAGGAGCTGAAGAAGAAACTCGTCGGCTATGTGCGAGAGCGTCTGCAGGACAAGAGCATCTCCAACCACTATTCCCCGGCCGAGCTGGTGACCATCCTGGAGAATCTCCGGGACGACGTCCTCACGATCGGCTTCGCCCGCCGGTTCGCGACCTACAAGCGCGCCACGCTCCTGTTCCGCGACCTGGACCGGCTGGATGCCATCGTCAACAACCCCCAGCGTCCGGTGCAGTTCCTGTTCGCCGGCAAGGCCCATCCGGCCGACAAGGCCGGCCAGGACCTGATCAAGCAGATCGTGGACATTTCCAAGGATCCCCGTTTCATCGGCAAGGTTATCTTCGTCCCGGGCTATGACATTACGCTCGCGAAGCGGATGGTCCAGGGCGTGGACGTGTGGATGAACAACCCGACCCGTCCGCTGGAAGCCTCCGGCACCTCCGGCGAGAAGGCCGCGATGAACGGAACGATGCACTTCTCCGTCCTGGACGGCTGGTGGGTGGAAGGCTACAAGGAAGGCGCCGGCTGGGCCCTCCCGCTGGAGCGCACCTACGACGACCAGGGCTTCCAGAACGAACTGGATTCCGCGACGATCTACCAGATTCTGGAGAACGACATCGCCCCGGCCTACTACAACGTGGACCGCACGACGGGCCGTTCCCACGAGTGGATCGGCTATATCAAGAACACCATCGCCCAGGTGGCCTGCAACTTCACCACCAACCGGATGCTCACCGACTATATGGACCAGTACTACGCTCCGCAGGCGCAGCGCGCCACGCTGGTGAAGGCCGACGACTTCAAGGTGGCCCGCGAGATCGCGGCCTGGAAGAAGCACGTCCGCCGCAACTGGGACGACGTCCAGGTGGTCTCCCGCACCGAACCGCAGGCGGCCTACGACATCTCCGAGAAGAACCCGCTGCACAGCGAGATCGTGCTGAACCTCGGCGACCTCCGTCCGGAGTACGTGGGCGTGGAACTCGTGTTCGCGCAGACCGACATCCACGGCCAGTTGCACATCGACCAGGTGAATGAACTCCAGGTGGTCGAAACCCAGGACGGCACCGCCCGCTATGCGGTCGATGTGATGCCGGCCACTACGGGCGCCTTCCAGGTGGGTCTCCGCATCTTCGCGAAGCACCCGCTCCTGCCGCACCGGCAGGACTTCGAGTGCGTGAAGTGGGTCTAGGCCCCATGATCGCCACCACCGGCTTTTTCGACGGGGTCCATCTCGGCCACCGTCTTGTGATCGAGAGACTCGTCTCCCTCGCGCGTGAGCGCGGAGACGAGTCCCTCGTTATCACATTCTGGCCGCATCCGCGGGCCGTCCTCCAAGACGGCGCCCGCGAACTCCGTCTGCTCAATTCCCTGGAAGAGAAGAGGGAACTGCTCCGTGGCCTGGGCGTGGACCGGGTCGAAGTCCTCGACTTCACCCGCTCCTTCGCCGCCCTCACCGCCGAACAGTATCTCCGCGAAATCCTGCGTGACCGCTTCGGGGTCACCACCCTCCTGATGGGCTATGACAACCGGCTCGGTTCCGACCGGATGACGGCCGCTTCCCTGAAGCCGATCGCTTCTTCAATAGGTATTGAACTTATTGAGTTAGAACCGTTTGTTCACCCTGACCTGACTCCCGTGTCTTCTACGAAGATAAGAAGGGCGCTGGAGGAAGGAAAGGTGGAAGAGGCGGCGGAGATGCTGGGGTATGGGTATGCCCTCAGGGGCGTGGTGGTGGCCGGGAACCGGCTGGGGAGGACGATCGGCTTTCCGACGGCGAACATGCGGCTTTACGAGCCGTTGAAACTGGTGCCGGGAAGGGGAGTGTACGTCGTTGAGGCAGAGGTGCTTGGGAAGAAGTATCGGGGAATGACCAACATCGGCTTGCGGCCGACGGTGGGCGGTTCCTTCACGACTATCGAGACGCACATCCTCGACTTCGACGAAGACATTTACGGCCTGCCGCTCCGCATCGGCTTCCTCCGGAGGCTCCGCGACGAAGTGCATTTCCCGTCGCTGGAAGCGCTGAAGGGTCAGTTGGAAAAGGACCGGGAATGTTGCCGGGAACAAAAATAATTGCTATCTTTGCAAAAACAAGCAGGCGACGACCGGATTTTCGGTCGTCGGCTCCTTTTTAACTGCACAAGAATTACAAAAACAACGATAAACTATGGCAATTGAGTACATGACCCAGGCGGGTTACGACAAACTCAAGAAGGACCTGGCCGACGCATTGGCCCAGCGTCCGATCATCTCCGCGGCGATCGCAGAGGCGCGGGAGAAGGGTGACCTCTCCGAAAATGCGGAATACGATGCCGCGCGTGATGCGCAGGGTCTCCTGGAGGTCAAGATCGTCCGGCTCAAGGAAAAGGTGGCGAATGCCCGCGTGATCGACGAGTCCAAGCTCTCGGCGGACACCGTCCAGCTCCTTTCCAAGGTGACGGTCGAGAACCTGAACGCGAAGATGAAGATGCAGTTCCAGATCGTGGGCGAGTCCGAGGCGGACTTCTCCAAGGGCCTGCTCTCCGCGTCCACCCCGATCGGCAAGGCCCTCATCGGCCACAGCAAGGGCGAAGTCGTGGAGGCGAAGGTCCCGAGCGGCATCATGAAATTCAAGATCCTGGACATTTCCCTGTAACATGGCTACCATTTTCACCCGGATCGCCAACGGCGAGATCCCTTCCTACAAGTGCGCGGAGAACGAAGACTTCTACGCCTTCCTGGACATTGCTCCGATGGCCAAGGGCCATACCCTCGTGATTCCGAAGCACGTGGAGGACGACTACATCTTCCATCTGGACGAAAAGACCTACGAGGGCCTGACGAAGTTCGCCCGCGAGGTCGCCGTCGCCATCGGCCAGGCCGTGCCCTGCAAGCGGGTGGGCGTCGCCGTCCTCGGGATGGAAGTCCCGCACACGCACATCCACCTTGTACCCCTGCAGTCCGAAGCCGACATGGACTTCCGGAAGCCTAAGCTGACCCTGGCTCCGGAGGAGATGAAAGCCATCGCCGATGCCATCCTTGCCGCGTATGAAAACCGTTAAGATCCTTGCCGTCCTCGCGACGGCCTTCCTTCTGGCCGCCTGCGGCCCGAAGACCGTCATCGACGGAACCCTGCAGGACAAGGCCGACGCGCCCGTCATCGTGAAACTCCTGGATGTCAACCGGTACCAGGTGCTGGATACGGTCAGGACGAACGCCGCCGGCGCCTTCACTTTCAAGCCCGAGCTGCAGGAGAACTGCCCGGAATTCGTCTACCTGTTCTACGGGGACAAGAAGATCGCTTCCCTCCTCCTCAAGCAGGGGGACCATGTGAAAGTGACCGCCGATACCCTGGGCAACTATACCGTCGAAGGTTCCGAGGAGTCCCTGCTCCTGCAGGAGGTCGAAAACAGCTATGCCCAGTTCATGCTGGACATGGCCCGTCTCTCGGCGGACCCGGATTCCCAGGCGGAACTCAGCCGCCGTTATGTCGATTATTACCGCCGGAGCGTCCGCTACGTGATGGAGCATCCGAAGTCTCTGACCTCCGTGCCCGTCCTTTTCCAGCGGGTCAATGACGGCCTGGCCGTGTTTGACCAGCCTACGGACGGTATCCTGTTCGGCAGCATCTGCGACTCCCTGAAGGCCGTGTATCCCGACTCCCGCTATGTGCAGGCGTTGGAGCGCGAAGCGGCCCGCCGGACCAATCTCCTGCAGATCAACCAGCGGCTGCAGGAAGCCGAGCAGGTGGGTTTCTTCGACATCAACCTCCCGACCCTCGCCGGCACGAACGCCAAGCTCTCCGACGCGAAGGCGAAAGTTGTCATGCTCTATTTCTGGGCGACGACCGACGAGCAGAAGCTCTTCAACATGGACACCCTGATTCCGGTGTACAACGAGTTCCACGACCGCGGCTTCGAGATTTACGCCGTGTCCCTGGACGTAGACAAGACGGCCTGGGCGACGGTGGTCCGCAGCCAGCAGCTCCCGTGGACCAATGTCTGCGACACCCGCGGCGACCAGTCCCCGGTCATCACGCAGTACGGCCTGACAGCCCTGCCCACCGCCTACTTCCTGGTGGACGGCGAAATGGACCCCAACGCATCGGTGACCGATGCGGCGTCCATGCGGAAGTATCTGCAGTCGAAGCTTTAAAACAGTTTCTTGCGGCTGACGGTCGCGACGAAATCCTTCAGATAGAACGGTTCGAAGTACGCCACGTCTTCGAACCGTTTTTCTTGGTAGGCGGCCTCTGCGAGAGGAGCCATGGCCATGGCGGTAGGGAAGGCCTCCGCGAAGGACGCGTTCGGAGACTGGATCGCTTCCTGGCACTTGAGGGCGCCGTCGCCGATGAAGAGGACGGGGCCTTCGGCGAGTTCGGCGGCGAAGCTGCCGGCCTCGACGATGACGGGTTTCGTTTCGGTGCGCTGCCGGCCGTCCGGGGTGAAGACGGCGGCATAGACCTCCATCCGGCGGGCGTCCACCATGGGGACGATTGCCCGGCAGCCTTCGGGGATCACCCCCAGGCGGTGCGCCTCACTGACGAGGACATCCAGGGTACCTGCGGAGAGAAGGGAAATCCCGGCGCCGAAACAGAGGCCTTTGGCGGTGGAAACTCCCACGCGGAGTCCCGTGTAGGACCCCGGTCCCCGGCCCACGCAGACGGAATCCAAATCCTTGACGGTCAATCCTTTCTCGTCCAGCACTTCCTTCACGTAGGGAGCGGTGAGGGCGGCTTGCATACGGGGTTCTCCGCAGAGGCGGAAGGCCGTCACGATGCCGTCCTCCGCGAGGGCGGTGGAGAGCTGGGCGGTCGATGTTTCGATGAGGAGGATGCGGGCCATGCTATTGCTTGAAGAAGAAGGATTTCAGGTAGGGGAAGACCAGGTAGCTGAGGTCCCGGAGGCTCGTATAGACGATGGAAGCGTCCAGTACCTCGGGTTTCACCAGCGCGAACTTCGCGTTGACGGTGTCGAACAGGATGATGACGACGCCGATGACGAGGGCGTTCACCGCCAGGGCGAACACCAGGCCGAGCGTCTTGTCCAGCCAGCCGAGCATGGCCAGTTCCGCCACTTTCGTGAGGAGTTTCGCCACGAGGACCACGAGCAGGCTGATGACGATGAGGATGAGAGCGAAGGAGAGGACATTCAGCGTCGTTTCCGAAATATTCACATAGGGCTGGAGCCACGTGCAGACCAGGGAGGAGAACCGGAAAGCTGCCCAGACGCTCACGACGATGCCCGCGAGGGCCAGGGCCTGTTCAAGGAAACCCTTTGACAGTCCGCGGATTATGCCGGGGATGAAGCAGCAGAGCAGGATGATGTCGAGTGTTGCCATTGTCCTTGAAAATGCTTAACTTTGCACCCTTAATAAAGGGTGTGATTGCAAAATTAGGCAAAAAATATGACATTCAAAGAATACAAGGGTCTAGATTTGGTTTCGACGGGGAACGCGATCCTCGGGAGATGGCTCGCGAACCGCGCTTTCGAGAAGTCGCTGGAAGTCCGCGAGGGCTGCCCGGAATTCGTCTTCTTCGAGGGCCCGCCGTCCGCCAACGGCATGCCCGGCATCCATCACGTGATGGCGCGGTCCATCAAGGATGCCATCTGCCGCTACAAGACCCAGACCGGATTCCAGGTCCGCCGCCGTGCCGGTTGGGATACCCACGGCCTCCCGGTGGAACTGGGCGTGGAGAAGAAGCTCGGGATCACGAAGGCCGACATCGGCACGAAGATCTCCGTGGGCGAGTATAACGCCACCTGCCGCAAGGAGGTGATGAAATATACGAAGGAGTGGGAGGTCATGACCCAGCGCGTCGGCTACTGGGTGGACATGAACGACCCGTACATCACCTACGACAACCGCTACATCGAGACCCTCTGGTACCTGCTGAAGGATATCTACAACAAGGGCCTCCTCTATAAGGGGTACACCATCCAGCCTTACTCCCCGACCGACGGCACCGGCCTGAGCTCCCATGAGCTCAACCAGCCCGGCTGCTACAAGGACGTGACCGACACCACCGCCACGGCCCAGTTCGAGGTCGTGAAGGACGGCGCTTCCCAGCCGCTGTTCGGCACGGAGACCTTCCCGGTGTACATCCTGGCCTGGACCACCACGCCTTGGACCCTGCCTTCCAACACCGCCCTCTGCGTGGGTCCGAACATCGACTATGTCCGCGTCCTGTCCTTCAACCCCTACACCGGCGCGCCGGCCATCTACGTGCTGGCCGAAGCCCTCGTGGGGGCCTGGTTCAACGCAAAGGGCGCCGATGTGCCCCTGGAGAGCTACCAGAAGGGTGACAAAGTCGTCCCGTGGAAGGTCCTCGACGGCAAGTTCAAGGGAACCGACCTCGTGGGCATCCGCTACAAGCAGCTCATCCCTTGGTTCAAGCCCGACGGGGACGCCTTCCGTGTGATCCCGGGTGACTATGTGACCACGGAGGACGGTACCGGTATCGTCCATATCGCCCCGACCTTCGGCGCTGACGACAAGCGCGTCGCCGCCGCGTCGGGCATCGGCGCCATCATGCCGGTGGACCGCGACGGGAACCCGCAGGCGCAGGTGGACCGCCAGGGCCGCTTCTTCCGCCTGGAAGACCTGGATCCTGCCTATGCCGCCACCGTGGACCCGTCCTATGCCCCGTTCTCCGGTCGCTACGTGAAGTCCGGCTATGTGGAGTATTTCGAGCACAGGACCGAGGAAACGAGCCTGGACGTGGACCTCTGCCTGATGATGAAGGCCGAGGGTACGCTGTTCAAGATGCAGAAGCACGTGCACAGCTACCCGCACTCCTGGCGCACCGACCGTCCGGTCCTGTACTACCCGCTGGACTCCTGGTTCATCAAGGCTTCCGCCGTGAAAGACCAGATGGTGGCCCTGAACAAGCAGATCCGCTGGAAGCCGGAATCCACCGGCACCGGCCGCTTCGGCCAGTGGCTGGAGAACATCCAGGATTGGAACCTCTCCCGCAGCCGTTTCTGGGGCACCCCGCTCCCGATCTGGCGCACCGAGGACGGCAAGGAGGAGAAATGCATCGGCTCCGCCGCGGAACTCTACAGCGAACTCGAGAAGGCCGTCGCTGCCGGTATCATGAGGTCCAACCCGCTGAAGGACAAAGGCTTCGATCCGGCCGACATGAGCCTTGAAAACTACGACAAGATCGACCTGCACCGTCCCTATGTGGACGATATGTTCCTGGTGTCCGACTCCGGGAAGAAGATGGTCCGCGAGTCCGACCTCATCGATGTGTGGTTCGACTCCGGCGCGATGCCGTACGCCCAGGAAGGCCTCCGCGGCCTCGACGGCGGCCGCTTCGGCGCCACGGCCGACTTCATCGCCGAAGGCGTCGACCAGACGCGCGGCTGGTTCTACACCCTGCATGCCATCCACACGATGGTGAGCGGGACGCCGGCCTTCAAGCGCGTGATCTCCAACGGTCTCGTGCTGGACAAGAACGGAAACAAGATGTCCAAGCGCCTCGGCAATGCCGTGGATCCGTTCTACGCCCTGGACAAATACGGCGCCGACGCCCTCCGCTGGTACATGCTCACCAACGCCGAGCCCTGGGACAACCTCAAGTTCGACGAGGGTGGCGTGGACGAAGTGCGCCGCAAGTTTTTCGGCACCCTCTACAACACCTACTCCTTCTTCGCGCTGTACGCGAACATCGAAGGCTGGACCCCCGCAGTCATTCCGAGCGAAGCGAAGGAATCTCTCCCCGAAATCGACCGCTGGATCACCTCCAAATTGAATACCCTTATCCGGGAGGTCAAGGCTGCCTATGAGGATTACGACGTCAAGACCGCCGGCCGTCTCATCGAGACTTTCGTGTGCGACCACGTCTCCAACTGGTACGTCCGCCTGAACCGTTCCCGTTTCTGGAGCGGTGACAAGGATGCTTTCCAGACCCTGTACGACGTGCTGATGGACGTCGCCATCCTCTCCGCCCCGATCGCCCCGTTCTTCATGGACCAGCTCTACCTGGACCTGACCGCTGTCATTCCGGGCGGAGCGAAGGAATCTGTCCACTATGTCCTGATGCCCGAGGCCGATGCTTCCGTCATCGACACGGAACTGGAGGAGCGGATGGAACTCGCCCAGCAGGCCACGTCCATGGTGCTCGCCCTCCGCAAGAAGGTGGGCATCCCCGTGCGCCAGCCGCTCGCGAAGATGCTCGTCCCGGTCATCTCCGACGCCGTCCGTGCGCGCCTGGAGGCCGTCAAGGGCCTGATTCTCGCAGAAGTGAACGTGAAGGAGATGGAATTCGTGACGGATACCACCGGTATCCTTACCAAGAAGATCAAACCCAATTTCAAGACCCTCGGAAAGGTGTACGGCGCCCGGATGAAGGAGATTGCCGCCGCGTTCGGCTCGCTGGACCAGGCCGTGATCACCGCCATCCAGAATGCCGAGACCGCCGGAGAAGCCTACACGATCGCCCTCCCGGGCGGCGAGGTCGTGCTGAATCCCGGCGACTACCAGATTTCCTCCGAGGATATGCCGGGCTGGCTGGTTGCCTCCGAAGGCGCCCTGACCATCGCCCTGGACGTGGAACTCACCGACGACCTGCGCCGTGAAGGCGTGGCCCGTGAGCTGGTGAACCGCATCCAGAACCTCCGCAAGACCGCCGGTTTCGAGGTCACCGACCGCATCGACACCGTCGTCTATGCGGATGCGCCCGAAATCGCGCCCGCCCTCGCCGCCTTCGGCGAGTGGATCGGCTCCCAGACTCTCTCCCGCAGCGTGAAGCTGGCCCCGGCCGCCGAGGCCCCTGCCGATGCCCGCGAGGTGGAGTGGACCGAAGGCACCATTCAAATCACAGTAAAACGTTAAATGACAGATACGATGGAAGAGAACACCAAAACCCGCTATTCTGACGAGGAGCTCGAGGAATTCCGCGGCATTATCAATGAAATGCTGGACAAGGCCCGCGCCGAATACGCCACTCTCCGCAAGGTGATCATGAACGCCGGTGGAAACGACATCCTGGACACCGCCCCGACCTTCAAGACGGTCGAGGACGACGGCGCTTTCCAACTGTCCAAGGAGGAGGCGAGCGCCCTGGCGCAGCGTCAGTACAAGTTTATCCAGAACCTCGAGGCGGCGCTTGTCCGCATCGAGAACAAAACCTACGGCATCTGCCGCGTGACCGGGAAGCTGATCCCCAAGGAGCGTCTCCGCCTGGTCCCGCACGCCACGCTCACCGTGGAAGCGAAAGAGATGCTGGCCCGTCAGGGGAAGAACTAGTTCCCCTATGCGGCTGGGCAAAGGAAAGGGACTACTCATCCTCGGGGCCGTCCTCGTGATCATCGACCAGGTTATCAAAGTCCTGGTCAAGACGAGTATGTCCATCGGGGAGCACTTCAACGTGTTCGGGGCAGACTGGTTCCAGATCCTGTTCATCGAGAACAAGGGAATGGCTTTCGGGATGTCGTTCGGCGGAGTCATCGGCAAATACGCCCTGACCGCTTTCCGGATTGTTCTCTTCGCCGTCCTGACGGTGTGGATCTCCCGGCTCATGAAGCGGGGGAGCGACGGAGACAAGCGCGCTCCGGTTCCTACCGGCGTCCTGGTCGGCCTGACGCTCATCACCGCCGGCGCGCTCGGCAACATCATCGACTGCCTGTTCTACGGGCTGGTCTTCACCGAGTCTGCGCCCGGTGTCGTTGCCACCTGGGGCCATTACGCCCCCTTTATGCAGGGCAAGGTGGTGGATATGTTCTATTTCCCGCTCTGGACCTGGCCCGACTGGGTCCCGCTCGTGGGCGGGGACATCTTCTTCGAACCGGTGTTCAACTTCGCGGACAGCTGCGTCACGGTAGGCGCGATCTACCTGATCCTGTTCCAGTGGAGATTCTTCTCGAAGGAAGAGTAATATTCGGGACAAAGTTTTTATCTTTGTCCCTCCATGGAGGTGTGGCCGAGTGGTCGATGGCGGCAGTCTTGAAAACTGTTGGGCGGCAACGTCCCGGGGGTTCGAATCCCTCCGCCTCCGCTTC
>ODAJ012080744.1_pt1 | contig 12950 bp, 4 predicted proteins | sample 1539241 | NCBI WGS metagenome assembly ODAJ01 (sample SAMN02144231, study PRJEB22623) | gut metagenome | biome: sheep rumen | host: Ovis aries | place: New Zealand | reverse complement strand
CAGATTTTCAACACCAACTACTCTTTCGCCGGACAGCTGAAGTACGATCCAGGGTGGAACACGTTCATCCCTGAGGTGTTCAACAACCGTACGCCGATGATGGAGGACATGGCCGTCATGATGGTTCCCAACGACCAGGCTATGAGCGAATGGTGGAACAACGGTGGTGGTAAGGTCATCAAGGACGCTTACGGAACGATCGAGAACACACCGAGCTCAGTCCTTGCCGAGCTCATCAACGTCAACATGCTCAACTCGCTCGTGGCTTCCGTTCCTTCTCGATTCAACACCATCCTGAACGACGCAAACGAGCCGATGGGAGTCTCTCTCGACGGTATCGACAAGGTACACCTCGGATGCAACGGAGTGATCTACGAGACAAACAAGGTGTATGCACCGGCATCGTACTCATCTGTGCTCTTCCCGGCCGTTATCGACACAGAGAACCTCAACATCATCAAGAATGCCATCGACAACATGGACTATGGCGCATACCTCAACTCTATGGTGTCGAAATACAGCTTCTTCATCCCGACAAACGACGGATTGCTCACCTATGTCGACCCTGTCTCTTACGGAAAGACTACTACGGAGATGTGGGAGTTCCACTACGACGAGACAAAGACGGCAGCGCAGCGTATCTACGCCGACGTATTCGCATGCGTGAAGGGTGAGGACGGTAAATGGGTGAAGACCGGCGACCGTCTCCGCCAGGTGACAGGAGGAACAGGCAACGCACAGATTCAGAACCGTATGGAGGACATCCTCGACAACATCATCGGTGTGGAGGCAGTTTACGACGGTAAGAAATACATCATCACCAAGGGTAAGAACTACATCGAAATCGGCGGTACTGCCAACGTGGCTGGATCGATGACAGCAAGCGGTACATGGCAGACAGAGAACGGTGACCCTTGCAAGGTGCTTGAAATCTATAACATGGAGAACGGACGTGCTTACATCGTCGACGGTATCCTCACGGGTACTCGCTATTCTGTTGCCGACATCCTCGCTGAAAAGGAGGAGTTCCGCGACTTCTACAAGATGATGGTACGATGCGGTATGTTCGGTACGACCACATCTGATAACTATGGTTCCGCATCACAGAACAAGGACAACCAGGAGAATCAGGAACTGGGTATCGTCACTCGTGGTAACCTCATCACAACTTCAGGAAGCGGTTCCAACAGAAAGACATACTCCCTCTTCAACGCATTCCACTACACGGTATATGCCCCGACCAACGAGGCTATGCAGATAGCTTATGCAGCCGGACTGCCTACACTTGAGGATCTTGACGCTGCGGAGTTATACGACGAAGAGCATGCCGACGAGGGCTCTGAGACAGCAGAGGAGATGATGTACGTCATGAGAGACTTCTGCAGATACCATATCCAGAACAACTCCATCTACCTCGACAACGGATTTGCCACTGGCAACTACGAGTCGCTGAAGAACAAGATGGAGCTCACCACCAATGAGGCAGGCGAGTCTCAGAATGCCGACGGTGCATACTACTGCATATCCGGTAGCCCTTACCGTATCAATGTCAGCAGCGTCAGCCCTACGGCGATGACCATCACAGACGCCATGGGCAACACACGCAACATCATCACTCATGACGGTTTATATAATGTACAGGCGCGTGAGTACTGGCTCAACACAACTAACGTGAACAACGCACAGACGCTGACCAACTCTTCTACGGCTGTCGTTCATGCCATCGACGGACCGCTCCTCTTTGACAAGGACCAGTTCACGTACATTCCTCGTCAGATTATTGCTGAAAGTTTTTAATTAACGTCGATAATACTTTACAACATGAAAAGAATACTGTCAATTCTAATGATTTTGTGCCTCTGCACGGCAGCCAAGGCACAGGTGAAGGCGGGCGACGTGATTTCCGGTACCGTGTCTGACGACATCGAAGGCCTCATGATGGTGAATGTGGTCGAGAAAGACGCAAACAACCGTATTGTCGCGCATGGTACCACCGACATGAATGGTCACTTCTCCTTCCGAATCAACAACCCGAGAAACAAACTGACCATCTCATACGTCGGATATGAGACTGTCGTTTTGCCAATCGACCGAAAAGTCTATAATATCAAACTTAAGGAAAAAGGACAAATCAAGGAGGTCGTTATCCAGGCCAAACGAATGTCGCAGTCCTCGGGACTACAGATCCCTGTGACTGAGATTTCAACAGCCCAGCAGACCATCAGCATGAAGGAGTTCGAAGGACTCCCCATGACTTCTGTAGACGAGGCGCTGCAGGGACGTATCTCCGGTCTCGACATCGTGGCCAACTCCGGTAACCTTGGTGCAGGAACGACCATGCGTCTGCGTGGTGTCAGCACCATCAACGGAAATGCCGACCCGCTCATCGTCGTCAACGGTAACGTCTGGACAAACGACGCTAACGCTGACTTCGACTACACCAACGCCAACGAGGAAAAATTCGCCGAACTCCTCAACGTCAACCCTGAGGATATCGAGAACATCACCGTCCTCAAGGACGCAGCGGCTACGGCCATCTGGGGTAGCCAGGGTTCGAACGGTGTCATCGAAATCAAGACCAAGCGTGGTGCCAGAGGAAAGACTAAGGTGCAATACTCATATCGTCTCACAGGAACATGGCAGCCTGAAGGCTACAAGCTCCTCAACGGTGATGACTACACCATGTACATGAAGGAGGGTTTCTTCAACACGGCTCTCAACAGTGCGTTCGGTACGAAGGGAAACAGCCTCTATATCCCGGAAATCAACTACGACAAGGACTTCTCGGAATATAACATGTTTAACGACAACACCGACTGGGCAAAAGCAGTCAAGAAGACGGGATGGCAGCATCAGCACCATATCGCCCTCGAAGGTGGTGGTGAGAAGGCCAACTTCCGTATTTCCGGAGGTTACGACAATCAGTCGGGTTCCATCATCAAGCAGCACCTCGACCGTTTCACTACCCGTGTCGCACTCGACTACTTCGTCAGCGACCGTATCACCGTGAGGACCAACTTCGACTTCACCTACACGAAGAACCAGAAGAACTACCGATACAACGGAAACGACCTGCTTGCCATCTCCCTCAACAAGATGCCGAACCTCTCCATCTATGAGGAGGACGCCAACGGAAACGACCTCGACCGGTTCTACACCATGAACCGCTACGTCACAAGCCCGGTTGCCGCTCAGGCTACCCAGCTCGGTGGACAGTACGACCTGCCTAACCCCGTGGCTATCGCGCATGACGCCAAGAACGATGAGAAGACCATTAAGCTCTCTCCTGAGTTCATCCTCAAGTACGACCTGCTTGGCACACACGACGACCAGCACAGACTCACTTACGAGGGACAGGTGATTTTCGACATCTACAACCTTGACGACTTCTCTTATTTCCCGGGAACACTGCTCTCGTCAAACTGGTCGTCGAGCACATACAATGCATCTACAAGCAACTCCTATAAGAGCAACTCCATCTCGACAAGGCACTCCATCACATTCAAGCCTCATTTCAAGTCGGAGGACCACTCTTTCCAGATCAGACTCCAGGGACGCTACAACTCTGGTAACTCCACAACACAGTACCAGGGAACCAAGTGGCTGCCTACCGGTTCTATCACCAACACTCTTGCTGGTGGTGCCTTGGATGCACTCTCTACGGGTGCCGGCGAGTGGAAGAGCGCGGACTTCGTTGCTGAGACGCACTACGCTTACAAGGGTAAGTACATCTTCCACGCTTCTCTGCGTCATGAGGGTAACACCCGCTTCGGTAAGGACAAGAGATGGGGTAACTTCGGTGGTGTCTCTCTCAGATGGAATATCTCTGACGAGAAATTCATGGAGAAGCTCAAATGGCTCGACATTCTCTCCATCGCTCCGTCTTGGGGTGTCAACGGTAGAGGACCTGGAGCCGAGGGTACGTTCTACAGCAAGTACTCTACTGGCGGAAACTACATGGGAGAAGGTACGATGTTCCCGAACAACATCCGTCTATCCAACCTCAAGTGGGAGGAGACTGAGGAGTACAACCTGCGATTCGACTTGGGACTCTTCCATAAAATCACGGCTGACCTCGCCATCTACCACAAGAAGACCCACGACCTGCTCATGAACAACCGTGCCATCCCTTCTTCTTCCGGATTCCCTTCACTCACCGTTCAGAACGTGGGAGAGATGAAGAACAACGGATGGGAGTTCAACATCAACGGTAACGAAATCATCAAGCACAAGAAGTTCTCAATGGACTTCAACATCACATTCGCCAACAACCGTAACGAAATCACAAAGATGGAGCCTACGGTGCTCGAGAGCCTCAACGCCGAGTTCAAATACAACAACGGATCTTACCTTTCTCGCATACAGGTGAACAACCCGCTCGGTTCTATCTACGGATTCCGTTATAAGGGTGTATACCAGTATTCTGACTACAGCGACGTCGAGATTCCTGGCGTCAGCGGTCCGAACGCGCCGGTGGCACGTAACGCCAACGGTGAGGTTATCCTCAACGCAGTGGGAAATCCGAAGAATATGTACTTCGACTATGAAGGTGTCCGCTACAAGTATGTAGGCGGTGACGCCATCTATGAGGACATCAACCACGACGGTGACATCAACGAGCTCGACATCGTATACCTCGGTTCTTCTCTGCCGAAGCTCACTGGTGGTTTCGGTGTGAAGTTCAAGTACGACCGCCTCGCCCTCAACTTGCAGTTCAACTACCGTTACGGAAACAAGGCCATCAACTACGCTCGTATGGGGCTTGAGAACATGTCAAGCATCAATAACCAGAGCCGTGCCGTCAACTGGAGATGGCACAACGAGGGTGACAACTTCGACAACATCCTTCCAAGAGCATATATGCACTACACTGCCAACGGTACGAACTTCACTGCTTACAACTACCTCGGCAGCGACCGCTTCGTGGAGGACGCGTCATTCCTGCGACTCAACTACGCACAGCTCTCTTATTCTTGGGATCCTAAAATCCTCAAGAAGTGGGGACTCAGCGCCCTGCGTCTCAACCTGACGCTCAACAACGTGTTTGTCATCACCAAGTACTCTGGTGCTGACCCTGAAATCGTACAGGCTGGTTATGCGCCGGCAGGAGACTACTCGCGTACACCTCGTCCTAAGTCATTCACACTCGGTGCAACTGTTGCATTCTAATATTATATAAGGTATGAAAAAGATTAAGAATATTATAAAGACATTCGCGATTGCCACAATCGCCGGATCGTCGCTCCTGTCCTGCGACCTCGATATGCTGCCGCTCAACGATGTGGTGCTCGAGAACTTCTGGAAGGATCAAAGCGACGTCGACAACGTGCTACGTTCATGCTACTACGGAATGCAGGATGCCTATCTCACACGTGTCATCACGTGGGGAGAGGTTCGTTCCGACAACACCGAGGTGGGAGAGGACGTGCCGGATTATCTCAAGCAAATACTCAAGGGCAACCTGAAGCAGACCAACACGGCATGCGACTGGGCGCCAATCTACAGCGTCATCAACCGATGCAACACCGTGCTCTACTATGCTCCCCAGGTGGCACAGGAAGACCCGAACTACACCGAGTCTGATATGAGGGTGACAATGGCTGAGGCCAGAGGAATCAGAGACCTATCGTATTTCTATCTCATCCGCTCTTTCAAGGATGTGCCGTTCTCATTCCAGCCTTCTATCGACGACACGCAGGACTATGTCATCCCGGCCAGCAAGCATGAGGACATCCTGGACTCGCTCATCCTCGACATCGAGGAGTGTAAGGACTGGGCTCCAAGAAAGTACTCCGACGAACAGAAGAACAGCGGACGCATCACACGAGCCATGCTCTATTCGCTCCTTGCCGACATGTATCTCTGGAAGGCATCGGACGCCAACCTCGGCCAGGCTCAGCAGATGGAGGCATACAAGAAATGTATCGAGTGCGCTGACTATGTCATCAAATTCAAGACTGAGCAGTACAAGATTGACGAGAAGGGAGACCTCAACCGACAGATGGACACGTACGTATATGGTAACTACGGATATCCCCTCATCGCGGAGAGAAGCTCAACTACCACTTCCACCGCACCGGCTGCCTACAACCGCATCTTCGGCGAGGGCAACTCTTACGAGAGCATCTTTGAGCTGACTTACGGCCACACCAACTCTGACCTCAAGAACACGGCTGTTGGAAGCATGTATGGAGCTCATACCAACGCGAACCAGGCAGCGGATTATGTGCAGTATCTCAGCTGCAATACCAACGTGCTCACTACTGCTATCGACGCCAACTCCAAGAACTACAACGACCAGAAACTGTTTACCGTCACGACGGACTACCGCTCTCTCTACAACTTCAGGTTCTCTGACAGCGGTGCATATCCTATCCTTAAATATGTCATCCGTCAGTTCCAGGGAGGTAACGCCGCTGCCAACAATGACTTCGGTGTTGCATCCACCACTTGGAGCGCTGGTACGAACGAGGTACAGGATAGGACCCGCTCATACAACGAGATGTACATGGGATGGATTGTCTACCGTCTCACCGACGTGATGCTCATGAGGGCAGAGGCTGAAATCGAACTCGCAGGACTGCAGAGTCAGGCTGTCGACTGGAGCACTGTCACGGAAGACAAGACATACAAGGACGGAGCTTCTCTCTCCACACCTGAGGAACTCTATCAGGATGCGTTCAACATCATCTGTGCTGTGTATCTAAGGTCAAACCCTTCTGCACAGGCGCAGCAGACGCAGTCTTGCCCTCAGCTGACCAACTACACCACTTATAACAGCTTCGTGACACTTTGTGAGAACGAGCGCCACCGCGAGTTCATGTTCGAGGGAAAACGCTACTACGACCTCGTCAGAAGAGCCAGACGTGAGGGCAACACAGCTCACTTCGCTTCTGCCGTAGCGTCCAAGTTTGGTGAGGCGTCCAAGGCTGTGCTTATCAAGATGGCTATGATGGACTTCATGTACATGCCATATGCCGAGGCACAGCTCGACGTGAACCCGAATCTCAAGCAGAACCCGGCTTACGTGATTGATGAAGATGTAACTAAAAACTAAACCATAATTGACTATGAAACTAAGTAATTTTTATAAAAACCTGATACTGGCCGCCTTTATCGTACTCGGAGCGCAGGCTGCGTTCGTCAGCTGTGACGACGACCCAGGCGCCGACAGCTACTACACTACGAAGGCGGAGTATGCGGCCGACTTCCTCAAGAACCGCGACAAGTTCAGCGAGTTCACTGCTATCGTTCAGCGCTCCAAGATGCTCGACCTCCTTGGAACATGGGGAAGCTACACCGTCTTTGCCCCGACAAACGAGGCCATCGAGAAATACCTCCACGGAAAGGGACTCACGTCTATCGACCAGCTCTCTCAGGAGGATTGTGACACCATCACATACAACCACATCATCGAGCAGGAGTTCTTCACTACAGACTTCAACGACGGAACCTATCCGGTCATGAACATGCTGGACCGTCCACTGACTGTCACTTGCGACTCCGACACCGTTTCTATCCCAGGAGAGGTGCAGCTCGCAGTCTACATCAACAAGACTTCACGCATGATCCAGATGGACGACTCGGTTGAGAACGGAGTGGTTCACACCATGAACGCCGTCATCGGTACCAGCAACGACATGGTGGCCGACATGCTTTCAAAGGACCCCGACGTGTCTCTATTCTACGAGGCTCTCCAGATCACACACATGGACGACTCGCTTCAGCGATTCATTGATGAGAATTATTCTGTTGGATCGGACTCCATCGACTGGACGAACGACCGTCTTTGCGTACACACCGCAGTAGAGTATGACAACGTGGCCTATATGGAACACCGATACTTCAAATACACGGCACTCGTCGAACGGAATGAGGTGTATGAGAAGTATGGGGTCACCGACATCGAGGGGCTGAAGAAACTCGCTGCTCAGATCTACGACCCTAAGTATCCGGAGGATGCAGACATCACCGATCCTACCGACCGCAGAAACTCCCTCAACAGATTCGTGTCTTACCATCTGCTGCCATTCCAGGGAACTTACTACAACCTCACTCATGTGGACGGACCTAACAGCACGCTGGCGCAGAACTTCAACAGACGTTACTGGGATATCGCTGACTGGTATGAGACCATGATGCCGTACTCCATCATGAAGTTCTCGTTCCCTAACGGATCAGAAGGCGGACTCTATGTCAACCGCCGTGGTGTGCAGAGCCGTGCAGACGGACGTGGATACAAGTTCCGTGGAGCGAAGATCATACCAGCATCGGAGGTCAATGTCGACCAGACCGCCGTCAATGGTGTTTACCACTATATCGACGACATCATCTGCTACGGTGTGCATCCTGCTGCCGGAGTTGACATCCAGGACTATGTCTTCAGCGAGCGTATGCGTATTGACTGCTCGACACTCTCACCGGACTTCATGACTTCTGGAGCACGCGGACACTACACCAAGTCCAGCATCGAGAACGGTAAGTACGGCAACGGAGGACAAGGTGCTATAGCGGCTAACAACGTCAACACCTGTCTCGGATTCAAGGCCGGTTCGGCTACCAACTGGAGCTATACCGACGCAACTCACGTGCATGTGCGCAACCGTGTCCTCACGTTCTGGTCATACGGAGGTGATGAGGTCACTGTAAAGGGACGCTTCGACGTGTCCATCAAGCTTCCTCCTGTGCCCGAAGGCGACTGGGAGGTACGTATGTTCACCTGCGTGGACTTCGCCTCACGTGGTATCGTACAGTACTACATCGACAACGTTCCACAGGGAATCCCGTTCGACATGCGTCCAGGCGGAAACAACCCCAAAATCGGATGGAAGAGCGACTCCTCACTTGGCGACGAGGAGCTTATCGCTGCATTCGACAAGGAATTCCACAACCGCCAGTGGATGAAGGGACCGAAGTCTTACTGGAGCGCGTCGTCTGAGTCAGGAGGCTCTCAGGGTACCATATTCCGAGACGCACCCAACACACTGCGTAAGGTCATTGGAGTGTTCCATTCCGACGGTAAGACCGACCACTATCTAAGACTACAGCAGAAGATGGAGTCGGAGAACAACGAGATGAACTTCGACATGATAGAGCTTTGTCCGAGCACGGTGTACAACAACCCGGATATTGCTGAGGACAGATGGTAGAACATAAAAAAAACAATCTTATATGAATAAAATATTTAAAAACACATTGGGGGCAGGAGTTCTCGCGATGATCTCTTTGTTCTCCTTCTCCTGCTCCGACACCTGGGACGACCACTATGAGTCAACCAGCGGACTGACATACGACGGGACCCTGATGGGATACCTCGAGAGCAAGTCCGAGCTGTCTGACTTCGTCGACATTCTCAAGGCTACGGGATACGACCAGGAACTCAAGGCAAGCCAGGTGCTCACCGTGCTTGCGCCTATGAACGGGACCTTCAAAAAGGACTCACTTCTCGCTGAGATTGCCAACGGACAAAAGAAGGCTGTCATCGACGAGTTTGTGAAAAACCATATCTGCAGATACAATGTCTCTGTCGGTGCAAAAGAGCAGACAGTCACCATGCTCAACAAGAAGAACATCAACATCGGCACGCTCTCAACGGCTAAGATTGGAGAGACTGAGGCCGACGTGATGAACGTAAGTTGCAACAATGGAGTCGTTCATGTCATCAAAGAATACCTTCCTTATCAGTACAATATCTATGAGTATCTGGCCAAGGACTACAGAGAGAACGCGGCTAAATACGAGACGACTGCTCCTGCTGCTGAAGAAGGAGAGGAGGAGACGGAGACGCCTGACTTCGAGACATGGTACGGCTATCTCAACGAGCTCTACGTAGACTCCCTCGACGAGGCACGAAGCGTGTCACGTGGTGTCGACGAAAACGGAGACAACATCTGGGTGGACTCTGTTGTCATCTCCAACAACAAGATCCTCAGACGTATGGACGCTTATCTCTATCGTGAGGACTCCACTTACCTCACTATTCTTCCTTCGTTCGAGGCATACAACAACCGCTACCAGGGTATCAAGGGCCTCTTCAACTGGAACATCTCCTACAACTCTGATGAGGCTGTACGTGACTCCATGACGAGATACTTCGCCCACTATTTCACCATGTGCGACCTCTCTTACAACATGAGCGACGCCATGAACGGAAACACCCAGAACGACTCGCTGTTCTCTACCGTGTTCTGGAGAGGCAACTGGCCATATCACGTGTACTACAATCCTTTTGCTTCAGACGGCATCATGGCTGCAAAGACAAGTGAGTTCGAATGCAGCAACGGAAAGGTGTACAGGATGGACCAGATACCGTTCGACGTGTATTCAAACATCTTCACGAAGATCACGCTCGAGGCAGAATATCGAAACTATGTGTATGAGGATGGTGAAAACGCGTTCACCAACAAGAACACCACGAACTACAACATGGTGACGAACACGGCCGACAGCGTGTCGGGAAGCGGATACCTCCATGTCATGCCAATCACGTCTAACCGTAACACGGAAATCACCTTCCAGATTCCTAACACGCTGTCCGGACAGTACGACATCTATGTCAAGTTCCTGCCTATCCAGGTGTGGGACACCACAAAGACACAGCTGCCAGTACAGTTCAGGGCCAGCATTTATGAGAGAAACAACCAGAACGGAGCTTATCCGGCTGAAACCAGGCCTACTTACGAGTTCCAGAACGGGTCTTCGAAGAACTTCCAGACTATTCCGCAAAGCATAGACTCAGTATATGTGGGAACATACAAGTTCAACTACTGCTACTATTCAACAAGCGCTGGAGTGCTTCTCAAACTCGAAAGCTATGTGCTCGGTTCCCAGTCTTCCAAGTTCACAAAGGAGATGCTGATTGACAAGATCGTGCTTGTTCCTAACCGCACTGTACACGACTCCGACGGTAAATACATCGGAGAGGCTACGGAAACACGAAGAAGAAAGTAATTAATCGTAAAAAATTCTGAACAATGAAAAAAATACAAGAAATTGACAATGTATGGAAGAAAGCCGCCAGAATCGGACTTTCTGCGATGATACTTTTTCTTTGTGGGTCTCCTGCCATAGCACAAGACTCTGATGATGGCGAACTCGTCATCGAGGGAGCTTCGGTAGACAGAAAGATCGAAAAACCGAAGAAAACGTATGCCATGACCGAAATCCAAGGTAAGGTGGTCGATGCCTCTACGGGCGAGCCGCTTGCCGGTGTGCAGGTCAAGTCATTCAACAACCCGTACTATACGGCGATGACCGACGAGGAGGGTGTGTACTGGATTAAAGTGCCGGATTTCGTCACTTCTCTCCAGGCTGCTCTCGAAGGCTACAACATGGCGGAGGTGGCCATCAACGGAAGGACCAACCGTGTGGACTTCAAACTCTACACCGACAAGTACCTGCCTAACTACACCGACAAAATCGCGGGAAGCAAGTCGGTCATGACGAAAGGATTTGACAATTCAAACGCCATTTCACTCGACCAAGAGGTGGGTAACAGGCTTGGGGCTGATGTGCGTACCATTTCCAGGGCAGCACTCCCAGGACAGGGAGCGGCCATGTTCATCAATGGTATCAACTCGGTCAACAGCGACGTGCAGCCGCTCATCGTCATCGACGGAGTGGTATTCGACATGATGTATGACTCAGAGATGCTCCACGCTGGATACTGGAATGATCTTCTGACTAATATCAACATGGACGACGTCGAGTCCATCGAGGTGCTCAAGAACGGAACGGCCATTTATGGTGCCAAGGCTGCAAACGGTGTCATCATCGTCAAGACTAAGCGTAACACCAGCATGGCCACACGTATCGACTTCAAGGCATCAGTCGGAGTGGAGTTCAAGCCTAAGACCATCGACGTGATGAACGCTGACGAATACCGCTCTTACGCTTCACAGATGCTCGGTTCCACCAACACCAAGCTCACGGAGTTCAAGTTCCTCAACACCGATCCGTCGTACTATTATTATAATATGTATCACAACAACACGGACTGGAAGGACCAGGTCTACAGGGAGGCACTCACCCAGAACTACAGCTTGCACATCCAGGGTGGTGACGACGTAGCCAACTACAACCTCTCCGTAGGATACATGAACTCAAAGGCCACGCTCAAGGAGAACGACATGAACCGATTCAACATCCGATTCAACACGGATATCGTGCTCAACAAGTGGTTCACTACTCAGTTCGACGCCTCTTACACCAATATCACTCGTGACATCCGCGACGCAGGACTGCCAAACAACCTTATCTTCGGATCGCTGGCGTCAACCAATTCCCTCGCGCTCGTGAAATCACCATTCCTCAGCCCGTATGACTTCTCCACAGCAGGAGAGGTGTCGCACTTCATCGCCGGTTCTGACGACTATCTCGACGAGGTGCTCGGAAAGCAGGCGTCGATTGCCAACCCCTCGGCTATTCTCAAGAATGGTGAGGCCAAGAACAAGAACCACACCGACATGACCCAAATCAACGTCTCTGTGGCTCCGAAATGGCAGCCTACGCGCAATTTCTCTCTTGTAGAACGCTTCAGCTACACATTCCAAAGCTTCGACGAGAGATATTTCACACCGCTCGTCGGTATGCCTACTTATACACTCCCTGGAAGTGGAAACGTGAAGAACGCCAACCTCTCCATCTTCTCCACTCACCATGCTGTTTTCAGCGATACCAGGGCTGACTGGCAGCCGCTGCAGGGAAACCACAACATGGAAATCTTCGGAGGTGTCAGATTCATGAACGACACATTCCAGCCGAAGGAGGAGGGTGGTTACTCTTCATCTAACGATAAGATGCCGAACATCTCAACGGCGCTACAGTATAAGTATCTCAACGGTAGGGACGAGTCTTGGAGAAACCTCGCTTACTATGCAAACGTCAACTACAACTACCTCGAGAAGTACTACCTCACAGGACAGCTCTCAATGGAGACCTCTTCACGTTTC
>ODAJ014791655.1_pt1 | contig 12954 bp, 10 predicted proteins | sample 1539241 | NCBI WGS metagenome assembly ODAJ01 (sample SAMN02144231, study PRJEB22623) | gut metagenome | biome: sheep rumen | host: Ovis aries | place: New Zealand | reverse complement strand
CCTCGTGGTCGATGCGCCTTACGAGTGCATCCCCGTCTATGTGCGTGAGGGTGCCATCATCCCCTTCGGTCCTGAGATGGAGTGGAGCGATGAGAAGCCCGCTGAGCTCATCAACCTCTATGTCTATGCAGGCAAGGACGGTGAGTTCCAGCTCTACGAGGACGAGGGTACGAACTACAACTACGAGAAGGGCAAGTACGCCACCATCGACATCCGCTATGATGATGCCTCGAAGACCGTATCCTTTGGCCAGCGTCAGGGTCAGTTCCCCGGAATGCTGAAGAACCGTCGCTTCAATGTGGTGCTCATCTCAAAGGATGCCCCGAAGCCCCTCAACCTCGACAATCCTGAGGGCAAGATGGTGCAGTACAGCGGTAAGGCTGTCAGCGTGCAGCTCTAACCCGTTTCCTAATCACAGAGACGCAGAGGCACAGAGATCGAAAGACTCTGTGCCTCTGTTGTGAATATTCATGTCCAAGCAAAACAACTTGTTTTGGTGACCCCCGAGTTGTAGTCGTTGGTGCCCATGAAGATGATGATGGCATCCACGCTGTCACCGTGTTCGGCCTTCAGCTTGTCAGCCTGTCGGGGGATGTCGTTCCACTGGCGCCCGCTGACTCCATACACGTAGGATTCCGTTTGTAGCCAGTCCTGTAGGAATCCCCAGTATTTCTTCTTCGACCCGTTGTTCCGGGGGTCGGTGATCGAGTCGCCAAAATAGGCGACGCGCTTCCCCTGCCAGGGGTGCGTCGCCAGTGTCTGCGCCTGGGCTGGCAGGGCCATTGCCGCTACCAGCAATAATGAGAATAGATGCTTCATAGCCTCTGTTGTCAGCTCACCTTATGTCAGGCAGCCGAACTGCTCTTGTGGGTATCCTTCATCTTGCAGGGGAACCAGAACGAGGCTACGGTCTTCTTGTCGTAGGCCGTGTCCATATAGAACTCGCCTCCCAGCACCTCGACGATGGCTCGGCAGATGGAGAGTCCGAGTACCGAAGAGTGGTTGCCGCTCTGAAGCACGTCTTCCTTCTGGAGGAAGGAGTAGATGTCGGCACCGATGAGTTCGGCCTGTCCGATGCCCGTGTAGCTGACGGTCACCTTCAGGCCCTTGCGCTCCTGGGTGTAGTTGATTACGATGTCGCCCTCGGTGATGTGGTTGGCGGCATTCGTGAGCAGGTGCATCATGAGCTGGTGCATGAAGTTGGTGTCGAGGATGGCCCTGCAGTGGGGCGAGAGGTCGGTGCTGACGCGCACGGTGATGTCGGGCTTGGTGATGTTCAGGGCCTCGCGGCGGTAGGAGGCCATCAGCTCGGTGAGGTTCACCTCGATGAAGGTGAACGACGGCGTGATGCCCTCGAATTTTGACATCTCGTAGAGCTGCGATACGAAGTCGGCCAGCTGCTTGGTGTCTTTGGAAATATTGGAGGCCAGTTCTTTCACCTGGGCGGGCTGCATGTCCTCGTCCTTCTCTTCGAGGATCATGTTGCTGTAACCTAAAATGGCATTCAGTGGCGAACGGAGCGTGCGGCTGATGTTGTCAATAAATACCGACTTCAACTGTTCGCTCTTTTGGGCACGCTTGACTTCCTTATTCAGGAGATGCGCATAGTAGCGGTGAACGAAATAGACGGCAATGCAGAATACGATTACCAAAACGCATGAAATTAATAGAACAGCATTCATTGTAATATTGTTAATTTAAACGATTGTCGAGTCAAAACTTATTGCATTTTTCGTGCAAATATACAAATTATTTTCTAACTACCAAGCCAAAATGTGAAAAATCAAGAAACTTACGCCGAAAAATTGATGTCGGGGCAAGACGGACATCTTAATTCAGAGCTTGACGGCAGTCCTGTCCTCGTTACTTTTTTCAGGAAATATTTGGATAATTCGTGAAATCTGCCTATATTTGCACATTATTATAATTATAAATAGGTAACAAGATGAAACGGATGAGAATGATGGCTGCCGTGCTGATGCTGATGCTGATGCTGACGGCAGCGGCGAGAGACCGGCAGTGCTTCGACAGCGACTGGCGGTTCTTCCTGGGCGACAGCGTACAGATGGCCGATGCGGCTTATGACGACTCCTGGTGGCGACAGCTCGACGTGCCCCACGACTGGGCGCGCGAGGGCGACTTCTTCGTGGGCAATCCTAGCGGAGCAGGCGGCGGAGCGCTCCCCGGCGGCATCGGCTGGTATCGCAAGCACTTCACCCTCGGCAAGATAGAGAAGGTGTTCATCGAGTTCGACGGCGTGTATATGAACTCCACCGTCTTCGTCAACGGCCAGAAAGTGGGCTTTCGCCCCTACGGCTATTCGAGCTTCGAGTACGACATCACGCCCTATGTCCGTGAGGGCAGCAACGTGGTGGCCGTGAAGGTGGACAACTCTGATCAGCCCAACTCGCGCTGGTACTCCGGCTGTGGCATCTACCGGCACGTGTGGCTGACGAAGACCAGCCCCGTCTACGTCAGGCACTGGGGCGTCTTCGCCAATGCCAGCGTCGTGAAGGGCAAGGGCCGCGTGGAGGTGAGCGTCGACCTGGAGGGTCAGGGCTCGGTGGAGAACGAGCTGATAGCCCCCGACGGACAGGTAGTAGGCCGCTCTAAGGGACAGAAGAGCGTCATTTCGCTGAGCCGCCCGCTGCTCTGGAGCTGTGAGACTCCTCATATGTATAAGGTACGCACCATCGTGAAGGCAGGCGGCAGGGTGGTGGACACCTACGAGACCACCACGGGCTTCCGCTCCTTCCGCTTCGACGCCAAGACCGGCTTCTGGCTCAACGGAAAGAACTTCAAGCTGAATGGCGTCTGCGAGCACCACGACTTCGGATGCCTCGGTGCCGCCCTCAACGAGGATGCCCTCCACCGCAAGCTGACGAAGCTGAAGGCGATGGGCGTCAACTCCGTGCGCTCGTCGCATAACCCGCCCGCACCCGAACTGCTGAACATGTGCGACACGATGGGACTCATCGTGATGGACGAGAGCTTCGACATGTGGCGGCGAAAGAAGACCCAGAACGACTACGCCCGCTTCTTCGACGAGTGGCACGAGCGCGACCTCTCCGACCTCGTGCTGCGCGACCGCAACCATCCGAGCATCCTCATGTGGTCGATAGGCAACGAGGTGCTCGAGCAGTGGTCGTCGGCAGAGGCCGACACCCTGTCGCTCGAACAGGCCAACCTGATACTCAATGCCGGCCACGATGCCTCGACGCTGGCAAAGGACGGCGAACTCTCCGTGCAGTCGCTCCTCACGCAGCACCTGGCAGAGATCGTCAGGCGTTACGACACGTCGCGCCCCATCACGGCCGGCTGCAACGAGCCCGATCCCGGCAACCACCTCTTCAAGAGCGGTGCCATCGACATCATCGGCTTCAACTACCACCACCAGTGGGCGAAGGATGTGCCGACGAATTTCCCCGGCAAGCCCTTCATCTTCTCCGAGAGCGTGAGTGCCCTGCAGACGCGCGGCTACTATATGATGCCCAGCGACTCGATCTACGTGGCACCGAAGGAATGGTGGCTGCCCTATACCGACCCCACCTACATGTGTTCGGCCTATGACAACATGCATGCCTCGTGGAGCTCGACCCATGAGGAGACCTGGGACGTGGTGAAGCATACGCCCTACGTCGGCGGACAGTTCATCTGGACAGGCTTCGACTATCTCGGCGAACCTACGCCTTACGGTTTCCCAGCACGAAGCAGCTACTTCGGCATCATCGATCTGGCGGGCTTCCCGAAGGACTCCTACTATATGTACCAAAGCGAGTGGACAGAGAAACCCATGTTGCACCTCTTCCCTCACTGGAACTGGGTGCCTGGCGACTACATCGACATGTGGTGCTATTTCAACCAGGCCGACGAGGTGGAGCTATTCATCAACGGCAAGAGTCAGGGCGTGAAACGGAAGAACACGACAAAGGCCGATCCGTTTTGCACCGAATACCACGTCGGTTGGCGCGTGACCTTCGACCCAGGCGAAGTGAAAGCAGTGTCACGGAAAGACGGCAAGGTGGTGTGCGAGCAGACCATCAAGACCGCTGGTGCCCCCGACCATGTCCGCCTGTCGATAGACTACAAGGGCAAGGAGACGACCTTTATCACGGCTGAGGTAGTCGATAAGGACGGTAACCTCTGTCCGTGGGCTGAGGATAAGATATACTTCATCTATGAGGGCGACGGCACCCTGCTGGGTACAGACAATGGCTGCCAGACCTCAATGGAGCGCTTTACCTCAGCCGAGCGTAAGGCCTTCTTTGGTAAGTGCATGGTGGTCGTCAAGGGCAATGGTTCCGTCACGGCCAAGTCGGCTACCCTGAAACCTGATGTTATACAGTTTACGGTAAAAGAATTGAAAAATTGAAATAATGAAAAAGATATTATGCACTGTCATGCTACTGGGAGGCTCGTTGGCCACCAGCGCACAGATTCAGACCAATGCAGGAGTTCAGTACCTGCAGTGTATGCAGAAAGACGTATCGACGGATTTCAGTGACCTGTCGAACACCTATTTCCTCGCTGACTCGCTCGTGAGCTTTGATGCCCAGAAGGGTGAAGGACTCGTGCAGTGGAAGCGTTATAGGATGTCGCCGCGACAGGCATTCAACCTCAATGGCTATTGGCCTGTGAGGATGCAGATGCTCGACTTCCCTGATGCCGCCTACGATAACGATCCGAGCCTCAGACTCTCTATCGAGTTCATCACACCGCGTACAGCGCGCATCCGGATGCTCACAACCCCTATTCAGCCTACGGCGAAAGATGCCGATGACGTGATGTTCTGCGACGGGTTTAAAAATCGTCAGAATGGTGAGCCGTGGAGAGCTTCTCAGACAGCCGACGCCATCACCTATAGTTCTGACTACGGTACGATAGAGATACGGAAATATCCCTGGCGGCTGGTGATCAAGGATGCACAGGGCAAGATTCTTACACAGACGCGGCATAGCATCGACAACGATTCCTCGCAGGTGAAGCTGCTGCCGTTCTCGTTCATCAAGCGTGGCTCCGACAACTCCCGCAGTGTGAATCCAGTATTCACGCTGGCACCAGGCGAGCGTATCTACGGTTGTGGCGAGTCGTTTACCTCCTTAAATAAGGTGGGCCAGAAAGTACACCTCTCCGTCACAGACCCACAGGGACCGGAGACCGACGGACAGTACAAGCCCGTGCCCTTCTTCTTCTCGAATCGTGGCTATGGCATCTTCATGCATACCTCGGCTCCCGTGACCTGCGACTTCGGTGCCAGCTACATCGGTGCAGATCGCCTGTTCATGGCCGACGAGCAGATGGACTTCTTCGTATTCTTCGGCGACCCGAAGGCCATCCTCAACGAATATACCGACATCACGGGTAAGTCGCCGATGCTGCCGCTTTGGAGCTTCGGCACGTGGATGAGCCGCATCACCTATTTCTCACAAGAAGAAGGACTGGAGATTGCCCGTCAGCTGCGGGCCCACAAGATTCCCTCGGACGTGATCCATTTCGATACGGGCTGGTTTGGCGTCGATTGGCAGTGTGACTATCAGTTTGCCAAGGATCGCTTCAAGGACCCTGTGAAGATGCTGAAGCAGTTGGCAAAGGACGGCTTCCATACCTGTCTTTGGCAGTTGCCATACTTCACGCCGAAGAACCGCTTCTTCCCGGAGATCGTTGAGAAAGGACTGCACGTGACGAATGCCACTGGCGGCATGCCATACGAGGATGCCGTGCTCGACTTCTCGAATCCGGAGACCGTCGGCTGGTATCAGTCGAAGATCACGGGCCTGCTGAAGCAGGGTGTCTCGACCATCAAATGTGACTTTGGTGAGGCTGCCCCCTACAATGGTTTCTATCATAGCGGCAAGGGCGGACTCTATGAACACAATCTCTATCCCCTGCGCTACAACAAGGCCCTTTGGGAGGCTGTCGAGCGCCAGTATCCAGGCAACGGCATTATCTGGGCGCGCTCGGCTTGGGCTGGCTCTCAGCGCTATGCCCTCCACTGGGGCGGCGATGCTGCCACGACGAATACGGGCATGCTGGGCGACCTGCGTGGTGGCCTGAGCTTTGGCTTGAGCGGGTTCTCGTTCTGGAGTCATGACATGGGTGGTTTCGTGACGGCTTCGCCAGAGGATATCTACCGTCGCTGGCTGCCGTTCGGCTTCCTGTCTAGTCACACACGTGCCCACGGTGCACCTCCGACGGAGCCGTGGCTGATCTCAGAATCGTTCACGGAGGCCTTCCGCGACTGTGCTGAGATGAAGTACAAGCTGATGCCGTATGTCTATGCACAGGCGAAGGACTGTTCCGAGCGTGGTCTGCCGATGGTGCGTGCGTTGCTTGTCGAGTTCCCGCAGGATCCTGGTGCGTGGCTCGTGGAAGATGAATATATGTTCGGTTCGCAGATGCTCGTTGCACCGCTGATGGAGTCTGGTTCTGAGCGTATGGTCTATCTGCCGAAGGGCAAATGGATCGACTATCAGGATGGTACCGTCTATGAGGGAGGTTACCAGACCATCAAAGCCGGCAAGATACCAGCCGTCATCCTCGTGCGCGACGGTTCACTGATTCCGCATGCGCCGTTGGCACAGCGTACCGACGAGATCAACTGGGATCAGATAGACTTGAAGGCCTACAAGGCTGATGCCGTAAAGTGCACGGGCCTGCTCTTTAAGCCAGGAGATAGCAAGATTCAGACCGTAGAACGTTGATTTAGGCTAAGAAATTGGTTAATTACTCTTAAATAAGGTGTGCAAAAGTAACAACGTATCGATATTTTTTGTACTTTTGCACACTTTTTCAGAGTAACAAGACAAAAAATGAGGCAATTAAAGATTCAAAAAAGCATTACCAACCGATCAAGTGAGGCACTTGACAAGTACCTTGTAGAAATCGGTCGTCAACCCCTCGTGACCATTGATGAGGAGATTGAATTGGCACAGGCTATCCGCAAGGGTGGTCCTGAAGGTGAGAAGGCTAAGGAGCGTCTGGTAACAGCCAACCTCCGTTTCGTCGTCTCTGTCGCCAAGCAATACCAGCATCAGGGTCTGACACTGACCGACCTGATTGACGAAGGTAATATCGGACTGGTAAAAGCTGCTGAGAAATTCGACGAAACGCGCGGATTCAAATTTATCTCCTATGCCGTATGGTGGATTCGCCAGAGCATCCTGCAGGCCATCGCAGAGCAGAGCCGCATCGTGCGCCTGCCGCTGAACCAGAGCGGTGCACTGAGCAAGATTAATCAGGAGATTAACCGTTTCGAGCAGATTCATCAGCGCCGCCCCTCTGTGACAGAGCTGGCAGAACTCACTCAGATTGATGAGGCAAAAATCGAACAGACCGCAAAGGCCGACAGTCACCACATGAGTATCGATGCTCCGTTTGGAGAAGATGACGACAACTCGATGGCAGACATGCTCAGTTCTGGCGACGACTCACGTACTGACAAACAGGTGGATTACGAGTCGCTGACCAGTGATCTGGAGAATGTGTTGCGCAGTGTATTGAAAGACCGTGAGTTGAAGATCGTCCGTGAGTGCTTTGGCATCGGCTGTCAGGAGCGTGGCTTGGAAGAAATCGGCGCAGAGATGGGACTTACCCGTGAGCGTGTGCGCCAGATTCGTGAGAAGAGTATAGCTAAGCTGCATGACAGTGGCCATGCACGTATCTTGATGAAATATCTGGGTTAAAGGCAGAAAACTGCTGAAAAGCCTAACCGTACTGATTCAACCGGTGATATTGGTCTATGAGAGCCATAAGCTGGTTGAATCTTTCTTTTCGCCCTTCTGGAAGCAAGCCCTTGTTGCGAAGTTTGCGTTGCCATTTTAGCCAGTTAACCATCTTCATATCCTCTGCACGATGCTTGGAGGGATTACGGTGATTGTTCTCGATGAATTTCGTAATCTCTTCATAATGCGCTTGCCAGCACTGTTCTAATTTATTCATATTTCTGGGTGTGTAATGTAAAAGTGGTCACAGCATTCCTGCATGCTGGGGAAAATAAGATTAGCTCCTGCAACGATGAGTTCCTCGTCGGGTAAGGGTCCAGTATTAACGGCAACGGTGAAGATGTGGGCTGAGTGGCCTGCGCGGATGCCGAGAGGGGCATTTTCTACCACGATTGCCTCGTAAGGCTGTAGGTCGCCCGCTTTTTTCAGTCCCATGACGTAGGGATCGGGAGCCGGTTTGCCTCGTTTCACATCGTAGGCTGTCGTGATATGCTTTTCATCGACAAAGTCGCCAAAGTCCTGATGGATGCGTTGGATGAGCGGTCGCTGGGCACTGCCTGTGACAACACAGCACAGGATGCCGCAGTCCGTAATCTTCTGCATCAGCTCTTTCACGCCAGGCATCACGGGGGCCTCTGGCAGTGCGTGGAAGATCTCCGTCTTCACGTCGTACATGCGCTGTGCCTCGGCCTCGTCGATATCTTTCCCAAGCTGGCGCTTCACCATCTGTCGGATGGTATCTACACCGCGTGCTCCCTCTGTGGCATAGGCATCGTCGGCTGTCATGTGGATGCCGAAACGGGCCATCGACTCCTGCCAGGCGATAGCGTGGTTGGGCATGGAGTCGTAGAGCACGCCGTCCATGTCGAAAAGTACGGCTTTGGGGCGAAGTGCCTCAAAGCCGCAGTCTTCCAGATATTTCTTTATCGCAAGGCTGTACATTTATGCTTCCTTTGCGAGTCGCTCCTTGATAGCCTTAGAGTCGGCCTCGTAGCCGGGCTTGTCGAGCAGAGCGAACATATTCTTCTTGTAAGCCTCCACACCTGGCTGGTTGAAGGGGTTCACACCGAGCAGGTTGCCGCTGATACCGCAGGCAATCTCAAAGAAGTAGATGAGTTGTCCGAGGTAGCGCTCGTTCAATCGTGGCATGGTGATGCGGATGTTAGGCACGCCGCCATCGACGTGAGCCAGACGGGTGCCGAGCTCTGCCATCTTGTTTACCTCGTCAACGCGCTTGCCAGCGAGGAAGTTCAGACCATCGAGGTTCTCCTCGTCAGAGGGGAAGAGCAGTTTTTTCTCAGGCTCCTCGATGCTGATCACGGTCTCGAAGATCGTGCGCTCGCCGTCCTGGATCCACTGACCCATAGAGTGCAAGTCGGTCGTGAAATCTACGGATGCAGGGAAGATGCCCTTCTTGTCCTTGCCCTCAGATTCACCGTAGAGCTGCTTCCACCATTCAGACATGAAGTGGAGCTTCGGCTGGAAGTTCACCATGATCTCGATCTTCTTGCCGTTCTGGTAAAGACCGTTACGCAGGGCAGCGTACTGAGCTGCAGGGTTCTCAGCGAAGGGTACGTCCTTGCCGCAAGCCTTCTCCATATCCTGTGCACCAGCTACGAGCTCCTTGATGTCGAAGCCTGCGCAGGCGATAGGCAGCAGACCTACTGGTGTCAGCACGGAGAAACGACCACCCACGTTATCAGGGATGATGAAGCTCTTGTAGCCCTCCTTGTCGGCGCAGGTACGGGCAGCACCGCGCTTTGCGTCTGTAACGGCCACGATCACTTTCTTGGCCTCTTCCTTGCCGCGCTGCTCCTCGCACTGCTTCTTCAGCAAGCGGAAAGTCAGGGCTGTCTCTGTGGTGGTGCCACTCTTGGAGATATTGATCACGCCAAACTTCTTGCCCTTCAGGTAGGATGTGAGTTCGAAGAGGTAGTCCTCGCCGATGTTGTTACCTGCAAAGAGGATGGTGGGGTTCTTCTTATCAGCCACGAGCCATGCGAATGAGTTGCTCAGGGCTTCGATGACGGCACGGGCACCCAGATAGGAGCCGCCGATACCAGCCACGACGATAGCCTCGCAGTTCTCGCGGAGCACATTGGCACATGCCTGTAGCTCGTCGAGGAAGGCAGGTGTGATACTGCTGGGCAGATGGAGCCAGCCGAGAAAGTCGTTACCAGGGCACGTACCCTCTTCAAGGGCTTTCTGTGCAGCCTTTACCTGAGGCTCAAAGGCCTCTACAGCGCCAGCCTGCAGGAAACAGGCGGCCTTTGTGATGTCTAATTTGATGTTGCTCATAGATTTTGTCTGTTTTTTATCTGAATGAATCTGTTAAAAGTTTGATCTCAATCTGTGGGGCTATGCGCTCGTACAATATATTATATACGGCATCGAGGATGGGCATGTTGACGTGGCAGTGACGGTTGATCTCCTTCATGCACTTTGTGCCGAAGTAACCCTCGGCAATCATCTCCATCTCAATCTGTGCCGACTTCACGCTGTAGCCCTTGCCGATCATCGTACCAAAGGTGCGGTTACGGGAGAAATTGGAGTAGCCTGTCACAAGCAGGTCGCCCAGATAGACGGAGTCATAGATATTGCGGTCCATAGGATAGACAGCTGTCAGGAAACGGTTCATCTCCTGTACGGCATTGGCCATCAGCACCGCCTGGAAGTTGTCGCCGTATTTCAGTCCGCTGCAGATACCGGCTGCGATGGCATAGACGTTCTTCAGTACGGATGAATACTCGATACCGACGACATCAGTGGATGTCTTCGTCTTGATATAGTCACTGGAGAGCACGTCGCAGAAAGCCTGAGCCTTGTCACGGTCAGCACAACCTACGGTGAGGTAGGAGAGACGTTCCAAGGCTACCTCCTCAGCATGCGAGGGACCACCGATACAGGCGAGGTTCTCGTAGGGCACGTCATAGACCTGATGGAAATACTCGGAGCAGACGAGGTTCTCATCGGGTACGATACCTTTGATGGCTGTGAGGATGAATTTGTCGCGCAGACGCGTCTTGAGTTTTTTAAGATGGCTCTTGAGGTAAGGCGACGGTGTGACGAAAACGAGCGTGTCGTACTGTTGGGCAATGCGGTTCAAGTCACTGTCGAAGTGGATCTCATCCGTGTTGAAATGTACGCTGGTGAGATAGGCTGGGTTGTGCCCCAGACGGCGGAAATCCTCTATTCGGTCATCACGGCGCATATACCATCCGATATGATGGGTGTGACCCACCACAATCTTGGCTATTGCCGTTGCCCAGCTACCGCCTCCGATAATCGCTATTCTACCATAGTCGTACATACCTTATTTTGTTTAGAGTTTATGGTTTATAGTTTATAGCTGAATACTCTGCATGCCTTTCTGCCTTTAGAAGTTATCATCTATAAACTATAAACTTTAAACTATCAACTATTACTCTTTTCAATCCATACTGCAATCTCATCGACAGATGGCTTCTGCATGTCGAGCTTGTATTTCTTGACGATATCGCCGATCTTCTGCTGCAGACCCTGTGCCTTCTCGTCCTTGATGTTCTGGATAAGGTTGAAACCAGCTTTGCGCAGCACTGGCACCCATTCTTCGCCAACACCGATGGCAGCCCATTCGGCGGGGGTGCTTTGCGGGATCTTTTTCTCAGGTTTCATCTGTGGGAAGAACAGCACCTCCTGGATGAAGGTCTTGCCTGTCATGAGCATTACCAGACGGTCGATACCGATGCCGATACCGCTGGTGGGAGGCATGCCGTATTGCAAGGCACGCAGGAAGTCCTGATCGATGATCATGGCTTCGTCGTCACCCTTGTCGGCCAGTTTCATCTGTTCTATGAAGCGCTCCTCCTGGTCGATGGGGTCGTTGAGCTCCGAGTAGGCATTAGCCAGCTCCTTGCCGTTCACCATCAGCTCGAAACGTTCTGTCAGTCCAGGCTTTGAACGGTGCATCTTCGTCAGGGGCGACATCTCGACGGGATAGTCGGTGATGAAAGTGGGCTGGATGAAGGTGCCCTCGCAGAACTCGCCAAAGAGTTCATCAATGAGCTTGCCCTTACCCATGGTCTCATCTACATCCATGCCCTTCTCCTTACAGAAGGCACGAATTTCCTCTTCACTCTTGCCGTCACAGTCGAAACCAGTCTTTTCCTTGATGGCATCGAGGATGGGCAGACGACGGTAGGGTGCCTTGAAGGATACGATATTGCCGTCAATCTCGCGCTCTGGCTTGCCGTTGACGGCGATACAGATGGTCTCAAGCAGTTTCTCTGTGAACGACATCATCCAGTTGTAGTCTTTATATTGCACATAGAGCTCCATGCAAGTGAACTCCGGGTTGTGGTTGCGGTCCATACCCTCGTTGCGGAAGTTCTTGCCAATCTCATAGACTCCCTCGAAGCCGCCCACGATGAGGCGCTTCAGATAGAGCTCTGTGGCGATGCGCATATACATGTCTTGGTCCAAGGCATTGAAGTGGGTGATGAACGGACGGGCTGATGCACCGCCTGCAATCATCTGTAGGGTAGGGGTCTCCACCTCAGTATAGCCAGCCTCGTCGAGTACTTTCCTGAGCGTCCTGATGACAGTGGCTCTCTGCAGGAAAGTGTCCTTTACGCCGTCGTTTACCACGAGATCGACATAGCGCTGGCGGTAGCGCAATTCAGGATCGTCGAACTTATCGTAAGCCACACCGTCCTTATATTTTACGATGGGGAGGGGCTTCAGACTCTTCGAGAGCAGTTTCAGCTCTGTGGCATGGACACTGATCTCGCCTGTCTGTGTGCGGAATACTTTTCCTTTGACGCCGATGAAGTCGCCGATGTCAAGCAGGCGCTTAAATACATTATTATATAAGTCCTTGTTCTCGCCCGGGCAGATGTCGTCGCGGGTGATATAGACCTGGATGCGGCCTTTGGAGTCCTGTAGTTCGGCGAAACTGGCCTTACCCATTACGCGACGGCTCATCATACGTCCAGCTATCACGACCTCGCGCTCCTCGCCGTCCTTGAAGTTGTCCTTAATTTCAGTACTGAAAGCGTTAGTGGGATATTCTGCAGCAGGGTATGGGTCGATACCCATATTACGCAGTTCCTGCAGACTCTGCCGTCTGCCGATTTCCTGTTCACTAAGTTCTAAAACGTTCATCTTTTCTCAAATAAATTTGCATTTATGGGTGCAAAGTTACGAAATTCTTGCGAAAAAAGCAAGGATAGGGTAAATATTTGCAAAAAAAAGT
>ODAJ014763828.1_pt1 | contig 12956 bp, 10 predicted proteins | sample 1539241 | NCBI WGS metagenome assembly ODAJ01 (sample SAMN02144231, study PRJEB22623) | gut metagenome | biome: sheep rumen | host: Ovis aries | place: New Zealand | reverse complement strand
CCCTGCCTTCGCATGGTTATGTACGACCCTATTGTTCTTGTTACTGATAAACGCGCTGCTGTTGCCAAAACTGGGCAAGAAATTCCACTTCCTCGCTCCACAGCAACAAGAGGCTACCACAACAAGCCAGAAAGTGATACACATAACCGGCATGAGCTGCATCCACTGTAAAGCGGCTGCCGAGAAAGCACTTTTACGTGTAAACGGTGTAGAGGCTGTAACGATTGACTTAGAGAGCGGTGAGGCTAAAATTGTAGGGTCGGTTCAAGAAAACGACCTGAAGAACGCCCTTGAGGCTATTGGTTTTGGTATGGAATAAGAAAAAACTACAATACGCTATGCAGTTCTGCAAGGGTGCGTATGGTAAGCGAAGGGGCCGGACTTTCACCATTCCAACCAGCAGCATGCAGCCAAACCTGCTCTATACCCGCATTGGCTGCTCCTACAATGTCGCCCTCGAAGTCGTCTCCTATCATCAAGGCGCTTTCCGGCTTTACCCCCATATCGTTCAACGCATACTGGAAAATACGGACATCGGGCTTGGGATAGCCAATGTCGTCAGATAGATAGACTTTCTCAAAATAAGGCTCGAAACGGAAATTCTTCATCTTGACAATTTGCGAACTCTTTGTCCCGTTCGACAAAACGGCCAGACGGTATTTTTGCGAGAGGTAGTCAAGCAGTTCGTAGGCACCCGGCACAGTACCCGTCATCGGAAGGAAGTATTTGTAGAACACTTCGCAAATGCGGGCAGCCAAGGTCTCGTCTTCCACCCCCATCAACGCCATAGGCCAGGTAAAGCGCAACTCGTTCAGGCGCTCCCTGCTCAGCGTTCCCTGCCGGTAACGGCCCCACAAGTCGTCGTTGCACGTGCTATAAACGTTCCAAAACGACTCGAATGGGGGGAATTGGGCAGACAGACCAAGCTCGTTATACATCGACCGCATGGCAGCGCACGAATTGCCCTCCGTATCGGTCAACGTATTGTCTAAATCAATCAGTATAACTTCTTTCGGGTACTTTATCATTTCAAGAAGCCCTGTTCCTTAACGAATGCGAGAAGTTTTTCCGAGAAGAAATCTCCGTCTTTCTTCGTATACCTGATGTCGGTAAAAATCTGGGCCAAAGTTTCCTTATTGTTAATCTTTAAGAATTCCTTATTTTCAGGAATATCGTTTTTATACGAATAGATGTCATCTATATCCTGCTCGGTATAGTCGTGGTACACGTCGCTGTGAACCCATCCCTTTAGCGGAATACGGTCGGTCAGGGCAGGCTGTTCGTCCGGATAACCCAACGACAGCGTAACGACAGGGACAACCATTTTAGGCAGTTTCAGCGTTTGGGCTATTTCCTTTGGGTTGTAGGTGGTTGTACCCAGATAGCAGATACCCAACCCTTTTTCCTCCGCCAGTAGCGAGAACGACTGCGCCAGGGCTACCGTGTCGACCAATGCCGACATAAACGACTCGAAATTGTCGTAGCCGGGCACCGCCTTGTTCTGCAAGCACCATTTGTTGAAACGGTTATAATCGGCACAGAAGGTGACCAGCACCGGTGCCTGCGAGGCAGGCTGGTTGAAGTGCGAAGGCGCCAACTGCTCGCGTACAGACGCATCGCGGGTGACTACCACGCTATAAAGTTGCATGTTGCCACACGTTGACGTACGCGCAGCCGACTCTAACAATTCATTCAACAAATCATCGGCCACCACTTGATTCGAATACTTACGAATAGTGCAGCGCTTGTCGAGCACCGACTTCACACTTCCCATAATACTATTTTTTTTCTGAGTTTGACAAAGTTTTTATACCGTCGAGAATAAAGTTCTTGAAATCTGAGGCTGTTTCGGTAAACTTGAAGAAATGGTTGTATACCTTTTCGTTAGGGCTTACCATCACATAATAGGGCAACGCATTTGTGCCAAACCAGCTACTCTGGAAGTAACTCCATTTCTCGCCGACGGTTTCTAATTCATTTTCTTCTCCGTTGCTTTCCTTCACCTTGATTGGCTCGGCAAGAGGTGTACGGTCGTCGCAATAGAGCGAAACAAGGACCACCTCTTCATTCATCAGGTTGGCCACCTCCGGATTCGACCACACTGCGGCCTCCATCTTACGGCAGTTGACACAACCATGTCCGGTAAAGTCCACCAACAGCGGTTTACCACTTTCTGCAGCCACTTTCAAGGCCTCGTCGTAATCGTAATACTGGGCCTTTACGGTCTTCAACGGAGGCGCAAAAGCACTGATGACGTTTAACGGACGACCAAACAAACCGGGTAGAAGGTATACGGCGAACGAGAAGCACCCCATTGCCAACAAAAAGCGGGGCACCGATACATTCGGCATATCGGTATCGTGCGGCAACTTGATTTTACCCAGCAGATAGGCACCTGCCATTGCAAAAATCACAATCCACAACGCTATAAACGTAGGGCGGCTCAACAGTCCCCAATGGGAAACCTGGTCGGCTACCGAAAGGAATTTCAGCGAGAAGGCCAACTCGAAGAAGCCGAGCAGTACCTTTACCATATTCAGCCAGTTACCCGAACGGGGCAAGCTGCTGATGATGCTTGGGAAGAAGGCAAAAACAGAGAATGGAATTGCCAAGGCCAAAGCGAATCCGAACATACCGACGGCTGGGGCCAATATGTTACCCTGGTCGGCCACGCTGACCAGCAACGTGCCAATGATAGGACCCGTACAAGAGAAAGAGACTATAACCAAGGTGCTGGCCATGAGCAAAATGCCCAAAAAGCCAGAAACTTTTTCTGCCTTTGAGTCGATGGCGGTGCTCCAAGAGGCTGGCAGCATGATTTCAAATCCGCCAAAGAAGGAACAGGCAAAGACAACCAGCAAGAGGAACAAGAAAATGTTAAACACGGCATTGGTACTTAACTCGTTCAGCGAATTAGCCGAGAACAAACCTGTTACCAACAGACCCAACGCCACATAGATAACAATGATAGACAAGCCGTAGAGCAACGCCTGCTGACGTCCCTTCGCCTTGTCGGTATTCCTTTTCAGGAAGAACGATACGGTCATCGGAATAATTGGCCAGACACAAGGGGTTACCACCGCAATGAAACCGCCCAGCAGTCCCGACAGGAAAATACTCCACAACGAGGTATTACCTTCGTCTTCCGAGTCGCCATAAGCCGTCAGGGCCGCCACTGATTCAGCAGCGTCCACAGCAGTGGTATCAACTGTTTTTGGAGAGTCAGCAACGACCGTTTTCTGGGTGTCGGCCAAAGGTTTCTGAACCTCCAGCTCCTTTATTTCGTAGGGCTCAGTCTTTTTTTTTTCAGCCGGCGCTTGTTGAGAAGCAGCCGCAGAAGCCTGTTTTTCCAAGCCCTTCGCAGTCAGAGAGAACTTTGCCTTTGTCGGAGGCAGGCACATCTGGTCGTCACAACACATATACTCAACCGAGCCCTCTGCCACCACTTGGGCATTAACATCTTTCACCTTCAAGTTTTGCTGGAAGACAGCCACTTTTTCGTAGAAAGACAACTCCATACCAAAAGCCTGCTCAAATTTTCTGATTGGCTTCGACTTCGATACCAATTCGCCCGAGACGGTCGCATTCTGCAAATTCGTGAATTTTACAGAGGTTGGCACAGGACCATTTTCTGGTTCCTTAACGTCGTACATGTGCCACGTCTCGTCGATTGAGGCCGTAAGCGTAATAGTTACAGTCCCGTTCGACTGAATCGGAGAAATCTCGTAAGTCCAGTGTACGGGATTCTGCATCTGTGCGAATAAGGCGCTAACAGAACAGAATAATAGGACAAATAATGACCAGATTTTTAATTTCATATTTAGAATAAGATTAGTTTAGAATTCAAAATCAGCAGCCGAACGGGTGTCGAGCACCTCCTTAATGATTTTCTTCACGGCCACATGGTCTGGGTGTTGGTCATATACGGCCAAGTCTTCCCACGACTTATGGGTAGATACCAACGCCAAGTCGAACGCCTCTTTCGGATTGCCGTTCAGGCCCACTTCCATGGTTGCGATCTCCTTGATGATATTTTTCAGGTTCAGCAACTGAGACTGGATATATTTGAGTTTTTGCTCTTTCTCTTCAGCACTTTCAAAACTTTTAAACTTGAATAATACAATATGCTTAACCATAGTACGAAAAAAATAATGTATATAGGCAAAGATACAAAATATAAATGCGTCTCGGATGTGTATTGCGGAGAAAAAAGTGGAAAAACAAAAAGAGAACCTTCGTTTTGAAGATTCTCTCTTATGCGGTGCGTATGGGACTCGAACCCATGACCTCCGCCGTGACAGGGCGGCATTCTAACCAGCTGAACTAACGCACCAGTTCCACGAATTTTCTCGTTTCGTGACGCAAAATTAGATTAAATATTCCGTTCTCACAAATTTTTAGGGCAATATCTTGCTATTTTTTTATCTCCATCACGGAAAAAGTGTCTTTTTCATGGCTTTTTGGGCGTATTTATGTAAACATATTTGTAAATTTGTATAATTTAAAGTTAAGAGATTTTGACTCCTTATGGAACAGAAGAACAAGAACGCCATACTGCTACTCCACTGCCCCGATACCCAAGGTATTCTGGCTGCTGTTACAGACTTCATTAATGTAAACAAAGGTAACATTATATACCTCGACCAGTACGTCGACCACGAGAACAACGTTTTCTTTATGCGTGTAGAATGGGATTTGAACCAGTTCCTTATCCCTGACGAAAAAATCAACGAGTATTTCCAAACCCTGTTTGCCAGCAAATACCAAATGCAGTTCAACATCTACTTCACCGATGTTAAACCACGCATGGCGCTGTTCGTTTCAAAAATGAGCCACTGTCTGTTCGACATCCTTGCCCGTTACACGGCAGGCGAAATGAATGTAGACATTCCGTTCATCATCAGTAACCATGCCGACTTGCAATGGGTGGGCGAAAAGTTCGGCATTCCGTTCCATGTCATCCCACTGAACAAGGACAACCGCTCGGAACTGGAGAAGGAAGAAATGAAATTGTTGAAAGACAACAACATCGACTTCATTGTCCTTGCCAGATATATGCAGATTATCTCTGAGGAGATGATTCAAACCTACCCCAACAACATCATCAACATCCACCACTCGTTCCTGCCTGCGTTTATCGGTGCAAAACCCTACCACCAGGCCTACAGCCGTGGCGTGAAGATTATCGGCGCGACCAGCCACTATGTGACTTCGGAACTCGACGCCGGCCCTATCATCGAACAAGACGTCGTGCGCGTTACCCACAAAGACAATGTCAAGACGTTCGTTGCCAAAGGTAGAGACTTGGAGAAAATTGTGCTGAGCCGCGCTATTGAAAAGCACATTGAACGCAAGGTGCTTGTTTACCAGAACAGAACCGTCATATTCTCTTAAAAAAACATCTCAATTACAGACTTATACCATGAGTTTCCTGACACCATCAATCGTTAGTTTTATTAAAGAACACGCCACTGATGATGTCAGGAAACTTGCGTTATGCAAGTGCGACCTCTCGGGCGACGACCTGAAAACCGCACTCCAACAGATTGAAGGGCTACAGAAGGCTAAACAGAAACTGCCGTCGTGGGCCGCTAACGATAAGGTCGTATATCCGGTCCAGTTGTCACTGGAGCAATGTTCTTCAGAGGCGACTGCACGGTTTAAAGCCCAACTGGTGGCTGACGGCGACGCTATGGCCGACCTCACCGGCGGATTCGGTATCGACTTCACTTTTATTTCCAGACGCTTCAAGCAGGCCGACTATGTGGAGACCAACGAAACCCTCTGCAAAATTGCGGAAAACAACCTCCACGCATTCGGACTCACCAACTGGCAGGTGTTCAACACCGACGCCGAATCTTATCTGAAACAGCACAACGGCCAGCGGTTCGACTTGCTGTTTGTCGACCCCGCCAGAAGAGATGCCAACGGCAGGAAGACAGTTGCACCGTCCGACTGCACGCCCGACCTCACCCTACTACAAGACGTTTTCCGCCTTTCGGCGCGGAAAGTTATGGTCAAATACTCGCCAATGCTCGACATCGGCACCGCCATCCGCGAACTGAACAACATTGAAAGCATTTACACCATCAGCGTGGCGAACGAATGCAAAGAGTTGCTGATTATCCAGAATTTTGATGCCGACGTTTGTTCCGACATCCAGATTTCCTGCGTCAATATTAAGCCGACAACGACCGATGTGTTTGAAACATCGCTCAACAGGGAAAAAGAGGCCACTGTAACCATCGCCTCTTCCATCGGACGGTTCCTGTACGAGCCCAACAGCTCTATTATGAAAGCCGGCGCTTTCAAAAGCATCTGCAAGGCCTGGGGCATCGAGCCACTGCAACAAAACAGCCACCTCTATACATCACAAACATTCAAGCACGAAGTGCAGGGCAGGGCTTTCGAGGTAATCGCTACCTGCAAAATCAACCAGAACGACTTCAACAAGACCTTCCCAGACACCAAGAAGGCCAACCTTACCATCAGGAACTGCCCCCTGCGACAGGAGGACATCCGGAAAAAGCTAAAAATAAAAGAGGGCGGTGACTTGTATCTGTTCGCCACCACCCTTATGAATAAAGAACTTGTTCTTATCGGTTGTAAGAAAGTCAGAAATTCGATAACAGATTCCGCTCTTTAAACGCATTGAACTTTTCTTTGTTCAACGAGTAAAGGCCGTCTTCCTTCTCGTCAAGCAGGCCCAAGCCTAGCATACGTTCTGCAAATACAGCGGCATCGAGTTTCTTCTCCAAAATCTCTTCATACACCTTCTGCAACGACGCCATATCGAACGTGTCGGGCAAGAGGTAGAAGGCAATAGGCTCGAAATAGAGCATCTGCTTCAACTTGGTTTTAGCCACCTCGACAATTTCACGATGGTCGAACGCCAACTCCGGAAGGTTGTGGAAGTTGAACCACTCGGCCTTTCCCGCATCGTCTGAGGCCTCTACCTTGCCCATCTTCACAAAAGCCATGCAGGCACAGGTAACCACCCTTTCACGCTCGTCACGGTCGACGGTCGACGATACATAGAACTGGGTCAAACCAGCGCACTCGAAGCGGGTTTCCTCCATCAGTTCGCGCTTTGCAGCCTCTTCTACCGTTTCATCCATATCCATAAATCCGCCAGGGAAAGCCCAGCAACCCGCATAAGGGTTGTTCTTACGCTGGATAAGCAGTATTTTCAAGTTGTTGCCATCAAAACAGAACACAACACAGTCGGCGGTAATAGCCGGATGCGGATATTTGTAAGTATACATAGCTATAATCGTTTATTTTAATGCAAATTTACTTGTTTTTCGCATATTGCGATGGCGACACGCCATATCTTGCAGAAAAACATGAACTGAAGTACTTCGGATCGGAGAATCCGCACGCATAAGCCACGTCGGCTACCGAAGAGTTTCCGGCGGCTAACAACTGTTCGGCATAAACCAAACGGTATTGACGGACAAATTCAGACGGCGAGGTTGCCATCACCGCTTTAAACTTCCTGAACAACTGCACTCGGCTGATGGCCAGCTCTGAGGCAAACACCTCGGCCGTAAAGTCAGAATCGGCCACATGCTCCTTCACCACTTGCGTGGCCTTGTTGATGAACTCAGCCTCAGGCGAAGAAGTGGCCACCTCGTCAGGCTTGATAGCAAACACCTGTTCCCTGAAATACTGCATCTGCAGTTCCTTGTTATGCAACACCGACTTCACTTTGGCGATAAGGATATCACGGTGGAACGGTTTGAGGATGTAGTCGTCGGCACCCACCGTTAGACTTTCTACATGTGTCACGTCCGAATCGCTTGCGGTAAGCAACAGCACCGGTATATGGCGGGTCAGACTGTCTTTTTTAATCTGCTCGCAGAACTCTTTACCGTTCATACGCGGCATCATCAAATCAGAGATGATGATATCGGGCAACGACTTACGCGCCGCCTGCAACCCCTCTTCTCCATTTGAAGCGGTCTCTACCACAAACTCACCCTGGAAGATAGCCGTCAGATAACCCAGGAGGTTAGCATCGTCATCTACAAAAAGGATTGATTTCTTTTCTGCTTCTTCTTTCACAGGCACAACAGGCTGCTCAAGGTTGTCAGGAACGGCTTCACCAACAACATCTGTTTGCTTTTCGGCAGATTTTTCCAAAGCGCACTTTGGCAGAGCCAGGGTAAACACACTGCCCAAGCCTTCGGTACTTTCAACACTGAGGTTTCCTTTGCAACGAGTGGCAAAATCGTAACAGATGCGGAGTCCCAGTCCAGAACCTTCCTCACCGGCAGTTCCATTGGTAGAAGCCAGCGACTTGGCTTTAGAATCGGCGAACAACGAATCAAGCAACTCTGGGGCAATACCCGTTCCGTGGTCTCTAACTTTCAGCAGTACCAAATCGTCGGTCTCTGAAATTTCCACTTCCACTTTTGCATTGGCGTATGAGAACTTGATTGCGTTTGCCAGCAGATTGCGAACAATGGTAGCCACCATACGCTCGTCGGCAATAGCGGCATGCGTAGAGCTGTCGTTCACCTCTATGCAGACCCCTTTCTGCCGTGCAACATCCTGCAACAATGTAATAGCGCCCTTAACCGCATAGGCAAGGAAAACCTCAGTAGGAGAGAACACAATACTGCTCGAACGCAACCGTGCCCACTGTAGCAGGTTCTCCATCTGTCCCTGAAGTATATTTGCGGCATTGCTGGCGGTATCAATCTGCTTAGCCAAGACAGGCGACTTCGACACTTCGTTATTCGATTGCAACAGTCCCAGCATACCCGTAATTACCGACAACGGGTTGCGCAGGTCGTGCGCCATTACCGATATAATCTTGTCTTTTGTCGACAATGCGTTGTCGAGTTCGGCATTTTTCGACTCAATATCCTTGTTCTGCTTTAAAATTTCCTCGTTACGGTCGGCAAGCTGACGGGTTCGGCTGGCCACCTGCTGTTCAAGCACCAGCTGCTGCTTCTTTAAGAAACGTATACGGTACGATACGAACAAGAAAACGACACCGGTAACTAGTAACAGTAACAAGGTACGGAACCACCATGTATTCCACCACGCCGGACGTACGACCAACGTGAACGGCTTTGCCAGGGTTCCCAACAAATGGTTGCCGGCCATTGCCTTCACCTCTAACTTATAGGTTCCGGCAGGAAGACTGGAGAACGAGGCCGAATGGCCGTCGGACTTCACCCACGATTTAGACAAACCTGTCAGACGGTAGTAAAACTCTATTTGGTCCGGGCCTGAATAGTTAGGGCACACAAATGAGAAAGAGAAAAGGTTTTGTTCATGCGACAATTCCAACTTTCCGCATAACGAGATGTCCTCGGTAAGGATATCAGACTCGCCAGGTTTCTGCACCTCTCCAAACAGCGAGAAAGAAGATAAAACCACTGATTTTTCAACAGGAGGCAGTATATCGTTGGTTTGCACGGCCAAGAAACCGGACGAAGAGCCCGCATAGAGCATGCCGTCGGGGCAAACAGTCAACGAACGCGGATGGAAGACATCGATGCCTAACTGGCTTGAGATATCAAAATTTCTAATATCCTCCGTCTCAAGGTCAATGCAATAAAGGTGATCAGAACTGGTTATCCACAAGTAGCCTTTATGGTCAACTGCCAATGCCTTTAAGCCGATAGGCAATCCGTAACGCTGGGAAAAAAACGCTATAGAGTCAGTCTGAGTGTCAAGACAGCACAAACCGTGTGTCTTGTTTAAAAACCAGACCCTTTTCTTCATGTCTTCAACCGCCATGATGTCGTCGTTACTGTTAGCTTCGGGCACAAAGTATTTCCGCAATTTCACCCCATTCCAGACACAAAGTCCGTTACTGGTCGAAATCCACAGGTTGCCGTTACGGCCGACAAACAAATGGTGCGGATAATGGGGCATGGAAGAGAAGGCAGCCGAATTAGGGAAACCTCTGCCCAGAATACGGCCATTATTCTTCAGAAACAGTACCCCATATTCGTCTATAGCCACCCACATACCAGAATCGGTTGGCAACACATCTTGCAGTTTGAACGACGGCAACCTGTTGTTGAAAACAGGTTTAAGGCTATTTGCCTCGGTTTTAAATATGCCACTGCCCCACGATGCAATGTACGCCTCATTACCAGATTCGGTCTTCCTGATGGAGGCTGCACACAAATCTTTGTTGTTTGTAAATGCCTGTTGTAACGAATAGTTTTTTTCTGCGTCGAACGTAAAGATGCCGCCACCATCAGAAGCCACTAAAAGCGGCTTTCCCTGCCGGTACAGAAAAGAGGAAACCGGAGAGCCGTCTGACAACCGGTGGTAAGTGAACACCTGGTGGCTCGCCGAAGACTTGTAAAACCAATAGCGGTAGGTTCCAACCCAAATGTTGTTTGACGCATCGCAAAGGATTGAACTGACAGTAAGGTGGTTGTCGTTCACCCCTTCAGGAAAGATAAGCCGCGAAGGAACAAACGACATGGTGTTAAGGTTATAAATAGTAAGGTTACCATTCAAGTTGCCGACCCACACATTTCCCTTTTCGTCTTCGGCAAACGAGCAGATACAGTTGCTGGAGAACAAAGCTCCATCTTTCTTGGCCAGATAGTGTTTGACCACTTTCCGGTCTTGGTTGAGAATGTATAGGCCGTTATTTAGCGAGCCCAAGAACATTTTTCCGGTCGAGGTCTTGAATACCCGGAAAAGGTCGTTTGAAAGTCCGCCTACTTTTTCCGCTTTACCCGTTTTTTTATCAATGACCGTCAGTCCCTTTGTTTCAGAAGTGACCCACAATTCAGTATCAGTTACCGCAAACCGGATTCCCCAATCACCCCTGAAGGCTTCCACCTTTTTTGTTTCGGGGTAAAAATGGTAGATGGCATCGTAACTTAACAACCACAAGGTATGGTCGACATCCTCCTCCAAATCAATAATGGCCACTTCGCCAGAATCGACCGGGACATAATGGCAGGCATAAGTGCGCGGGTCAAACAAGGCCAGTCCTGTGCTGGTTCCTACCCAAAAGTTTTTCCGACTATCGATGAGTACTTTCTTACAGCCATTGTTCGGCAGAGACAGTGTGTCGCCCTGACGATGCTCGATTCGGAGGTATGAAAAACCGTCGTAACGGACCAGTCCCTCATCGGTCGATATCCATATATAGCCTAAATCGTCGGCGGCTATGTGGGTAATCTCACTTTTGTAATTACTTGGCATAAAGAAGAACTGCCTCTTATAGGTGGCAGACGACTGCAGACAGCCAAGAAATACCAATAAGACGATACAAATACTACGTAAAGACATAATTAAGTGTGCGTCGAAAAATAACAGTTCAATTCGAGTTTACAAAAAAAATAAATAATAGTAGTCTATCGCAAATATATATAGATTTTGAGGAAAACAACGCAGTTCGGGACTTTAAAACATTTTTTTTATCCAAAAATTACGAATATTTGACTTTTTTGTCCAATTTTTGCAGTCTGAAAGACGTACACTTCACCTATAATCTTAAAAAGGAATGAAGATGAAATTAAGACACCTGATTATCGCAATTTCCGCCATCCTCGTACTAGCGGGCTGCACCAACGAGAAAGAACAGTATATGAACGACTGGAGGAAGTTGGTTAAAACAGTTGAGACAGACAAAAAACTGACCGAAAAAGAACTCGAAAGCGCCCAAAACGAATATGAGCGTCTGAACAGCCAACTCATTAAGTATAACAGCGACCTTACGTCTGACGAACGTAAAGAAATTGGCCAGATGGAGGCCCGCTACCTCAAGGCCTATGCCTCGCAAACCACCGACGACATCATAAAAGGACTGAAAGGACTGATTGATGTTGCCGACGGATTTATGAAAGAATTCGCCGGGGGCGACGGGAAAGAGGCCCTCGACAACTTTATCGGCCAATTCGACACCACTGGCTTGAACCAGATGGCTAAAACCTTGGGGGAAGGCGGTAAGCAGCTTGGCAATATGCTGAGCAAGATCGACACCACACAAGTCAATAACATTGTAACCGGATTGGCGGCTATGGGTGCCGCGCTGACGGGCAACACCCTGACCAACGAAGACATTGCACAGTTAAAACAGAACATCAGCAAGGAGAACCTCGAACAACTAAAGAACAGCATTACCAAAGAAGACATCGAGGCCCTGAAACAATGTTTCACAGCTGAAGACATTAAGAAACTGAAGGAGAGTTTGTCGGCCGAGGAAATCCAACGGTTGAAAAACGCCTTCCAATCAATCAACGATTAACAAATAAACATAAAATATACAGTTTAAGAAGATGAAAAAAGAACTATTATTCGCATTTGCGCTGCTTTCGCTGTCTGCAAATGCCGTAGACCTGAACAACAAGTCGGTATTCAACGCGCCAATGAAGACTATCGATGCCTGCATTGCCAGCAAACTGAACCAGCGCACCAGCATGAACGATGCCGAGTTTAACGCCGACTTCTACAAACAACTGGGTATTGAAATTCCTACCACCCGCGAAGAGCAGAGCCGCCTCGGCAAAGCCATCACCAACGTGGCCAAACTACAGAAAGGCGACTTGGTGTTCTTCCGTACAGCCGATTCTCCTGCACTGGCCATTTCGGGTATTGTGCAGACCACAACTGGCAAAGACTTCACCATTCTCTACTGCAAAGAGGGTGAGGTGAAAGTCGGAAATTCGGAATACGGCGAGTTTAGAGGCAACTTCGTGCAGGGTATACACATCACTACCGACAAAGACCTGCAAAAAGCGAGCGCCAACTATGCTGCCCTTCAGAAAAAGTCGGCCAGTGCCGATAAAGATGTGGCAAAACAGGAAGGCAGCCTGAAGAAACAAGCCGCCAGCGTCACCAAGGCCGAAGGCAAGGTTAAAGACCAGCAGGCTAAAGTTGCCAGCGCCGAAAGCAAGTTGAAAGACGCTACAAACAACCTGCAGTCGGCTGAAGAAGAGGCAGCACGCCTGAAAGCCGAGGCCGAC
>ODAJ011195668.1_pt1 | contig 12959 bp, 16 predicted proteins | sample 1539241 | NCBI WGS metagenome assembly ODAJ01 (sample SAMN02144231, study PRJEB22623) | gut metagenome | biome: sheep rumen | host: Ovis aries | place: New Zealand | reverse complement strand
AAATAGTGGTGATACCGCAAATGAGCCATGTTCACGAACGAGCGTTTTTTATTGGCTGTGAACAACTATAGAATTGATTGACATAAACACCAAATTGGTGTATTATAAGCTAGTAACTATAGACATGTACAATTAAGGAGGTATAAATGAAAAGATTAAAGAAGTATAAGGTAGGTTTCTGGTTGGCCAATGGTAATCGTTATAGGTTTCATATTAAGGCCTTAAATCATGAGGAAGCTGTAAGCATCGCTTACGAGGATAAGATTACAAATTATGAACCATCAGCTGACATTAATGAAATAATGGTTCATTGTATTTCTAAGGAGGTGTAAATATGAAAAAAATAACTTTACATTATTCGATGAATGACATATTCAGTGAATATTACAAGGAATTAACACAACTTGAGCGTGATATGATTACTAGTACTGATTATGACACAGCCAACTTAAAGATGTTCCTCGATTTAGAAGACTTTAAGGAATATGCTAAGGAATACGCTAAGATAATATTTGAGGAGGTATAAAATGCAAAAAGAACCAACAATTAAGATAACTATTCATACTATTATGAATAGTTTTGGTTTATCAATTAAAGACATATCAGACCAGTTTGGAATCCCTTATAGAACCGTTCAAAACTGGGTTGGTGGTGTATCAACACCACCAAATTATATACTTATAATGATGTACAATTTATTGGATATGATTAGTTTAAATAAAATTAATGATATGATTATTGATGAACTTAGAAATACAATAGAAAAGGCCTCAGACTATTTACACGATGATAGGCCAGCCGAGGCCATGAGCGTACTTGATAATTAAGGAGGAAACTATGAAATATTTAGTAAACTTTATTTCATTACTTGGAGCACTACACTATTATAATCATAATCCTTATTTATTCGGTTTATGTAGTGGTGTACTTCTCACCACTCTAATTATGATCCTGAAGGAGGTAAGACATGGCCAAAAGGAATAATTTAACGCCATCCCAGTTACAGCTAGAAAAGGATGTTAAGCGTATTAATGAGCGTATTAATGAAATAGCTAAAGCCTTTGGTACTGAAAGTTACGCTTATAATCAATGGTATGCAACTTTAAAACTTTCAGTTCCTGAGAAGTATAGAACCACTTCAAAACATGGCATTATACAAATTGCTAGATCTAAAGAGTTCTATCAGTCTTCATTAAAGAAGAAAACAAAAATGGGTATCAAGCGACTTTTGGGTATGAAGACCAAAGGTGAACTATTTAAAGAAGCTAAAGAGTCTTTAAAAAAGGAAGGAAATAAAAAACCTTCTCGGCTTGAAGTTGAAGATAGAGCTCTTGCTATTGATTTAGTAAATGTCTTTGCGAAGGCTAACGAAGATATGTTTTATTTACCGAAAGACTCACCAGCGTATGAAATAATACACCTTAAAGGTAGAAAAAAGACTTATAAAGAACTCTTAGAGATTATTGACGAGTATAATCGTAGAAAAGAATCTGGAAAATTAGGCATAGATCCCTTTGAAGGACTTTAGGAGGTGTGAATGTTTACTTGGTATAAAAACTTGACAGTTGACATTTTACAACAGCATAGCATTACAAGTCAGTCACTAGGTGTAGGGCTAGGATCTAATAGACATTGGTATACTCCACAATGCTGTGGTTTCGACATAGAGACAACTTCAGTAATAACTAAAGACTACGCACATGCTTATATGTACATTTGGAGTTTTACCATAAACGACTTAACTATTTTAGGTTCTTACTGGGAGGAATTCTTGGAACTTCTAGATGTACTGGCTAAGCTCTATGATCTTAATGAAGATAAAAGGCTTATGATTTTCATAGCTAACACTTCTTTTGAATTCCAATTTTTTAGAAAATGGCTGAATGTTACCGACTCATTTTTTATTGAGGAAAGAATACCATTATACTTTATTCATAATGAAGTAATTGAGTTTCGTGATGCTTTACAAGTGTCTGGCGGTAACTTAGCATACTTAGCCAAGAACTATACAACTACTCAAAAGCTAGTTGGTGATTTGGATTATGCAATACCAAGAAATCACCATGACGCTTATAATATGACGCCAGAAGAGTACCAGTATGTAATAAATGATACTAAAATACTGGCTGAGTACATGGACTATTACTTTAAGACATTTATACCTAAGGGCTTCTTACCACTTACCAAGACTGGCATATTGAGAAAAGAAGTTCTTCAAAGGGCTAGGCAAGCATGCAAACAAGCTAATGTCAAACTACAAAATCTAATGAAAGCTTTCCACCCTTCAGAGCCACTTTATGATCTGATGATGAAGTGGTTATTCAGAGGAGGTTATGTTCATGGATCTAACTACACGGTTGGCCAAGTATTAAGAGATCGGGCTGGTGCTGACATAACTAGTTCGTATCCTAATGAAATGAACACGAAAGATAATTATCCTATGGGTAAGTTTTATCGAGTTAAGGATACCAGTGTTGAGAACTATTTAGATCTAATAAAAGATTGGGCTGTGATGGCTGTTATTGACTTCTATGATGTTGATGTTAAGTTTGTTCATACCATCGAATCCAAGAACAAGATAATAGAAGCTGAAGAGGGGCATTACGATAATGGTCGGCTTCTAGATGCTAAGCGTGTGCGTGTATTTATTACTGAATTGGATTTTGATATTTATACCAAGTTCTATACTTGGAGTAAAATGGAAATACGACATTGCTGGAAGGCTAAAAGAGGAAGACTACCAAGATACTTGCTGGATACCCTCAATTACTATTATCAGGAGAAAGCCAAACTTAAGATGACTGGCCAAAAAAAGACTAAAAAATATTCATTATCAAAGGAAATGGTAAATGCTGGTTATGGCCTTACGGTAACCAGAATGCGTAAAACTACTATTACTTATAACTCATGTAAAGATGAGTATGAAGAAGATCATAGCTTTGTATTTGATAAGGAAGTAAGCAAGCTTTCACTTCTTCCGCAGTGGGGTATATGGATTACAGCAAATGCTAGGCATACTTTACTTAATATGGTATGGATGATAGAGACTCATGCACAGGAGCTTGGCCGTGATAGTGACTGCGATTATGAAGACACTGACTCCATTAAGTTTGGGCATCCTAAAGACCATTTACCTATAATTGAGGAATATAATCGTAATCAAGACGAAAAGATAAAAGCAATATGTCAAGAATACGGATATAACTATCAGTACATGAAAGGCTTGGGTAACTTCGACATCGAAATGCCTTATATTAAGAAGTTTAAACATCTGGGTGCTAAGAGATACGTGGTGACTTACTGGGATCCTGAAGCTCATGAGTACAAAACGGAGACTACCATTTCAGGACTACCGAAGCACTCGTTAATTCAATATTGTAAGAGCAATCATATTTCAGTTTATGAAGCATTCAATGATGGTATGAATATACCAGTACATGACACTAACAAGCTGGCAAGTATATACAACGATGAACCACACAGTGATATAATTAACGGTGAATTAATGGAAGAGCAAAGCTCCGTGGCGTTAGTTCCTATAGAGTTTACTTTATCAATCAAAGACGATTATATGATTTACATCGATGAAGCTGAAAAACGAATGAAACAAGGTATAATATAAGGAGGAAACAATGAAAATTAAATACATAGACGATAACCCAGAGCTTGGCATCGAATATGACTATAAGCTTATAATGAAAGAAATCAAAAAGCTAGGCCTTTACCCAAAGAGATCTAAGAGTGACGTCTGGAATCCATCCCATTTACCCTTCGATAAGGCTAAGTGGTTCGTGCTCATGAGTATCAGATCTAAAGGTAAGACCACCAACCTACTTATCATGGGATTAATCATGAACAAGCTGTATGGCACAGTAATTCAGTACATTGTCCAGAGCGAGAAGCTTCTCGCTCCTAAAAATACCAAAGGACTTTATAGAGTAGTTAACGAACTTGGTTACATCAAAAAGATTACAGAAGGACGATGGAGCTCCATCGTCCTTAAGGCTAGACGCTGGTATTATTGTAATTATGACGACTCTGGGAAGATAAGTGAAATGAGTGATGAATATGTGTGTATCATGTCCTCAGTTGATAAACAAGAAGACTATAAATCAGTTCTGAACGAACCAAAAGGCGACTTAGTAATTTATGACGAGTTCATACGAAACTACTACATGCCAAATGAATTTATTGAGTTTAGCCAGCTATTTTCTACAATCCGAAGAATAAGGCAATCACCTATTATAGTCATGCTGAGTAACACAGTCAACTTATACAGCCCATACTTTAATGAATTGGAAATAGCTGACAAAGTCCGTCTTATGAATAATGGCGACAAGGAGTTAATAACTTCTTCAGGTGGTACTAATGTATATGTTGAAATTATAGATCCAGCACAGAGTCAAGCAAGAATAAAATCTGATAGAATGTTCTTTGGATTCAAGAATCCACTTCTTGGAGCAATTACTGGAACAGCAACTTGGGCACTTAGAAACTTCCCACACATTGAGCGAAATGAAAACACAAAAGTATTATCCAGAAATCACTACATTAGCTATCAGAACAAGCTGGTTAACTTGGAGCTGGTACAAAGTGAAGTAGGATTATGTGTCCATTGTCATTGGGCAACGAAGACCTATGATGATAGTGTTATTTACACCTTAGGAGACATTAGACGGTCACTAGATCGCTACAAAATAGGATACACAAAGATGGACAAAGTGATCTGGACTTGCTATAAACAGAATAAGTTTTATTACGGAACTAACGATGTCGGCGGTCTGGTTGACGCTTATGTGACCGAATTAAAAATGTTCTAAATTGAAAAGGCAAGGGATGAGCAAATCCCTTGCCTTTTCTTGTACCCTAGTTGATTTGGTTTGGTTACTTATGGAGTGAGGTATAAACTCCAGTTGACACCTATATATTACAGCATTACGAAATATTTGTCAAAGAACTTCTTTAGCCATTCATAACCTAGATTATGAATCCTTAGTCCAAACTCCCCTTCAATCATCTGAGTATTAGTCGTAACTCCGATATTACCAAATAGATGTCCCTCATGAGTATCAGTTACTTCATTATATGTGTGCGTATCAGTATGTTCATTATCCTTACGCTGAATGTTATGATTGTTGTATGTTCTTTCTGTGGTATTCTTAGCGTCTTCGTACTCGGTTGTATTCATTTCCTGATATTCATTATAGGTTCTCTCAACATGGTCAGTATGAGCATCAGTAGTGGTCTTATCTTTAGATCTATAATTTGCGCTATCCATAGTTGAGACATCGTTCTTAGTAATTAGATCCGCATTATAAGATTCATCTCTATAACTTCCTTCAGGCTTATTAGTGACTATAGTTTTTCCTTCAGGTGTAGTTACATCCTTATAACTTCCAGTAGTCTTCTCATTACTTTCCTTCATGCCGTAGTCATCGTCCTCTGAACCAGTCTTAACATCAGTCCATCTTTCGGTTCTATCGTAGTTATAAACTGGAACATAATCCCAATAATAACCCTGAACTATCTTCTCTAAATTTTCCTTCTCTTCCATCTGGAATATACGCCACATATTATTGAACCTGAATATTACTTCTTCATCACTCAGCTCCTTAAAGCTAATCATGGAATATGAATAGAAAAGATATTCAAAGTAAGATCTAAACATATTATCATCCAGCACGTTAATGTACTGTATTTCTTTATTTTCATCTTCATACTTAGTTGATAATATGTGTGGTTGAGAATCCATTATATCACTCATATGGTCAGCTAGATCTATGATTATTCTATTCTTCATCTTTGTCCTCCTCTTCAGTTTCATCCTCAGAACCATCCTCAGAACCATCCTCAGAACCATCCTCAGTTCCATCCTCAGAACCATCCTCAGTTTCATCCTCAGAACCATCCTCAGATACATCCTCAATAAACTCCTCATCACTTCGCTCAGAATCCGCAATGAACTTCGAATATTCGAGTTCCCAAGCTGGAGAAAACTTGACGGATATGTTCGTGCCAAACATCTCGTTAACTTCCTTGATCATTTTTCTTCTATAATATAGCATGTTGAGTGCAAGCGTGAAGCTGGATGATGTAGAACCGTTTACCTCGTCAACTGTTTGCTGGGCAAGCTTACTAGATCCGTGATCCGAAAGACCATATTTAGTATGATAGATTCTCATTATGTCTTCGTAGGCCTTGAGCAAGTATTGGAGCTTGTCGATTTCTTTAACATCTGTAAGGTTGAATGTCTTCGTTCCGCCACCCTCCAGCTCCTGAAGGATGTTTTCGCTAATGACGTTAACCATCTTGCCGTCATCAATATCGTTAAGAAGCTGTTCAATAGCATCCTTGTCCTTTGAATCAGAAGCTTCGAAGATTGGTGCAAGCCTTGCGTAGCGTATATTAAATAGAAGAGATTTTTCAATTTCAGTTAGAATATATGGTATAAATTGAAAGTCGAAATCAGGAGACATAGTTGAGTTATTGTATCCAACGACGCCATCTACTCCAACCTTGAAGCTTATAGTTCCAATCTCAGGATCATTGCATGTTCCTAAGTAATTTTCACCCAGTCCATATAACTTAACTTGCCCAGATCTTCCACCTTCAATAACTACAAGGCCTTTTTTGGTCTTTGTCCAACCAATAGTACCATTGAAGTTAATGTACATTTCAAGGAAATTTTCATCTACCGATTCAGGAAGATCATCATAAACGAACATGTTAGTGACGAAGTTCTGATAGTTGAAAAAGTGTGAAATGAAACGCTCATGCGGATTAAAAGTCCAGCCGTCTTTGATCATTTCTTTTATTAGTCCATATGGTGTAAGCATATAGTCTTTGTTTTCTCTGTTTCCCATTGGTTTCCTCCTTATGATAATGATATCTGCATATCGTTTATATTCCAGCCGTTAGCTGAGATAAAAATATAAATATCCTGAGCTGTTATTTCTGTTAGATCAAAGCTGAAAGTATAAGGTGTGTTATCATCGTGTACATGATGATAATCTATCCAAGTGGTTATATTAGTTGCATATGTAGTAGGCGGAATATAAGTGCTTGTTAAACCGACATATATTTCCCTCAAAGCATGAGCGCCATGTGCGCTATAGTAAGAGGTACCGCTAGTAAAACTAATATCGAGTTTTGATGCTCCTTTAATATCTTGAATTGAAGATAATGCACTTGGGATGTCGTCTCCACCGTTCCATAGTATGTTAATTCCGCTTAAATTGTATACAATTGACATTGCACTACCCACTCTTTGATTAAAGTTATTCATCATTTTATGTATTACGGGCACATTTACCATTATAGGATTAAAACCGCTACCCCCAGAGCTTTCATATGTTCCGTTTTCTGTGATTGATAAGGGCACAATAGAAGGAATTGGAACATCTACATTAACTGATCTAATACCATCATACCCTTCACTAGGACTGTATAACCCGTTTTCATTTATATACTTATCTTCTAATAATGGGGTTACTAATACATCAATAGGATTGTAACCATCTACACCAGAAGGTGCTGAGTAAGTTCCATTTTCTGTAATAGTCTTTGGTTCTATAATAGCTCCGCCACCAGAAACATGTACTGTTACTGGATTAAAGCCGTCTACTCCTTCAGGAGCTGAGTAAGTACCATTTTCTGTAATAGCTTTTGGTTCTATAACTGGTACATAACTTCCACCAGTCGATAACTTTCCAATAAGATTAACTTCTTGCATTGTTTGCTGTTCCTCCTTCCACTATAAATGTACCCTGATCTAATATAGTATCATAATTATTATTATTTTCTAGTCGTACATCATAAAAATATTCACCAAAATTTAAGTCAATAGTATCAGCCTTATAAAGTGCCAGTGTTTCGCCATTAGAAAACTCTTTTTTTATAACTTCATAATCATTATTTATGTCTGGCTTCACTGTAAATATAATAGTGTCGTCTTCTGTAGGTGTATAAACTTCTGTACCATCATAAATAGTTAAGTTTATTATACAAGAATCCCCTCTTGTGATCCTAAAGATATTATCTTTTATTGTAACCATTATAACCTCCTTATCCCATCCAAACGCCTTCGTTTTCCAGAAGACTAATTATTTCTTTTCTTTCCTCGTCTGTAGCGTGTAAATTTTGTCCCCAAAATGAACCTTTTCTTACTTTTACAAAACCTCTTAAGTTACTTATTGTCATAAGTTTATTAGAAGGGTAACCGTAATTAGTTTCATAATTATAGTCTTTATTAAGTTTTGGTTCACTTATTGCTGGTCGTTCTACTATTAAGTATGGTGTTTGTATTCCCATATATCCAAAGTTAGTACCGATAGAACCTGAGTGTTGGACATTAACTTTTTGACTCATTATATTTTCAGCCATACCAAGGGCTGTTGTTGGCGATGGGGCTATCATACCACCAGCTATACCAAGTACTGACTGATATGTGTTTCGCCAGTCTGTAGCTGTAAGTGATAATGGTAAATAAATATTACCATTAAACTGATATAAGAAACTGTTAAGGTTTCCATAATCAGATCCATACTGTGCTCTAGTTGGTCTAATCATTGCCACACACATACCACTCATTAGATCTACTCTATACCTTAATAATATTGAACATCCACCATCGTGAAGCGAAACCATAAATTCATCCACATTAAGGTCATACAGCCCACAATATGGAATAAATATTTTAAGTTTGGTATAACTTGAATAGTCTAGCGCGTTGCCCCAGTGTTCTCCAAGTGTTGCTAAATAATCAAATTCAATAAAAGCATTATTTATATAATTACAAGACACTCCTGAGTCAATACCACCAAATGCTATATTACTTGTTCCTGAAGATGTTAAACCAGTAAGACGGCATACACCTAAGTTTTCAACATAGTCTAGTGGGTTACTCCACATTTTTTTAAGCTGGTCAACAGCTGACTGTGTTATATCGCTAAATACATAACGAGTAAATGCTGTCATTTGTGTTGTTGTTGGTAAATATATTCTACTAATACCAGTACTTAAAAAGTCACTGGTTGGAATCTCTCCAGAGCCTACATCATCACCAACACCGTCTTTATCTCCGTCACCACCTTGTCTTCCTCCTGAATCTCCGTTAGGATCATCATCGCTAACAGTAACAGCATCTGAGTTCTCAATAGGTACATAACCACCTACTAGCTCACCGTTTGGAACATCAATACCAGTAAAAAATTGTAAGTTTGGAACTACTCTATTCTGAAACCATCTATACCATGGATGTGGCGTTATATTGGTTAGATCATCATCTGTATATTCATATAAATAGGCACTATTAAATTCGGCATAACTTGTTATAGGCCACCCAGCTTGTGATTGTATCCAATTTTCAGTCCCCGGAACTAAAGGAGAGTTTCTATCAGATCCTCTATAACAATTTAGTGATCTACCATCAACTATACGAAGCTGAAGCTCACTCTTAAATACATGATTAGTAGGGGCATCTTGTTCGGTGTCGTTTGCGTTAAAAAAGTATAATATATTATCAACGATAGGCTGGTCATTATAAGGAATTTGTACTTTAAATGGAATATTTAAAGACGAACAATAATAGTTATAACTATCTCCTTGTATTAAATCATCAATATGATACAAACCATAAAAGTTTACAAATTGTACTGTATCACTTCCTGAAGCCGACCACATGAAGCACCCACCAGTATATAAATCGCCATATAACCAGTACACATTATTAAGCAAAGTGTCAGCCACATTGTCCAAAGCTGTATTAGCTTCATTAAAAGAGTGATAAGTAGTGTTATTAATAACGCCTATTGCTGACTGAACATTAGAATTATATTTATCTTGTATCGTTTTCTTAAGTTTATTTACATTTAAACCAGTAGGCCGTTGTGTCTCAATAGGATTATAACCTTGTAATCCCCAAAATGAAGTAATAAAACCTAAATTAATGCTCTGACCATTATTAAAATTAAGACTTCTAAAACTTGACATTTTTAACCTCCTTATAAAGATCCTGAGCAAACCATAACCATTTGTTCAGCTTTATCACTAAAGTGAATACTACTCTGTGGTTCTAGTTTAATAGTTTCAAACAATGAATAATTGTACATCCTAAGCTCATTATCATTAAGGTATAATGAAGAAGTATCATAATTAGAACGCTCAACTATAACATTTTCTTTAGCCAGCTCTGGCGCAAATGACATTAATACATCAACATGGCAATGGGCTATAATTCTTTCATACTCAAATGTATAATTGTTTATATAATAATATCTTCCAAAGTCCTCAAGAAAAATATAGTTTGCTTTCATAACCTGAGTACCACTAGTTAGAATAATATCCGGATCTATTACAGAAGTTGGTTCTATTAATCCAACATTTAAGTCATTTCCTATCTGTTGAAGTTTCTTATTCATATATCTTTTATCAGACTTATTAAAAAATAATCTAGCAATCATTTTTTATCCTCCTATAAAAATAGGGTGCTGGGTGAACCCCAGCACCCCAAAGGTGAGAAAGTGTAAAATGCTTAGTCAAGCACTAAAGCAACGATAGCGAACTTAGTATCAAGTATATAATTAACAAGCAAGTGATGGAATTCATTCCAGAAGTCAGCTGAAGCTGTGTACTGTGAAGTTACTTTTCTTCGATAAGGACAAATTCCCATCGCTCTATGATCATAGATAAGACCAGCAATATTGGACTGGTTAAATGCCCCAGTTCCAATACCAAGCTTATTAGTTGCATCAGCTGAAATAGCAACACTTGAAACAGTATCCCAGTCGAAGTTAGTAGTCACTTCGCTTCCTTCAGAGCCTGAAGTGGCTCTGAAACCTTGCCACATTGGAGTAGTATCGTATTCGCCAAAGCCGATTTCACCAAGATTATACACCTGACGTCTACCAGTAAACTTGAGGTAGTTCTCAAACTGTGAAAGCATGATAAGTTTATTATCATCATCATTAGTGAAGGTTGGAATTGAACCATCATTATAAGCTGAATTATAAACCTTCATATTATCCCTAATAGTTTTCATTCTTTCCATAGCGAATATTGCACATGCTTCAGAAGCTCTAAAGTCATCAGCTGTAGCTCCAGATTCAAGGAGTCCTTTTTCAATGGCTTCAGTAACAAGATGAACAGCTGTACCAGTACCTGATACTGAAACTGCAATACCGCAACTTATGAGCATATGAGCGTAGGCCTGAAGTGCAAGCTCAATTGTATTTTCAACATTCGTTCTGATACCTGAAAGGAAAGTGTTCATTTGATCCCAGCCAGTGAAAGCCGTCTTAAGCTGATCTTCAACTATACTAATTGGTGTAGTGATACTCTTAGCTTCCTCGAAGATCTTAGCGGAAACCTTAGGCGCAAAGAACTTATGATCATTTTCATAAACCTTGCCGTCAATCAGATTCCACATATCATCTTCGATAAGATCCTGAGGCTCAAAGTATACACGCTCAACGAATGAACCCCAGTCAAAGCTATCTACGAAGATACCCTTAATACCTGAAGCTGTATACTTCTTGGCATCAATTACCATCTTACCTAATAGACCAAGAAGCTTCTTAGCGTAAACGTCAACAGTTCCAGCCTGAAGCACATCCTTACCAATATCTACCAACTTGTAAGCATCAACAGCACTAAAGTCTCCCAGTTGCTCCATGTAATCACTACCCATAGTCTGGGATACGGCTTTCTGTGTCAATTCAACAACATCAACATGTTTCATTTTTCATTATCCTCCTTATGATTTAATCCAGTGAGCTCCTGATCTGATACCCCAGAGCTCACTGGCGTGATAAATAGTTCTCTTTCGGTATGCCTTCTGGTGACGAGCCCAGATAATACTTTACCATTTGCCTTATTATACTTAAGTATAGCGTCAGCTATTTCAGCTTTAGATCTAGAACCATGAGCTGTTACTTGATCAATACTATTTACTCCTAAATTGTAGCCAAAAGATAGCAAAGCGCAAAATTCGTTTTCATTCCATTTATATTTGTTATCATATGATGCCACTTTAATATAAACTGGTGCTATGTCATCATATAATAAACTCTCAGCTTGTGCTTGGGTTACAGTATCACCTTCCTTTACTCCTGAAGTGTGACCATAGGCTATAGTTAGCACTCCAGCTGGGCAACGATAAGCTTTAGCACTAAATCCTTCATACTTCTTTATCAGAGTTATAGCCTTTGATATGTTTACTGTGTACATATTCCTCACTCATCTCCTGAAGTGTAACTTGAATAGTAGTTAACGTCTTAAGGAGTTCGTTATTCCACTTGTAATCCTTATAAATGAAGTAAACTACTATTCCAACCGCTACACCATTATTAATAATGACATTAATTAAGTCACTCATTCATGTCTCCTTATAATCCTTCAAATGGATCTCTTTCTTCTCCCAGCTCTATGATCTTAATAGCTTTAGGATATACTGAGCCCTCTTTCTGTGTGATACTCATACGAACCTTAGAGCCGATAGCTCTTTCATTTTCAGTAAATTCTTCAAAAGTCATTATTTCGTTTTTAATACCCATCACTGGGATATTATAAATTGAAGCTAAATTTATGTATCCAGTTCTATCCTTATACCACGCTGGAGTAAGCTTGTTTCCTACTTCCTTATAAGCCGTGATTTGATCATATGGGATAGTATCGGACTGTACCGCTATACGATTCTTAACGGTATCACTAAACTTAGTTTTACCGATGTAGGCCGACTTAACGACTCCCTCAATGATAATGTTGTCAACTGTCTTCTTCTCTTTGTTCTCTGTAGCCATGTTCATTACCTCCTTAATATATAATTATTGTACTGGCCTATTATAGGCCTAGTTATGGCACACTTAGAATATACACCAATCTGTCAATCATGTCAACTAGTTCATGGCAAATAAAAAACGCTTGTTCGTGAACACAGCCCATCCGCCGTATCACCACTATTT
>ODAJ012183865.1_pt1 | contig 12963 bp, 8 predicted proteins | sample 1539241 | NCBI WGS metagenome assembly ODAJ01 (sample SAMN02144231, study PRJEB22623) | gut metagenome | biome: sheep rumen | host: Ovis aries | place: New Zealand | reverse complement strand
GGAAAACGAAAACTTTTTGAAAGGATTTTTCGCTGAAAATCGCGAGGCAATATGCAAAGGCGCGTCAATCGCGGTTGACTTGTTGCCGTTTGGCAAGTGGGCAAAACTCCTGTTGAAGGGCGGAATAAATCTAGCGCAGATAAATACGGATAAAACGATTAAGGGAAGCGAAAAGTTAGACCGCAAATTGGAGAATATAATTTACTCGCAAAGCTGGAATAGTTTAAACGAAGACCAGCGAAAGCAATCGATAGAAAATGCGATTAATGCCTATGCCAAAGTTGGACGAGCGCAATTCAATGGTTCAGATTCGCTAATTAGTCAGCTAGATAACCTTCACGAGCAAGCGAAAAAAAATAAGCGTATGAACGGCAAGGACGCCATGACCGCAACGCTGGACGTAGATATTTCGATTCTGCGCGACATCACGGCAAAAGCGGTTATAAACGCGATTGGCTTGGAACGCGCTTTTAATTCCGTCATAAGCAAAAATGTAAATCTGATAAACAAACACTTGCAAGAAGGCGAAGGCAACGCGGCATTTCGTCTTTGGTTGCGCCTCAATGCGGCAAAGTTAATGCCTTCGCGCTTTGAAGAAATTATCGAGCAGGGCGCGATAAGGGAAAATAAAAAGGCAATCGTTAGTTCTGTTAAAAATCTGTTGAGCAGTTGGGATTAAAGCTCTGATGGGTCGTCGAAGCCTAAAAGCCACGTAGCGATAAAGCCCGCGATATATGACGTTATCAAGCCCAAAAAGTAAATCGGAATGTTATTGGTAGTCGCCGCCAATGGCAGACCGGAAATTCCTAAAGTAGCCGCGCCGACAGTGAAAGCGGCTATAATCGCTCCGCCAAATGCGCCGCCAATGCAAGCCCCGATAAACGGTTTGAACAGCGGAAAAGTTACGCCGTAAATGAGCGGCTCGCCAACGCCCATCATGCCGACGGGCAAAGCGGAAGCGATTGTTTTCTTTAGGATTTTATTTTTTGTCTTGAAGTAAACCGCGATTGACGCGCCGACTTGCCCCGCGCCCGCCATAGCCAATATCGGCAAAAGAATCGTCACGCCGAACTGACTGATTAAATCCACGTGAATGGGCGTCATTGCCTGATGAATGCCCAGCATTACCAGCGGCAACCACACGCCCGCTAAGATGAATCCGACCGCCGCGCCGCCCGATTGAATTGCCGTAGTCGCCGCCGTGCCGATTACGTCCGATAACGCGCCGCCGATTGGTTGCAACAAGAGGACAGCCGCCGCGCCCGCAATTAGGACTGTAACCAGAGGCGTCAAAAACAGGTCGAACATCTCTGGGATTATCTTATGCAATTTGTTTTCGAGCCACGCTCCGAATGCCGCCACGATTATAACCGAGATGACGCCGCCGCGACCGGGAACAAAGGGAGTGTTAAAAATGCTTATATCCGAAAGCCCCGGATGTGTCATCAACGCCGCAAGCACACCGCCGAGAATCGGAGTGCCGCCGAAGATTTTAGCCGCGTTTATTCCAACGAATAAATTCATGCCCCAGAAGACTGCATTGCCGGCAACCATTGCAAGCTGAATTCCCTTTTCGTCGGCAAGCGCGGGAGAAATCTTTACCATGCAGCTGACAATCCCCGTAATCAAACCGCAGGCGATAAAGCCGGGTATCAGTGGCGTGAAAATGCTGGCAATCTTCTTGAAGAACAGCTTAACGGGCGTGGCGTTCTTAGCGCGAATCTTATCATGCAATGCCTTGCCGTCGCCGATTGTGATTGTGCCGCCCTTGACGGTGTTTGTCGCCTCAAGAATCTTATTGACCGCGTTGGTTACGTTGGTCGCCTTGCCCACGCCGAGGATAACTTGCACTTCGTCGCCGTCCTCATTGACGCCAAGGACGCCTTCAATTTTCTTCAACGCCTCAATCATGTAATCGTTCTTCTCAATCAGCTGGAGCCTCAAGCGTGTCATGCAGTTCGTCGCCTGAATCACGTTGGAATAAAGGACATTGCCGCTACCGCCGACCGTGTTTAAAATTTGCTTTGCAAGCTCGTCTGTACTAATTGTAATCGTCTCCAATCAATAAAAAGGCTCGAAATAACCCCAACGCACTTCTGAATCATAGTATGAACTAGGCGTCTCATCGTAAGTCACGCAAAAGCGATAGTAGCTACTGCCGCCAATGTTATCATCAATCTGCGGATCGAAGACGTATTCCACGCCGTCAATCGCAATAACGCACCAAATATGCCCCGTGTAGCCGCCGTCAGCGCGAGCCGTCTGCCCATAAACCGTGTAGCAATTCAAGCCGATAGCCCGCACCAACGCCGCGAACGCACAGGAATAATCATCACACGCCCCGACGTGCCCAACCAACATTCCGTAAGCGCGAGCCGTGCCATTAGCCTCTGGGAAGTCGAGACGCAAGACGTTATCGCCATAAGTGCAGGTATCGACGAGATAATTGTAGCACGCCAGAACTTTATCGTAGGTCGTCATGCCGTCGTAGGTTATCTGATTGAGCGTCTGCCAAACGACCTCGTCGCAATAGTCCGCGCCCGTCGATGTCGGATAAAGTTCGGCGTTGTTCAAAATGTCAGCGTACGACGCCTTAGCTGAACTCGTCAACAGAATCATCATCGCCGCACATATCAGGAAGAATTTTTTCATTGCTTAGCCTCCAACCATTCAGACCACTGCAAGCCGATTTGTTCCGCCCGCGTGCCTTGAACGTATTCATAGAAGAGCCGAATCTTTTTTGCACGGTCGCGAGTCATCTTTGAATACCAATCGTCGCCTTCAGGCTCAAGCAAAAGATTTGAGCCGCCCAAGAGGTATTGCCGCTTGCAAATGTCCTCCAACGATAAGCCGGGGTTCTTCATGATGTCGTACATGGCAAGGAAAGTTGTCGTGCGTCCGTGCCCGGCTTGGCAATGGAAGTGCAACCACGCGTCCGCCGGAAGGTTAGCTACGAAAATTATAAAGTTGTCGACGAGTTCGGGCGCAGGGAATTGCATATCAGCCGCCGCGAACCGTTCATAAGTAAAGCCGACTGCCTCCGAGGCGTCGCGTTCAGTTTGAACGACGCGGGGGATTATCGTTATCGGCTTGAAGGTTTTCTCGTCGGCATTGCCCAGAGGTTTAAAGGTCGTGTCGACGCCGCGTAGACTTTTTAGGCGTTCGACTTCGTCCTTTAAGACTTCGGCGGTAGTCTTGCCTGCATTGGCGGTGTTGTGATTGGAATACCAACTGACCGGCAACGAATTCGCGAAGCCGTGACTCTCCTGGCGCAAGTCAAGCATGAAAATCTTTGCGTCTGGCTCAAGCTCGTGAATCTTATCGTAAAGGGTCTTCAACGCGGCTAACGACGGCTGAGCACTCGCCGAGGCGTGAAGACTATCCAAGCCCTGCCGAGTCGGCTCCTTGCCGCGTAGCGTGTTTTGCCAATCGTCCGTCATCAATCGGAAGTTTTTAAGCTCCGCTGACGCATTGCCATCGAGCCGCCACGTATCAGGAATTTTCTTCGCGCTCGCCATAGAAAAAATCGACGCGCTTAAAAGAATCATCAGCACGCCGATTAAAACTCTCCTAGCCAAGACAATTTCCCCCCTTGAATTTTTTCAGCTTATTTTAAGGTATCGTCTTAATTCGGTCAAGTTAATCTGTCGTCAAAGGGTCTATGTCAATGATTAGGTCGTCGCGTTTGTGAAGGTCATGAGCAAGCAAGAACTTTCGCACGCTCGGCAAGTCCAAAGTCTTAATCAACAGCACGAACCGATATATCCCGCGAAGATTTGCGATTGCCGCGGGAATCGGTCCGAAGATTTCTTTGGAAACCTCCGCACGGAACGCCGCCCGAATCTTTTTTGCGAAGTCTTTAGCTTTAGCCTCGTCCTTGTGCATGAAGATTAGCTTAACCAGTCGACAGAACGGCGGGAAGAACGCTTCTTTACGTTGCGGGAGTTCGTTGGCAAAAAATTTTTCGTAGCTCTGTTCGCAACCAAATCGAATCGCCGCCGCCTCGACGTTGTAAGCTTGCACGATGACTTTGCCCGGCAAGTCGGCTCGACCCGCACGCCCCGCCGCTTGAGTTATCAGCGTGAAACAATTCTCCGCCGCCCTGAAGTTTGAAAAGCTCAACGCCGAGTCCGCATTAAGAACCCCGACTGCCGTGACGCCGTTGATGTCGTGACCTTTAGCGACCATTTGCGTGCCGAAGAGTATATCCGCCTCATGAGCCGCGAACGCGTCCAAAATCTTTTGATGCCCGAACTTGCCGCCCGTCGAGTCTCTGTCCATGCGCAAGACCCTTGCATTTGGTAAGGAACTTTTCAACGCCCGCTCCAATTTCTCCGTGCCAGTGCCTAGGAATTTTATATGCCGCGAACCGCACGCAGGACAAATCGTCGGCGGCTCGGCTTCCACTTCGCAACGATGACAACGCAACGTCCCGTCCGCGTGATAAGTCATAGGCATTCCGCAATCAGCGCACCTAGCGACCGCCCCGCAAGCTCTGCACATAACTACCGTAGACCAGCCGCGACGATTCAGAAGGATTATCGCCTGTTGTCCGTCCGCCAAAGTCTTTTTCAACAGCTCAACTAGTGCTCGGCTTAGGACTTCACGATTGCCGCTCTTGAGTTCGCCGCGCATGTCCACGCACTCGACGACGGGTAAAGGATTGTTCAGCACGCGATGCGGCATTTTTAGCAAGATGAGTTCGCCACGCGTCGCCCGATAAAAATTTTCTACGCTCGGTGTTGCCGAACCAAAGACGATTGCCGCCTCGTGAAACTTCGCGAACTCCTCCGCCACTACGCAAGCATGATAACGCGGCGCAGTCGTGTCCTGCTTATAAGAGCTGTCCTGCTCCTCGTCGACGACGATTAAGCCGACGTTCTCAATCGGCGTGAACAGTGCCGACCTTGCCCCGATTACAATCCCGACCTCGCCGCCGCGTATCCTGTGGAAAGTCTCGCTACGTTCGTCAACGCTAAGCCGACTGTGAATCACTGCCACGCCGTCGAAATACGTCTTAAAGCTCACGACGATTTGTCCAGTCAAGGCAATCTCTGGAACTAGGATTATCACCCGTCGCCCGATTTGCCGTGTTATCTTTGCCAGCTCGATATAAACTTGCGTCTTGCCCGAACCCGTCACGCCGTGCAGAAGGAACCCTTGGAACTTCCGCGCCGTCAAAAATTTTTCAACCGTGTTAATCGCTGTGACTTGCTCTGCCGTCAGCTCGAACCTGCGCGGGACTGGTTTTATCTTAGCGTAGCTGTCGCGTGTCAGTCGTCGTTGCTCAACTTTGACGTAGCCCGCCTCGACCAAAGCTTTGACCATTGCCGCTGAAAATTTTTGCCCGCTCAATCGAAGTTCGCCGCTCTCCGCTATCAACTTCAGCAGTCGCAAGCGTGCGGGTGTCCTTGCAAACGTCTGCTCGTCGAAGTCCTTAGCAAGAGTCAAGACTCGTTCAAAGCGTGCGGAAATTCTTTTGCCACGACGCCCCGGCATGAACAAGCCCATTGCCATTGACAGCGGACATAAGTAAAACTCCGACAGCCAACACGCCGCGCTCATCATCTCTGACGTAAACCACGGCTCCTCGTCGATTGCCTCGGCTATGTCCTTTAGTTCAAAGTCAAACGTCGCCTCGTCATCGACCTCCTGCACGCTCATTACAAAACCGTCAAAAGTCTTCGCGCCGAACGGAACCACCACCCGCCAGCCCGCCGATAAATATTTCAAGCATTCCGGCACGCGGTAAGTAAAATTTTGCCGGACGCTGTTTGCCGCCACATTAACGCACACTTCAGCTATTATCATTCGTTTCCTCCTCGAAAGTTTTTAACGGCATTCTAAGCGAAAATTTTTGCGCAGGCAAGATTGTATGTGTTATAATCGCGGCGAAAGGAGCGGAAGTTATGAAAGATGTTCTTGATGTACACGTTCACACGACGGCAAGCGGGCACGCTTACAGCACGTTCGGCGAATGCATTGCCGCGGCTAAGGCTAAAGGCTTGGAACTCGTCGGCATCGCTGACCATGCGCCGAGCGTCCCTGGCGTGTCTCACCAGTTTTACTTTATGAACTTCAAAGTTATTCCCCGCGACGCTTACGGGATAAAAATCGTCATGGGCTCGGAACTGAACATTATCGACTATTCGGGGAGCACAGACTTGCCCGCGAAAATTCTAAAACGGCTCGACTATTGCATTGCAAGCTTGCACAAGGAATGCATTGAGATTGGTAGCTTGGCGGAAAATACTGCGGCGATTATCGGGGCAATGCGCAATCCTCACGTGGTGATAATCGGGCACCCAGATAACCCGCGGTTCCCTACAGACCTAGACGCCATCGCCCGCGCCGCCAAAGATAACGGAGTTCTCCTAGAAGTCAACAACAGCTCCTATTTGCCCAAAGGTCCTCGTGTAGGCTCGGCGGAAAATGCTAAGCTCATGCTGGCGGCTTGCAAGAAATACGGCACGAAAGTTATCATGGGCTCCGATGCGCACATTGACCTTGACGTTGGCAAGCACGAGCTGTCGCAGAAAATTTTGGCGGAGAATGATTTTCCCGCTGAACTCGTCGTCAATGATAGCGTCGATAAGTTCCTTGCCTGCATCGCTTATAGAAAGTCCTTGGCTCCGTCATGTTCTTGAATAAACTTATCCCGCCGCCGTTCCTCAAAGGTTGGTCGGTAATCTTCATCGGCGACAAGAGTAATCAGCTATTACTGCAGGAAGCCGACGTTGCGTTGAAGGCGGACGAAGATACCTTAATCAAAGCGAATAAACTAAACGTGGCACTGCTCACCGTAGACGACGCGCAAGAGATTATCTCCGCCCGCAAAGCCGATATTGTTCTTGCCAGCGTGAAGGACGCCGCATTTGCTAAACCGTCAATCGATAGCGGAGCCGACGCAGTGATAGTTCAGTCAGACACGCCGCCAGAAGTCGAGACTTATAAGCAGCGACCGATAATTCACGGCACAGGCGAAGACTTCTTGCTTGTAGCCTCAAAGCGTGGCGTCGAACAAATCTTTAGCTCGGAACGTGAATTAATCTTCGAGACTCCGCTGCAAATAGACATTGAGAAATTCAAGCGGGAGTTCAAAGCTTTTAATGGTGTCGTGTTCAATATGTTGCGTAGCATTAGACCTAAGGCATCTGGGATTGACTACTCGGCATTTCGGCGGGCGCAAATGTTCCGCGAGCACTTGGGGATTGAAACTCATCTAATCACGCACGAATACCAAAACGATTTGCTTGAGCAACGCGACGCTTACGGAATCAACTTCCCCGTGCTAAACATGTACGATTGCTTTCAAGAGGTCAACAGGGATTCGGAGCCTAAGGAGTTGCCGACGCGGTTTGTTCTTTCCTACGACGATGAGCAACGGGCGACTCGGCGTGATACTTATGACATGCTCGGCTTTCTTAGTCGAAGGCAGGAGCTTGACCCGACGAACCTGCGCCCGTATGAAGTCACCTACTATCGACCCGACGGCACGCCCGCAATCCACGAGACTTACGAGCTAATCAAGGGCAGGAACATCTTAACGCTAATGGAGCTGATTAATCGTCAAGGCGAGGTCACGAAATCTTTTACCGAACGCGAAGAGGCGTTGGCATATTGGCTAATGGGAAGACTCAACGACAAGACGCAAAATTATTTCCTGATAGGCGACCGCACACCCGAATGGGGCAAGGCTTACCGGGCAATCAATGCGGCGGGGCTAGACAATGTGCGAGTCATTCACCAGTTGCACAACGTCCACGTCGGAGGCAATCTAAATCCGTTCACGGCTCCGACTATGGAACGCTACAAATATTTGACTGATAAGACTATCAAAGCCGACGCAATACTTTCCTTGACGGCTCAGCAGACCGAAGACCTCTTAAAGCGTTATCCTATGCAAAACATCTTCAACATTCCGCACCCCTTGCCGAAGGTCAACGCCGTCAAAGTTAAGGTCAATCCCTTCCTCGTCGTGCAGGTCGGGCGAATCTCTAAGGAAAAGCAACAAGCCAAAGCAATCGACGCCTTTAAGCTAGTCTTGGATAAAGTCCCGCAAGCTCAACTGCATTTCTACGGTAGCGGCACCCTGCAGGAAAGTCTTCAGGCAAAGATTGATTTGCTCGGCTTGGGCGCGTCGATTATGTTTAAAGGCTTCACGGACAATATCTCGGAAGTCTTCGCGTCGGCGGCAATGTCAATCCTTCCTAGCCTCAAAGAGGGTTCGCCGCTCGTCATTCAAGAGAGCTTGCAGAATAATTGCCCGGTCGTCGCGTTCGATTGTCGATATGGTCCGCGTGATTCAATCGTCGACGGCGTGAACGGCTACTTAGTGGCGGTCAATGACGTTGAGGCTTTGGCGGACAGGATTATAAAAATTTTAACCGAGCCGGGATTGCGCGATAAACTCTCGGCGAATTGCGCACGCAGCGTAGAAAAATATTCGCCAGAGAAAGTCGCGAGCAAATGGATAAAACTTTTCCGCATGTTCATTCAAAGATAGAAAGGAGCAAAAAATTTTGTTAGTTCACGAGATTATAAACAACGGACGCGAAGAAGACCTTGCAATCGTCGACGAGGGGCGATATACAACTTACGCGCAGATGAAGCAGGGTATAAAAAAATATCGCAACCGCCTTTGGGAATTGGGAATCCGTCAAGGCGACCGCGTCGGGATTTTTTCTCGCAATAGCGCGGAATTCATTTATGCTTACATGGCGGCGGCGTCATTGGGCGCAATTAACGTCCCGATAAATTTTCAGCTCAGCCCACGCGAAACCGCTTACATTTTGCAAAATGCCGGCGTCAAACATCTGCTGACTTATGAGCCGCTGACCTTCGACGAGCCTTTAAACATCACTCAACATGATATTGCGACCTTCGGCGATAAAATTTGCCCCGATGCACCCGATTTGCCCGCCGACTTCAGCGAAAACAATCCTTGCGTCATAATTTACACCTCTGGCACCACCGGCAACCCTAAAGGCGCGATTCTTTCCCATAAAAACCTCGTCTGCAATACTCAACAGTGCGAAGTCTTCAAATGCCACCGCAAATGCCGCGTCTTGTGCGTTTTGCCGATGTATCACTGCTTTGAATGGACTTGCGCCGTACTTAATACCTTCTATCGCGGGGCATCGGCTCATGTCGTGCGAGTTTTTAAGCCTAAAGAAATGATTGATATGGTTCGCGAGCAGGAAGTCACTGATATTATCGCGGTTCCGTCGATTTTCAAGCTCGTAACCAGTCTTGCTAAGCCCGAAGACTTCAAAACGGTTCGATTCTTCATGAGCGGCGGCACTACTTTGCCTGATAAGATTGTTGACGAGTTCAAAGCGAAATTCGGAGCACCAATCGCCGAAGGTTACGGACTTTCGGAGGCTTCGCCGGCTGTTTTCCTTACAACTCACGGCGAAGAGCGTCAAGGTTCGTGCGGAAAGCTGCTTGCCAATGAGGAAGTTCGTTTAGTCGACGAAGACGGGCAAGATGTTGCTCAAGGCGAGGTCGGTGAAGTCTTAGTTCGTGGCGGAAACGTCATGTTGGGCTATTGGGACAATCCTCAGGCGACTAAAGAGGCTCTCGACGCTGAAGGCTGGCTTCATACCGGCGACGTGGGCAAAGTCGACGCTGACGGCTATTATTACATCGTAAATCGGATTAAAGAAATGATTATCAGCATGGGCGAGAACATTTATCCCCGCGAAGTCGAAGAAGTCGTTTATAAATTCGACGGAATTAAGGATGCGGCGGTTATCGGCGTCGATGATAAGTTGCGCGGGCAAGTCGGCGCGTGTTTTTTTGAAATTCAAGACGGCGCAACGGTCGATACCCGCGAACTTAAAAAATTTTTGCAGAAAAATCTTGCCCTCTATAAAATTCCTCGCGAATTCCACCAACTTAAAGAAATTCCGCGCACTTCCACCGGTAAAATCTCTAAACGCAAAATTTTAGAGGATTATTTAGCTAGGAAAGGGCTTTGACATGAAAAAATTCTTTTTGACGCTGATTTTATTGCTGATTACCGCTCAAGTCGAAGCTGTTCCCTTTACTCGTACTCAACTCGATAATATCTTCCTGAACGTCGAACAAAGCGGAGGCTCCAAAGCTTTTGACCTAAACGCCGAGATTTTCCAAGAAAAATTTAATGCGATTATCACTCCGATTCTTAAACAGGCTATGCAAACGGATGACGTATCAGCGGTGGAATATCTTTTCTTGATTAAGGACTATAAAATCATCGGCAACACCTTCACGAATATGTTTGGCGATTATCGCGTTATGATTGTCGCTAATTGTGCGGAAGGCGGCAACTTCAAAGCGATGAGCTTTTGCTTCACGACGCCTGAGGAACGTGACGAATCACTTTTTACCGTTTTGCTCCTTTCTGCCTTCGTTGAAAGCGTCGCGCCCGGTGTCGACCCGAAAACTTTGGTTGACGAACTAACTGCGGAAGGTTCTTCCGGTGAAGTCGTCAAAGGCGACGTAAAATTTTCCCTCACAGCGGACGGCAATCTGAATACCTTGACTGCGACGCCAAATAAGTAAAAAAAACCCCGACGCTCGATTGAACGTTGGGGATATTTTTTTGTCATGAGGTTTAAGAAACGCCTTACAAACGCAGAAAAGTTTTTTATAAAAAAAGTCGTCGTTCGATTGAGCGGCGTTTTTTTATGTTATAATCGCTAAAAAAATTCTGGAGCTGAGATTATGACGAAGATTATAAACAGCGTAAAGGTTTCGGAGGACGATTTGGAAGTTTTTGCGGAAAAAGACGCGCAAGATAAGACGATAGCCGAGAACTTCAAAACTTTCCTTTTGAATTGCGACAGCGATCGCGCAGGTCTTGACCCTTACGACGAAAATCTTTTATATGACCCGAATCGCGGACATTGGGATTTATGGGACTTCGACTCAGATGGCGGCAAGGAAATTGCGCTTGGCGAAAACTTCGTGGCGAGAAATCCGTTATCGGACGTTTCAAGCGGGATAGTTGCGATTGACTTTGGCACGAGCCGGACGGTCGTCGCCTATGAAAATGAGCATTCGCAGGTTTTGCCGTTGCAAGTCGGAAGTGGTTCCTATAAAGCTGGGATAAACTGTTCTGCAAACTACGAGAACCCGACGGTAATTCAGTTCATTGACATTGAAAGCTTTTTGACGGCGTATTATTGGCGCGAGGGTCGACCGTTCACGAGGTGGAGCGACGTAAAAGTTTCTCATGCGGCGTTTGAAAACATGATTAGCGGAGGCTCGGAGAAGTTTTACTCGTTCCTGACGGATTTAAAGTATTGGTGCGGCTCGAAAACGCAATACATGCTCCGCGACGAGAAAAAATTCATCACACAGCTCGCGCCATTCGAGGAATTAGCCGACGACGAAATTAATCCACTAGAAATTTACGCCTATTACCTCGGACTTTATATCAACAACATGCAACAGGAAAATCATATCTTCTTGAATTACATCTTGTCGTTCCCCGTGACTTATGAACGCCCCGTTCGAGATAAGATGCGTCTTTGTTTTGAGCGCGGGCTAAAAAAATCACTTCCGACGGCTTTATTGTCGAACGAGGCGATAATGAAGAAATTTTCCGTACGAGAGGGCGCGAGCGAGGCGGCGGCTTATGCGATAACGGCTCTGCAGGAATACGGCTTCGACCCGGAAGGCGAGGACGAAATTTATTATGCGGTGTTTGACTTCGGGGGCGGCACTACCGATTTTGATTTCGGATTCCTGCGCGAGGCGTCGAGCGACCGTTATGATTATATGCTGGTGCACTTTGGCGAGAACGGCGACCGGACTTTAGGCGGCGAAAATCTTTTGAAACTCTTGGCGTTCGAGATTTTCAAAGCGAATCAGGATAAGTTGATGATTGAGGGCGGCAAGATTCCGTTCACGTGGGCGGCGGAGAAAAAAAGCTTCGCAGGCTCCGAGATTTTTATCAAAGATTCGCAGGAAGCCCATTCAAATATGCACGCCTTGATTGAGAAGTTGCGCCCCGTGTGGGAGGCTCCCGACTCCGAGGCGGCGGAAGAGATTTTGACGGGCAATCCGATTGAACTAAACCTTTTCCGCGATGATGGGCAGCTTGTCAAAGATTTTCAGTTGGACGTGACCATTGACCTGCAAAAGATTATTCGCGAGCGCATCAAGTCTGGCATAAACAACTTTTTTATCTCGATGAAGGAAGCCTTCGAGAAGAACAGCAAGAACTCCCTGCGCAAGATAAAATCGCTCAACGAGATTGATGAGATTTCGATTTTCCTAGCGGGCAACTCGTCTAAGTCAAAGCTTGTCACGGAACTTTTTGCCGAATACCTTTCGCCGTCCGAAGACACGCGCCTTGCCGCTGATGAGGTTCCTTTTGTTAATGGTCGCCTTAAGGTTGGTTACGAGCCGAAGAAGGGGTTCTTTACGAAGGGCAACAGCATTTATCGCCGCGATAAAAATGGTTTGGAAGTTTGGCTGGGCGACATGGACAACGAGAACGACCAGATTGTCCTTAGCGAGACCGTGAAGAAGATTCCAAACTCAAAAGACGGCGAGAAGTCTCAAGCGGATATTCTGTTTTCGTTCGGCGAGAAGGCTCCAGAGTTTAAAATTTATCCGGCGTTGGGGACGGAGGCGGCTCACGAATTGCAACGGGCACGCGGCGTCGAGATTCGCAAAGATTTGACGGCTCCAACGGGCAAAACGGGCGTGGCTTATGGGCTTTTGCTTAGCAGGGCGGGTAGCACAGTTCAAACCAAACACATCACGCCCGACGCCTCGAAGACTCCGTTTAGTTGTTACGTCGGCAGGAACCGCAAGCGCAAGTTCAAGACGATTATCGACCGCAATACAAAGTTCGACGTGTGGTATCCGTTCATTGACGCCGGCGACAGTTTCGACATTTTTTATACGAACTTGCCCGAAGCCGTTTCCAATCAAATGAACATTCAGAAGGCAAAGCGAATCACA
>ODAJ012125213.1_pt1 | contig 12965 bp, 12 predicted proteins | sample 1539241 | NCBI WGS metagenome assembly ODAJ01 (sample SAMN02144231, study PRJEB22623) | gut metagenome | biome: sheep rumen | host: Ovis aries | place: New Zealand | reverse complement strand
CATGTCCATACATGCGGCGTGTCTGACAACTCTCAATCATAATTCAGCCTAATTACCTTGCAAAGGTACTGCTTTTCATCTAGAAATCTCTTCTTTTGCTTTATCAACCGCCTTTTTCTTCATTTTTTTAACATTGGAATGCAGATATACAGTCCGGTTTCTAAGGTAAAAGGGCTCACAGGGGAGACAGTCCCTCTGAGAGCCTCGTATGCCTTGGTCTGCATCTCGCGCATTCCCAACTCGTTGGTAGCACTCGACTCACCTGTCTGTTGGTAGCGTATATCTACGATGTTATTTGAGTTTTGTTCCATGTTTATTTGTTTATTCGGATTTTATTCGTAACTTTGCGGTGAAATACTAAAGAAAGAAGTATCAATATGGCAAGACCGATTAGAGAAACCCCCGTACTGAAGGGCGAGGATGCCTTCAACTTCGAGTGGCGAAGATTGATGGTAGAAAACAGGACTCCAGAGGAGAAAGCCGAGGCGCGTAGGAAGTTTGAGGAGGAAGTAGCAGAAGCAAGAAAGCATCTGGACATTAAATGGTGCTGGTAAACAATGGAACTCATCCCTCTTACACAAGACTATGCGCTGACCGCTTTTGACTGCGGTGACGATGATCTGAATGCCTTTTTGCTTAACGATGCAAAAAAGGCTGCTGAGTTGCGTATTGCCAATACGTTCATTTTGGAAGACTATGGCCACATTGTCGCCCTGCACATCGCGAAGAGCCGTATTCACAAAATTGAAGACAACCCACCATTGTGGTTCAAGGAACAATTTGAACAGTCATTCAACGATTTAGATCATATTTTCGTCTAAAAACGTAGAGGTTTTAGCACTTTTTCAGAAATATGTGCTAACTTTGCATCCCAGTATGAAAGCATCTACAGACTATATTGAGGATGAAGTCTATGGCCAGCGTTTGCTTATCAGTGTGAACGCTGACCCAAGAGAATTGCAGAGCAACATCCGTGCTGCTCGCGCCATACTCCATTCCTTTGCCGAAGTCAGCATCATCATCAACGCCCATACGATGTCGTTTGGTCACAAGAATCCTGAGTACACTATTGATGGGAAACTGGGCGACCGCAAGGGCATTATGGGAGAAAGAGGCGTGACGGCTGGTTTCAAGGCAGCTAAGAAACAAGGCTGCAAGATTGTGGTGATAGACCTTGATGAACATATTCTTCAAGTACACTCCTTCGAACTCTCCAAATATATCTCTCGAAGGAAGGCCGACTTTGTCAGTGGAATGATTACCGCCTGCTATGTTGTGTTCGATGGTGAAGCAGTGGTAGTCAACGCCAGCGTGCAGACTCGCCAAGAGATTATGTCGGCTATCGAAATGCTAAATCCTGGCAGTTCCTCTTACTAAAAACTAAAGCCACAAGTACTCGACCTGCGGCTTTATATAAAGGGAACGGTTGCGGAGCTTGATGTCATCGCGCCTATATGCAACTCTCATTCGTGCTGCAAAGATAGGCATTATTTCTTAATCAAACAAATTTTTAAGGTAAAAAATTGTTTTTTATTATGCTTTTTCAATAAATCATTTCCAACATTGTTTTCTTGTATGCCTCCACCACCTCGCGCATCGAGGCGATATACCGTCTGAGCTGTCTGCCGTCGAGGGGTGTGCGCTTGCCGTCCATCCCGCTCGGCTTTGCCGCTTATATGAGCGTAGCGAGTCTTAAGAACTGAGTTCCTGGAACGTTTTCGTTAAGCCAGATGACCAAAGCCAAACTTGTTTGAGCTTTGGCATGGCGAGAAGACGAAGGTGAGTACCATTCGTCCGAAGGATGAAATCCAATTCCAGACAGAATGTGAAGTAGTCAATCCTGCTCTGTTGGTATAATAGCAGCGCACCCGTTTACTTTTTTCTGTTAAAAAAAGTATAAATTCGTTGCGAATCTTTATAAATTCGAACAAAAAGTATTATCTTTGTAGCCAAATGTGCGTATCTTTCGATGAAAGAGATTGCGCATAGATAAATTAAGAAAAATTGAAGTGAAGATTGATATAAAGTCAAAGCGAGTACGTGCTGTCGTGGACGAACTGAAAGACCAGTACATGGAGGCAGACACGAACTGTCGTCCTTGGATTATTGGATTCTCGGGCGGCAAAGACTCAACGGTACTCCTAATGCTCACTTGGATTGCAATGCAAGAACTGCGTGACGAAGGCATAGAGTTGCGTCGTCACGTTTATGTTGTTTGCAATGATACGATGGTGGAGAATCCTGTCATCGAAGAATATGTTACTACAGTTTTGTTCGAGATTGGCAAGGCTGCTCAAGAGCAGCGCCTTCCTGTACAGGTGGTGACAACCACCCCACAACTGGAAGATACTTTCTGGAGTTGCGTTATTGGCAAAGGCTATCCTGTACCCAATAATGCCTTCCGCTTCTGCACAGAGAAGATGAAGATTAAGCCCACCTCGAAGTTCATTACTGATCAGGTAGTGGCAGATGGTGAGGCCATTGTTTTAGTGGGTACACGTCTGACTGAAAGCCAGCAGCGTGAACGCTCTATCAAACGACATGAGATAAAAGGACATCGTCTTTCAAAGCATCCATTGAACCCCAACACCTTCACGTATGCGCCAATCAAGGAGTTGATGCTGGAAGAAGTCTGGTGGGTGATTAATACCATCCCATCGCCTTGGGGATTCGACAATGAAATCCTATATAAGATTTATCTGGACGCTTCAGCTGATGACTACGAATGTCCTACTGTAGTGACAGATGATAGTCACCGTTCCTGCGGACAAAGTCGCTTTGGCTGTTGGATTTGTACTGTGGTGAAAGAAGATAAGTCTATGTCATCGCTGATTCAGAATGGCGTATCATGGATGCAGCCCCTCTTGGACTTCCGTAACAAATTGGTAGAAAACAGGAATGTTTCTGAACTTCGCTGTTCCACTCGTCGCAACGGACAAGCTGCCGTTGACAGCACAGGTCACAACCTGGGTAACTATACGATGGAATATCGAATAGAAATGTTGAGAGACCTGTTGAAAGTCCAGAAGAAAGTACAGGAAGAACATTCAAGTGTTCGTCTGATTACAAGTCAGGAATTGATAGCTATTCAAGTTATCTGGTTCCGCGATGGCAACTTCTCAACAACAGTTAACGACATCTATAACGAGATATACGGCTACAGCATTCCCAATTTGGAAATTGGTTTGCAGGAAAGGCTTATACTGGAGCGCTCTTGTAAAGCCCCAAACCACTTCCAATTGATTCAGGAACTTTTGGCTCTGCAAAAGAGCAAGGTTTTGCTGATGAGAAAATATGGATTGCAGAATGATTTGGATGAGCAACTTGACCGCTATGTGAAGAAAGGAGGTGAAGCATGCTGATTAATAAAATCATCCTGAATAACTATCGCCTTTACGAAGGTGAAAACGTCATTAGTTTCAATTTCGACGAAAACAAGAATATATATCTGGTATGTGGTGAGAATGGCTTTGGTAAAACCACCTTCCTTCATTCCTTGCTGTGGTGCCTGTATGGACGTTTCGTTGGCGATATTCCTGTTTCAGGGCAAGACTCGAGCAACTATACTGCCACCCAAAAGGGCAACCTGAACCTGAGTGCCGCCAGACGTTACGAAGAGCTGGCAACTCCTGAAGCCATAGCTGCCATTAAGAAAAACGGCTACACTGGCTATGAGGAGATACAGAAAGACAGTATCTGTAGTGTCACCATCTGTTTCATGGAAGTTGGCATCCCGTCAATCCCATGCCGCAATATTTCTGTAAAACGCAGTTATGATGCACTGCTCCAGAAAGAGGATGTAGAGATACTGATAGATGGAAATCGCAATGAGTTGACGGAAGAAATAGGACCAGATGTATTCATCAATGACTTTATTCTGAATAAAGACATTGCCAGCCTTTTCTTTTTCGACTCTGAGGAAATCGTTTCATTGGCAGAAACCACCACTATTGCAGAACGCCGCAAGTTGAGTCAAGCATATGAAGAGGTACTTGGCATCAGGAAATATGAGGAACTGAAAAACAACCTTGAAAGCTTGAGATTGCGTTATCGCAAGAAGTCGAAAGATTTGACTCTCAGAGACAAGCTGGAATCGCTGGAAGCTGAAAGAGATGCAAAGGGACAAGAAGCCCTGGATTTGGAATCTACCATTGAACAGATGCAGGCCTCTATGGATACTTTGCGAGAAGAGAACGAGCAACTTCAAACCAAGTTATCTCGCGAAGGAAGCAGCGTAAAGACAGAAGAGCTGCAAAGAGTGAAGGCTGTAATAGAGCATTGTAAACAGGAAGATGCCAGAATGAAGAATGCCATCAAGCTGTTTATCGACTATGCTCCCTTTGCCGTTGCCGGTAATGTTTTCACTCAAGCCTATCAGCTTGCAAAGGCAGATCACAACACCACTGCGCTGAACAATGCAGCAGTGGCTCAGAATAGTGTGCTTGATGCACTAAGCAGCGACATGCTGCAACTTCTAAGCTCTATGCCTCTGAAGAAGAAAGAAACTGAGGAGGCCCAGAAGAAATTGGAAAGCATCATCGCCAAATATCGTGGTGGCACCTCCAATAGAGAAATTCGCCTGAATATATCTGGCGAGGACTTTGCAGAAATCGAAGCCGTTTACAATAGCCTTACAACAACCTATAAACTGGAATTCTCTACCCTTGCTGAGGCTTATCGTAAAAATAGGATTACTCTGGAACGTAATGCCAAACGTTTGGCAAACATTCAGAGCAAGGAGAGCGATGAAGTAGTAAAGGCTCTTCGCGATAAGAAAAACGATATCGAACAAAAGATAAGAGATACAGATGAACAGCTTCGCCAAAACCACGTTAAGACTGGTGAGTTAAAACTGACATTGGAATCTTTAAATAAGCAGATTAAGGAACTGAACCGTAAGGTAAGTGTTGATGATGCTGATGAGGAGAAAGACAAAGTTGCCAGCGAGCTTATTGGCGAGCTTGATACTTTCCTTTTCTCATTGAAGGAAACCAAAAAGTCATCATTGGAAATGAGAATCAGAAATGCCCTCAACACCTTGATGCACAAGGAGGACTTCATTGGACGTGTGGAGGTTGAACTAGAAGATGATTCAATGGATATAAAGCTATACTCGCCAAACGGATTTGAGATAGACAAAGCGCTTCTTTCTAAGGGTGAAAAGCAGCTGTATGCCACATCCGTGCTAAAGGCATTGGTGGATGAAAGTGGTATTCAGTTCCCAGTATTCATCGATAGTCCTTTGCAGAAGTTCGACAAGAGCCACGCCTCTAAGATAATCACAGAGTTCTATCCTTCTATTTCCAAGCAGGTCATCCTGTTCCCATTGCTACATAAGGAGCTGACGGCTACAGAATATGATATGCTGAAACCTTATGTTGAGAATGCTGTTGTTATTTCTAACGATACGGTACGCTCTACATTCAAGAAAGTGAACCCTGAAAAATTAATGAATTGACGTATGAGCGTAATGATAGCACAAATAAAAACCAGCTCAGAAAACAGGGAGCGAGTGCAAAGACTAACACGCAAGTTTGGTCTTGGCGCAGAAAACGTGATAGCACGTATCGCCATTGCATACTCCCTGAAAAGTGGGCAGAGGTTTTCACCAACAGAAGTGAAGGATGCTGGCGGCAAGGAGTATAGCAGAAGTGTGCTTTTCGGCAACCTGTATCCTCTTTATCTTGCCATGATATGCTCACATTATGGCATCAAAAGTACAGATAAAGATCTGGCACGTTATTTCAAGATGCACTTGGATGATGGGCTGGAACTGATAGATAAAGACGTAAAAGACAACCCCAATTTGGTGGGATTCGACTATTTATTTGATAAGATAGAAGAAGGATTGAAAGAGTTATGAGTGTTGACCTCTTTAGGCGGATGGATTATGCCGATGTGTTCGACTTTGACAATTTCCACGAGGCATTTAAGCAACAGTTAGCTGCTGCCAGAGGAGGTGAACGCTTTACGCTAAGAGATTTTATTGAAGAACACCATGAGGTATGGCATGATTATGATGTGGCAAAAACCGCTCAAATAGCAGAGATATTGGAAACAGAAGTCTCTGATATTTATGGTATTTTTTCTGATCCTGAAGATTATATAACTCTACCTACGCCACAAAGGCCAGAAAGGACGAGAAGAAGAGAATCTTCCATAAGGAATCTGGCAAAAGAATATCTTGAGAACAAATCTGCACCCCAAGATTTGAACTATATTTTGGATTATGTCAATGATCACAGAAGCAAGAAAACAAATCGAAATAGTCTTCGAACCTCCATGAGCCTTGACAAGGAAGTCTTTATTCATTTCCAAGATATAGACAGGTGGGGCTTATGTAGCATTGACTACACTAAGCAACGTGTTCAAGATGAAGATTCTACGTATGGGGAATTCGAAGATGAAAATGTCTGGTGTACAAAAGAAGATGAACCTGAATATAATATAGAAAGGACTAATTTGTCAAGCCAAACTTTCGAACTTCGTTATTCTACTCGTCGAGAACATAAGCCAACAGATTTTTTCACTAAAGCATTGTCAAACAGTTCTAGGCTGGATTTAGGACTAGGATATTTTAGTAGTGCATGTTTTAATGTACTTGCCTGTGGCTTTGCCCATTTCGTTAAGAATGGAGGCAACATGCGGCTCTACATCAATCCTAATGTAACAGAAGAAGATTATTATTTGTTGCGTGGTTCTGACCAACGGGAGTTTGAACAACACATGATAAGCACCTATGAGAAATTGCTAAAGATTTTCTCTCGTAGAGATGAATTATTCTTTAGATGCCTGTCGTACTTGATTAGCCGCCATCGTATTGAAGTGAAAATGGTTTTGCTGAAAGAAGATGGTATCGCTCATGAAAAGTTTGGCATTTTTACTGATACAGAAGGTAACGAGGTCGCTTTTAATGGCTCGATGAATCTTACTGCATCAGGACTCACTAAGAATATTGAAGCCATTGACTCCATTTGCTCTTGGCGTTCTGAAGATGACAGAAATAGGATTAAATGCTATCATGATGATTTCAATAGTATTTGGGAAAGTAGGAATCCAGATGTGATGGTCTTCCCAGCCGATGAATTCTGTCAGCGTATTGTTACAGAGTATCCACCTGCTGTTGCTGTTGATGATTTGGTGAAGCTGGAGAAAGAAGTATTAAAAGAACTGGCAACAGAGCAAATTTGGTCAAATCAAGATGAGCCACATTTCCCGTCAAAATTCAAGGATGGCCCACGTCCGTATCAAATAGACGCATATCAAGCGTGGGTGAAGAATGGAAAACAAGGTGTGTTTGCAATGGCAACAGGTACAGGTAAAACCATTACTTCGTTAAATTGTGCGTTGGAAGAGTATCTTGATGATGGCTTTTATCGTTTGTTGATATTGGTACCGTCGCTTGCGTTGGTAGAGCAATGGGGTGACGAAGTACATAACTTTAATTATAGGAATGTCATAAAGGTATTTTCTGAGAATGCCTCATGGAAACAGGAATTGGCAAAGATGACTATGAAAATTAGTCTTGGAAGAAACGTAAACTACGCTATCATTTCAACCTATCAGTCATTTGTCATGAATGATTTCCAAGTGTTGCTCCCTAAATTATCAAAGGGCGCAATTCTCATAGCAGACGAAGCTCATAACATAGGATCTGCTTCTGTAAGGAATGCATTCCACAGACTGAGTATTACAAGACGAATTGCCCTTTCTGCTACGCCAAATCGCATCTATGACGAAGAAGGTACGAGAGAAATAGAGAGTTTCTTTAACGACACTCATCCTTACACCTATAGCTTCTCCATGCGTAGGGCTATTCAGGAAGAGAGGCTCATGCCGTACTACTACTACCCTTATCCAGTAAAACTCGAAGATGACGAAATGACGGAGTATGCAAAGATTACACGCCAGCTGATTCAAATCTATAACAATAAAGGTGGCTACTCAGACCCAGAACGTGCGAGGAGATTGCTGCTGTTAAGGAAGAATATCCTTCATAAAGCCCGAAATAAGATGGTTGTCTTTCGCAATATCATAACAGATATTGGTGAGGATAAGTTGAAATATTGTTTCGTCTATTCGGCTGCAGGAAAGAGGGCGCATAGTGATGAGGCTGACGATGAACAGTTGGATGAGTACATCTTGAAAGAGATGCAGAAGGCCCTGAAAAGTACTTTCCCCAATGTGACGTGTAACTCATATACTGGAGAAGACTCCAAGGAAATGCGAAAGCAGAAACTAGCAGCCTTTGCAAATGGTCAGTTAGATGTGCTGTTTGCTAAGAACTGTTTAGATGAAGGCGTTGACGTGCCACGTGCTGAATATGGTATATTTACTTCAAGTACAGGCAATCCGCGCCAGTTTATACAGAGACGCGGCAGACTATTGAGAAGGCATGAGGACAAGCATTTTGCCTATATTTACGATATGGTTGTTATTCCAGATTTTTACTCGCCTTATTATGACAAAAGATTCTGGGGATTGGAGAAAAATCTTGTGGAGAATGAAATGCGACGAGTTGCTAATTTCGGCAGTCTTGCGAGCAACTACTATACAGGTGCTCTAAGCACCTTGGAAGAAATCATCTCGTTCTATGAAATAGACCTTGATGGTATGGTACTAAATGAAGATAATTAAAAAAACTAGCAATATGGAAGCAGAGCAAATTTTTAAAGAGGTAATGAAGTCAGAAGAGTTGCAAACTCATTTTGGCATTAGTAAGGAAGAGTTGGCTAGTGCATCTTATGTTGGCGACTCTAACAACACAACTATAGAGATTGTTAAAGACGTTATCAAGGGGGTAGCTAACAGGAAATCACTTAATGTAGTCTTTCAAGGAATATTGAAAAAAGTGTCAGATTAATAATCTGTAGATATATGGGTACGTTTATTAAATCTATCAGTTTCCAAAACTTCTATAATTATTATGGGAGTTATGCGAACAATACTTATACCTTCAAGGAGGGTATAAATATCATCAATGCAGAGAATAATATGGGAAAGTCGAAGTTTTATAATGGCTTCCTGTGGATATTGGATGATGAAGTTTATGATTCGGATGACAAGATAATATACCCTGTTTCAGACTCTACCTATATCAAGATGATGTCTAAAAAGGCTAGTCGTGAAAATGTGGAGCTAGACATGGGCGTTACCATTGTTTATGAATCAGAAGGTGTTTGGTATAAGGTTACAAAACAGGTGCATTGTAAACAGGAGGATGGCGGTTGGCTCTTCATACCTTCTACAAAAGTCATAAAAACGTCCAACAACGAGGATATGCCCATAATGGATAAACAGGAGCAGCAAGAAGCTATAAGAGTACTTATACCAGCTGATATGGAAAAATATGCTTTGCTACAGGGCGAGTCCATGGAGCGACTTGTTGACCTCTCAACCCTTAACGGACTAGAGAACACCATCAATGCTCTTGCTGACATGAATAACCTTATCAAAATGTGCAATCTTGCTTCCGACTTGGTAAAACAGGCCAAACAAGAGTACAACAAAGAAGAGACGAAAAATAGAGGTGCCGGAAATGAAATCCTCAAACTTAGAGAAGAGCGCGACAATCTTGAAAAATGGATAGAAGATGCAAACAGCAAGATCGACCTTGCCCGTCAAGAGTTGATTAAAGCTAAAGAAAAGGAACAGCAGTTCGAATCAGACTTTTTCTCAAGCAAGAAGCGCGTTGAATTAAGAAAAGAGTATGACGATGAACGTGAAAAACTAGAGTCCTTAAGAAAGAAGAAGTCAGAGCAAGAACTATCTATCACAAGTAGGCTTTTTGATGAGAACTGTCCTTGGATTCTGATGGGATTGGGGAATGAGACCGGTGATTTTGACTCAAATCGAATAGAGCTAACAAAGAAGATTGCAGCAAAAGAGATTTCTCAAAACCCACAGATTCTCCTTCCAGATGATTCACCTGATGCTCCATCATTGAGGCGAATGCTTGAGCACGAGCACTGCGAAGTTTGCGATCGAGAAGCTAAAAAGGGTACAGCCCCTTGGCTCCATATAAAGAAAGTTCTCGAAAGACCGCATAAAGAAATGCGTACCTCTGCTTCATTTATGCAATTCTACAGTGGTTTACAGAATGCAATAGGTCGCTATGAGGCCACGATACCAGAGATTCAAGAGAGCTTTAAAAAGTATATGAACAACATATATGACTTGGATGATCAAATAGAGGCTCAGGAAAGAATCGTCGAGGCCAAAGAAAATGAACTCACATTAGTTGGTTCTAAAGACAGTACAGAGGAAGAAGACCGCAAAATCTTGTCTGGATATAATCAGGCTAAGCAAACTATTAGCAGCAAGAATGAAGAAATCCAAAGATGGACTGGCAAAATTAAAATCTGGGATAGTGCTTTAACAAAAGCAAAAGAAGAATTGGATAAAAGGCAGGGCTCTACACCAATTAGAAAGGCGAAGGAGTTGTATGACAATATGCAGGTCATAAAAACTATGTTTGACTCAACTAAAGAGCGAATTTTCCAAAACATCGTTGACAACCTCCAGACAGAAGCCAATCGGATGTACTCCAACCTAACTAAAGGCAATCAAACTGTTGGTGGAACATTAACCTTCAACAGGCAAGAAAATGGTACTGTCCGTGTTTCTGTGATAGACTCTCAGGGAGATGAGTTATTTGGTAATGGCACAGGTTTTCAGAGAATGAAGCAATTGGCCATTGTCATGTCTATTATTTCATCTAAGGTCGGGAACAAGAGTTTCGACTATCCATTTATTTCAGATGCACCCTTCTCGGAATTCAATAAAAACTTCATGAATAATTTCTTTGAGATAGCACCTAATGTGTTCCGCCAAAGCATCATAATGATGAAGGAATTCTATGACTCTGCTGATAAAAACCTAATTAACGAACATGGAAAAGCCATTGTGAAGCAGATGAACGATGGACAGCTTCAGGGAACCTTTTATGTAAATTATGCAGAGTCAAGGGCAGACGCAGGTAATCTAGTGACAAAGAAGTATTGTTATACGAAATAAAGAACCGCTTTATGAACAGTTCGACATTTAAAGATAAAATATTGGATTTGCGTCCACAATATAGTGACCGGTATCGTTCAATGATAGATGCTATTTCCAATAAGTTGGAGAAGACAGGAAAGGGTAATATTGCCCAATTCGGTGCCTACTACCAGACCTATATGTATGCTTGCATCATAGGCCTGCGTCTGGGTAAACCTAAATATCTGGAGGCAAATGAAAAATCGTGGGAATTTGCTTTAATGAATAAGTGGAAGCCCACCCAGATTCGTGATTATGTTATAATGATGCTGTTCAACCGTTCAAAAGATTACGGTTACGACTGGATGGATTTGGAGGATGCCAGTGATGAAACTATAACAGCATTTCTGCGTACTTTTGAACACGAAATGGAAGGTTATGCAAATAGAGGTTTAGAGTACATAAACAATTTGTGGGTAAACCAGCGAGTGCGTTTTGAGTCACCTACGATTTTTGTTGAAATCTTGCAAGAGTTAGGTAACTTATAGGCATCTTTATTTAGGGTAGAATGGTTAAGTCTGAATATCTTGAAACACTTGAAAAGTTGCAAAATGCTTTGACGCAGTTTGATATGTCATTTGGCGTGTCAAATAGAATATTTCGTTTGGCTTTAGTTTCTGAGATTTTAGATACAGCATATCTGTTTGAACAACTCTATGAAAGTTGGAGTGAATACCTGCCTTACGGTGAAGGACCTGACGCTGATGTGGATTTCGCATACTGGAAAGAATTGAGTACTTGGGATACGCTTCTTAACAGCGCAAAACAGAATGTGTGTATTGATGACTTCCCCTTTGACATGGGTAATGGAGTGACATCAGATAAGATTCATGGTAATCGAAGAAAGTCATACCTAAAAAACGTTAACAGTGTTCTACGTCACTCTAAATACGCAGGTAAAGAGTCCACATCTGCTTTTGTCAAAACTATCAATAGTGATAAAACCCACATGATAACTTTTGGCAATATGGTATTTGATGCTTTGTCATCGTTATTGTTGGTATTTAGTAAAATAGAATCTCTCTTGTCTAATCCTCCTCAAAAGTTATTCCTTAATTTCTATGAGATGCAGTATAATCGATTCTGCGAGCAATGGCTCTCATATAGGACGCGTTTAGTTGAGATTTTGAACGAGGATATTTCTAACAAGAGGAAGTGTAATAAACTTAATGCGCTAAAGGATGAGGTGTGGAAGAATCTTTTTGAGTCGTGTTTCCTTGATGCACTGAAAGACGGCATCAACAGATACGATATCGAAGATTACAGAAAAGAGCATCAAGACGTAAGTAAAACTGAGGAAGAAATTCGTGAGATATTAGCATTAGCAGAGTTGGTCGATATTGAGAATAGACCGTACAAAGAAAAGGTTGGCAAGTATATTTTCGAACATCGCAAGTCTTTGACGTTTGATGACATCGGTACATTCTTTGTTTATCTCGATACCATACCTGAAATCCTCAGTAATATTAAGAAGTTGAAAGAGCAGAATAGTGATGAGACTGCTTCTTCTCAGTTAATAGCAAATGAAAGTTCTTCAGATATAAAGCAAGATAATTCCGTTGTAGATGCCATTCATGAGCTAACGGATGTGGTCAAGAAGAGCCTGAAGGAGCCCCGCATACAGAACATCTATGGCGACAAGAATGAGTTTAACGAGGATGCGAAGATGCTGAAACTGACGCTGCCTGCCGATGCCGACCCTGCGGAGATTGCCATGCGGATAGCGGAACAGCAGCAGAAGCAGATAGGGAAGAAGGATAATCATGGAAAAGGATAGTTAATACGTTTTGATTATGACGCAAGAGAACAAGTACATATTGCTGCGTTTGCTGCAACAACATCAGGAGCTTGGAATATCGGACCAGATAGACTTCGAGAAGTTCTATCTGTACTCTATCATTACGCACTCCACGGCCATTGAAGGCTCA